>Ga0307284_10000360_pt1 | contig 9869 bp, 10 predicted proteins | sample ER_DNA_123_FD_194480 | JGI IMG/M metagenome (GOLD analysis project Ga0307284, IMG submission 194480) | Bulk soil microbial communities from the East River watershed near Crested Butte, Colorado, United States - ER_DNA_123 | ecosystem: Environmental > Terrestrial > Soil > Floodplain | place: USA... | reverse complement strand
GCGGGGCGCACACCCCAAATAGTCGGCGAGGTATCGAGTTTTATGGTCGCGGCCCCGGAGTCACCAGTTGTCGTCATGTGGAATCCGCCCGGCGCCAGGTAAACGTGGTTCTCCAGGATTGGTTCCCCGTCAACGGCTTCGGCGACAGGCAGTGGGCTCATCAAATCGAGTCTGTGCGAGAGACTGCGCGTAAACTCTCGCGGCATGTGTTGAACGATTAACACCCCCGCTCCGAGCGTATCGGAAAGGTGCGGGATGATCTCTCCAAGAGCGCGAGGCCCACCGGTCGAGGCAGCAATCACGACGACTCGACTCGCCGCTCCGAAGTTTTTCTTGGGAACAGTCTCTGCGCCAACCGGAATTCCCGCTTGGCCAGTTGTGCGCACGCCGACCATGTTGACTGCGCGTGCCGCGTTGAGAGCTGCGAGCAGCTCTTGCCTCACGGTAAGCAGATCGATGCTGATCGGTCCCGACGGCTTTCTCACGAACTCTACTGCGCCGCGCTCCAGAGCCCGAAGCGTCATCTCGTTCCCGCGCTCCGATCCAGCGGCGCTCAGCATTACAACCGGTCGCGCCATCTCCCGCATGATCGTGTCGAGCGCCTGCAGTCCGTCCAGCCGCGGCATTTCTATGTCGAGCGTGACAATGTCAGGGTCGAGAGAACGAATCGCGTCGATGGCTTCGATGCCGTCCGCCGCCGTTCCGACCACCGTGAATTCGCGCGTGGACTCCACCATCTCGGCGATCAGCGCACGCATGAACGAGCTGTCGTCTACAACGAGCACAGTTGAAACCACCTCCGCCATTGCGTCGCGTCCCTGCTACGTCTTGCGGAAAATGCGCTCGCGCGCATTGACGGGCGAAAAGAGTCCCCTCGCTTCGCCAAGCAGCGTCTCGACCTTGCCAAGCACGAGGAAGCCGCCGGATGCGAGCGTTTTGTGGAAGTGGGCAAACAGCGCGTCCTGCGCGGCCCGCTCCAAGTAAATGATCACGTTGCGGCACACAATCAGGTGCGCGTCTTCGAAAGGCGGCTGAAAGTGCAGCAGGTCACGAACCTGGAACGTCACCAGTTTCCTCACCTCGGGCAGCATTGTGCGGAATCCCGCGATCTGCGGGAAATACTGCTCCCGTAAATCCGCTGGAGTCTCGCCGAGCGCGCCCTCGGAATAGATCGCCCGCCCGGCTTCATCCAGGCAATCGGTATCGATGTCCGTCCCTACGATCGAAACTGATTCGAGACTTGCGCCGCCCTTGCCCGCCGCGTGCCTGTGCATGAGGATGCCGATCGAGTACGGCTCTTCGCCGGAGGAACACCCCGCGCTCCAGACGCGGATCTCGCGCTCATCGTTATCCATAAGTGCGGGAATTACCTTCTGATCGATCGCCGAGTAGGTCTCCCAATTTCGAAAGAACTTGGTGACATTGACCGTGAGCGAGCGCATCAGCCGCTCGTATTCGCGTGGATCCTTGTCGAGCATTCCCGAGTATTCTGCGCACCCGGACGCGCCCCGAGCGCGAATGCGCACCGCAATCCGCCGGCGCAGGCATTTGTCCTTGTAGCTCGAGCATTGAAAGCCTCTGTCGCGCGTGATCTTGTCCATCAGCGCGCGGAACTCGGCGTCATCGCCCTGGATTAGCTCGGTGGTGGCTGTCAGGAGCGATTCGTCGGTTGTGCTGCGTCTTTCCCGGCGTGTGCGATTCCCTCGAGCGCGGCGGACAGATTTCGCCGCAGCTGCGGCAGCTCGGGCGCGATGGTAATCCCTTTTTCCGCGGCGTCGCGCGCGTGCGCGAACTCGCCCCGCTTCAGATACCCGGCAGCCAGATTGTTGAGCAGGATCGGCGATTCCGGATGTGTCTCGGCGGCCGCAGCCAGCAGCAGGATCTCGCGATCCGGGTCGTCGGTCATGGCGGCCACCTGCGCGGCGTAGTGAAACCAGACTGGCGGCGGCTGACTAGAGCTCCACAAGCTGCGTGCTTCACTCAGTGCGACTTTCGCTGATTGAAGATCGCCAAGGCGAGCGGAGATGATCGCGGACTGCAGCTGAATCAAAGGCTCCGCGCCTCCGCCGGCTGTGATCGCCCGGTCGATCACCAGTCTGGCCTTCTCGAGCTGCCCAAGCTGTTCATACGCGAGCGCGAGATTGTGCAACAGCGCCGTCTTGCTCGGCGCGTTCGGGGCCGACGTCATGAACGCATTCACCGCGCTCGCCCATTCCTTCTTGCGAAGCGCGATCAATCCAAGGTGGAATGACGCTACGGGATCGGTCGCCTCCTCCACCAGGGCGCGGAATTCCCGCTCGGCCTCGTCGTGCATTCCCGCTCTGTAAAGAGCACTGGCCAGCTCGCGCCGCTCGAGCGGGCTAGCGTTGCGGGGAAGCGTAGGCGTTGTTCTCTTGCGGCCGACCGGGAGCAGAAAGGATGCGTTGAGAAGTCCATAGAGCGCCTTTCCGACATCGAACTCACCAAGGCCCGAGTCGCGGATTAGGGCATTGATGTCGCGATGTCCGTCGAGGAGCGGAAGCAAAGCTTCCTGCTCCGGCGAGAGCGTATCCCTGTTCCTGGTCAGACGCGGACGGTCGATGCTGTAGACCACGTCGAAACTCGGAATTTTCTTTTCTATCAGTGACCACTCGTCGACCCGTCGAGCGCCTTCGAGCAGCAGGGACTGGGGGTCCACGGAAACACGCTCTGCGCCCTCTTCCGGCTCGACGCCCGGCTCGAAGTTGAACGTGCCGCTCGTCCACGTGAAGAGCGTGTACACGGCGTTCTCTGTGTCGAGGGGACGGTTGACGATCGCCGCATGACAGATGCGGCCGGCTTCGAAGTAGATCGAGCCGAAGCTGTCGTGGAACGAGAGGCCGAGGCACCCACTCTTCTTTCCCATGGACAGCAGCTGCAGGACGTCGGGAAGGCTCGCTTCCTTCAGGCTACCCTTGATAGCCATCAGCCCATCTCCTCGATCATCCGGTCGGCGACGTTATCCCACTCGCGTATGACTCCCGCGTCCGGCACCGGCGTCGTGGTCTTCTTCTGAGCCGGGTTGCTCTTGGGCGTAGGATCGAGTGACTCGACGCGCTTGGCGATCTCATGGCTGATGTCGGCCATGAAGTCGGCAAATTCGCCGCTTTCGTCCTCGGGTCCTTTCTTGACGCCCGTTGCCACGCTCAGGATCCTTTGGCCGCGGGAGCGCTCAACCGGCCAAGCACCATCGACGCGATGCTGCGCAGAGTCTCGAAGACTCCGCCGCCGTTTATCGCGTTGGCCGCGAAATACGGTACCGCGCGGAAGTTGAGCGTCTCGTCCAGCTCCTGGACCGTGCTGATCTCGGCCGGCGGGAGATCGCGCTTGTTGTACTGCATCACGAGCGGAAGCGTGCGCGGATCGAGACCTTCGTCGGCCAGATTTGCGTGCAGGTCCTGCAAGCTCTCGATGTTCTCGGCCAGCTGCCGCGACTGGCTGTCGGCAACGAACACGACACCGTCCACGCCCTGAAGCACGAGCTTTCGCGTGGCGGCGTAATAGACCTGACCCGGAACCGTGTACAGCTGGAATCGCGTCGCGAATCCCGAGATCGTTCCGAGATCCAATGGCAGGAAATCGAAGAAGAGGGTCCGGTCAGTTTCCGTCGCCAGCGATACCATCTTGCCCTTTCGTTCCTCGGGCAGCTGGGAGTAGACGTGCTGAAGGTTGGTCGTCTTGCCCGACCGCCCTGGACCGTAGTACACGATCTTGCAGGTGATTTCGCGCGTGCCGTAGTTGACGACTGACATTATCTGCCGAGTGGGCCGAAGAGTTTGTCGAGACTCCGATTGAGCTCGCCCTCGAAATCTCCCGAAGGGCCTTTCCCTCGGACCTCCGCCTCCGGGCTGAGCTTCTCGATCGCCTTCTGAAACTCCTCGAAGTAGATCTCGACGACTCCCAGCGAGCTTTCGCGGTCGAACACGCCGACGAAAAGGAATTCGTGGGAGCTTGCCGCGCAGCGCGCCATAAAAACCTGGCGATCCGCGCCGGCGTGATGCATCTCCAGAAACGGCTTGCCGTCAAGCTGTCTTCCGAGCTCCCGGGCCGATGCATTTATCGCGGACGTGAGCGCGCACACCGACATGACGTCGGCCGCATTCGAAAAGCCGAACTGGCCGACAGCTTTCCCCGTCGGATAGAGCAATACGCCCGATATGAGCCGCGCGTCGTCCATCAACCGGCGGAGCGGCAGTGCGACCCATGGCTCCGCTACCGACGGCTGCGTCATGATTCCCCTCTGGCTGCCTTCATCATATCCAGTCTCACTCGTCCCAGGTTGGCGTCAGACGTGACGATCGTGACGAGTACGACGTCGCGGGCGCCCACGACGCAGATTTGTCCCCGCTCGGCTTCGAGGCGCATGAACGCCGGAGTGCCGAGGCGGGCAGCATCCGATGCGCGCGTAATTTTGGAGTAAAGATAGGCCGCGAGCGCCGCTGTATGCTTGCGCGAATCGGCGCCTCCACTCGCGGCTCCCTTCATTGGACTCGTCTCCACGATCAATCCATCGGACGCGCCGACTATCATCGCCGCCACCACACCCGGCAGGTGCGATAGCGTAGTCACGATTTCCCCGAGCGCGCCTTTCATGCGCGCCCCTGCATCCAATTGATCGCCAGGGCTGAGGAGCGTGTTAACACCCGACGCACCAGCCCGAGCGGCACCGCGGACGAAGAGGCGAGCAACACCACGCTGTCCTGTGGCGCCGGCGCGAGAGCGATCGTCGCCGCATCGGTCTCCACCATCACGGCGGTCCACGCGCCAAGGGACAAGAGCCGCATCGAGCGAGACACCTCGCGGCTCACACCGCTAAGCGCCGCACCAATCTCGACGGAGATGTCGCGGCCCCGATCGTCGACGTAGCTGCCGGCGAGCGGGACGCCCGCGGCATCGAGCAGCAGTGCCGTCTGCTCGGCGTCGCCGATGGCGGTCGCGAAAAGAGAGCGCGCCGACTCAGCCACGCGTCGCTCCGTCGTCGGAAGGCGTGATCTCGATCAGGCCGGTGCTCAGCATGCCGTAGATGATTTTTGCGACCTCGAACTCGGGCAGCACCAGGCGCTTTCCGATCTCGTGCAGATTCCTTTCTCCGTCGATCACCGACAGAACTTCCCACTCTCGCGGGAGCAGGTCGATGAAGGACTCCGGGCCGTCGTCGAGCGGCGCAAGGCGCGGAAGCACGCGCGCGTCTGGGATCTTATCGGCCATTCGCGACCATTCGTCGATGCGGCGCGCACCCTCCATCAACAGCGACTCGGTACTCACGCGCACCGCGATGTCCTTCCGAATAGGCCGCGGTGGCTCTTCCGAGAAGGAAAAGAATCCCTCGGACCACGACATCAGATCGAAGACGACGGTCTCGATCTGCTGGCGCATGAAGCGGTCGATATCGCGCGGGGTCACGATCCCGTGGGCGACGAGGATCTCGCCGACACGACGCTTGTCCCCCGCCCGCTGCATCGCCGTGGCGCGCGCGAGGTCTGCGGCGGTCGCTTTTCCCGAGCGCTCGAGGATCGTGCCCAGAAGGTGCGGATTGCTCTTCATCGTGGCCGCGACGATGGTGCCCGCGTCGAAGTACACGCTCCCTTCGTTGTTCCGTTCGGGAGAGGTTATGCGGAGGGTTCCCGTCTTCCTGCTCAGATCGAGAAGCTGGAATACGTCGTGGATGCCGAGCTCGCGGAGGGGTCCTTCAATGGCCATTAGCGCCGCCCTCTCTGCATTAGCCGGTAATAGCGCAGCGCTTCGGAGTGATTTGGATCGAACCGCAGCACGCGCTCGAACGCGTTGAGCGCGTCGCTCTCGCGCGCGAGATCGATGAGTATCTCTCCGAGCGCGATCAGCGCGGCGAAATGGTAAACGTCGCGGCGGACCAGAGCGACCACACGTGGGAGTGCACTGCGCGAGCGACCCGTGCGCCGGTACGGTCCGACCAGCTCGACGACCGCGGCGTCGTGATTGGGCGCCGTGACGAGCACCGACTCCAGCTCCCTGATGGCGCCGGTATCGTCGCCGGCCTTGGCGAGGAGTCTTCCCAAAGCGACGCGTGTCTCCACCTGGCGTTCGTCGATTGCCAGACTGGCGCGATAGGCGCCGACCGCCTCACCGGAATCACCCAGCGCGGCATACAGATCACCGACGCGCTTGAGCACGTTCGCATTCCGACCATCGGTCCGCTGGAGCGCGACCAGAATCTCCCGCGCCCCGGGCTTGTCGAGTGATGCTACCCGTGCTTCAGCGGCGAGCAGAAGCAGATTCACGTCGGTGCTTCCCGCCTCGACGAGGGCTTCCGCGTAGGGGCGCGCCTCCTCGGCGCGTCCGAGTGCGAGCAGCGAGCGCGCCGTTCCCTGCCGGGCGAACGGATTCGTGGGTTCAGCCTCCAGCGCGCGGCGGTATCGGTCGAGGGCTTCACCATGGAGGCCTTGCGCGGCGAATCCATCTCCCGCCAGAACGAGTCCGACAATCTTGTCGCCACCGCGCGCCAATACGCGGGCGATCTCCCCTTGTGCGCGGTCGTACAGCCCCTTGGTGATGAAATCCCGAGCGAGCGTGAACCCCGCCATCGGATCTTCGGCCACCGGCACTGCGCGGGGGGTCTTCCTTACAGCGAACAGCTCCTCGAGGATCGCCGGATCGAAGTGGAAGTCTTCGACGTGATCGACCGATTCGTCCGTCTCCGTGATTGGTGGCGCGACTGTCAGGCGGATTTCTTCGTGCGGGAGCTCGATCGCCAGCTCGAGCTTCTGCGGCGTGTACATCGGATCGAGGGAGAGCGCGCGTTTCGTTTCACGGAGGGCCGCGCTGAAATCGCCCAGGTTCGAGAGCGTGAAGCTCAGGTTGTAGTGCGCTTCCGCGAAATCGGGGTTTGCCTGAATCGCGCGCGCGAACGCGTTCCGCGCATCGGAGTATTTTTCCAGCTCGACGAGTATGAGTCCGATTCCATTCCACGCCACCGGATGCTCGGGCGCCGTGCTCAAGACCTGGCGGTACGCTTCGAGCGACAGATCGATGTGTTTTCGGCGGAACAGACCAAGCGCAAGATTGAGCCGCGCCTCAACTGGTGGCGATGGAACCTGGAGCGCGCGCCGGAATGAGTTGATCGCGTTCTTGGTGTCACTCTTGTGCCAGATGAGAACGCCGATGTTGTTGTGCGCGAACGGGTAGCTCGAATCGATCTCCAGCGCGCGATTGTAGCTTTCTTCGGCTTCCGCGTGCCTGCCCTCGAGCTGGAGTGCCACGCCACGTCCGTTCCAGGTCTTAGCCGTCGGTGAGAATTCGCGCGCAAATCTGTCGGCGGTGGCTATCGCGGCTCCCGTATCCCGCTGGAGGAGATAGAGCTCCAGCATCGCCTGCAGGACCTCCGCGTTCGCTTCTCCGCCTTCGATAGCTTTCTCGTATTCCTTGAGCGCTTCCTGGAAGTAACCCTTCTGGCGCAGTGCGCGACCGAGCGTGATGTGCGCGCCAGCGGGCGTTCGCTGCTGGTGACTGGGCGTGACTTCGTGCCGATAGGTTTGGAGAGAGAGATTCGCCTGGGCGCGCACGAGCGTCGGATTCAGCATCACGGCTCGCCTGTTGGCTTCGGCGGCCTCATCGCTGCGTCCGAGATCGCCGAGTATGAATCCTATCAGATAAAGCGCGTCGGGATTTTCCGGGTTCAGCTCGATTGACCGGCGCACGGACCGCATCGCATCCTCGTGCAGTCCCCGATTGTATAAGGTCTCGGCGAGGAGGAAGTGCAGCACGGAGCTGTCTATATCGATCTCGATTGCGCGCTGAAAAAGCGCGTGCGCCTTTTCCAGCCTGCCGGCTGTCTTCTCGGCAATTCCGCTCTGGACGAGCGCTTCGAGATCCTGGGGGTTCGACCGCAGGCGTTCCTCGAGGTCGTGCAACCGCCGCTCGAGAATCCCGCTCTCCCCGTACGCGATCTCCAGATTCCGCCGCGCCACACCCATTCGCTCGTCTAGGGCGAGCGCGCGCGAGAACGCGACGATCGCTTCGTCCGTCAGTCCCTTTCGGAAATACAGGACTCCGAGATTGTTGTACGCCCCCGCGTCGGACGGATCGATTCGGCGCGCGAACGACCGCAGGATGTCGATCTCACCGCCATTCGCGGCTGCCGTTGGCTGGGCAGTTGCCGCCGGGGTCATCGGGTCAGTCTACGCGCACCGCGCGGAAGATAGCGTCGAAGGCGCTCTGATCAGGAACGAGCAGGAAGAATCCGTGCAGACTCTCCACCGGCTCCTCGAGGTAAAATTCGGTCTCCACGCAAAGGATCGGCGAATCCGTCTGGGGCGCGTGATCGCCGAGCGACTTGAGCGCGTGAGCGGGATCCCCCGTCGTCAGCGTCGGCGGCGAAAGCATGAGGCCCATTTTCAGAAACTCGCTCAGCGCCGTCAAATACGCGCCGGCGAGAATGTTGCCCGCTTCCTTGAGGGCCGACTGCTCGAGCTCTCCGAGGCTCTGCGATGTTTCGCGCTTGCGACGCAGCATCCGCTCGGCGAGCCGAAGCCCCGCGTGCGTAGCAAGAAGAAATACGGTCTGTCCCCCGATATCGCCCGACATCGTCATCTGTACGGCGACGATCGAGGCGTCGGGCGCGATCTCGGGCACGAAGTCGCCCGGAGGGACGATGTTGACCATCGGCACGCTGATCATGATACGCGTGCCTGTGAGAGTCGACAGGGCGGTAGCGGCATGGCCGGCGCCAATGTTCGCAACTTCGCGCAGAGCGTCCAGCCGAGCGCTGCTCATCAGCGTCGTTCCACCATCGGTCGATTGTGCGTCGCGGCGAATTGTCATTTCAGAGGAGAGTGGAGGCGTCGACTATGAGGGCGGGCGCGCCATCGCCAAGAATGGTGGCGCCGCTGAAGAGAGTTCTGCTGCCAATCACACCGTCGAACTGCTTCACGACGATTTCCTGCTGCCCGGTGAACTCATCCACGATGAGCGCGGCACGGCGGTCCGCCAGCTCCACCAGCACGACCTGTCCGCCGGTCTTGCTGGAGGCAGGCAGTCCGACCTTCTCGCGAAGCCAGATCGCTGGAAAGAGATCGTCGCGGATGGCGACAACCTCCTTTCCCTTGACCTCCTGCAGCATTGGCTGGGACAACGCGAATGTCTCGAGCACGTGGGTGAGAGGGATCGCGTAGACTTCCGTGTCCACGCGGGCAATGAGCGCGCGGGTTATCGCGAGGGTGAGCGGCAGACGCATGCTCACGTTCGTGCCCAGTCCGGAATCGGTGTGAACTTCGAGTGAGCCACCCAGTGAGCGAACCTTGTTGGCGACTATGTCGAAGCCCACTCCGCGGCCGGAGATGTCGGTGACTTTGTCTGCAGTGGAGAATCCCGGTCGCGAGATTATGCGCACCAGCTCGTCTTCGGAAAGGTGCGTAGTGCCGGCGGCGACGAGACCAAGTTTTTTCGCGCGCGGCAGCACCTTTCCCTGATCGATCCCGCGGCCGTCGTCGGTGACGCGAATGAGCACCGTGGCGCGATCGCGCTCCGCCGTGAGAGTGAGTGTCGCGGTCGGCGGCTTCCCTGCCTTCTTTCGCTCGACCGGCGTTTCGATCCCGTGATCGAGGGAATTCCGCAGCAGGTGCAGCACCGGCTCGCCCATCTCATCGAGCATTGATCGGTCGAGCTCGATCTCCTTTCCCTCGATCCTGAATTCGACTTCCTTGCCCAGCGAGCGCGCGGTGTCGCGTACGACGCGGGGGAACCGGTCGAACACCTGCCACACCGGCACCATCCGACTGTTCATGATTTCGTTCTGAAGCGTCGCCACGATCTGGGAGGCGCGGAGAGTTGCTTCGTCGAGCGCCTCGTCGCCGACGCGCTCCGCTATCTGCGCAATG
>Ga0307284_10000353_pt1 | contig 9911 bp, 9 predicted proteins | sample ER_DNA_123_FD_194480 | JGI IMG/M metagenome (GOLD analysis project Ga0307284, IMG submission 194480) | Bulk soil microbial communities from the East River watershed near Crested Butte, Colorado, United States - ER_DNA_123 | ecosystem: Environmental > Terrestrial > Soil > Floodplain | place: USA... | reverse complement strand
CGGTGGTATCCGTCCCGAGCCCGGTTTGACAACGTCCGGGAGGATCTCTAGCCTGGTTGGCGAACACACGTTCGATCGACCAACTAACCCTTGGAGGCGGAGATGCTGACGGGACGACAGCAGGAGATCTGGGACTTCCTCGTCGACTACGTCGACGCACATGGCTACCCGCCCACCGTGCGGGAGATCGGCGAGGCGGTAGGGCTGGCTTCGCCTTCGACGGTGCACGCGCACCTCGCCAACCTCGAGCGGGCCGGATTGCTCAAGCGCGATCCAACGAAGCCTCGAGCCCTCGAGCTCGTCGGCCGTGAGCGCAGCGAAGCGCCTGCGGCGACCCTCGAAAAGCTGCCGCTCGTCGGGCAGATCGCGGCCGGCGGGCCGCTCCTCGCAGAGCAGAACGTGGAGGATCACGTGGCCGTGCCCGAGACGCTGCACGGTGACTTCGTCCTGCGTGTGAAGGGCGACTCGATGATCAACGCGGGCATCCTCGACGGCGATCTCGTGGTCGTGCAACGGGCTCAGGAAGCGCGCAACGGCGAGATCGTCGTGGCCCTCGCCGGTGACGACGAGTCGGCCGACGAAGCCACCGTCAAGCGCTTCTTCCGCGAGAACGGGCGCGTGCGGCTCCAGCCAGAGAACGACGCGCTCGAGCCGATCTACGCACAGCACGTCCAGATCCTGGGTCGAGTGACCGGAGTATTCCGCTCGTTGTGAGCGCCGTCGCGCCTCTCCACCGGACTCTCGAGCAGGAGCTCCAGGCGCTGCTTCGCGGCGCCAGCATGGAGTGCCTCGTCTGCGGCGAGTTCGTGCTGCACGCAGGTGGGATGGTCACCTGCCCGGAGTGCAATTCGTGCCTGCGCGCAGAGCTCGGAGGAGAAGAGACGCAGCTACAATTCGATACGCAGGCCGGGTGACCGCGGGCTCGACGGCTCGAGGAAAGTCCGGACACCGAAGGGCAGGACGCTGGGGCGACCCAGGCGGCGAAAGCCGACGGAAAGTGGCACAGAAAGGAGACCGCCTGCAGCGATTCTCCGGAGACGCTGAAGGTAAGGGTGAAAAGGTGGGGTAAGAGCCCACCAGCGTCGTGGCGACACGGCGGCTAGCCAAACCCCGTCCGGTGCAAGGCAAACAGGTCCCGCCATCAGGCGGCCCGCCGAGGGACCGGGTTGCTGCACAGAGAGATGGTCACCGCAAACAGAATCCGGCTTACAGGCCTGCTACGGAAAAAGCCCCGGCAACGGGGCTTTTTCTATGAACCGGATTCGCCGGAGACTCGCGGCACCTGGAGTTGCGGCTGATGCCGACATGTGTATAACGAGTTGATTTATGACTCGCCCCGAACAAAGAGACTTGCAGCGCACGCCTGCTGTCCTTTCAGAGTTAGACGCCGAAAGCATCGCCTGGGCACTCTTGCGCGACGGAGGAGACAGCGGTGACCTCGACATTCTTGCCGAAGCGTCGCAGTTCAATCATGTCCGGCTTCTGTTTCGGCGTCACGGGTTCGACGAGTTCCGGACCCTCGGACGCGGATCGCACTGGTTCTTCGTCGGCGTCGATCGCCAGAGTGGGTGGATCAAGTTCGACTTCGTAACCGAGCTCGCGTTTGGACGGCATTTCGAGTTCAAGACCAGCGCGGCGGCCGAGTGCCTCGCACGCCGTCGCCGTCGCGGTTCTCAGTACGAGCTCGATCCTGATGACACCTTTTGGGCGCTGCTTTTCCACTGCATTCTCGACAAACGCCACATCGTCCCCGACCGCGGTCGGGTTCTACAGCAACTGGCCCTCGGCGCGACCGCGGACGGTCCATTGGCGGTTGCTTTCACATCGGTGGCACCGACGTCGTGGACGCCCGAACGAGCAATCGCAGCAGCGGCAGCCGGTGACACCGAGGCGCTCCTCCGGCTTGGCCGCATTCTCGCGCAACGCTGGCGGAGGCGAGACCCCGTCGGTACGCTCGGCCGCTCTGCACGCCGGTGTGCGTTGAGCTTCCTTCACCGGCGGATGCGTCGCGTCCGCGCGCTAGCGCGGCCGCGGTGACCGTTCGCGCGGTCGGCAGGCCTCAGAACCGCCGCTCAAAGCCGAATCCGTGAAGGTGCTCACGAGCCCGGCCGTGTGGATGGCACAACCTCATCCGCAGCTCGATGCGATCGACGCCGCGCCGAAAGGAGGGATCCGGCGACGGTGATACAAGGGCCGGACGTGACGGCGGACGTCCCGGCGTCGGAGGCCGATAGCGCGGACGTTGCGGCGCTCGTCACGCGCCACATTCGCGGCTCGAGCTTGATGCTCGTCGGCCGCGTGATGGCGATCAGCGTTGGATTCCTGACACAGGTCATCGTCGTCCGACACTTGGTGAAGAGCGACTACGGCGCGTTCGCGTACGCGCTCTCTGCCGCGCTGCTGTTGCAGTCGGTGCTCGCGCTTGGCGCCGATCGCACGGACACGCGGTTCCTTGCCCTGTACGAGCATCAGCGCGACCACGCGCGGTTGCTGGGCGTCATCGTATTCGAGGCGGCGACCATACTCGCGCTCGGCACAGCGGCGGTCGCCACCCTATGGGCCTTTCGTACGCCGCTTCTCGGCTCGTCTGCGGGTGCGAGCGCGGGAACGGGCGTATTTGTTGTGTTGATAGCGCTCGCGCCCATCCAGGCGCTGGATTGGATGGTGATCAACGTCTTCGCCGTGTTTGCGAGCCCGTGGTCGGTGTTCTTCCGCCGGTATGTTCTCGAGCCGGGCCTCAGGTTGCTCGTCGCCGTCGCGCTCGTCGTCACTGGCGCGGGCGTCACCTTTCTCGCCGTTGGATACCTCGCCGCTGGGGTTGCAGGCCTCGCGCTCTACCTCGTGTTGCTCGTCCGGCTCCTCCGCAAGCGCGGCTTCCTTCCGCGGCTGTCGCTGCCCCACGTCATCATTCCGGCACGCGAGCTGCTCGCGTTCAGCCTGCCGCTGCTGTTCACGAACCTGGTCGCCGTCGCCGGGACGGAGCTGGCGGCAGTGGCGCTGGGTCACTACCGCGACGCCTCTGAGGTCGCCAGTTTCCGGGCGGTCCAGCCGTTCGCCGCGGTCAACCTCGTCGTCATGTTCAGCTTCTCGACGCTCTTCACGCCGGCTGCGGCTCGCCTCCAGGCCCGTGGTAACACGGCGGCGCTGCGCGAGCTCTATTGGAAGAGCGCGTGCTGGGTTGCAGTGCTCACATTTCCAGTCCTCTGCGTGACGACAGCTCTCGCGCACCAGGTGACGGTAGACGCCATCGGCGAACGATACGCGGGCTCAGCGGTCTACCTCGCGCTGCTCGCGATCGGCTTCTACGTCAACGCCGCGTTCGGCTTCAACGGGATCACGCTGCAGATGCTCGGGCGCGGGCGCTACGTCCTCGTCATGAACGTCGTCGTCCTGGGGTGGCTTGTCGGCGCGAATCTTCTGCTCGTCCCGCGCTGGGGGGCCATGGGAGCGGCGGTCGCCGTGCTAAGCACGATCGTCGTACACAACATCGGCAAGCAAGCCGGCCTCGGCTTCGGTTCGGGAATCGGCGTCTTCGACGCTCGCCACGCCGGCGTTCTCGCCACCGTCGTCGTGACCGCCGCCGCTCTCAACGCGCTGACGCTCGTGGTGCACACGCCGCTCGCGGTCGGGCTCTTCGTCGTCGCAGGGGTGACCGCCGTCATGGTCCGGATACTCGGGCCGACGCTCGACCTCCGCGGGACGCTGCCCGAACTCGCGCGCCTCCCGATCGTGCGCTGGCTGCTCGGATAAGCCGTCAAGCAAGCGGCCTGCTCGTGTCCGAAGTACCACGCGGCTCTTTGGCGTCAGTCCGCGCGTCAAGGCCACTGGGGACTCGAGCTCACCTCGTTCAGCAGCCGCGAGAAGTACGCGCGTAGCAACATGGTCCACGCGGCGGCCGCCCTCGTACGGCGTTCGAAGATAAGGTCATGGCGCTGCGCCCACCGCAAGGCGATGCCGTCCACAAGCGTCGCCTCGAGGCTGGTCGGCCGTCCGGCGGTGCCGTAGTAGCTTTCGACGAACTCGGCTGCCATCCGGCGGCGGAGTCGGCCAATAGGTCCGGGTGCGAGCGTTTTGATGAACAACGGCGCGTCGCAGAGCATCGTCAAGAACCGTACGACGTCTAGCTCCCGCGGCCCGCGGACGGCGAGGGCCGGGTCGAGGCAATACGTCGCGCCCGTCGCGATCACAACGTTTTCAGGCGCGAAGTCGCCGTGCAGGAGTACGGACGTCTGCGTGTGCTGCGGGCGCCGAGTGGCGTCGAACCACGACTGTCGGAGGGGCAGCCCCATTCGCTGCAGCACGTGCTTCCCGTCGTCGAGCGCGTGATTCGCCGGCCGCTCCGGGTCGCCGAACGAACTCCGCCCGGGCTCGATTGTATGGACGACTCGCAGCAGCGCCGCCGCCGCCCGCACGGCGTCGAGCAGCGGCTGCGGCTTCAGAATCGCGCGTGCATCCAGCAGCTGCGGGATGCTCGGACCGTCGACGAACTCCATCGCGAAGGCGCCGGCATCAGCGAGGAGAGCGATCGGTCGCGGCGCCGCAAAGTGCGGGTCTTGAACGTTGAGTACGTCGTGGAGCACGACGAGCGCGTCGTACTGCGCTTGCGCCGTCAGCGGCGACGCGAGGTCGGGTTGCCGGGTTGCCGTCCTCGGCTGTTTCACGACCCATCGGGTGGTTCCGGGCTGCGCGGCGGTGCCGACGAAGTACAGCGTCGAGCGCCGTCGTTCGACGCGCGAGACCATGACGAGCTCGTCGGCGTCACGCATCTCATCGCTAGCAAGCAGCGCGGACTTCAGTGCGACGAGCACTGACTACTGGTCCGGTTTCGTCACCGCAGCGCTCCGATGGCGCGGCGCACCGCGTCCGCCACTTTCTCGGGGTCGTCGTGCCCGTCGAGGACGAGCGCGGAAGGGAGCCGCGCCGCCGCCCGCTCGTACAGCCGCGCCTGGCGGTCCAGTTGCTCCGTGGTCCATTGCTCGGGCTTGCGCTGGTACGCGACGTTCGCGTCAACACGCAGGTAGATCTCGACATCCGGCGCTGGAGCGAGCGCCGTGACCACGGCAGCGAGCACGGACGCCGGCACGTCCGGATACCAATACTGCAGCTTCACGATGGTGTCGATGCGAAAACGGTCGAGGACCAGAAACTCGGCGTTACTGCGCGCAGCGCGGCGGCGCAGGCTCAAGCCAGTGGAGGCCGCTGCGCCGACGCCGATCAGTGTGCGCACGAGCCGCTGCAGCCCCGCGGCGATGTCCGGTATCCAACGCAGCCGCACTCGACCGGGGTCGATCGCCGCGGAGCGGCTTTTTTGGTTTGGCCCGAAACTGTCGCGAAACGAAAGTGGCAGTCGGCTCACGAGCCGTTCCGGCCACATCTTGAACGGTATCCACAGCACCTCCGTACGCCCGCGCCGCTCGAGGTCCCCGACGAGCGCGTCGATCTGTCGAGTCTTGCCGGCACCATCGAGCCCTGAGAAGGAGATGACGAGACGCGGTTTCCGGCGCGCCGAGTGATTCCAGCTCATGACGGACAGTCTCGCAGGGCACCGACGTAATGACGCGAGAGGTTTGGGTCGCGCGCCCTATCCGAGGCGCCGACCGATAGCAGGCGCCCTGGATTCCCGGTAGTGGCGGCCGTTGCCGGCACGCCGTCCGTCCGCTTGCCCTATCCTGCCGTGCGTTGAGCATCGCCGCAGTTCGGAAGTTGTTGATGTCGAAGCGCGGGCTGCGACTTGTGCTCGCGGTGAAGCTCGCCGAGCTACCGTTGCGGAGCGTGGTGCGGCGTGGGGTGAGGCGGATCAACCGGGATCCCTCCCTGTGCGTCTTCGGCGCGGACGCGGACCGGTTCGGTGACAACAGTGCGTACGTGTACGTCCAGCTCGCGCAGCAAAGCAATCTGCTTCGGTGCGTGTGGATCACCGGCTCGACGGCGCTCAGGGACCGTCTTCGTGCAGCTGGCTTCGAGGCCGAGAAGCGGTGGTCGCGCCGGGGAATCCTCTTGTGCGTTCGCGCCGGATCGTATGTCGTCTCTTCCTACGCCTCCGACGTCAATCGATGGTTTGCCGAGGGTGCTACGCTCGTCAACCTCTGGCACGGCGTACCGTTGAAGAAGATCGAGCGCGACATCGACTCCGGGCCGCTGAGGCTCATCTTCCTGGACCGGCAACCGATGAAGGCCGCGTTCTCGGATCAGCTGCGACCGCCGGATCTACTGCTCGCGCCGTCGGCGTTCATCGCCGAGCGCTGCTTCACGAGCGCGTTTGCGATCCCGCTCGAACGCTGCCTGCCGTTGGGGTACCCGCGAACGGATCACTTCTTCTCGCCGCCGCTCGAGCCGCCGCATGAACTCCTCGTCTCCGACGTCCAGCGCTGGCACGGCCTACGCAAGCAGGAGCGCGTCGTCGGGTACTTCCCGACATGGCGCGATCAGCGGAGGGAGGGGTTGCCGGGCGGTCTCGACCTCGACCGGCTCGGCTCTGCGCTCGACGCGATTGGAGCGCATCTCGTGTACAAGTCGCACTTCAACGCCACCACACCTGCTCCTGTTCCCGGGATCACCATCCTCGACGCCGAAGACGACGCCGACGCATACCTTCCGCTCTGCGACGTGCTCGTGACCGACTACTCGAGCTTGGCGTTCGACTTCATGCTCCTCCAGAGGCCGATCGTCTACTTCGTTCCGGATATCGACGAATACGCGAGCTTTCGCGGTTTCTACTTTCCGCCCGAGGAGATGATGCCCGGCCCGCTGGTTCGCGATCCCCGCGACCTTCCCGGAGCGATCGAAGCGGCGTTGGTGTCGGAGCCGGACACGCATCTGGCGACGGTTCGCGATCTCGTGTGGGGCGACTACGCCGGGCATGCGACCGAGCGCCTCGGCGAGATCCTGTCACGGCGGCCGGCCGCGCAGGGTGCCTACGGCGCGCGCGCTGCGACCCTTTGAGCCTGGTCGAGATCGGCGTGCTCGTCGATCTCGGCCCACGCGTCGCGCGCGACGTCGCACGCAACAGCCGTTAGTCCGCCGCAGAGACCGTCGTAGATGTCTTCGTAGTAGATCCCAGTGAGGCCGCGCGATCGCGCCCAGCTCGAGAAGCTGACGTACCATCGCCGGGCCGCAGGAGAGAGACGCGAGATTCCGATGAACTCGCCGCCGAACGATGCTCGCGGCAGCGTCTTGCCCAGCTGCTGGACGACGCGGCCATGCGTCGACACCTTCATCGCCTCGTCGTCGAACTCCTCGTCGGCGACGCCCAGGAACAGGTCTCCTGCAGTGGGCTCGAGTACAGCGGCGAGCGCGGACTCGATGTAGATGACATCGCCGTTGACGACTACGAGATCGCCCGCCGGGGCCTCAGAGCACGCGAGCTCTACCGAATAGAAGTTGTTCCACACGTCGTAGCGTTCGTTCTGGAGCGTCGTCACCGCTTCCAGCCCGAGGCCGCGCGTCGCCCTTTCGACTTCTTCCGCCCGATGCCCGGAAACGACCGTGATACTGGAGACCCCGGCGCGATGAAGGTGGCGAATCGAGCGTTCCAGTAACGACACGCCGTCGATCGCGTAGAGCGCCTTCTGTGTTCCGCCGAACCGCGACGAGAGGCCGGCCGCCAGGATCGCGGCGTGCACATCCCTTGTCTGCGAGACCGTCACCACCAGACCAGGTCCGCGAGACGCTCGACGTGCGCGGGGTCGACCTCAAGCGCGCGGGTCAGTCGCGTAAGACGGCCCGGTCTGACGTTCGGCGCCAACTGGAGCGCTCGCGAGGCGTCCTCTTTGGAGATCCCGATGTCTCGCGGCGACGCCGGTGCACCGACCGCGTCAAGCAGCTCGCCCACGGCTGCGATCTCGGAATCGTCGTCGTAGAAGGCCGCCGCAAGACGGCATGCGACCGCTACCTGTTCACCATGCGTGCCGTGGCCCGCGCCAATCTCGTCGAATGCATGGCTGAGAAGGTGCTCCGAGCCGCTGCATGGCCGCGACGTGCCGGCGAGTGTCATCGCCAGACCGCTCAGCACGAGGCCCCGAACGAGCAGCTCGACGTCCTCGCGCGTAAAGGCTGATTCGGGGTCGAGCGAGGCTCGTCGGGCAAGCATCAGCTGCGCGCCCGTCTCGGCGAGCAGCGCTGCGTAATCGTCGAAATCCTCCCCTGCGAACTGCCTCGCCCACCTCCAGTCGGCGACAGCGAGGATGTTTGATGCAAGGTCGGCGACACCGCTGACGAGGCATCTGCGCGGCGAGCGCTCGACGACGTGGGCCGGCACGACAATTCCGACGGGCGCCGCGGCGCCAAGGCTGCGTGTGGATCCGTTCTCGTCCTGGAGAACGGCGATGGGGGAGCAGATCCCGTCGTGAGTGGCCTGGGTCGGCACCGACAGAAATGGTTTCTTCGCATGAAATGCCGCGTACTTCGCAACATCGAGAACGCGGCCGCCGCCGCACCCGACGATCACGTCGATGCTGTTGTCCTCTGACGCGTCTGCGATCCGCATCGCCTCCTCGACACTCGCAGCCGACGCATGATCGGCGAATACGCTGCACGACGAGGCAGTGTCGATCAGCAAGTCGCCGCCGACGAGGCCGCGTCCGGTGCTGCCGAACAGGTACATGAGCCTCACGAACGAGTGCGACGCAGCGACCTCGAGAATCGTCGCCGACACCGCCGCATTCGAATCGACGATGCGCAGGTACTGCGGTAGCTCCTGAGGCGTCCGTCGCATGCGCCTACCGTCCTGCCGGGGCAGGGCCAAAGCCGCTCACGTCCGGTTACTCGCGCACATCGACTGCTTCATCACGCAGTAGTTGCAGCTGCTCGTCACAAACACGCAGTACCTCATTCGTCACCTGCCATTCCGGGCGGACGGGGTTCGCCCCTGAAGTTCACGACAATCACAGGGAGGGAGGCCGCCGCTACAACGTACACAAGCGGCTTCGGTTCCAGACGGAACGGTCGCCCGGCGTGACCTCGCAGGCTGTGCCGGCTACGAGCCGCTCCGCACGGCCGAGGCTAACGTGCGGTCTCGCGTGACGTAAATCGGAGGCCTGACTCAGGACTCACTTGAGCAGAGCGAGACGGAGGCTGCGACTAGCTACGCGCATCTGGATCTCCTGACCCCAACCGAGCGTGAGGCGGTCTGCCTCGATCCCGTCGCCAAAAGCGACGAGTCCGTCCGTCTCCGCGACAACTCGCAATGCCTGGCCGATCGCGAGTTCCCCCTCGACGAGGGAGGTGCCGGTTGCGGGCGACGGCCATGCTTCCCTGACGAACCAGACAAGCCGCAGCTCCGTGGGCTTTGGGAACTCGAGGTTCGAGTGCGACTGCAGCCAGACGGACCGGCACCAGCCAGTCGCGCCCGTGCCTGTCGAGACGATGAGGCCCGAAGATGACTGTCTCTCGTCGGCGACGTCGGGTTGCAGTCTGTAGCGCGCCGACTGATGGCTCGGATGGCCGAGGAAGACCTCGTTGAGCGCAACAAGCGTCTGCCCATCGTCGAGCGACGCCTCGACCATCGCGCGCGCCTGGTACTCGGCGGAGCCCGCGGCGACCGCCTGAAGGACCTGCTCGAAAGCCTCCGGACTGTGTTGCACGAGCACGCCAGGGTTGCGGCCAGGATCGGGGTCGACGCCGATCACCGGCTGTCCGTCGAGGTACTTGGCAACGTTGGCGACTAGCCCATCCTGGCCGACTACCGCGACGACGTCGTCTGGCGTGAAGAGGAAGCGGTCGAGATCGGCGCGCTCCACATCCGCCCGCCGCCAGTCGATCGGAATCGCGGCCGTCACGGTTGCGAGTGCGTTCTGAGTGCCGGCGTGACGCTCCTCAACCTCGTCGAGGCTGCGGCCACGCGAGGCCAGGAAGAAACCAGCCTGGCCTCGCGTGCCATGGCGTACGATGAGTTCATCGAACTCCGTTCGCCG
>Ga0307284_10000351_pt1 | contig 9924 bp, 9 predicted proteins | sample ER_DNA_123_FD_194480 | JGI IMG/M metagenome (GOLD analysis project Ga0307284, IMG submission 194480) | Bulk soil microbial communities from the East River watershed near Crested Butte, Colorado, United States - ER_DNA_123 | ecosystem: Environmental > Terrestrial > Soil > Floodplain | place: USA... | reverse complement strand
CACTTGAGAATGTTGACCGCGACGCCGAACTCGCCAGTGCTCGGGAGCTGGTCGAGCGAAAACGAGCGGCGATGAGCGCACTTGCACGTGACGTGCAGCAGCGGCGGCTGGCAGGACTGCTCAGTCGCCGTGGATTCGATAGTGCGGTCATAACGCGGGTGCTGAGTGATGTACTGCGGGAGTGAGCTCGTAGCTGCGCGGCCGGGTGGGGGATCTCACCTTTGTGCTTGACCAAGGGCGTAACCAGACATACTCTGCCAACACGAGGTATCTGACAACGCCTGAACGATATGACGAAAATTCCGGATCATAAAATGCTCCGGAACAGTGACTTACAAAGCAGTTCTTGTTTCAAATCAAGGAGTTGAGGAAGTCCAGCGTTCACTAACTGAGCGTTGGCCGATTTTGCATTTCGCGTTGCGGATCCTCTTTAGTACATGCGTGAGCGTGTAGACAGGAGTGCGACGTGAGCGGGGTCTTTGAAGCACTTGTAGTTAGCGGCCTCTTCTTGCTCATCGCCGTGGTGGCCGTGGCAACGGTGGTCTTGGCTCGACGGAGTCGCCACAATTCAGCTGACTATCAGGCCAGAGGAGTGCCCTCAACGGCGTCAACGCTTCCAACCGGCCCTAGGTCACTAGCAACAGCCAGTTCGCGGACAGATCGTTCCGCCGCTGAGTTGACTGCGGGACAGCCCGGATACTCGGCGGCGGAGGTCGAGGAGCTTCGCGTCAAGGCTGAGAAGTTGCTTGCCTCAGCTGAGGCTGCCCGAACAGAGGCCGAGGAAGAGTCGCGAGCCCGGCGCGCTGAGCTCCGTGAGCAACGGGCCGACGTTGAGCGTCGCGAACAGCGGCTCTCGGACCGGGAAGAGCGCCTCGACGCTGACATACGAATGTTGGAAGAAAAGGGCCGGCAGCTGGAGGAGCTCAAAAACGAACTCAAGAGTCAGCGTCGGACATTGGCGGATCTCGAGGCGGAGCAGCAGACCTCACTAGAGCGAATTGCAGGGCTGACCGCCGAGCAAGCAAAGGCCGAGCTGGTATCAGCGGTCACCCATGATGCGAAGCGGCAGGCGGTGCTGCTCGCCCGGGACATCGAGCGCCAAGCGGTTCGCGAAGCAGACGCGAGATCACAGCAGATCATTGTCGGAGCGATCCAGCGCCTGGCATCGGAGCTGACATCGGAGTCGGTGGTCTCGGCGGTCCATCTCCCGGGAGATGACATGAAGGGTCGGATCATCGGTCGGGAGGGGCGCAATATCAGGGCCTTCGAACAGGTGACCGGTGTCAACGTGATGATCGATGACACGCCGGAGGCAGTGCTGCTGTCCTGCTTCGATCCGGTTCGGCGAGAGACCGCCCGGATGACGTTGACCGAGCTGGTGGCGGACGGGCGCATTCATCCGGCCCGCATCGAGGAAGTACACGAGCGGAGCAAAAGCCAGATTCAGGCGCAGTGCCTGCGGGCAGCCGAGGATGCCATGGCTGAGGTCGGCATCTCGGACCTGCATCCAGCCCTCGTTCCAGTGCTCGGCACGCTGCGCTACCGGACCTCGTACGGCCAAAACGTCCTCAAGCACCTCGTGGAGAGTGCCCACATCGCCGGGCTGATGGCTGCTGAGTTGCGTCTCGACGTAGCGCACTGCAAGCGTGCCGCCTTTTTGCATGACATCGGCAAGGCATTGACGCACGAGGTGGAGGGCTCGCACGCGATTGTCGGCGCCGACCTGGCTCGTAAGTACGGCGAGCATGCCGATGTGGTCCATGCCATCGAGGCACACCACGGCGAGGTCGAGGTGAGGACGGTTGAGGCTGTTCTCGTCCAGGCAGCGGACGCGATCAGCGGAAGTCGACCGGGTGCCCGGCGCGAAAGCATTGAGGCGTACGTCCAACGGCTGGAGCGGCTGGAAGAGATCGCTGGTGCTCGCGAAGGTGTCGACAAGGTGTTCGCGATGCAGGCTGGACGCGAGATTCGGGTGATGGTGGCGCCAGACATTGTCGATGACATCGAGGCGCAAGTTCTGGCTCGTGACATCGCCAAGCAGATCGAAGAAGAGTTGACCTATCCGGGCCAGATCAAAGTGACGGTGGTGCGGGAGTCACGAGCGACCGAGACCGCTCGTTAAGCCCGGCGTTAGATCCGCCTTGGCGCCGTGAGCGCACCGCCCGGCGTCATCGACGGGCTCACGATTGTCTGCGACTCAGCGACCGTGGGCACGCGTCGGTGGGTCTGCAACCGGCGTTCCAGATAACGGGCGAGCCGGGTGAGCAGGTAGTTGATGATGATGAAAATGGTGGCCACGACTATGAACGTGGGGATCAGGTTTCCCTTCAGCGAGGCCAAGGTTTGTCCGCTGCGGACCAGCTCCGGATACAAGATCAGGAACCCTAGGGCCGAGTCCTTCAAGACGACGACAAGCTGGCTGATGATGGAGGGCAGCATCATCGTGATTGCTTGCGGCAGGAGCACCAGTCGCAGAGTGGCAAAGGGTGTCAGCCCGATGGCCAGGGCCGCCTCCTGCTGACCTTTTGGCAGTGATCCGATTCCGGAGCGGATGAGCTCAGCAATGACGCACGAGTTGTAGAACGTCAGTCCCGCAATGACACCGAGCAGCGGAAGGATGTCGCCAGAGACCCCAATACCGAAGAGGAAGACGTAGTAGGCGAACAGCATCATCATCAGCACCGGCACGGCGCGGAAGAACTCCACAAACACACCACAGACCGCTCGCACTGGAGCCAGCTGAGACAAGCGGCCCATGCCTAGCAGGATGCCGCCGATCATTGCCAAGATGATGGAGAAAAAGGCCGCAACCAACGTGGCCCGAAGTCCCGGCAGCAGGTAGGACGTCCAGGTCACCGGATCGATGAACGGACTCCACTTCGCCGCGGTGAACTGGCCCTTGGCGGCAAGTGCCCTGACCAGGAGATACAGCAGTGCGAGGATGGCTAGGGTGCCAATTACCGCAATGACGGCGTAGCGACGGCGAGCCTTGGGCCCCGGAGCGTCGAACAGCACGCTCGCCCCGGCACTCATCGTTTCACCGCCAACCGCCGGGACAATGCGGTAAAGCCGATGCCGACGGGTAGTGTCAAGATCACGAAGCCGGTTGCCATGATCACGAAGATGACGTAGATCAAGTCGGGACGGAACTCGATCATTCCCTTCATCAGATACGAGGCCTCGGCGACGCCGATGGTGGCCACGACCGTGGTGTTCTTGGTGAGCGCGATCAGCACATTTCCCAGCGGAGCGATGGCGCCGCGGAAGGCTTGAGGTAGCACCACGTTATACAAGGTCGCGCCGAAGTCCAGACCGATCGCCCGAGCGGCTTCGGCCTGACCCTTGGGCACAGTGTTGATGCCACTCCGGAGCGCCTCAGCGACGAACGCTGCATGGTAGACGGCAAGCGCGAGAACTGCCCAACGAAAGTTCTGCACGTCGATGGGTGAGTTCTGGGCCCCGATCCGATACTGCAAGGTGATGTAGAAGCCGAAGGCACCGAAGAACACGATCAGTGTCAACGGTGTGTTACGCACCAGGGTGACGTACGTGGTACCGGCGGCGCGCAGCACGGTGACCGGCGAAACCCGCATGATCGCGACGATCGTGCCGATCACCAGCGCCCCGACAGCGGAAGCAATAGTCAACTTGATGGTCATCCAGAAGGCGCCGAGCACGTTGTACTCGGAGAGCAGCTGGGAGAGACCATCAAGCATCCAAAATCTCCTCAGCGACAGGGGCCGACAATCTGCCGGCCCCAATCACACTTGCATACGTTCACATCCTGAGCAGGCAGGACCTACGCGCAGGCGTCTGGCTTCGGCGGATTGGTCGAGGTGTCGACCTTGAAGCCCGAGGGGCCGACATTGGCTTCGACCGCTTTCTGCCACGATCCGTCGGAAATCATCTTTTCAAGGGCGGCATTCACTTTGTTGCACAACTCGGCGTCGCCCTTCTTCAGGCCGACACCGTAGCGTTCGGTCGAGAACGGCTTGCCGACGACCTTGAGCTTGCCCGCATACTGCGGCTGCGCTGCGAAACCGGCCAAGATCACGTTGTCAGTGGTGACCGCATCAACGGTGCCGCCGACCAGAGCTTCCACGCACTTGGAGTAGGTGTCCTGCTCGAACAGCTTGACGGTAGTGGCGTACTCCTTCTTGATCTTCTCTGCAGGTGTGGAACCGGTAACCGAACAGAGGGTCTTGTCCTTCATCGTCTCCGGCCCTGTGATGTCGCTGTTGTCCGCCTTGACCAGCAGGTCTTGCCCGGCTACGAAGTACGGGCCGGCAAAGGACACCTTCTCCTTTCGCGCATCGGTAATCGAGTAGGTGGCGAAGATCATTCCGACCTGGCCGCCCTGAATTGCAGTCTCGCGCTGGGCAGACGGGGTTTCTTTGAAGATCACCTTGTCGCCCTCGTAGCCGAGCTCCTTTGCGACATACCGCGCGACGTCGACGTCAAGGCCCTTAAAGTCCTCGCCGACCTTCTGGCCCAGCCCGGGCTGGTCGTACTTGATGCCGATGGTCATCGTGTCACCTGTGGTGCTTCCGGCGCCACCGCCGCCACACGCAGCCATGGTGAGCACCAGAGCGGATCCCGCCAATGCGACGAAGATCGTTTTGCTGACATGCATTTGCTCTCCTTTCGTTTGCAACCAAGGGCCTAGGCCCTCTTTGGGTCGTGGAACAGCTGAGCAGTTTCGGGCCAGCTTCGGGGGGACTGAGGCCTGCGGATTGGACTGTGATCACTGGGTCAAGATCTTGCTCAGGAAATCCTTGGCTCGTGCACTCTGTGCCTTGGTGAAGAACGTCTCCGGTTCCCCCTCCTCGAGGATCTGGCCATCGTCCATGAACACCACCCGGTTCGCGGCCTTACGGGCGAAGCCCATCTCATGGGTGACGACGATCATGGTCATGCCCTGTCGAGCGAGCGAGATCATCACCTCGAGCACCTCGTTGACCATCTCAGGGTCCAAGGCGGAGGTCGGCTCGTCGAACAAGATCACCTTGGGATCCATCGCGAGCGCTCGAGCGATCGCCACGCGCTGCTGTTGACCGCCGGACAGCTGAGCCGGATATTTCTCGGCCTGCGACTCGACACCGACGCGCGTTAGCAACTCCATGCCACGCTTCTTGGCTTCAGCACCCGACAGCTTCCGGACCTTCATCGGGCCTAAGGTGACATTCTCCAAGGCCGTCTTATGAGCGAACAGATTGAATGACTGGAACACCATGCCTACGTCAGCACGAAGCTGAGCCAGTGCCTTGCCTTCTTCCGGAAGTTGCTGACCGTCGATGGTGATGGTTCCGGACTCGATCGTTTCCAGACGGTTGATCACCCGGCAGAGAGTCGACTTACCCGAGCCGGACGGCCCGAGGATGACGACGACCTCGCCCTTGTGGACCGTGAGATCGATTTTCTGGAGCACATACAGTTCACCGAAATGTTTGTCGACTTCGCTCAGCACCACCAATGGTTCGCCAACCTGCTCCGGCGCAACCGACGGACCCGCCGTCGGGTCGGGCACGGGAGATGTTGTTGGGGTTTGAGTGGCGGCTTCCTCTGACGAGACTTCGGACTTCGTCATGGGGCGACCCTAGACGACTGTTCACCACCGGGGCGTAAAATACGTGTGGAAAATTCGGTTACAACCGGGAACTTCTTTTGATAGCTAGGCTATATTCCAGTAATTCCCCACTCGCCGACGTATGTCTCGTTAGGGGCAAGCACAAGCAAATTGTCGTGAGTCGGGCCTTCATTGAACGCGTCAGGACCGCAGGTCATCGGTTCGACAGCTAGGCCCCCGTCACGATTGGGCCCTCCCGTGAAGGCCTGCGCCCACGCGAAGGTCTCGTCCGCCCAGAGCTCCGCATAACGGTCGCCCAAGGTCAGTTTCACTCGCCAGCGACCGTCCGAGTCACGCGCCAGATCAGTCATCGCCGTGTCGAGGTTCGTCGATCCCAAGATGGTGCTACTGCGCAGGTCGTAGACCGTGCCGTCAACCGCCGAAACCCTAGTAGGAAGCATCCGATCGTCTACCTCGAGATAGGAGGCAGCGGGCACGGTCAGTGCGATCTCATCGACGGTGGATTCGCCGACCGTGAGGTAGGGGTGTGCGCCGTACCCGAACGGCAGTTCATTGTCGCTGAGGTTGGTCGCCTCGACCGTCAGCATCAGGCCGTCTGCACCGACGCGATGCGTGATTTTGGCGTCTAACGTGCCGGGCCAGCCAGGTTGTGGATGGATGCGTACCCGATTGACGACGACGTCAGGCCCTTGCTCGACCAGAACCCACGGCACATAACGTGCGAGGCCGTGGCTGGCGTTGAGGCGAGCCGGCTCGGTGAGCGCAAGCTGCTGAGTGACCCCATTGAAGGTGTACCGGCCGTCGCGAATCCGGTTCGGCCACGGAATCAGATTCTGGCCACGACCGCCCTTGATCGTTTCCATCACATCGAACCCGTGCACGACATCACGACCGTCGAAGGTAAAGCTGCGCAGCGCGGCGCCCACCTCGGCGATCACGGCGCGATGCTTTCCAGACGAGATCTCGTACTGTTCTCCGGTCGGTGCAACGCTCACGAATCGGCACTTTATCGTCATGCGTACCTGAGCACTTACCCTTGGTCTGCTATGTCGACAGTGTCCGAGGCGCCATTGGCCATCCGCTCGCGTACGTACCAGATCCGTACGTACGGATGCCAGATGAACGTGCATGATTCGGAACGGCTTGCTGGACTGCTGGAGCAGGCCGGCTACCAAAGATCCGTCGGGGACGCGATACCTGATGTGGTGGTTTTCAACACCTGCGCCGTGCGTGAGAACGCCGATAACCGGCTCTACGGCAGCCTCGGCAATCTGCTGCCGACCAAGAAGTCACGACCCGGCATGCAGATTGCCGTCGGCGGCTGCCTGGCGCAAAAGGACAAGGACACCATCCTGACCCGGGCGCCGTGGGTCGATGTGGTGTTCGGCACCCACAACATCGGGTCTCTGCCGACCCTGTTGGAACGAGCCCGAATTCAGCGTGAGGCTCAGGTCGAGATCAAGGAGGCGTTGGAGACCTTTCCCTCCAATTTGCCGACCCGTCGGGAGTCGGCGTACGCGGCATGGGTCTCGATCAGCGTCGGCTGCAACAACACCTGCACCTTCTGTATCGTCCCAGCGCTGCGAGGTCGCGAGACCGACCGCAGACCAGGTGACATCCTCACCGAGATCCAAGCGCTGGTCGCCGAAGGAGTCCAGGAGGTGACGCTGCTCGGCCAGAACGTCAACGCGTACGGGGTGGAGTTCGGTGACCGGCGTGCCTTTGCCAAGTTGCTGCGCGCGTGCGGTGACGTCGATGGCCTCGAACGGGTGCGCTTCACCTCGCCACATCCCAAGGATTTCACTGACGATGTAATCGCCGCGATGGCAGAAACAGCCAATGTGATGCCCCAATTGCATATGCCGCTGCAGTCTGGATCAGACGCGATACTGCGCTCGATGCGTCGTTCCTACCGCAGTGAGCGGTACTTGGGCATCATCGACAAGGTTCGTGCCGCGATGCCCGAGGCCGCTATTACGACCGACATCATCGTCGGCTTCCCCGGTGAGACTGAAGCCGACTTTCAAGCCACGCTCGATGTCGTTGCGGCTGCACGCTTCTCGGCTGCCTTCACGTTCCAGTACTCCATCCGCCCCGGAACGCCGGCTGCCACCATGGACGATCAGGTCCCCAAGCCAGTCGTCCAGGAGCGCTACGACCGCCTCGTCGACCTGGTCGGCGACATCGCCTTGCAGGAGAACAGTAAGCAACTCGGCCGGCGGGTCGAGGTGATGTTCGCTGATGGCGAGGGGCGTAAGGACATGCTGACCCATCGGATGTCGGGCCGGGCACGCGACAATCGACTCGTCCATGTCTCGGTCCCCAAGGAGCCCAGAGATCGTCCGCGGCCTGGCGACCTCGCCGAGGTGATCGTTACTCACGCCGCGCCGCACCACCTCACCGCTGATGCCGGCCTCCTGGCGCTCCGGCGCACCCGCGGCGGCGACGCGTGGCAAGCGAGCAGGTCGGTACCCCAGGCTGGTCCGGCGACGGTCAGTATTGGCATGCCGACCGTCGGCGCACCTGATATCTTGCAGCCCGCGGAAGCCTGTGTGACCAACTGACGACGCTGCTTAAGGAGCCGCCGGATGCCCGCGACGAGATTTATCGAGCAGCTGAATGTCCAGATCGGACAGGAGTTCGCGGCCCACCAGCAATACGTGGCATGCGCGGTTTTTTACGACGCACTGACGATGCCTCAGATGGCGGCCTTCTTCTACGCTCAAGCGCTCGAGGAACGCGATCACGCCATGATGATGATCAAATACCTTGTCGATCAGGACGCTCCCGCGGTCGTACCCGGAGTAAGTGCTCCGCAGGTCGACTTCCCAGACGTGGTAGCGCCCGTTGAACTTGCCCTCGAGCAGGAGCGTCGAGTGACCGTTCAGATCAATGAGCTGACCAAGACCGCCCGCGAAGAAAACGACTTTGCCTCTGATCAGTTCATGCAGTGGTTCATCAAGGAGCAAGTCGAGGAGGTCGCCACGATGAGCGATCTGGTCGCGGTGGTGCGACGGTCACGCGACAACATCGAAGCTATTGAAGATTACGTCCAACGGGAACAGCGCAAAGAGGCAACTGACCTCACCGCGCCAGCTATTGCAGGCGGCTAGGTTGGTGCTGCTCAGGGCTGTGGGCTAAGCCTCAGGCCGGCTGCTCCGGCTGGTCAGCGGCGAACTCGCGAAGCTTGTCCTTCGCCATCTCCTGGCCTTGATCAACCTGCTCGACGTGCTTGCTGTCGGTCTTCTCGTCGACGAAGTCTCCCGCCTTGTCGATACCGCCGTCGATCTGCTCGCCGTGCTCGCTCATCGCATCCTTCGCTTTGTCGAAGATGCCCATCGCTAGCCACCTCTCGGGGATTCCAGACGTCGCTGACGTTGGTGCGCGCAACTCATCCGGCACCAACGTTCTTTCTACTCCAGGCTCTGAAGAATGTCGACCACTCCACGTTTGGTTCGCGCCGTGCTGCGCCACACTGTGGCAGTGACCGTTGTGCTCGTCGGACCAACCGCCGTCGGCAAGTCCAGCTTGGCTGCCGCGGTCGCCCGGCGTTACGCGGCTGAGGGACAGCCGGCAGAGATTGTCAATGCCGACTCGATGTTGGTCTACCGTGGCATGGATCTCGGCACAGCCAAACCGTCTGAGGTCGAGCGCGCCGCCATCCGGCACCACGTCATCGACGTGTTGGAGGTCAATCAGGCGACCACGGTGGCCGAATTCCAGCAGCTAGCGCGAGCCGCGATCGCTGATTGCGAGGCTCGCGGCGTCATCCCGATCGTGGTTGGCGGATCGGCCCTCTATGTTCGGGCGATTGTCGACGATTTCCGGTTTCCGGGAACCGATCCGGCGATCCGTGCGCGGCTGGAAAGCGAGATGTCGAGCGAAGGCGCAGCTCAGCTGTACCAACGGCTGATGCTGGCCGATCCGGCGGCTGCGAGACGGATCCTCCCCGGCAACGCGCGTCGCATCATTCGCGCGCTCGAGGTGATCGAGCTAACTGGCGGACCGTTTTCGGCGGTCTTGCCCGACCGCCGCTACCTGCTTCCCCATGTCGTGCAGATCGGTCTGGCCATCGATCGGGCCACGCTCGATGATCGAATTGCTGCCCGGGTGGACGCTATGTGGGCTGCAGGCTTCGTAGCCGAGGTGCGTCAGCTTGCCGCCGCCGGCCTTGGTGAGAGCCTTACGGCCTCCCGCGCACTGGGATACCGACAGGTACTGCGCTTCCTCGACGGGGACATCAGCGAGGCGCAAGCCCGCGAGCTGACGGTCGCGGCGACGCGTAAATTCGCGCGCCGCCAGGACTCATGGTTCCGCAAAGACATCCGGATCTCGTG
>Ga0307284_10000347_pt1 | contig 9946 bp, 10 predicted proteins | sample ER_DNA_123_FD_194480 | JGI IMG/M metagenome (GOLD analysis project Ga0307284, IMG submission 194480) | Bulk soil microbial communities from the East River watershed near Crested Butte, Colorado, United States - ER_DNA_123 | ecosystem: Environmental > Terrestrial > Soil > Floodplain | place: USA... | reverse complement strand
TGGTTACTCTTTGCCACTAGGCGGGGCCTGCTGCGGGTACGGACTCGGCGTCCGCCGCTCCGCCCGCCCTCGGTTTGAAGAGCACAGCGAACAGAATGAACACCAGCGCCGCTCCCGCAGATGGAACGAGCCAGATTGCGTGCCAATCGTGCGTCACCTTTAGGCACTGATGAGCGGAAGCCGCCGCGTCGGTGCACGCGGCGTTTGGCGTCGCGTAGCGGTTGACGACCCATCCCGACGCGAACGCGCCGATGAAGTAGCCCAGCCCGTTGGTGACGAAATTGATGAGACCCTGCGCGGCGGCGCGAATTTTCTCGCCCGCCCGCTGATCGGTGTAGATCTGCCCACTCACGAAGAAAAAGTCGTAGCAGACGCCGTGGAGCAGAATGCCGATGTAGATGAGCGACATCACCGGCCCATCGGCTCCCATCCCGAACGCCAGGTAGCGCAGCGCCCAGGCAGCCATGCCGACGAGCATGATCACTTTGATCCCGAATCTGCGCAACACGAATGGAAGCAGCAGCATGAATATGATCTCCGACATCTGACCAAACGTCTGAATGAATGCCGGATTGGGAGCGCCGACCTCGTTGAGGAACGGATTCGCAAAGGTGTAATAGAACTGGAGCGGGATGCAGAGCAGGAACGATCCGGCCACGAAGATGAAGAAGTCGCGGTTGCCCAGGAGTTGGAGCGCGTCGAGCCCGAGCGCGTCACGCACGCTGAAGCCCTGACCGGCGGCTTTCGGCGGTGTGTGCGGAAGCAGAAGCGAGTACGCAGCCATGATGATCGACGCGCCAGCTGCCAGCCTCATCGGCAGTACGAGCGCGTCAGCATGAAATACTCCGCCCACGATAATTCCGGCGACGATCCAGCCGATTGTGCCGAGCACGCGAATGAACGGGAAATCGCGGCCGGGATCGCGCACGTGATGGAACGAGATCGAGTTTGTGAGGGAGAGCGTCGGCATGTAACAGAGGGCGTACAGAATCAGCAGCGGATAGAACGTGGCGAACGACGTCTGCAGCGAAACCAGGTACATCAGAGCGCCACCGAGCAGGTGCAGAACCGCGAGAAGCTTTTCGCTGGAGAAGTATCTGTCTGCTATGACGCCCATGAAAAACGGCGATGCCAGAGCGGCTATGGCCGTCGCGCCGTAAGCGAGCCCGATCTGACGGTCGGTGAAATGGAGTGTCTGACCGAGATACGTTCCCATTGTCACGAACCACACCCCCCAAATAAAATACTGGAGGAACATCATTATCGAGAGCCGCGAGCGGACGCCGGTCATTTGATCTCCCGTATGCGGATATTGCGGAGCCACAGTTGGCCGTCGTGATCACCCTGGAGGCCGATGTAGCCGCTCGGTGCGAGTCCATAATGGGGATACTCAACGAACTTGCTCGCCTTGACCTTCGCCACCCAGTCCGGACTCCCGACGTCGTACTCGAGCAGCTTCTGGCCGTTCATCCAGTGCTGCACGTGGTTGCCGTTGGCCACGATGAGCGAGGAGTTCCATTCGCCGGCCGGCTTGACGACCCCGGCTGGTGACGGATAAACCGCGTAGTCCGCGCCTGCCGACGTGAGCCTGCTTCTTCCATCCGCGTGGCCCGCATCATCGAGGAGCTGATACTCGGGAGCGCTCCAGTAGATGTGATCGTACTCCTCCGTGCCGCGATAGAAGACGCCGGCGTTTCCACCCGGGGCAATCTTCCAGTCGAAGGCGAGCTCGAAGTTGCCGAATTTGTCCTTTGTTACGAGATCCGGCGACGAAGTTGATTTGGTCAGTATGCCATCGACGATGGTCCAGCCGGCTGGAAAGGACTGGTCCTTGTAGCCCCGCCACGCAGAAGTGCTCGTCCCATCGAACAGCGACCGCCAGCCGGCCGCGCGTTGTTCTGTCGTCAATGGTGCCGCGCCCGATGCGGTGGTGGCTGCGGCGGGGACACTGTTTCCCGCTTGCGTGCAGGCCGCGACAACGAGCACCAACTGGGAGATGATGGCCGCGCGCGCGGCAGCTCCATGTGTCATGTATTCCTCATAAAGGATTGGTCAGACTGCCCAACCGGCGCGATACTCTCGCGTCAGGTACTGATTCGCATCCGCAATGTTGGTCACGGTCATGCGCTCGCCGTCGTACAGAATCTTCCGGCCCTGCCCCGTGCGCAGCGCGACGATGCCGAGCAGCATCGTCTCAGTGAGCTGAGCCGCGTACTCGATCGGCGAGCTCGCCTTGGCGTCGCCTCTGATCGCCTTCACCCAGTTCATTTCGTGGCTCCAGGGAATTCGCGTGTACGTCTTCGGCACGAGCGCCGCCTCCTCGGTGAGCGACACCGGAAAGAGCCGCGGATTGGAACCATACGTGTCGTTCATCAGGATTCCTTTCTCGCCGATGAAGATGACGCCCCCCTCGCTCTTGAGCGTCACGTCGTCGGGAAGAACATCGGGGCGAGGTGGGTAGAGGCCGCCGTCATACCAATTGAGCTTGACGGGCGGCTGCGTTCCGCGCGCTGGGAACTGGTAGTGCACCGCCGTCGCGACCGGATACGAGACCTGCTTGTCGTAGCCGCGTGCTTCCCGCGTGCCTGGCTTGGCATTCGGGTCGGGCGGAATCTGTTGGGTGCCCCATTGCGTGGACGTCGCCTCGACGCTCGTCGGGTAGGTGAGTCCGAGCGCCCAGTATGGATGATCGATCAGATGCGCGCCCATGTCGCCGATCGCGCCGACACCGAAGTTGACCCATCCCCGCCAGTTGAATGGATGGTAGATCGGATGATACGGCACATCTTCAGCGATCGGCCCAAGGTAGAGATCCCAATGCAGCCCGGGCGGCACTGGATAAGAACCGAGCGCTGAAGCCAGAAGGGTGTTCACATACCCGAAGCTGTACGGATTTCCGAAGGGGCTGCCGGGCGAAGCCGGTGGCGGAGCTCCTGTCGGACGCGGAACTCCCTGCGGCCAGTACACAACGGGGCGATTGGTCCACACGTGAACCTCGTGCACGGGCCCGATGATTCCCGCCTGTATCCACTCGTTCACGAGTCGCGCGCCTTCGCTCGAGTGCCCTTGATTCCCCATCTGCGTAATGATCTTCGGATTGGCAAGCGCCATCTCACGAAGTACTCGCGCTTCGTGAACGGAGTACGTGAGGGGCTTCTGCACGTAAACGTGCTTGCCGGCCTGCATCGCCGCCTTGGCCGCGACGGCGTGCACGTGATCGGGCGTCGCGATCACGATGCCGTCGATGTCCTTCTGCTTGTCCAGCATCTCGCGGAAATCCGAGTAGCGGGCGGCCTTGTCGAATTTCTGCTTGAGCGTGATCCCCTCGGGCCGGTCTTTCTTGGCGCGGTCCTTTAGCCGCTCTGCAACCTTGCTCTCGGAATACCCGAAGTCGACATCGGCGAAAGCGACGAGGTTCTCTGTCTTTGCCAGCTCGAGAGCATTCTCTGCTCCCATTCCTCCGAATCCGATGACCGCGAAGTTGATGGTGTCGCTTGGCGCCTGATATCCCGCTCCGCCCAGCACTCGGCGCGGCACGATCATAACGCCGAGTCCGATTTTTCCCGCATCCGCGACGAACTTCCGGCGCGTGACTTTCTTACCGGTCATCTAAACCGTTCCCCCAGATGTGGTGTATCCTCGGCGCGGAGGCGATCAGAAACTCAGTGCGTGCAGATAGTTGTAGCTGTTGCGGATCGTAGCGATCGGATCGGCGGGCTGGTCGTGCTCCACGAAGTAATGCTTGAACCCGGCCTTCTCGCTCTGCCCGAAGATGGTGCGGAAATCGATTTTTCCCTGACCGACATCGACCATCTTGTTGTCCGGTGGGCCGCCCGAATCTTTCACGTGGGCAAGCGCGAACCGGTGCGGAAAGCGAGTGAAATAATCGAGGGGGTCTCCGCCGCCGAATATCACCCAGTAGATGTCCATCTCGAAGTCGACGAACTTGGGATTGGTCTCGCCGAGGAGAATGTCGAGCGGCCTGACACCGTCGATGGGCTTCAGCTCGAAGTCGTGATTGTGGTACGCGAACCGAAGTCCAGCCGCCCTCGCCTGAGCACCCACCTGATTGAACTGCGCGGCGATCGCCTTCCAGTCGGCGACAGTCTTCCTCTTTTCTTCAGGGATCCAGGGGAGCGTCACCCATTTGTGGCCGATCACCTTGGAGTCAGCGAGGACTTTTGGCCAGGTCTGAAATGACTCCCAGGGCACGTGCGTCGAGGGTGACGAGAGATGGTATTTCTCCAGCATCTCGTGGACTTCGCGCGGCGTGCGGCCGAAATAACCGGCGAACTCGACTTCCTTGTAGCCGATCGCGGCAACCTGGGCGAGAGTGCCGGTCATGTCTGCTTTCATCAGGTCGCGGACCGTATAGAGCTGCAACCCAACGCGCTCGATCTTGCGGCGACGAGCGAGGATTGCGGCGGCAGCCTTGGTGTCGCTGCTCACGATTCCGAGGGCAGCCACTCCCATGGTCGCGAGGAAATTGCGTCGTGTCTGTGTGGTCACGGTGAATGGGTGAGAGTTGCGCTAGTATGGAGCGCCGGCGGCCTCTTCGCAATAAAGCCCAGCGATGTTTCGGCGCCAGGTTGCTTTGGAGTCGAAGGCGGTTAGTACCGCGCAAGCCTTTGAGAGCTATCACGATAGGAAGATCGTGACGGCGCCGTGAACATCCGGGAAGGGCGAGCTCTGCCGCTCGCGCGTGGCTAATACCCGATCACAATCGTCCTGTGGATGAATCTCTCACAGTGACTGGGGTCCATGCGCTATAAAATCATCGCTACCATTTCTCTCGTTGCCGTTGGTATTCTTGCCACCGGATGTTCCCACAACAAGCCGGCCACCACGCCTGCGCCCGCTGCCTCCACCGCGACTTCAGACGCGGCCGCGAACGAAGCAGCGAAACTGCGCGAAGAAGCCGATCGCGCCACAGCTGCAGCCAAGGCTGACGCCGAGCGCGCCGCAGCTTCGCGCGCTCAGGTCCAGAGCACGCTTACCACGCCGGTTCGTTTCGAGTTCGATCGTTCGATCCTGAACGACGAAGCGCTTCAGCTGCTCGACGCGAAGGTCGCAGCGCTGCAGGCCAACCCGTCCATCCGCGTTCGCATCGAGGGCAATGCCGACGACAGCGGTTCCGACGAGTACAACATGGCCCTCAGTCAGAAGCGTGCTGGCATCGCCCACCGGTATCTTACAGAGCGCGGCGTAGAGAGTACGCGGCTCCAGCTCGTGAGCTTCGGTGAAGAAAAGCCGTCGTGCACGGCCAATCGTGACGAGCCATGCCGCGCGCAGAACAGGCGCGACGAATTCGTGGTGCTTTCAGGATTGTGACACGTCCGGCTAAGTGATTCTCTAAAAGAATAAAGGCGGCCGAGAGACTCGGCCGCCTTTATTTTTCTTCACCCCTTCGCGATTACCTGCACTCGGCGCTGAAGTTGTCGTGAAAGACAGTCAGATAGCCGTTCGCATTGACCGTGATGTGCAAATTCTCGTGAATCAAAAGGTTGTTGTCCGGACCCTGTCCTATCAGCCGGAAGTTGTTGATATACGTCTCCTCATACGGGAACGGTCCGTTGACGCTGTACTCGTCTTGTGAGACGCCAGTCGCTTGGTACTTGGCTCCTGTGACCAACCCGACTCCGCTCACGCCTTGAGGCTGGAAGTGATATTTCGAAGAAAAATTCCCTGACCCTGTGGCCGTAAAATGAAGGAGCACGTGAAGGTCACCGGTGAAATGGATCGGCTCGGTGCAGCCGAAGAACACGGCGTCAAAGGGGTCGGAGAAGTTCTGGGTATCGTTTATCGCGCTAGCGTTGCCTGTCCTGACGTACGGCGAAGTGACCGCAGCAGATGGGACGTCCGTACAGGCGCCCAAGCTCGCGAACGCGAGCAATGCGATAATTCCGAATCGGTTCTGCCATCTCGTCGTCATAGAACCTCCCTCACCCAATGGTTGTGAGGCTGGGACTTTGACGCATTCGGACGCTGCCGGATTGCCGGTCGAAGCCCCAGCAAGTGCGTGGACTTCACATTACGGCCCAATAGCCGCACGCGTCAATAGAATTTTTCAAAGCTTGGCGCCTCCGACGGCCGACCCGGAAATCGCTCGGGCGGCCGCAGTTCAGCGTTCGATTTCGGCTATCGGGTAAAGCGTCCGAAAAAGGTGCTCCAGCCTTTGGAGCTAGTGAGCCACGACTGTTCGTTTGCCGCGCGAAGCCTCGCTTCAGTCAGCCCAATCGTGCGACGAGCGCGCGGTTTCGCGGACCCCGCATCAGGCGTGTTGATCTTGGCCAGCGTCTGCTCTTTCTTGTGCGTCGTTGCCTTCGTGTCCCGCTTCGCGCTGGAACCGAACAGCTTGTCTCTGAGATTCTTCATCATCGCCGTGTCTAGTGGATGGTTGACAGGCGGATTGAGGATTCTTCCACGAGCGCCTGGGCAGAGGGAAGGCGTCGCCAGTAGCGCCGAGAACGGCCTCGCGGTCGAGGCAGATCGAAAGTGCGGGCTGGTGGGAAAGTCCCGCACATAATACTTGATAGACCTACGCTTAATCTAAGCGCTTTGTGTCGAGCTATTGACTCAAACTCGATCGCACTCGCAACACCTGACTTCGTAAGTACGAGAGCCTCGCCAAATCTGCAAGGAATTCGGAAGATGACGACACACCGCACATAAAGAGGTGGACTATGAAGGCAATCGTTGTGACGGACCAGGCGGCAGGAACCGCCGGGATGAAGCTGGTGGAGCGGCCCGAGCCGCAGGCGGCGATAAACGACGTCGTCGTTGAGGTTCATGCGTCGGGATTCGTCGGGACTGAGTTGGCGTGGCCCTCGACCTGGACTGATCGCCTCGATCGTGACCGAACACCGTCGATCCCTGGGCATGAGCTGGCCGGAGTGGTCACCGCCCTCGGCTACGGCACGACTGGGCTGTCAGTGGGACAGCGGGTGTTCGGCCTCACGGACTGGTATCGCGACGGCACCCTCGCGGAGTACGTGGCCGTCGAGGCACGCAACCTCGCGCCTCTGCCGGGCAACGTCGACTTCACGGTGGGCGCGAGCCTGCCGATCTCGGGCCTAACCGCATGGCAGGGACTGTTCGAGCACGGCCGCCTTCAGGCGGGGCAGAGCGTCCTCGCGCACGGCGCAGCCGGCGCAGTCGGGTCGATCGTGGCGCAGCTTGCACGAGAGGCCGGCGCCTACGTCATCGGCACCGGACGCGCTGCCGACCATCAGAAGGCGCTCGACTTCGGCGCGCAGGAGTTTGTCGACCTCGACAACGACGTCCTCGAAGACGTCGGCGGAGTCGATCTAGTGTTCGATGTCATCGGCGGCGACATCGGGAAGCGGTCCGCACACCTGGTTCGAAGCGGAGGAACGCTGGTGTCCGTCGTCGGGCCGTCCGAGGCGCGGCCCGTCGACGGCATGGCGGTCGACTTCGTTGTCGAGTCCGATCGTACCCAACTGAGTGAGATCGTCCAGCGGGTGCGGGACGGCCGGCTGCGGACGAACATCGGCACCGTCTCGACCCTCGACGACGCCGTCGCCGCCTTCCAACCCACCGCGCGACGCCCGGGGAAGACGATCATTCGGGTTCGTCCGTGAGCGACGCACGCTCATTGATGCGCGCAGCAGGCCGACGGCGTCCTCTGTGGTTCAGTATGTGGTTCACCCAATAAGAACGGCTCGCCGATTAGCGAGCCGTCCACACGCCAATACTATGACCAACAACCACTTGGAAAGTAGCTGGGGGGAGACTCGAACTCCCGACCCCGGCATTATGAGTGCCGTGCTCTAACCAGCTGAGCTACCCAGCCATGCCTCTAATTTGCTCCAGACTCGCGCCGCGTTGAAGGCGCAACGCGAGGCTTACTGACACAAACGGCCAGCCCTCTCGGACCGGCCGCGTATGATCGAACATATGGCGGGGGCGGGATTTGAACCCGCGACCTTCGGGTTATGAGCCCGACGAGCTACCAGGCTGCTCCACCCCGCGATAAGTGGAGTAACCTAATCAGCGAGGTTTGTCGCCGGAAGTGCTCGGAGCGTCGCCAAATCGATAAAGAATCTCTTTTTCGCCACGTATCATTCCGAATTCTTCGCGCGCGATGCGCTCCATCGTCGCGCTGTCGCTCTTTACCAGCTTGAGATAGCGCGCGAGCGAGTCCACCTGACGCTGCAGCGAGTCCACTTCGCGAGTCATCTTCCCCGTCCGACGACTCAGCACGTACAGGTCCCTCGTACTGTACTCCCCACCCTGCACCGCGAAAAACGCGGCGACCGCGATCAGGGCCCACCATATGATCCGCTTCATTGCACGCTACTGACTCACGCAATGTCCGCCGAGCAACTGCGCGGGCTACAGCCCGTATATCGACCCGCCCGGATACTCCGCCGCTGCTCCGAGCTGCTCCTCGATGCGAAGAAGCTGGTTGTACTTGGCGACGCGGTCGGTTCTGCTCGCTGAGCCCGTCTTGATCTGACCCGCGCCAGTCGCGACAGCGAGATCGGCGATGAACGTGTCTTCGGTCTCCCCAGAGCGGTGCGAGATGATCGACTGGTAGCCGTTCGCGCGCGCCATCTCGATCGCCTCGAGCGTTTCGGTGAGCGTTCCGATCTGATTCAGCTTGATGAGGATTGCGTTGGCGGTATCCGACTCGATTCCGCGAGCGAGGCGCTCGGTGTTGGTCACGAACAGATCGTCTCCCACCAGCTGCACCCGGTCGCCGAGCGCGGCGGTGATCCTCGCCCACCCGTCCCAATCGTCTTCGGCAAGTCCATCCTCGATGGACACGATCGGATATTCGTCGAGCCATTTCCGATAGAGGTCGATCATGCCATCGGCGTCGAGACTGCCGGCGCCGCTCTTCTTGAAGGTGTAGTTGCCGCTCTTATACAACTCAGACGCGGCAACGTCGAGCGCAATGGCGATCTCCCGTCCCGGTGCGTATCCCGCTGCTTCGATGGCTTCGACAACGACGCGCAATGCTTCCTCGTCGTTCTTGAGATCCGGCGCGAATCCGCCTTCGTCACCGACTCCGGTCGAGAGCTTCCGCTTCACCAGCACTTTTTTGAGCGCATGAAAGACTTCCGCGCCCATACGCAGCGCCTCGCGAAAGCTCGTCGCGCCAATGGGGACGATCATATACTCCTGAAAGTCCACCGTGTTCGTCGCGTGCGCGCCGCCGTTCAGAATGTTCATCATCGGCACCGGCATCGTGCGCGCCATGGGGCCGCCGAGGTAGCGGTACAGCGGCAGTCCGACATCCTGCGCCGCGGCACGCGCGGTTGCCATGGACACGGCAAGGATCGCGTTCGCGCCGAGCTTCCCCTTGTTGTCGGTGCCGTCCAGCTCGATCATCGTGCGGTCGATGAGCATCTGGTCGCTGGCGGAGAGCCCGCTCAACGCGGGCGCGATTCGCTCTTCCACACTCTGCACTGCCTGCTCCACCCCCTTTCCCAGATACCGCTCGGCGTCTCCGTCTCGCAGCTCGAGTGCTTCGTGCTCGCCGGTTGATGCACCACTGGGGACCGCGGCGCGTCCGAACGCACCGCTGGCGAGAGTGACGTCGGCTTCGACGGTCGGATTGCCGCGGCTGTCAAGAATTTCGCGCGCCTTGATGTCTGCTATGGTCGACATTTTCTCGTAGTTGATTCGCTGTTCAGCGTGTTTCGGTTGGGTTCGTTGCTGATGAAAGCAGCTCGACGGATGAAGCCAGCCGCGAGGTCGCAGCGGGCAGCGCTTCGACGCCGTACAACTCGCGCATCGCGTCCGCCATTCTCGTCCTCACTGTCTGCATCAGCGCCTCGCGGTGATCATAATCCACAGTCGTGGTGCTGACGGGCTCGAGCAAATGTATATCAATCGTGCCCGAATGAACCCGGAACGACCCTTTGGGCAGAATCTCAATGGTGCCGTGCACGATGATCGGAACGACCGGGACTCCCGC
>Ga0307284_10000343_pt1 | contig 9958 bp, 8 predicted proteins | sample ER_DNA_123_FD_194480 | JGI IMG/M metagenome (GOLD analysis project Ga0307284, IMG submission 194480) | Bulk soil microbial communities from the East River watershed near Crested Butte, Colorado, United States - ER_DNA_123 | ecosystem: Environmental > Terrestrial > Soil > Floodplain | place: USA... | reverse complement strand
CCGAGCACATCCCCTTCTAGTTACCGCTCGACGAACCCCATGTAACCGGTGGAGGGCACGCCAAGGTATCCGCCGGCTCAGTCCGGCGTTTCGACCTCGAGCTCGTACTTGCGCACACGCTCGAACCCGGCCACTCCGAGCGCACCGCTGTCAGCGAGCCGACACATCCAGCCGTGTCCGCTGTTGGGGTCGAACTCGTCCTCGTAGCTCCCGACCGACGCGAAGATGCGACCGCCCCGGAAGTCCCACTCCTCGATCTCGTCGTGGCCGCCCTCGATGTCGCTGCGGAATGCCTCGAGATCAGCACGGAGGCGCTCCTTGACCGTAGCCAGCCACGTTTGGCGCGGGTCGTGATCCACGTCCACCCCGCACTGCTCGAACAGGTCGTCCTCGATCTCTTCGAAGATCAGCGCGTCGATGTACCGCCCGGACTCCGGCCAGTCGGGCTCTTCGCCGGGATCGAGCGCGACTAGCTCGAGGTTCAGCCCTTGCTCGGCTGCTCGCGCGATCGCCGCCGCCGCCGCCGGAGGCAGGCCTTCGTCAAGCTGCCGTTCCAGGGCGTGCTCGAGCTCGTGGTCAGGGACGTCCCCTTCTGCCTCCGCGTAGTCCCGCTCTGCAACGAGATCCAGGAACGGCTCGCCGTCGTCGTCGCGGGCGAGCAGCTCGTCCGTCACCTGCCAGCTGATCGGCTGGCCGCTCTCTATGGTCGTGAAGGCGTGCCCGAGCCTTGGCGACCCCGCCCGGAACCTCCGGAAGGCGCCCAGCTCCTCGCGTTCGTCCGGATGCCTGAGCCGGAGTCGATAACGCGCGGGCTTCGCGATCGCACGCGGAAGGCCACTCTCGCCGGCGGGCTCGTCAATGCTTTCCACTAGCCAGAAACGGCCGCCGAGCTGGAGCACCTCACCGGGCGTGAGCGGCTCCTCCGACGCGTACTGCTGGACGCGCTCTCTCCCGCTCGGACTGTGCGTCAGCAGCTCGTACTTCAACGACACGGCATGTTCATACCAGACTCGGCAGAACGAGCTCGACCAGATCGGTCTGGACCGGGATGAAGCCAAGCCGGCTGTAGAAGGCCCGAGCACGCCAGTTGTCCGTCTCGACGACGATGCAAAGAGTGCGGGCGCGCTTTGCGATCGCGTAGCCCTCGGCGTGGGCGAGCAGCCGGTGGCCGATGCCGCGGTGCTCATGACCTGGAGCAACGAAGACCTGTTCGGCGATGACCTGCTCGCCGGGGGAGACGAACAGGGCGACATAGCCGCCCACCTCGCCTTGTTCGTGGGCAACGAAGACGACGTCGTGCGTGAGAACGTCGAGGACGCGGCGGTCGTTCCAGCCCGAAGTGCTCGCAAAGACCGCGTTCGCCAGCCCGAAGAGCTGGGCGAGCTCGCTCTCGCGGAGTGGGGCGATCTCGACGACGTCAGACATGGCGGGAGAGGCGAGGGGCCGGCGGTAGGACCGGCCCCCCTCGCGGCCCCCTCAGGCCGACTTGACCTCGATGCGTCGCCTTTGCGCGCGCTTCGCCTTCGGGATGCGCACGGTGAGCACACCGTCGTTGAGCTTTGCGTCGACGCCTTCCGGGTTGACCTCGTTCGGAAGTACCACCCGAAACTCGAACTCGCCGACCCTGCGCGTGCGTCGACGGATGATGCCTTCGCGCTCGCGCACCTTGATCTCCCCGCTGATCGTGAGCTCGTTGCCGGTCACCTCGATGTTCACGTCTTCGCGCTTGACGCCCGGCACTTCGGCCTCGACGACGTAAGCGTCCTCCAACTCTTCGATGTCCACCGCGGGGACCCAGCCCGCCGGCTCGTCGAGCATGCCGCCGAACGTCTGCTCGAGCATTCGCCGCATACGTTCGTTCAGCTGGCCGAGCTCGCTCAACGGACCCGGACCTTCGGATCCTGTCCTGCTGCGCTCTGGAAGAAGTTGCGACATGTGCCGATCTCCTTTCGCTTGTTTGTTCACACCGATGCGTGCGCGGCGACCGACCCGAACTCGACAGTCGAGTTGTGGAAGTCGACGAGCGCGTACCGGCCCCGGTCGAGACGCCCGGGACAGAGAACGAGTGAAGTCCCGAGGCTCTCTCCCGACGGCTCGTCACCGCCGGTGATCACGATGCGCGGCCTGTAGGTGTTGATGAGCTCTGCGAGCACCTCGCTCCCGGGCTCGTGCAACCCCTTGTGTGCAGGTCGCGTCGTGAAGAGGAACACCTTCGCGTAATCCTTGAACTCGCCGACCACCTTCAGGCGATACTCGGCCTCCCAGCCGGGATACCGAATGAGCGCCTCCTCGGACCGCACCGTGTCCGGGTCGTCGACGATCTCGCCGCCGATCCCGGCGAACAGCACGTGGTCCGGGCCGATCGCGGCGGTCGCGTGCACGCCGCGCAGCTTTGGATACGCGATCTCGATGTTGTAGGACTCACGCAGATAGTCGCTGATCGGGGCATCGTGCGGCCCGGGGATCCAGAACGCCGCGAGGTCGGCGTGACCGAGCGCCTTGAAGAGCGCTCGATAGGTATCGGCCTTGCTCCACGGCGCGCCGAGGTCGCCTACGAGCGTGACTGCGTCGATCGGCTCGTCGCCGAGCTCCTCGAATAGATTTTCGAGCAGGTCGACCTCCCCGTTCATCCCTCCGATGGCGAGCACTTTCTGAATGTGTTTGGCCATCACGCTCCTTTCGCTGCCAGCGCGTCTCGGTGCTTCTTCAGCAGCACGTAGCGGTCGGTTCGGGCGACGATCTCCGCGAGCGCGGGCTCATGCCCCGGGAGGACGGCGAACTGCGCTGTATCGGCGCGTGCAGCCTCGTACTCCGCTTCCGTCATCCGGATCGCGTCGGTGCAGCCTTCGTGAGCGCATTCGCAGACGAAGTCGAACTCGGCGAGCGACGGCGGTCCCAGTTCGTGGATCCGGTCGTTCACCAGCCGGAAGAGATCGCCCTTCATCTCACGCCGCGGAGCGCTCGCCGACGAGCCTAGGCGAGTCATTTCGGTACCGCATGCGCGCCTCCGTCACCTCCTTGGTGTGGATCTCACCCCACTCCGAGAGAACGACCAGCGGCTCGGTCATGGTCCAGCCGAGTGGAGTGAGCGAGTACTCGACTCGCACGGGAACCTCCGCGAAGATTCGCCGCACAACGAGACCGTCACGCTCGAGCGCGCGCAGCGTGTCGGTCATGACCTTCTTGGAAACACCCGGCAGGCACGCGAGCAAGCGGCCGTGACGGCGCACGCCGCGGGCCATGAAGAACAGGAGGTGCACCTTCCACTTGCCGTGCAGGACGTCGAGCGCCTGGTCGACGCGCTCGATCGGGTCGAGGTCGCTGCGGCAAGGCTTCGGCACCTTGGATAGGTCCGAATTCCGAAGGACTGACACTTGGACGGCATCGTCTCTGGCCACGGATCCCCCTCTCATTAGCTGCTTTCCCTAGGGATCAGCCTTCCAGGGACACGGATCGTTCGCATCGGTAAGCACACCAGTCTGAGCGCCCTGTCTCGTGCAGACTTCTGCCTCTTCAGGCGCCTTACCTGTCCTTTCTTTTGCGAGCCTCGAGCAGGCTCCGCGCAAGCTCCGAGCGCGAACTGATCCGCAGCTTCCTGAAGATCTTCGCCAGGTGGTATTCCACAGTGCGGGAGCTGATGAAAAGCTGCGCTGCGACCTCCGCATTGGGTGCGCCCTCGCTCACCAGCGTCGCGATCCGGCGCTCCTGCGGAGTCAGGAGCTCGAGAGTTTCCGGCGTGCGGCGGTGGACCCGCTCGCCGGTGGCTGCAAGCTCGCTTTGCGCCCGGTCCGCGAACGCAAGCGCACCCATGCTTTCGAACAGCTGGGAGGCTGCGCGGAGCTCCTCGCGAGCATCCCGACGTCGTCGTTCGCGGCGCAGCCACTCTCCGTAGACGAGTCTGGCGCGTGCAAGCTGCGTCCTCGCGCGAGACCGTTGGAGGCGGCCGATTGCCTCTCGGTAGAGCCCCTCCGCCTCCCTCCCGGCGACAAGGAGCGCCTGGGACCGTGCCAGCACGCCGATTGCCCAATCGGTGCCGCTCGCGGTAGTACTCTCGGCGAGCTCGCCGGCGGCCTGCGTCGCGAGCTGTTCTTCGCCGCATCGCACTGCCGCCTCAACCAGGTCGGGAAGCGTTCTGGTCACGAGGATCTGATCAAGGCCCGCGTCTTGCACCGCGATCATGGCCTCGTGATAGCGGCCGAGGCCGAGCTCGAGAACGCCCAGCGCCGACTGGGCGAAACCGACGAAGGTGCCGAAACCGCGCGCGGTTCCGTCCCGCGAACACACCTCGGCCAGGGCCCGCGTCCGAGCGTCTTCCCCGCGCCACGCAGCCAGAATGAGCGGGCCTACGCCAGTCTTTCCCAGGATGCCGGCGTACCCCGTCGCCGCCGAGATCTCGTCCGCTTCCTCGAAGCAGGCTTCGGCCGCGTCGAAACGTCCCACGAGCACCTCGTATGCGCCCAACTGATTCAACGCGTTCGGCAGGGCGACGAACGCACCCGACCCGCGGGCAAGATCGACGCGGCGCTGCGCGAGTGTGTGGAGAGCCTCATCGTCCCAAAGCTCGAAGGCAGCCTGAAATGCCGGCCCGATGGCACGTAAGTCGCCGCTTTCCCCGGCCAGTCCGACGCCGCGTCGCAACACCGGCGCCGCGGCAGCAGAACCTTCGTCAACGAGCGTTGCGAAAGCGTCGAGGAGAACGTCCGCTGCCGTGGTCTGCGTCGGTTCGGGCATCGATCGTGCGCACTCCACCGCTTCCCGCATACCCCTGTCGGAGGCCAACCGACCCGCGAACATTGCGGTCGCAAGTGCATCGAGGCATGTGTCGCGCGCCTTGCGCAGATCGAACGGTGCGAGAACCCTTGCGGCCTCGATGAGTAGGGTCGAGCTACTGCCTTTGTCCCCGCGTGCTAACGCCAACGTGCCGCGCAATCTCTGCGCCTCCGCACGTTGCTCGTCGTCCAGCAGTTTCGGCGTCAGTTGAGAGAGCAGAGTGTCAGCCTTGCTGAGGGCGCCGGCCGCGAGGTCGGCGTCTGCAGCTACGAGCAGCCTGGCCGCGCGCCGGCTCGGGTCTGGGGTGAGTTCTGCCGCAAGCTCTAGCACTGCGGCAGCGGCAACCTGGCCGCCGCGGTCTCGAGCTTTCCGCGCCGAAGCTTCGAGATCGGCGGCGACCGTCTCGTCTGCGTCGACGGACGCCGCGGCTCGGTGCCAGGCGATGCGGTCCTCGTCGGCGTCCGGATCCATCGCTTCGGCGAGAGCAAGATGCGCATCTCGACGCGTTGTCTCGGAAGCAAGGGCGTACACCGCCGAGCGCACGAAGCCGTGCCTAAAGGTGATCTGGGCCCCGAGCCTGAGAACGGATTCTGCGTCGTCGATTGCCGTCTGGGACAGCCCAAGACCGTCAGCGGCGCGCCTCAACAAGCCTGGATCGCCGCTCCGCTCCGTAGCGACGAGGACGAGGATGGACCGAGCGTCACTGGAGAGGCCGCGAACATTTCGCATCAGGCCCTGCTCCAGTCGATCGCCAAGGGGAAGCGCTTTCGGGAGGGGCGCCAAACCGGCGAGCTGCTCCGCCGTCAAAAGCTGCGCTAGCTCGATCAGAGCAAGTGGATTTCCCTCGGCCTCGATGACCAAGCGGTCGCGGACACCACTGTCGAGGGTTCCCTCGACCTTCCTGTCGAGCAACTCACGAGAGGCGACTTGCGAAAGCCCTTCGAAATTGAGCTCGCGAAACGGGGCCAAGGCAACCGATGTCGGGTGCGCGGCCCCGAAGGTGAAGAGCATGGCTATCCCCTCAGAAACCAGCCGGCGAGCGAGGAAGGAAAGGACCTGAGCAGAAGCCTCGTCGAGCCACTCGGCGTCATCCACCGCGCACAACAAACCAGTGTCCTGTGCGGCATTCGAAAGCAGTGTGAGGACACCGAGCGCCGTTAGAAAGCGGTCCGACCGCTCGACCTCGATGAGGCCAAGCGTGGACGCCAACGAATCACGCTGCGGTCCGGGCAGGGCTTCGATCTCCTCGAGGAACGGGGCCAGCAGTTGATGGAGCGCCGCATACGGAAGGTCGAACTCTGAGTCGACTCCACCCACTCGCCCGACGCGGAGACCTGAGGCCCGTCCGATCGCATGTTCCAAGAGCATCGTCTTCCCGACCCCCGGCCCCCCGCGGAGGACGAGGACTGCACTCGAGCCGCCACGCGCGGCAGCCAGGAGCCCTTCGACGGCCTCGAGCTCCGTCTCCCGGTTGACGAACCGCCGCGTTGCGGGCGGTCGAGCCACAAACGGGGTCTGAGCCGGACTCGTGAGGTCACCCTTCCTGGGCCTTTTCAAGAGCATACGCCTTCAAAAGACGGGCCACTGACCCGGGGCCTGGTGAGCTTGAGGTTCCCGGCCATCGGGGTACAAGACCGCCAGGGCTGACGCCTCGCTGCAGCCTGTCGTCCAACCAGGGAGGATCATCAATGGCCGCCGCCGACCAACCAGTTTGTCCGCGACACGGACGACCTGCCGTCGCATCGAGGGTGCGGCTCAACCCTGACGGGACGCAGGAAGTCGAGTACCTCTGCGAGATCGATCTCGCCGAAGAACAGATGTCGAGCCGCTTCGGCGGCCGCGGCAGCAGCCTCTTCGACGACTTCTTCTCCGACTTCTTCGGGGACGGGCAGTCCACCGGCGGCGGCGCCCGCAGGCCTGCCGCAGCCCAAAGGCAGATCGAGCGGGTCGACGTCACGCAGTACTTCAGCGACGCGACACGTGAACTGCTGCAGCGGGCCGCGCAGACGGCGGTCGAATGGGGAAACCTCGACCTCGACAGCGAGCATCTCCTCTACGCAGCCCTGCAGGACGACGTCGTTCGCCACGTCCTGGGACAGATCGACGCCGATCCGGAAGCGATCGCGGCCGAGATCGACGAAGCGGCCGACAAGGCGTCGCGAACAGACGTCTCCCCTTCGCTCTCGCCGGACGCAAAAGCTGCACTACTCGCCGCGTACGACGAATCGCGCGAGCTTGGCGCTTCCTATGTCGGACCGGAGCACGTGCTGCTTGCACTCGCGCGCGACGACGAAAGCGAAGCTGGCCAGCTGTTGCAGCGCTTCGGCGTCTCGCATACGAAACTGCGCGGTGCGGTGATCCGCGGCGTCGAGGCAGGCGGGAGTGCCCGCGAGACGAGCAAGACCCCGACGCTCGACCAGTACGGCCGCGACCTGACGGAAATGGCGCGCGAGGGCAAGCTCGATCCCGTCATCGGACGCGCCGACGAGATCGAGCAGACGATCGAGATTCTCTCTCGCCGAACGAAGAACAACCCGGCGCTGATCGGAGATCCCGGAGTCGGCAAGACCGCGATCGTGGAGGGCATCGCCCAGCGGATCGTCAACGACGAGGTACCCGAGACACTTACGGGCAGGCGCGTCGTGCAGCTCGACCTCGCCGGCATGGTCGCCGGGTCGAAGTACCGCGGCGAGTTCGAAGAACGCCTGAAGAACGTGATCGACGAGATCACCGAGAACGAGGGCGACATCATCCTCTTCGTCGACGAGCTCCACACGCTTGTCGGGGCCGGCGCAGCCGAGGGCGCGATGGACGCCGGCAACATGCTCAAGCCGGCGCTCGCGCGCGGAGAGCTGCATGTGATCGGGGCGACCACTCTCGACGAGTACCGCAAAGACGTGGAAGGCGATCCTGCACTCGAACGTCGCTTCCAGCCCGTCTTGGTACGTGAGCCCACGGTCGACGAGACGATCGAGATCTTACACGGGCTCAAGGACCGCTACGAAGCGTTCCACCGCGTGCGGATCTCGAACGAGGCGATCGTCGCCGCCGCGGAGCTCTCGGACCGCTACATCCGCGACCGCTTCCTGCCGGACAAGGCGATCGACCTGATCGACCAGGCAAGCGCGCGTGTCCGGCTCCGGACGAAGACGAAGGACAACGACACCCGGAGCCTCGAGGAAGATCTCCGCCGCCTCGCACGCGAGCGCGACCAGGCCACCGCCGCGGAGGACTATGACCGGGCAGGCCAGATCAAGGATCAGATCGATTCACGCCGGGGCGAACTCGAGGAGCGCCAGACGAGGCGTCAACGTCCCGCCGAGGTTACGGCCGAAGACATCGCAGAGGTCGTATCAAGGGCAACTGGCATCCCGGTGTCTCAGCTGACGACGGAGGAGCGCCAGCGCCTCCTCGAGCTGGAGCAGCAACTGCACGGCCGCATGGTCGGCCAGGACGAAGCGGTCACGGCGGTCGCCGAGGCCGTGCGGCGCTCACGTGCGGGGCTCGGCGATCCGCGCAAGCCCATCGGCAGCTTCCTCTTCCTCGGGCCGACTGGCGTCGGCAAGACCGAGCTCGCGCGCACGTTGGCCGAGGCGCTGTTCGGCAGCGAGAACCTCATGGTCCGGTTCGACATGAGCGAGTTTCAGGAACGCCACACTGTCTCGCGACTGGTCGGTGCGCCTCCTGGATACGTTGGGTACGAAGAAGCGGGACAGTTGACCGAGCAGGTGCGGCGTCGTCCTTACTCTGTCCTCCTCTTCGACGAGATCGAGAAAGCTCATCCCGACGTCTTCCGATCTGATGCACAAGGGCGCACGGTCGACTTCAAGAGCACGGTGGTGATCATGACCTCCAACTTGGGCGCAGACCGCATCCAGCAACAGGCGCGGACGAACGAGCCGTTCGAGCAGCTGAAAGATGACCTGATGGACATTCTCCGGCGCAGCTTCCGGCCCGAGTTCATCAACCGGATCGACGAGATCATCGTCTTCCGCGCCTTGACCGAAGAGCAGCTCGTCGCCATCACGCAGCTCCTCCTGGACCGTCTCGCCAGGCGCCTGCGCGCACAGCACATCGAGATCGATTTCTCGGAGCAGGCCCTGAAGTTGCTCGCAAGAGAAGGCTACGACCCGGAGTTCGGCGCGCGACCATTGGCGCGGACGATCCAACGCTTCGTCGAGAACGAGCTCTCACGCATGGTGCTGAGCGGAGAGGCGGAGCCCGGCGACAAAGTGCTGGTCGAGGCGGACGGCCATGAGCTGAAATTCGACGTCGAAAAGGGTGGTGCATCTCAGGAGGTGACCGCTTGGTCGGAGGAGTCGGAGGAAGCATTGACACCGGAGCACGCGGCCGCCCGGTAACACCGTCCGACAACCCGGCACAAGGCTACGGCCCGACGCGGCGTCGTCGCACCCGGGCTCGCCCACGAGTCACCGAGTCAATCTCGGAGCGCGTAAGTAGATGAGCTGGCCTGCGCCGATCCCACGATGGGGGCGAATAGCGCCGTCAGCAGGAACTTCTTGAATGGAGCTAGCCGGGCTCGAACCGGCGACCTCCTGGGTGCGATAAAGCCGCAACGGCATTTGCTCAGGCCCGTGCGGCCTGTTCAGGCGGTTTGAGGTGTTGCCAATTCGGCGAGGTTCTCTCAGTTTGGTAGCACGGTTGGTAGGGCGGAGAGGCCGAGGACCACGCGTCCGCGCAATTCACTTGACTTGAACGATCCGGGTGACCGTGCCACTCGTCGGCCGCCGTTACGGCTGACATGTTCCGACCGCAGGGGCGTCGATGCGATCGAAATGGAGCGCCAGGACACGACCGTCCGGGACGTGTGCGCTCCCACTCGTGGTCATGATCACGTCCGTGTAACCCAGCGCGGGAACGCACACCGGTAGCTCGACCGGGGGACGCGCGCCACCGGGGTCGACGCTGCCACGGCGGATTCCCTCCGCGCTCGCAAGCACGAACTCGATCGGCTTGAGCGCCTCGCGGGCCGCGCTCAGGACGACCACGAGTGATCGTTTCGTCGGCCGCCCGTTGCCGTAGAACCGCAATCGCGTCTCACGCTGGGGCATGGTCCAAGCATCTGCCGAGACACCGTGGGTCGACCACTCGAGACGGTAGTCCTTCGTCGGGCGCACCAGGCGCAATGGGGTCACGTCCGCTCGCTGAACGTGTGGCTCCACGAGAT
>Ga0307284_10000342_pt1 | contig 9974 bp, 9 predicted proteins | sample ER_DNA_123_FD_194480 | JGI IMG/M metagenome (GOLD analysis project Ga0307284, IMG submission 194480) | Bulk soil microbial communities from the East River watershed near Crested Butte, Colorado, United States - ER_DNA_123 | ecosystem: Environmental > Terrestrial > Soil > Floodplain | place: USA... | reverse complement strand
GGACCCATGGTTCATTCATGAACTCGATGTGCAGCGCGTCCACGTTGTCGTTCCAGATCTTCCCGGTGTTCTCCCCGTACCAACCAGTGCCACACGAAGGCACGTTGCGGGAGCTCGCGGTCCCATCCGGCCCGTCGTGATAGACGTAGCGGACCCGTGCTTCGGCCGCGCTGTGCGCCCGCGCGGTGTCCGCGACTCCGGTGTCCATCACGAGGGGTACGAGACCACCGCGCGCTCGCGATGCGTTCATGAGATCGAGCATGTGGATCTCAGCGGAAAGCGTCGTGAAGTTCGTCAGCGTCACGACGGGAGGCGGAAGCGGGCGTGGCGTGGGAGCGGGCGTCGGATCGGGCGTGGCCTCCGGCTCGGGAGCGGGCTCGACGGGCACATCGGGCGTCGGCTCGACTATCGCTTCGGGGAGCGTCTCCGGCGTCGCCTCCACCACCGGGGCGGCGCTCGGCTCGGGCGTCGGTAGCGGCGTAACAGCGAGCTCCAGCCCGTCGACGTCGCGGAGGTCGCGGACCAGACCACGCGACATCGGCGCGATCCGAGCGGCGGCCGGCTCGTCCTCGATCGTTAGCACGACGGTCACCCGCGCGAGGCGCGCCGGAGTCACCGTGAAGCTGGCCACGACAAGGCCGGCGAGCATCGCGTATAGCCCGAGGCGCGTAACGAGGTTCAGCGGCGTGTCCCGCTCAAGACTCGGCGACGCTCCAAGCACCTGAGGAGATAACGAGGCTGGCGCCCGCGCGTCGCGCGGCGGCGAGATGTTCTCGCTCGGCGGCAGCCGGATCGAGGGGACCTTCGGTCGTCGTTACGAACGGTGCGTGCTCGTCGACCGTGAAGTATGAGACGAGCGGCTTGTCGGCGAACGCGGCGAGCCGCGCAACGATGTCGAGGCCGGGCGCGCCGGGCTTGACGATGATCGCGTCGGCGCCATCGGCCATGTCGCGGCGTGCGCGCGCGACCGCAGCCGCGGCATCGTCGGCCGGGATGAGCGGTACGGCGCGCTCCGATATCGGGACCGCGTTCACCGCCACGCGGTGCGTCACGTAGAGCGAGCTCTCGAGCTTGACCATCGCCGCGATCGGCAGGTCGGAGCGGCGCGGCCCGAGCGCGTCTCGCAAAGTGTGAACCGTGCCCTCGAGCATTCCCGATGGGATGAGAAGGTCGGCACCAGCGTCGGCGTGAACCTCGGCGATCGCCGCCAGGCGCTCGAGCGTGCCGGCGATGTCCGCGCCGCGCTCGCCGAAGAGCACGCACTGTCCGTGCGCCGTATATGCGCACACGCAGACGTCGGTCGCAACGCCGAGGTCGGGCACGGCCTCTTTCACGGCGCGGATCGCCCGGGGAACGACGTGATCCGGTTCGCTCGCGAGCAACGCATGCTCGTCCTTACGGTCACTGATACCAAAGAGGAGGAGGCCGGCGATCCCCGCCGACGCGGCGGCACGCGCCTCGCGCACCACCTCGGTGAGCGAGAGTCGCTCGAGCCAGGGCGCGTCCTCGATCTTCTCGCGGTCTTCGACCGCGCTGCCGACGATGACTGGAAGAATCATTCGGCCAGCGAGATCCGCGCGGGCCAGCGCTCGCGACCAGACCGGGTGCTCGGCGAGCCTTCCTCGCGCAAGCGTCGCTTGTCGCATGACCGGATGTTACGCAGGATCGCCGAGCAAGCGGTGACCAAGGGCTACCATTTCATGCCATGACGAGACGGCCAGCTGCCCTTCTCGCGCTTGTCGCTCTCGTGCTCGCCGCGTGCGGTGCGGCGTTCGCGGCTGCTCCCTCTTTGTCCAACCCGGCGGGAAACGCGGCCGCACCCGCCGCCGACGAGGGCGCCGCCGTCTCGGCTCAGGTGACTCTCACCGCACCCGCTGCCGAGCCTGCCGCGGTCGCGATACCGGCGCCCGAGCCGAAGGCGGCTCCCGCCACGGCCGTGTTCGACGACATGAAGCACGTCTGGCAGTCGCTCAACAACTGCGGACCCGCATCCGTGGTCATGGCGCTGTCGACCTTCGGCATCGATGTCTCGCAGGAGTTCGCGCGGGTGCCGCTCCGTGGGACGAACGTCCTCTCAGGCATGGGTCCGCAGAAGGTGGACGGGTGGGTGAACGCGAACTTCGGCCTGCGCTCGGTCTGGCGGAACAATGGGACGAACGATCTGCTTCGGCGCCTCGTGGCCAACGGCTTCGCGCCGATGGTCACCCAGTGGATGCAGGATCCGTCGCTCTCGCGCATCGCACATTGGCGCGTGGTCCGCGGATACGACGACGCCGCGAGCACCTTCTATGTGAACGACCCGATGCTCGGGAACATGGTCTCCCTCTCCTACAAGTGGTTCCAGAACAACTGGCAGTCCTTCAGCTACCGCTACATGGTCATCTACGACCCGAAGGACGAAGCGCTCGTGAAAGCGATCATCGGCGACGACTGGAACGACGTGAAGATGCGGAAGAACTTCTACGAGCGCACGAAGGCCGACGCATATGCGCAGGAGACTTCCCCCGCGTGGCTCGCCTACGGCGAGGCCGCGTACGGCTACGGCATGTTCCGCGAAGCCGTGACCGCCTTCGAGCGAGGGATGGCGCTCGGCTCGGTGCAGGGTGTCTTCACGCTTCGCTCGAGCTACCCGCAGGCGCTACGCGCGCTGGGCCGCCAGAACGACGCGGACGCGATGCAGCAGCGCCTCTCGACATCGTCAAGCTCATCGACGGTGGCCTCGCCACCGGATCCCTTCGCCCTCTACCTCGCGTACCTACGAGAAACAGAAAGCGACCAGGTGCAGTTGGTCCCGTAGCGGACAGCGCGACGGATGATGTATGACGCCGCCGTAGGCGGCTCGCACACGTACGAGATGAGGGGTTACAGGCCTCTTATGTACGTGGTGATGGGTTCGAATATCTTGGTCTTCGGAACACTTGCGGTCTCGGCCGCGGCATTCGGCAGCATTGGAGTAGCAGGAGCCGTACTCGTTGCTTACGCCGTGCTACTCGTCGTCGGGCTCCGGGCTCAGCAACGCACTGCGGTTCGTCTAACTGTGTCCACTGCTGGTCTCGACGTGGCATGGATCTTCGGCAGGCACTTCACTCCATGGCAGGGGGTTAGACGTATTCGGTTTCTGCGATCGCGCCGGGGTCCCCGGAAAGTTCAACAAATCGAAGTTCAGGTCGTCGGCGACCGTCCCCTTCAGTTCTTCAGCCGTCTCAGCGAGTTCGACAAGCTCACCGCGCACCTGCGCGCTACTCAGACGCAACTGATCGAGGAATAGGCGCGCCGCAAGACCGTCCTAGGGCGTGATCAAGTGGACGGGGTTGCCGCGGATGTTGACTTCCCACGTGGTGATGTCTTGTCCGGTGCCGAGCGTGTTGTATTCGATCTTCCACCAACCCGGACCCGGTTCGCCGGGTGGCGTCGGCGCCGTGTACCCCGCGGGAATGGGGACCGAGATCGTGACCCACTGGTTGTTGTAGTAGCGGCATCCGCCGGAATCCGAGGTACGAAGCGAGGTTGCCGGCCCGCCACTCGTCGGAGCGCCGCAGCTCGAGCCGGTCGCTGAGAAGGTGAACGACGGATAGACGAAGCCCGTCGCGGTGGGCAAACGGATCTTGAAGACCGTGTCCGAAATGTCGCCCGGGTCGAAGAGCTTGATCTCGAGCGTCTTGCCGGCGTGCGCGGCTTCGATCTGCGCGAGATAGAAGACCGACGTGTTGTTGATGACGATGAACGCTTCCATGCGGCTCTGACCGTAGACGCGCGCCGATGGGCCAGCCGCCGCCGTCGCCTGGATCCCGAACGCGTTGATGGCGTCTTCGGAGAGGGTTCCACTGTTCGTCGTGACCTGCAGGCGGTACTGCCCTTCGCCGAGTCCGCTCCCGAGACGCCACCAGTTGTTGTGATATGCACTCGACTGGCAGTCCGCCGAGCCGGACCCGTTCGCGCCCCCGCCGTAATCCTGATTACCCCGGTAGAGGGGCCCCTTGTCGACGGCATCGGAGTTCGCGAAGAGCGATCCGCTCGTCGCGATCAGCGTGTCGTCAGCGAGGGTGTAGGGAGTGCCGTTCATGTCCAGGAGGTTGTAGACGGTCGTGATGCCGGTGCTGCCGTTCGTGAACCAGTTATCGCCCGCACCCAGGCGCCGGCCGCTCGAAGTGCCCGCGCCCGTCGCGCAGAACATCGGGTCGTACAGATAGACGCTGCCGCCGACGGTGCCCGGGCCGAACTCGACGATGTACTGGTAGCCGTTCGCGTCGAAGCCCGGGTTCAGCGTGGGCCGGCCGTTGTAGTAGGTGGAGTACGCATCTCCGTTCTGGCGCTCGGTCCCGCGGGCTTCGACGCCACCGAAGAAGCCGAGCGGCGCGAGGCTGCCGGCGCCCGAGGCGCTCGTGACGCGCGGGCAGTTCGGCGATGTGTCGGTGTTGCGGCACACCACGTTGATCCCGTAGTAGTCCTCGGGGCTTCCCATCGGCACCGGAAGCACAAACTCGGCGCGGGCGTTGCGCCGCGCGTTGAACTGGGTCACGCCGAGGAGGCGCGCGAACCACGACCGGACCGGCGCGCTCACGGTGACCGCGAGGATCCGGTTGTTGAGCGCCTCAGGGGTCGCCGCAACGGTCACGCCGCCCGCACCGTTGGTGTATCCGTTCTTCGCGGCCTCCTGCTGCGCCGCGGTCTGGGCGCCGGGAACGTTGGTCGGCAGGTAGACGACGCCCGCGAGCGCCGCGGCGTCGGCGGCGCGCTGAATCCGCATCAGGTTCACCTCGTACCACGCGACATCGGAGACGAGCCCGGTGAAACCCAGCAGCGGGACGAGCATCAGCGCGACGATCACCAGGGTCTGGCCGCGCTGGTCGCGGCGGAACTTACCTATTCGCATTCATCGCCATGACGGCGCGGTCCGTCATCGTGAATTGGTTGAACATCGGAATGAGCATCCGGAGAGGAGTGCGGCCTCGGTAGGTGTAGGTGACGGTGACGACCGCGGAGTCCGCGGGTGCGCCGTTATCGCGCGAGCACGCCTGCCACGGCTGGCCCGCGGCGACGAAGTCCAGCTGCTGCCCGTCGATCACGGGACCGCCGTTCAACTGATAGTTCCACGTGTTGATGAGACCGGCCGTTTCGGAACCGGTCGCGGTCGCCTTGGCGATGCGGATCTGGCTTAGATCCGCGAGCGTGATGCGCGAGCCATTCCCAACGAGCACGCGCTCGACGGCAGCGACGACGTTCGGATCCACGGTGGCGGCGTTGGGCGACTGACCGGCGCTGCAGCCCAGCGCACCGCCGCCGTTCACCATCGCGCTGGCCACGCGCGCGCCCTCCCGAGTCGCCGATGACATGGTCATCGCCACGCTCAGAACGGTGCCGATCTCCACCAGCCCGAAGACCAGGATGAGGAGCAGGGGCGGAAGGATGAGGGCGAACTCGATCAGACCCTGCGCGTCCTCGCTCCGGAAAAAGCGGATCACAGCTGGGGCTCCGCGCGCGTGATCGACGCCTCGGTGAAGGTGACGCTGTTTCCAGCGAAACGCACGAAGCTGGTCATCCAGAAGTGCTGGTAGGTGACACGTACGCCGATCGTGTCGACGCTGGTGTGACTTCCGCCGCACCCTGCGAGGACACTGCAGCGCGCGCTCTCGAGGTAGCCGGCCGTCGCGAGCGTGTACGGCACGGTGATCGTGCTGCCATCCGGATACGTGCAGGAGGTCGAGCCGGTCCGGGTGTAGACGTTCTGATTCGTCCCGATCTGATCCCCGTTTCGGTCGGACCAGTAGATCGAGATTTGATTGATCCGAAGGGCAGTCGACGGCGACACCACGTCACTCTCGATGCGCTGGAGGACCACGCAGTCGGTTCCGGTGAGACTGCCTCCTTCGGCGGCGAGCATCGAGCCGTCGCGGCTGGCGAAAAGCACGGTGTTTCTGGAGTTCCACACGAGTGAGAACTCCATAAGCCCGATAAGCAGGAGAACGAGGACAGGGAGCAACATCGCGAATTCCACGATGGCCTGCCCCTTCTCCGAGCGGCCGAACTTCATCCACCGAGGCTAACGACGGCCGACTCATCAGGATGTGGGACCTTCGTCTCAACCGCGTGCGCGATGCGCCTAGTACGTTTGGATGAGTAACCGTGGGGGCGCGCCTATCGACGTGACGAGTGTCTCGGAGTCAGCCATTCACGCGCGCACGAGAAAGCTCTCGGATACGGGCGACACGCGCGCCTGCTTCCTCGAGCACATCCGGCGTCTTGCAGAACGTGAAGCGGATGAGATGCCGCCCAAGCTCGCGACGGGAGAAGAACGACGACCCCGGTACCCCAGCGACCCCCACCTCGCGGACGAGCCAATGGGCGAACGCGACGTCATCTTCGAAACCGAAGGGCCGGATATCGCAGAGGACGTAGTACGCGCCCTGCGGAGTGTTCGGGCTGAGGCCCGCCGCATCCAGGACGCGCACGAGGTGGTCGCGGCGCACCCGGTAATCGGCCGCGAGCCGTTCGTAGTACGGCCTGCCGAGCTCGAGTGCGACGGCGATCGCTTCCTGCAGCGGCGCGGGCGCGCCGACGGTGACGAAGTCGTGCACCTTTCGGATCGCGGCGGTCAGCTCGGGGGGTGCGACGATCCATCCGACCCGCCACCCGGTGACGGAGAACGTCTTGCTGGCGCCGGAGATGGTCACCGTGCGCGCGGCCATGCCTTCGAGGGTCGCGATCGGGATGTGCTCGCCCTCGTAGCGGATGTGCTCGTAGATCTCATCGGTCACAGCGATGACGTCGTGTTCCCGGCACAGCCGGGCAATGGTCTCGAGCTCGGCGCGCGTGAACACGCGGCCGGTCGGGTTGTTCGGCGTGTTCACGATGATGGCCTTCGTGCGTGGCGTGAATGCTTTCGCGAGCTCGTCGGGATCGAACTCGAACGACGGTGGCCGCAGCGGCACGAAAATCGGGACTGCGCCCGAGATCGCGGCGTCGGGGCCGTAGTTCTCGTAGAACGGTTCGAGGACGATGACCTCGTCGCCCGGATCGCAGATCGCGAGGAGCGTGGAGATCATCGCCTCGGTCGATCCACATGTGACCGTCAACATCGTCTCCGGGTCGACGTGCATCGCGTAGAGCTCCTTGTATGTCCGCGCGAGCGCGTCACGGAGGGGCTTCGACCCCCACGTGATCGCGTACTGGTTGATGTCGGCATCGATCGCGCGCTTGGCGGCCTCCTTTACCTGGGGCGGCGCCGGGAAATTCGGAAAGCCCTGGGCGAGGTTGATGCCGCCGTGCATGGCGCACAGCCGCGTCATCTCGCGGATGACCGATTCTGTGAACCCGACCGTCCGCCGGGCGACGCGCTGCCGCGCGACGGGCACTAGTACCCGGCCTCGAAGTCGACCCGGTTGATGAGCGGCTCGCCGGCCTTGTATCGGCGGAGGTTCTCGGCGAACAGCGCGAGGGTCCGCTCGCCCGCGCGCGGCGACGATCCCGAATGGTGCGGGGTGATGATGACGTTCTCGAGCGACCAGAGCGGGCTCTCCTTGGGCAGGGGCTCGGTCGTGAACACGTCGAGCGCGGCGCCGCCGATGCGCTTCGTCTGCAGGGCTTCGATCATCGCCGGCTCGTCGACGATAGCGCCGCGAGCGATATTCATGATCCAGGCGGTCGGCTTCATGCGTGAGATGACCTCGCGCGAGACCGCGCCACGGGTCGCGGACGTCAGCGGTGCCGCGATGGCGAGGTAATCGGCCTCGCCGGCGACGTCCGCGAGCCGGTCGGCGGCCACGACGCGATCGATGCCGGGTTCCGATGGACCGCCCTTGCGGCGAACGCCGATCACCCGCATCCCGATCGCGCTCGCGAGACGCGCGATCTCGCCGCCGATACTGCCCATGCCGTACACGACGATCGTCGCGTCGCGGAGCTCCTGATGTTGCTGCTCCTTCCAGTCGCTCGCGCGCTGGTTGTCGCGATAGCGGTGAAGCTGACGTGACGCCGCGAACACGAACGCCATCAGGTGTTCCGCGATCTGGATGTCGTAGGACCCGCTGTTGTTCGTGAGGACGATGCCGCGCTCCGCAAGCTCCGGGAGCGGCATGTTCTCGACGCCGGCGGAGACCGTGTGGTACCAGCGGAGCTTCGGCGTGGCGTCCAAGAGCTGCCGCACGCGGCGTGGGTTGTTCCCGCTGAAGGCCACCTCCGCGTCGGCGGCCGCGGCGAGCCCTTTCTCGTCGGCGATCGCCAGGATGCGGTCTTCCGGGAAGCGGGCTGTGACCGTCTCCGGCGAAGTGGAGAAAGCCGACCAGACCACGATGTTCGTCACCGTCTCCGCATACTACGGACCCTCGTGGCTGCCCTGTCCGGGACACTCCTCAACGCCGCGACGGTGCTCATCGGTGGGATTCTCGGCACGGTCCTCGGCGATCGCATGCCCGAGCGATTGCGGGAGAACGTCGTTCGGGGGGTCGGTCTGTTCGTGACCGCGATGGGCGTGAAGTTCGCGATCGACACGTCGAACCTGCTCTTCATGCTCGGCGCGATTCTGGTGGGCGGGATCATCGGTTCGCTGATTGGAGTCGACGCACGGTTGAATCAGCTCGGCGAGATGCTGCAACGCCGCTTCGCGCGCGGGAGGGCGAGCACGGTCGCCGAAGCGTTCGTAACGGCGTCGATCGTCTTCTGCGTCGGACCCCTCACGTTCCTCGGCTCGATCCAGAACGGCCTCACCGGCGACGCGAGCCTCCTGACCGTGAAGAGCGTGCTCGACGGCTTCACCGCGATCGCTCTCGCGGCGACGCTCGGGTGGGGCGTGCTCCTCACGATCCCCCTCATCCTTGTTTATCAGGGTGGCGTCGCCCTCGGCGCCTCGTTGTTCGTCGGCGTTTTGACCGACCTGCAGCTTCGGGAGATGAGTGCCGTCGGCGGCTTGCTCATCATCGGCGTGGGTCTCAAACTTCTCTCCATCCGCGATATCAAGGTCGCGGACTACCTGCCCGCGATCATCGTCTCGCCGCTCGTCGTGGTGGCGTTTGGAAGACTGTTGGAGGCCCTGGGGAAGTGACCGCACGAAAGACGATCGAGCTTCGCAGCGACACGTTCACGCAGCCGACGCCGGCGATGCGCCGCGCGATGGCCGACGCCGAGGTCGGCGACGACCAGTACGGCGAGGATCCGACGGTCAACCGATTGGAGCGACGCTCCGCCGAGGTCGTCGGCAAAGAGGCGGCGGTCTATGTCGCGAGCGGGATGCTTGGCAACCTGTGCGGCGTCCTGGCGCAGACCGAGCGCGGCGACGAGGTGATCCTCGGAGACCTCGCGCACATTTATCAGAACGAGATGGGCGCGGCCTTCGTACTCGGCTCGATCCAGCCTCGCCTCGTTCCGAATCGGAGCGGTCTCCCCGCTCTCGAGGACATCGAGGGCGCGATCCGTCCAGCGGGCATGTACCCACGCACGTCTCTCCTGTGCCTCGAGAACAGCCACAACAACTGCGGCGGCTCGGTGATCAGCGTGGAGGAGACCAAGGCGGCTGCCGACCTTGCCCATCGCCGCGGGTTGCGGGTGCACCTCGATGGCGCGCGGATCTTCAACGCCGCCGTCGCTCTCGGCGTGGACGCCCGCGCGCTCTGCGCTCCGGTCGACACGGTGCAGTTCTGCTTCTCGAAAGGGCTCGCGGCGCCGGTCGGCTCGATCCTCTGCGGCAGCGCGGAGACGGTGGCGAAGGCGCGCCGCGTGCGAAAGCTCCTCGGCGGCGCCATGCGACAGGCCGGCGTCATCGCGGCCGCCGCGCTCGTCGGGCTCGAAGAGATGCGCGACCGTTTGGCGGAAGACCACCGCAATGCGAAAGCGTTCGCAAGGGGTCTCGCCGAGACTCACGGCATCCGGATCGACGCCGATCGAGTTGTCACCAACATCGTCTCGTTCGAGGTCGACCCTGCGTGGATGGAAGCGGGCGCGTTCGCCAAGGCGTGCGCCGAAAACGGTCTTCGCATCTCGCG
>Ga0307284_10000341_pt1 | contig 9974 bp, 8 predicted proteins | sample ER_DNA_123_FD_194480 | JGI IMG/M metagenome (GOLD analysis project Ga0307284, IMG submission 194480) | Bulk soil microbial communities from the East River watershed near Crested Butte, Colorado, United States - ER_DNA_123 | ecosystem: Environmental > Terrestrial > Soil > Floodplain | place: USA... | reverse complement strand
TTAGGGTGCCCGTTGCCGGTGCGTTGATCGAGATCTGGTTCCCGTCAATCTGGGCGTTGTCGGTAGTGACGTAATTACTTGTGTTGAAGATGTAGTAGATGACGAATGCCGCTGCGGCAAGCACCGCAAGTACTCCGATGACCAGCAACCTGATCTTGGTCGCGCGTTTCAGCGAGCGCCGGCGTACCGGTGCGCTCGGCGCGGCCTCGGGAGCTGCCGCCTCAGGCTCGCTCGCTGACTCGGTCACCGCGTTCTCTGTCACGGCATCATCCGCCCGGATTCACAACCACGCGCTGGCCCTCGGAGAGGCCGGATAACACCTCGGTGCGGTCGGGCCCGACGAGCCCGGGTTGAAACGTCACGACGCGCGGCCGGCCGGCCGGGTCTACGACGCTGACAATCGCCGCGTCCCCCTGCCGGCGTACAGCGGAATTGGGCACACTCAAGACGTTCTGCCTCTCAGCAGTGATCACCGCTGCACGCGCGGTCTGCCCGTCCCTCAGCCGAGGGTCGGCTTCATCAAGGCTCATCGTCACGTAGTAGCTGATCACTCCGGAGATTGCGGTCGCCGATGGCGCGACCGCTACCACGTTACCGCTCTCGGTCAGATCGGGAATGGCGTCGAAGGTCACCGACACCTGTTGGTCGGGTGCAATCTGGGACGCGTCTGATTCCTCGAACGGGACTACGGCCTGGAAGCTCTCGGCGTTCGACAACACAAGAAACGAAGAACCGCCGGGTCGGGTCGGTGCCGCACCACCCCCAGTAGCCCCGGTCGCGCCGCCGGCAGACGCGGACCCGGGGATCGCAGCGCGGCTCCCGGGCGCCAACGCCGTCGTTCCACTGGCTGGAGAGAGGTACTCATCGACCACACCATTGACCGCCGAAATCACCCCATCGGCGGGCGCGGTGAGCGTGCCGTCGGCGACGTCCTTCTGAGCGGAGCGAACCAGCACTTCAGCGCCATCGACAAGCGCCAACTGCTGGTCGATGGCGTGCGGCCGATCGGAGGACGCCGAATTGAGGGCATTCTGTGCGGCTACCACACTCGCTCTAGAGGTCTCTACTGAGACCTGGCCAGCGGCTGCATCGACCTTTTTCTTCTGCTCGGCCGCTGTCAGGGTTGTCTTCGCCGCCTCGACGCCCTGCGCGGCCGAGGCCTGTGCGGAGCTTGCCATGGCAACCTGCGAAGCGCAGGCCGAGGTGGCCGCGGAGCCCGTGGAACCCGGAGGGGCTGTGGAGCTCGGCGGGGTTGTAGGGCTCGGCGGGGTTGTAGGGCTCGGCGGGGTTGTAGGGCTCGGCGGGGTTGTAGGGCTCGGCGGGGTTGTAGGGCTCGGCGGGGTTGTAGGGCTCGGCGGGGTTGTGGAGCTCGGGCGGGCCGTGGGTGTTGTGGATGTGGATGGGGTTGGTGTTGCAGGTGGGGTGGTCGTTGCAGGCAAAGTACGGAGCTCGCTGGTCGTAGCGGTGGTACGGGCCGTAGTGGTCGTGGTACCGGGTCGCGGGTCTGCCACGTTGCAGGCGTCTTTTGCCGCGTGGAGGGCTTTGTCTGCCTTGTGCTCCGTCCTTCGCGCGGCGCGCAGCTGGGCATGAGCTCGATCGATCGCGGAGTTGTCGGCGGTCTGAATGGCGCTGACTTGGCGCTGCGTTGCAGTCAGAATTACTTTCGACTGGCTTAGTGTTGCTTTCGCGTTAGGCACCGCCGGGTTGGCAATGATGCGGTCCAGCGCTGCCTGCTGCGCAGCGAGATTGGCCTTCTGCTGCTTGAGCACCTGTCGGGCCGCGTAGGTGTCGATCTTCGCCAGCACCTGGCCGGCTGTCACATGATCACCGACCCTGACTCTCAGTGAGGTCAGCCGACCGCCTTTGGCAAATCCCAGATTTTCGCTCGCTGCGGCGGATACGGCGCCGCTAGAGCTGACCTGATCGGTGATTGTCGCGCGCTCGACGAGGGCGGTACTCCCGACCGATGTGCGCCCGCTCGTGCATGCGCCGAGGACCAGCGGCAGGAAAACGGCACTCGCCGTGACCCGCCAGCCTCGAGCAGCCATGCTTCCCCCTATCGCGCCGCGATAATAACTCATCAGATGATGAAATATTGGTCGCCCGACTGGCCGCCGCCCATGGCGACGCGATGCTCAATCTCTGGGAAGGCTAACCCCTTGCAGAGGGGGTGCGAAGCTGTTCAGTGGGCTGAAGTGACCAGCGTCACCGAAGAGATTGGGTGACCGCGATCCACTCCTGCAGCTTGGACTCCGCGGCACCGGAGTCAATAGCCTGCCGCGCTCGTTCGAGCTCGTCGGCAAAGTCGTTCTCCAGCCTGGCGGGGGCTGGCTTGCCGTACGCGACCAGGGCCGCAGCGGCGTTGAGCACGACCACGTCCCGGATCGGACCGGGCTGCCCGGCGACCACGTCACGGACCACCCGAGCGTTGGCCACTGCGTCTCCGCCAACCAGATCCGAGATAGTGGCCCTCGGGACGCCAAGCTTCAGCGGATCCAGCTCCCTTTGCACCACGCTCCCATCGGCGTATACCCACACCGTCGACGACGTTGTCGTGGTCAGCTCGTCGAGCCCGTCACCGCCGTGCACAACGAGCCCGTAATTGCCGCGCGATGCAAAGACCCCGGCCATCAGCTCAGCCATCCGCGGGTCGGCCACCCCGACTGCCTGTGAGATGGGTTGGGCGGGATTGGCCAGGGGGCCGAGGAAGTTGAAAATCGTGGGAATGCCTAGCTCACGCCGGGTCACCGCCGCGTGCCGCAATGCGGGGTGGTATTGCGCCGCAAAGAGAAAGCCAATGCCGACCCGGTCCACCACTTGTGGTTGAACCTCAGGCGCGAGATCGAGCACGACACCGAGCGCCTCGAGAACATCTGCGGCACCGCATGCTGACGAGGATGCGCGATTGCCATGCTTGACAACCCTGGCACCCGCCGCCGCTGCGACGATGGCAGCCATCGTGGAGATGTTGACGGTGTTCGATCGATCACCACCACTGCCGACCACGTCGACAGCTGGCCCACCGATCTCGATCGGCGTCGCGAACTCGATCATCATGTCGGCGAGGCCGGTCAGTTCCTGAACGGTCTCGCCCTTACTGCGCAATCCGACGACGAACCCCGCCATCTGCACTGGTGTCGCGTCGCCGTTCAGAATTTGTTCCATAGCCCAGGCGGTCGCCTCGGCCGGTTGATCCTCGCCCCTCACCAGGCTGCTGAGAAGTTCTGGCCAGTTCATCGTGAGGGCATCTTGTCAGGCCAGCGAAGTGGTGGGCGCCACCGCCGTCTCTGTGGACACTGGCGGACGCAGCAGCTCGGCCACCGCCGCCGGCAGTCGGACCGGGTCGATGGGATGCGAGACCGCGCCTTCAGCCCGAGCCCAGGTGGCCAGCCATGCGTCGTCCCGACGCCCGATCAGCAGCAAGATCGGTGGGCAGCGCAGAATCTCATCCTTGAGCTGGCGGCACAATCCCATTCCACCGGGCACCGCCTCGCCGTCCAAGATCGCAAGGTCGATGCCGCCTGCATCCATTGCCGTCAGCACCGCCGGCTGGGTCGCCACCTCGAGCACCCGGACTGGCGGCAGATCGGCCGCTACTTTGCGCCCCAGGGCGAGCCGGACGTCTTCCCGCGTGGCCCGGTTTGAGGCATACAACAGGATTGTCAGAACCTCCTCGTCTCGAGGTTCCTGATCGCCGGCCATTGATCATCTCCAGGTCGTGTCGGCTGATGCCCACGGTTTATGGCGTGACTGCTGCCGCCGTCTGAGGTCGCCACGCCTGCCCGGATGGATCGTAGCGTGCCGGCCCGGCCCCTCTAGGTAACCGGTCTGATGCAACCCAGATTGCTGCCGTCCCGGAGTTACAGCTGACCGGTTTCGGCCGAGGAGCACCGCGAACGACTCGAATAACAAAGTTGTGCCGTGGGGTGACCTCTGCACGGGTTCCGGCAATAATGACCACGTGGCCATGCACACGCACGCAGTCTCTGGATCTATGACGATGCCAGAGGGTTCTCTGCATCCCATCCCGCTGTCTCGCCTGCGTGGCCGCGAGAATCGCCCTGAGCCGGTTGCTGTCGGCACCATCATCTGGCTGGCTTCGGAGCTGATGTTCTTTGCGGCGCTGTTCGCGTCGTACTTCACCATCCGAAACGTGACCAACTCACAAGCCGCGGCCACAGGTACTGTGCCGCTCTGGCAATCCCAGGGTGACTTGATCAACATCCCGTTCGCGATCTTCAATACCAGTGTCCTGGTCGCGAGCTCGTTCACCTGCCAGATGGGTGTGTTCGCGGCAGAACGTGCGCAGGTCAGCCGGACAGGGTCGCTGTTCAACCCGCGCCGCTGGGGACTGCGCGAGTGGTACACGCTGACATTCCTGATGGGCGCATTTTTCATCGGCGGACAGACCTATGAGTACGCGGCGTTGTTCCACGAGAATCTGACCATTTCGTCCAATGTGTTCGGGTCGGTCTTCTTCCTCGCCACCGGCTTCCATGGACTCCATGTCACCGGCGGTCTGGTCGCCTTCCTGCTCTTGATGGGACGGACATTCCTGGCCCGCACCTTCACTCACGAGCAGGCAGTCAGTGCGGTCGTCGTGTCCTATTACTGGCACTTCGTTGACGTGGTCTGGATTGCGTTGTTCGGCGTCATCTACATTTTGCGGTAGACGGAAGAAAACCAAGGGCCTGTGCGTCCGTTCGGGCCCGGACAACTGAATATGAACTGAATATGTTTGGCCCACAACAGTGCATCAAAGACACGAGAGGTACCCGAGTGCGACTCCTGTCTTCACGGCGCCGGCACCCAGCAGCCAAGGCCTTGCTCCTGGTGTCCGGGCTCTTCATGATGGGCGCCCTCTATACGGTCATCGCTCCGCCGGCCCAAGTGTCGGCCGACACCGGAAACAGCCAGCAGATCGCCGAAGGCAAGGCGCTCTTTGCCGTGGGTTGCGCCTCCTGCCATGGCCTCAATGGCGAGGGCCAGGTGAATGGCACGATCCAGGGACCACCGCTCGCCGGCGTCGGCGCCGCGGCCGTGGACTTCCAGGTGAGCACGGGGCGGATGCCGATGGCCAGGCCCGGACCGCAGGCCCCGGTGAAGCCCAACCTCTATTCAGATGAAGAAATTGCCGCACTCGCTGCGTACGTTGCCTCGCTCGGTCCAGGCCCGGCCATCCCGGAGCCCGCACAGTTCGACACTGCGAACCTGAGCGCAGAGGATCTGGCACGTGGCGGCGAGCTGTTCCGTACCAACTGCTCCGCCTGCCACAACTTCGAAGGTGCCGGAGGCGCACTCCCCGGTGGCAAGTACGCTCCCCCGCTGATCGGCTTGGAGCCCGAGCGGCTCTATCTGGCGATGTTGACTGGGCCGCAGCAGATGCCGGTCTTCGATGACGAGGTGCTGACGCCCGACGACAAGCGAGCCATCATCGGCTATCTCGAGGCCCTCCATTCCCGACCCACGGACGGCGGCTTTGGACTCGGCGGCCTCGGCCCGGTGAGCGAAGGCCTCTGGGCCTGGATCATAGGTCTGGGTAGCTTGATCTTCTTTGCTATGTGGATCGCAGCCAAGGGGGCGAAAGCCAAGTGAGTGAGGATACGACCCACGGTCGGCCCAGTAGCGAGATTGCGACAGTCGACGAGGAGCGCTACCCCGTTCCGGACCCGGGTCTGGAACCACACCTGCCGCGGCTGACCGACGTCGATGAGAAGGCTGCCGATCGAGCCACCCGCCAGGTAGCCACGTTCTTCGGCTTGGTGCCAGTTCTGTCGATCGGATTTGCCGTCGTCTATTTCGCCGTGCCCGGAGACGCCTACCTCGACTTCGGGCCGTTGCGCGCCAACACCCGGAACCTCCTTCTTGGTCTGACCTTCGGCCTCGCCCTACTTTTCCTCGGCGTTGGCGCCGTGCAATGGGCGCGCAAGCTGATGGATGACAGGGAGATGATCGACTACCGGCATGGCGCCTCGTCCAGCGACGACGACAAGACCTACATGCTGACTGAGCTGGACAAGGCTGCTGATGAGGCCAAGCTCACCAGACGGAAGATCATCGGTCGGACCCTGATTGCCGCAATTGCGACGATCCTGCTGCCCATGGTCGTTGGACTCGCCGACCTTGGCCCGTGGCCGACGAAGAAGAAGCGCGCCGAGACCATCGAGCGGACCATCTGGGCGCCAGGCGTCCGAGTTGTCAACGATGTCACGTTCGAACCGATCAAGCCCGAGAACGTTGAGATCGGTCAGCTGGTCAATGGCGAGCCGGCGAACCTCCAAGATTTGGAAGGTTCGGAGTACCAGATTGAAAAGGCCAAAGCTGCGGTCATCGTGGTCCGGATGGATCCCAATACCATCACCATTCCGCCCTCCCGAGAGACATGGCAAATCGGCGGCATCTTGTGCTACTCCAAGATCTGCACACATGTGGGCTGCCCGATCAGCCTGTGGGAGCAGCAGACGCACCATCTGCTGTGCCCCTGTCACCAGTCCACCTTCGACCTCGGGGATGCCGGACTTGTGGTCTTCGGCCCGGCCAAGCGGGCGCTCCCGCAGCTCCCGATTGCAGTTGATGCTGAGGGTTACATTGTGGCTCAGCGTGACTTTCTCGTCCCGCCCGGCCCGAGCTTCTTCGAGCGGGATTCGCGCAATGATTTCAAGCGAGGCGATAACTGATGGCCGAACCTGCAGCCACTATTAACGACGACGACAGCGCAGTCAGGGCCGAGACCCCCAAAAAGGAGCTAGGCCCGGTCTTCAAGGTCGCTGCCGGACCCACCAAGTGGCTCGATGATCGGGTCGGTCTGGCTGGGTTGGGTAGACCGTTCTTCCGTAAGGTTTTCCCCGATCACTGGTCCTTCCTCCTCGGCGAGATCGCGCTGTACTCCTTCATCGTTTTGTTGCTGAGCGGTGTCTTCTTGACGATCTGGTTCAAGCCGTCGATGTCGGAAGTCGAGTACCAGGGCAGCTATGAGTTGCTACGCGGAATCACCATGTCGGACGCGTACGCTTCGACCCTTGACCTCTCCTTCGACATACGCGGCGGTTTGCTGCTGCGGCAGATGCATCACTGGGCGGCCATGCTGTTCGTTGCCGCCATGCTCACCCACAGCCTCCGCATCTTCTTTACCGGCGCATTCCGGAAGCCGCGCGAAATCAACTGGCTAATCGGCGTCTCCTTGATCGGCCTGGGCCTTGTCGAAGGCTTCGCCGGCTACTCCCTGCCGGATGACCTGCTGTCAGGAACTGGGCTGCGGTTCGTCGACGGTCTGATCCGGGCGGTCCCGCTGATCGGCACCTGGGCCGAATTCTTCGTCTTCGGCGGCGAGTTCCCCGGCGAGCTCATCGTTCCTCGGCTGTATATGGTCCACATCTTGTTACTGCCGGCGTTGATCCTCGGGCTCATCGCGGCGCACCTGGCGCTGGTCGTTTACCACAAGCACACCCAATACCCCGGCCCAGGCCGGACGAATGGCAATGTGGTCGGCTACCCGGTCTTCCCGGTGTACGCCGCGAAAGCCGGCGGCTTCTTCCTCATCGTCTTCGGCGTCCTCACCTTGATGGGCGCGACGATGCAGATCAACCCGGTGTGGGTGTTCGGGCCGTATAACCCAGCCGAGATCACGGCCGGCTCGCAGCCTGACTGGTACATGGGCTTCGTCGAGGGCGCGATTCGCATCATGCCGAACTGGGAATGGCACATTGGCTCCACGACGTGGTCGTGGAACGTCTTCCTGCCCGGCATCGGGGTCATGACGCTGTTTTTCGGGATCATGGCCATCTATCCATTCGTGGAGGCCTGGGTGACGGGCGACAAGCGTGAGCATCACGTACTGGACCGTCCCCGCAACAACCCGACGCGTACGGCGTTCGGCGTTGCCGCCATGACGTGCTACGCAATGCTGTGGATCGGTGGCGGCAACGACCTGGTCGCCACTCAGTTCCACGTCTCACTGAATGCGGTGACGTACTTCCTTCGTGTTGCCGTATTCGTGGCGCCGGTGATTGCATTCCTGGTGACCAAGCGGATCTGCATCGGGCTCCAGCGGTCCGATCGGGACCGGATGTTGCATGGCGCCGAGTCCGGTGTCCTTGATCGCGCCCCTTCCGGCAAGTACTCCGAACGGCACCGGCCGATCAGCGAGGGTGAGGCATTCGCGCTGACCCAGCACGAAGATCTTCCCGCGCTGCTGCCGGTGGCCGAGGTGGACGGCATGTCGGAGAAAGAGATCAAGTCCGAGCAGCGCCGGCGGAGAGCAACTCGCTTCTACTTCATGGACACGCTGCGCCGGCCTACCCGGGCGGAGATCGAAGAGGCAGCTCACCACCATCTGCATCCCATGCATCTCGAAGGCAACGGCGAGCATCATGCGATCGAAGAGGTCGAGGAGGAAGAGCACCACTTGGCCAGGTAAGCAGTTCAGTAGCTGCGCCCCGCTCTCGCCAGAGTTGCGGGGCGTTGCCATCTATTTGCTCGTTCCACTGTTTGAACCCGACTTCCCAACATCCGCAGCCCGCGTATACGTTGGTTCCTCACGGTCTGCACACTGTGCAACTCAGGCAGAGCGCAACGATGCTGGGCAGACTTACGGCGGCTGGCCCACGTGTCACCGTCCGCGCGGGGGTGTGTGATCGCTCACTCTTCGTAGCAGCTGGCAACGATCCGAAACCAATAGGTGTTGACGCGTCTGGACGAGACCATCCCGACGGTCATTGAGCGCCCGAGTAAACGCGACGAGGACATGAGCACACACCAAAGACTGACGAATCGTACGACCGACTCCCCCACCGGCAATCAACCTGGCGACAACACATCCAAGAAGCGCAACTTCGAGTTTTCAGTCACCCAGATCGTGGGCGGCGCGCTGGCGGCCATGACTGCGGCCGCGTTGGGCTCCCAGCTGAGTGCAGCCGGCACCATAGTTGGCGCGGCACTCGCCAGTGTCATCGCGGCTGTCGCCGGCTCGCTGTATACGGCTTCCCTGCGTCGTACCCGCGACAAGGTGAAGACGGTGTTCTGGACCGGAGAGCCAAATGCGGTGAAAGAGCCCACCGTCATGGAGATCATTCCGGACAGCGAGGGCCACATCGCAGGACAGCGCAGCCACTTGGTTGCACCTGAGCCCGATCCCAATCAAAAGCCTCAGGGTCCCAAGCTGAATTGGAAGCGGGTGCTCGTCGTCGCCCTTGTCACCTTCGGCATTGCGGCCGTCGCCCTGACAACCTTCGAGGTTGTTACGGGACAGGCGTTGTCCGGCGGTAAAGGGACCACGTTCCAGCAGGTCAGCGAGGGAACGTCCGACAAGGGGTCGGAGACCAAGAAGAAGGAACCGACGAAGAAGCCGACCCCGACAGCAACAGCCGAGTCCGCGAGCGAGCAACCGACTGCTGAGCCGAGGGCACAGGCGTCGAATTCCCAGCCTGAGGCGACAACCGACACGACGACCGAGGCACCGACGCCGGAGGCATCAAGTGCGCCGAGTTCGACTCCCAGCAGCGGCGGTTAGCCACCATGATTCGTGTGTCGCGTGAGCGACGCACGGGCCGATAGCCGGGCGGTGTTAGGCAAACCTTGGCGCGGGCAGTGAGAATGTCCAGGTGCGATTTCTCAAGAAGCTACCGCCGTACGACCTGACCTACTCCGATGTCTTCCTGGTTCCGCAACGCTCCGCCGTTGCGTCACGGCTAGATGTGAATCTGGCCAGCACTGACGCAATTGGCACGACGCTGCCTATTGTCGTGGCCAACATGACCGCGATCTCCGGTCGCAGGATGGCCGAGACAGTCGCACGTCGGGGTGGGGTCGCGATCCTTCCGCAAGACATCCCCACCGACGTCGTCGCCGAGGTGGTCGGCAAGGTCAAGCGATCACATCCGATCTACGACACGCCGGTCTCGGTGACCCCTCACACCACGGTCGGTGAGGCGCTATCGCTGATTCCGAAGCGAGCTCATGGGCTCGCAGTCGTCATC
>Ga0307284_10000340_pt1 | contig 9986 bp, 9 predicted proteins | sample ER_DNA_123_FD_194480 | JGI IMG/M metagenome (GOLD analysis project Ga0307284, IMG submission 194480) | Bulk soil microbial communities from the East River watershed near Crested Butte, Colorado, United States - ER_DNA_123 | ecosystem: Environmental > Terrestrial > Soil > Floodplain | place: USA... | reverse complement strand
TGTGCCTGCACCGGCGGAATCTCAAGATCAGCTGGCAGCCTGCCAAAGACCTCCTCAGTCAGGCTGCGATACCGCTTCTCGCTGACACCGACCGCGGCCGACAACGTCATCATCACGCTGAGATTGAGATAGATCCGGCCGCCAATCCGGCCATATCCGACGTAGGGAGGGATGGAAGCGGTTGCCATCGCATCGGTGAGGAAGACCTGCACCATGGACCAGGTCGCCGGCGTCATAACATCGGGAATGGCCTCGCCGACGTTGGTATTGGTCCACAAGAAATCGCCGGAACGGCTGTCATTCCACGGATCAGGGTGGATTGCCGTCGTGATCGGTCTGGCCTGCAGGATGAAGAGCTGATCACCAACCCGGCACCATTCGATGTCCGTCGGATCCTTGAACAGATCCTCGACCGCGACCGCAAGGCTCACCAGTCGTGATACCTGCTGCTGAGTCAGGGCTGGCGCGGCTTGTTGATCAATTGGAACCGGTACGACGGTAGTGCCGCTCGACGCACGTCGCATCATGATCGTCTTGGTATTGATCACTGTACGTGTCACTCGACCCGAGGATCGTTCGACAGTGACCACGTCTGGTGACACCTGGCCACCCACGATGGCCTCACCGAGTCCCCATGCGGCATTGATCTCGATCATGCTGTCGTCACCTGTCACCGGATCGGCGGTGAACACGATGCCGGAGGAATCGGCATCGATGAGTTCCTGCACCACGACAGCAAGGCTGACTGTGTCGGGCGCGATCTGGTGGCGGGCTCGGTAGCTGATAGCGCGAGCAGTCCACAAAGATGCCCAGCAGCGGCGTACGGCCGCCAAGAGTTGATCATCGCCGGCGACGTTCAGAAAGCTGGATTGCTGACCGGCGAATGAGGCATCCGGCAGATCTTCGGCGGTTGCTGACGAACGAACTGCGACCGGCGGCGAGCCCAGCCGGTGGTAGGCACCCAGCACCTCAGCTGCGATCTGACGCGGGATCTCGTGATCTGCGAACAGCGCCGCGATGGAGTCCGCCGCACGATCAGGCGTATCGCCCGCTGCCGGGTTGCCCAGTAGCGCCGTGATCCGGCTCGTGAGGCCGTGCCCGGCGACGAACGCGTCATACGCAGCCGTAGTGATATGGAATCCCTGCGGCACCGGCAACCCGGCCGACGCCAGCCGTGCCAGGGATTGCCCTTTGCCGCCGATCTCAGAGACTCCGAGGCCCTCGTCGAGTAGGCAGGTGTATCTCGCAGTCATCGTTGCGCTGGCTCGCGGAAGTTGCCGGCGCTACCCGAGGCTGACCCAGTCTCCGCTCGACGCCGACCTCAGCATCGCATCGCAAATCTCCGCGGCTCGGGCGCCATCGGCGAAGGTGGGCAGCCCGTCCGGTACCTTGCCGAGCCCCGCGTACGCATCCACCGCGGCGTAGGAGTCCACGACGTAGTTCTCGAAACATTGCGCATAGCCCTGGGGATGCCCGGCCGGCAGGCTGGACAGCCGTCGCTGCTCGGCCGAGCCTTGATTTGGGTCGCGGAATAGTAACTGGGCGCCTGTCTCGCTTCCGATCCACAGCTGCTCGGGCTGTTCCTGATCGAAGACGGCACTCTGGTGCATGCCATCGACTTCAACCCAGAGGCGGTTCTTGCGGCCGGCGCTGAGCTGGCTGATCACCGCTGAGCCAGCGACATCGTCAACCGTGCGGAACATGATCAAGGCGGTGTCCTCGGTCTGCACATCCACCAGCGGCGCGTCGGTCTCCGCCGCACTGAAGGTCGCAGCGGTCGCGGCCGGACGCTGCTTGATGGTGATCGAGGTGGTGGCGACGAGTCGGGCAATACGATCACCCGTTACCCACTCCACGAGATCGCACCAGTGCGAGCCGATGTCCCCGAAGGCCCGCGATGGTCCGCCCGCCTTGGGATCGACTCGCCAGCTGGTGGCCCTGGGATTGAGCAACCAGTCCTGCAGGTAGCTGCCGTGCATCAGGTTGATCGCCCCGAAGTCCTCAGCCTGCACACGGGCCCGCATCTCGCGCACCATCGGGTGGAACCGGTACGCGAATGGGATGGTGTTGATCACTCCGGTGTCATCGGCAATCTGGGCCGCGTGCCGAGCGTCCTCCAGGCTGACCCCCAAAGGCTTCTCGCACAGCACGTGCTTCCCGGCCTGCATCAAGGCCACGGCGTAGGGCACGTGTGATGCGTTCGGCGTGCAGATGTGAACGATCTCTGCCTTACTGTCGGCAACCTCGTCGATGCTGCCGTACGCCTGCTCGACTCCCCAATCCTCTGCCACCTGTCGGGAGCGCTCTGGAGTGGACGCCATCACTCCCAGAATCTGAGCCCCGGCGAGCATCGCGGCCCGCCGATGCACATCGCCGATCATCCCGGCGCCCAGTATTGCTACCCGTTTCGTTGCCTCAGCCATGCCCGAAAGATTAGTTCTGGGCACCCCGATGCGCCCGAGCGGCGTGCAGAATGGCCGTGTGGGCGGGGCTCGGATCTTGGTCGTTGAGGACAGCGACGCCATCCGATTGCCCGTCGTCGCGGCGCTGGCAGCGCACGGTTTCGAGCTGGCGGCCGCGCCGGACGGAATCGATCTTGAAAGACTGCTGCCGTCGTTTATGCCCGATCTAGTGATCTTGGACGTGATGCTGCCGGGCCGCAGTGGGTTCGAGCTGCTCCGGGTAATACGTCGGGCCAGCACCGCTGCGGTCCTGATGCTCACCGCTCGGGATGCGCTCGCCGACCGGCTGCAAGGCCTCACCGGAGGCGCCGACGACTATCTGATCAAGCCCTTCGCGATGGCCGAGTTGGTAGCGCGAATCCATGCCGTGCTGCGCCGCAGCCGGCTGGGCGGCAGCTCGATTTCAGTCGCAGACCTGGTGATCAACGACGACGCAACGCTGGTACGACGCGGCGACGACTCCCTCGACCTGACCGACACCGAGCGTCGACTGCTTGGCTACCTCGCCGCGCATCGCGACAGGGTGGTGAGCAAGACGCAGATCTTGACCGCAGTCTGGGGCTACGACGGATTCGATGACAACGTGGTCGAGGTGCACATCTCCTCACTGCGCCGCAAGCTCGAGGCAGGCGGGCGTTCACGGCTCGTGCACACCGTACGGGGCCGCGGCTATCTGCTGGGCGCCACGCCGTGACTGGCCCAAATCCTCCGGCTCAGGTGAACAGGCTGAATACGGTTTCGCTCAGGCTCCGGGTCATCGCAGCGGTGATGGCGGTCCTGGCAGTCATCTTGATCTTGCTCAGTATCGCGGTGAACGCGATCTTCGTTGCGCAGTCCAACCGGAACCTCAACACATTGCTCACCGGGCAGGCGCAGCTCGCGCGTCAGCTGGCCCGTTCCGGCGCCCGGCCACAGCAGATCGTCAACAGAGTTCAAGCCGGCGGAGTTCAGGCCTACCTCGTCCTCAGGAACGGCGCCGAGTTCGGCACGCCGGTCCCCAGCGGCGCCGCTGTCAAGACCACCACCATCGTGCTCAACGCGCCGACCAGGGTTGACGGGGCCCAGCTCACGTTGGCGATCGACACCTCGCTCGTTTCCGGAGCCCGGCGTACGCTCCGGCGCGTGTTGCTGATCACCGGAGTGATCGCTCTCCTGATCAGCGCGGCCCTTGTCGCGGCAGCGGTACGGCTGGCACTGCGACCGCTCGACTCGATGGCGGCGCTGGCCAAGACGGTCACTCAGGGCAATCGTGGCTACCGGCTGGCGCCCACGCGAACCGACACCGAAATCGGTCAGACCGCCCAGGCGTTCGACGAGATGCTCGACGAGCTCGAGGGTGCCGAGGCCCGGGCGCATCAGGCTGAGGAGCGGACCCGGGCGTTCTTAGCAGATGCCGCGCACGAGCTGCGTACCCCAATAGCCGGAGTGCAGGCGGCCGCGGAGACGCTGCTGCACCACGATGACCAGCTTGATCGTTCCGAGCGCCAGCACCTGCAGTCACTGTTAGTCCGTGAGGCCGAGCGCGCCGGCGCCCTCATTTCGGACCTGCTTGCCGCCGCGCGGTTGGATGCCGGACTCGATCTTGATCTTGCTCCGGTATCGCTGCGGACTCTGGTGCACAGCGAGATCGATCGAGTACGGCTGCTGCATCCCGAGGCGACGGTGACGATGACTGGGCCGGAGGTCGTCGCACATGCCGACGCTGCCAAGGTCAGCAGCATTGTCCGCAACGTGATCGACAACGCCATGCGGGCAGCTGGACCGCAAGGCACGGTGCACGTGGTGGTTCGCGAACATGATCAATTTGCGATTGCCGAAGTCTGGGACTCTGGGCCTGGCGTGCCACCGTCGGAACGGATGAGGATCTTCGAGCGGCTGGTACGGCTTGATCATGGTCGATCGAATGACGCCGGCGGCTCAGGTCTCGGGCTGGCGATCGCTCGCGGATACGCCCGGGCACACGGAGGTGATCTCACCTGTGAGGATCCGCGCGGTATCGGTGCCATGTTCCGGCTGGTTTTACCGCTTGAGCCCCGCCAAGCGGCGGTTCACTAGCAAAAGTCAGCGGGCTGGCGTCATCGGTTACAGACGTGGCACCTCGAGACGAATGTCGCCGAGGCCGCGAGCCACGAGTAACGTGCCGCCAGCCGGCGTAACCCAACCAGTTGCAGCCTCGTCCCAGAGCCGGAATGCCCGAGGGTCGCATTCCACCGTCACCGTACGCTGCTCGCCGGGCACCACCTCGTCAGCGATGGCGTAGCCAACCAGCCGCGGCGGCGCGGATTTTTCCGGGCGCCAATAGACCTGGACGACCTCGCGCGAGACACGGTTGGCAGTGTTGGCGAGAACCACGGCGAGCAACTCGGTGTTATCGACGCGCTGGTGTTCGGCAGACCGGTAGTCCCAAACACCCCAGCCCAGGCCGGCACCGAACCAGAAGGCCGGCGCGACATCGGATCCATACCAGCCGCGATAGCCGACGCGTGTCCCTTCCGCGTAGTCCAGCGCGCCGTGCTGTGGAGTGACGTTCCAGGCCGGGCCGTCGCAATCCTTAGCCGGGAAAGTAGTGACCAGGCGGCCAGTCGGCTCCGTCGTGCCCAACAGCACGTCGGCTACGGCGTGACCGCCCTCCTGGCCGGGCAGCCCGATCCAGAGCACGGCATCCACGTCATCCAGCCATGGCATCAGCACCGGAGTAGCGGCGTTGATCACCACCACCGTACGGCGCGCAGCGCCCGCAACCGCGCTCACTAGATCATCTTGCCGACCGGGGAGCGCCAGCGTCTCCTTGTCCAGCGCCTCTGTCTCCTGTTCGGCGGTCAGTCCTACCACCACAATCGCGGGATCGGCCTCGCGAGCGGCAACTGCGGCCTCATTGATCATCTGGTCGTCGGGAGACGTCACTGGTTGGACGACGAGGCCTGCCAGCGAGATGCGCTCAGAGATCTTCAGACGGCCGGTGAGGATACGGCCCGGCGCTGCCTCGACGCCGTAAGTCCAGCTCGGCGGTGACATGAAGCCCAGCTCGGGAGACTCGCCGGGCAGCAACGCGTTCGCGAACGCGTGCCTGTCGTCCCCGTAACTGAGCGTCCATTCGCCAACACCGCGTACGCCGACCTCAAGCGGAGTGCCAGGCGGCGCCACGAGCTCGGCTGACAGTTCCACTACGCTCGCTCCCTCGTGCGGACCGTCCGACATGCCGACCACAAATTCGGCAACCTCACTGCTCGTAGACGCCCGCTCAATACCGGAGTCGTCGAAGCTGACAATCCGGATACCCTGCTGACCTGTTTCCGGATCGATGATCAACTCCGGCGGGGCAGCGGGCGGATTGCTGTGCACGGCAACCCCGTCGAAGAGTCGCAGTCGGGCCGCGCCAAGCACCTCTTTTAGCCCGTCAGCAATCGAGATCGAATGCGGCGGCCGCACAGCAGCCGAGCCGCCACCCTGGAGCGTCGTCTCCAGCACATGTCTCCCGATGATCACGAGCGGTGACTCAGCCGTAATCGCAGACTCGCGCAACGGCAAGACGTCCTGACCCTTCAGCAGCACCATCCCGGCCGCCGCGAGATTTCGCAGTGGCATACGCATCGCGGCTGCGTCCGGGTCGAGAACTGGGCCAAGTTCCGCCGTCCGAGCAGCCGGAACGCCCTCCAGCGCCCCAACGCGTCCGGCCAGTCTCAGCAGTCGAGCCAGATGATCATCGATGGTCACTTCGGCCACGTCGCCCGAACGCACCGCCGCAATGAGCTGATCACCCCACGGACCTCCCGGTCCCGGCATCACAAGATCAAGTCCACCGTTTGCTGCCGGCGCGGCTGTCTTCGTCGCACCCCAATCGGACATCAGCAAACCGTCCCAGCCCCATTCGGACTTCAGCACGTCGTTATTCAGCTCGTTGTGCTCGGTGGCAGCGACCCCGTTGACGTCGTTGTACGCCGCCATGATCGTCCACGGATCCGCGTCGGCCACGCAGATCTCGAAGGGCAGCAGGTAGAGCTCACGCAGTGCCGCCTCCGCAACTCGAGCATTCACCGTGTGCCGCTCGGTCTCGGATTCATTGGCGACATAGTGCTTGACGCAGGCTCCGACGCCGTACCGCTGAATGCCCCGAATGTACGCCGCCGCCAGGCGACCACTCAGCAACGGATCCTCTGAGTACGCTTCGAAGAGCCGGCCGCCGAGCGCCGAGCGATGCAGGTTAACCGTCGGGCCGAGGACCACATCGACGCCCTGGGAACGCCCTTCGCCGGCCAGCATCTCGCCCACACGTTGCGCAGCAGTCTCATCCCAGGACTGGGCCAGCAGCGTGGCATTGGGGAACAGCGCGACTCTCTTGCCGCCGACGAACTCGCTGCCACGGACACCGGTCGGTCCGTCGCTGAAGATCATCGGACGGAGTCCAATGGCATCATTGCCGTGCAGCGCAAAGGTGGCCGCGCCGGTCAACAATTCGACCTTGGCTGCAAGATCAAGTTCGCGTATCGCGCGTTCGATCACATCGTCGATCGACATGCGGCGCTCCTTCGCTTCGGCGGATCACGGCAACTGCGATGAGACCCTAGTGAATCCCGGTCGGAGATTGACCCGGCGTACGTCGACCCGCTCGATGTCCTCCCATCGCACGAGGAACGAACCGCGATGCCGCGACCGCACCAGGGCTGCGATCGGCCAGGGCGACCGTACGTCGGAACGCTCGTAGCCTAGGGATGAGGACCGGGCATGTGGGCTGACAACGATTCCGTAGAGTCGGGCCGGACGGCCTGTCGAGGAGGTGTAGAGGCGGAACCGGGCATCGGTGACGAAACCGACGAAGTCGGGGCCGAACACCCGCGCTCCCAGCAGATCGGTGATGATCACGAATCGCCTCGCTTGCTTGTCGCTGAGTCGCCGCGCTTTTTTCGCTCAGGATCGTGGCGTCCTCCGGGGAGACGCCCGATGATGTGATCTCGTACCCATCGCTCGGTCCAGGTGAGATCCGTCGTCTCACCGCGGATCGCCAAACTGATCACGACACCGACCTCGCTGACCAGGGCCCATGGAGTACGGTGCAGCCGCGACTGCGGCGGGCGGCCGCCGAAGATCCGCGTTCCGAGCACGGGCCCGCTGAGCAGCGCGGTGATCACCGGTGGCGGTGTGCCTACCGGCAGGTCCTCGCCAGTGAGGACATCCGACAGCTCGAGATCGTCCACCACTGCGACCGGGACGCCGGCTGCGTCAAGCACCTGCCGGTCGAGCAGGTGCAGTTGGGCATCCAGCCAGCGGCTGCCATGATCAGTTGGCGCGTTCGTCATTGCCCGGCTCCAGTGATGATCAACAGTGGGATCGCAGCAATCGAGGCGACCAGAATGATCACCATGTAGAACAGTGCTACACCGTTCAGCAAGCGTCCGTTGACGTGCTCGCCCAGATACTCCGGATCATTGGCGACAATCAAGATCGGCAGATACGTCAGCGGTAACGCGACCGCCGAGAACACCACGGAGATCTCGGTCACCGTAATCGGATCTACCCCGGTCAGTAGCGTGGCGATAGCGACGATCAGACAAATGATCATCAGCAGATGGAAGCGGGCTGCCCTCGCGGGTGGCCGGAACTTCCCCCAGGACCAGCCAAAGAACTGCGCAATCGTGTAACCCGCGGACAGTGTCGTCTCCAGCGCGGCCCCGAACGTTGCGGCGACCACCCCGAGAATGATCAATCCCAGCAGTATCTTTCCGCCAGCTTGAGCGACCGGAAGCATCACCTGGGAGAGTGCCGTTACCGCGATGAGCTGTGGCAGGAGCACTACCGCTGCGCAGCCGGCAATTGCCAGCGAGAGCACTCCGCCGAGCGGGAATCCAACGATGACGTTGGCCCGCGACTGCGCTAGATCCTTGACCGTCCAGCCCTCTTCGACTGCCCCGGAGGAGAAGAAGAAGACCTCGTAAGGAGTCATCGCAGCGCCGAACAGCGCAACTGCGTAGAACCAGTAGGTGGAGACTTTCTCAGTGCCGGTGGACACACGCTGCACCGCCTGTCGCCCCAACTCCCCCCAATCCGGATTGAGCAAGAAGAACGCCACCAAGAAGCCGATCAGGCAGAGACCAACCAGCCCGGCGACGTTCTCCATGATCGTGAACTTGACCCGCCAGATCACCAGCCATACGGCCACCGCAGCGAGCGGAACCCACAGGAGGTAGGAGACGCTCGTGATCAGCTGCACGGCGAGCGCGACACCGCCGACCTCTGCGGTAAGCGTCATCAAGTTGATCAAGAAAGAGGCACCTAGGTTGAGTATGGCGACACGCGGCCCAAGCCGTTCTCGGATCAGCTCGAATGTGGCGCGGCCGCTGACGGCGGCAACTCGTCCTGACATCTGAGCGAAAATGCAGATCCCGATGACTCCAACCACCACTGCCCAGCCAAGCGAAAGCCCGAACCGCGATCCCACGACCGCATTGGTCACCAAGTCCCCGATGTCGAGGAAGCCACCGATCGCGGTCAGGATGCCCAGCGCCAGGCCGAACACTTTCTTCATCGGCTGCGTCTGAGCTCACTGAGGAGGCTGTCCACCTGGCTGCCCGCCGACTCCAAGCCCGCCGTACTGTCCACAGCGCCGTTCCGCTCGAGCTCGTCGCGGCTGGAGAGCACGGAGGTCGCGCCTGCGTGGATGGCGTCTGACACTGCATTTCGGTCTGATTGGAGCTGCGGACTGTCGATCGTGATCGGCTCAAGGGCGCGCTCAGCGTCCGCAATCTGCCCAGCCATGTCGCCGAGCAATGTTTCGGTTGCAGCTCGAGTGGATCTCTGCTGCTCATAGAGCTGAATGGCCAACAGGCTGCTCGCAATTGCGCTGTGCGACTCGCTCAAGGCGTGAATCAGATCGTCGGTCGCTGCGGCCTGCTGGCTGCACCCAGCGAAAAGGCATACCGACAGCGTGAGACCGACTGTGCACCTCAAGATGCGCACTCCGACCTGCCTCCCCGTTATAGGCGCCGCCGAATTGTCAGCTCATCAGTGATTGCGCAACATCGACACCAGCTGCGACTTGTTCTTGCCGGAATAGCCGGATAGGCCTAAGTCCTTGGCGCGCTTTCGTAAATCGTCGACCGTCCAGTCGTCGTATGAGCCGGACTGGGCACCCTTCTTTCCCACCGAGGATCGGCCGCGCGCGGCCGAAGCGTTCGCAATTCGAGCTGCCTTCTCCTTGGAACCGCCCTCGTCGCGAACCTTCTCGTAAACCTCGGGGTCTTTGACACTTGGGCCCGGCTTCTTCTTGGCTGGCATGACCTCTCCTTTCCGCCGCTCTGCTCGTGAACCGGTTGCTACTGCGCTGGCCGATTGGTTCGCACGATCAGTGGTAGCGCCGCGATGATGATCACCACAACAAGGGTGAAGCCGGCCATGACAAGCGCGGCGGTCCTTCCCATCACCAGGTCGAAGATCAACAACACAGTGCCGATCAACATGACGGCGACGCCCGTAAGGGTGAAGCGCATGATGACGTGTGCGGTCTGAACGATCGTTTGCTTTGCGCTCCTG
>Ga0307284_10000338_pt1 | contig 10000 bp, 5 predicted proteins | sample ER_DNA_123_FD_194480 | JGI IMG/M metagenome (GOLD analysis project Ga0307284, IMG submission 194480) | Bulk soil microbial communities from the East River watershed near Crested Butte, Colorado, United States - ER_DNA_123 | ecosystem: Environmental > Terrestrial > Soil > Floodplain | place: USA... | reverse complement strand
ACGCTGCTGAAGCAGCTCCGGCCGGACCTGGTGTCGACCCACTCCTCCAAAGCCGGTATCCTGGGCCGGGTGGCCGCACGAACCCTCGGCATCCCGGTGATCTTCACCGCGCATGGCTGGGCCTTCACACCCGGGGTCCCATCCCGGGAAGCGGCGATCTACACCTGCATCGAGCGACTGGCGGCGCCGCTCGCCTCCAAGATCATCACGGTGTCCGAGTTTGACCGCCAGCTGGCCCTGGCACGCGGGGTCGCCTCCAGCCAGGCAGTCGTGACGATCCATAACGGCATGCCTGACGTGGCGCCGGAGCTGCGCGCCGACCCGTCCCGGTCACCGGTGCGCCTGGCTATGGTGGCCCGATTCGAGCCGCAGAAGGATCACGCAACCCTATTCCACGCGCTCGCGGGCCTGCTGGATGCGCCCTGGCACCTGGACCTCATCGGCGACGGGGCATTGTTGCCTGAGGCCAAAGAGCTGAGTCGCCGGCTGGGACTGGCCGACCGGATCCAGTTCCTAGGTCAGCGGATGGACGTGGACGAGCGGCTGGCGGAGGCCCAGGTGGCGCTTCTCATCACGAACTGGGAAGGGTTCCCCCGCAGCATTCTGGAGGCCATGCGGGCGGGGTTGCCAGTCGTGGCTTCGGCCGTGGGGGGAATCGCGGAATCGGTGGGGGACGGCGAGACCGGGTTTACGGTCCCCCGGGGGGACGTTCAAGCGCTCGGCGAGCGGCTGAAGCAATTGCTGGCCGACCCGGCCTTGCGCACCCGTCTGGGCCGTACTGGGCGCCAGCGCTACGAGGAGCGATTCCGGCTGAGCCACACCGTCGAACGGACCCTGAAGGTCTACGAGGAGATTGTCGCCGCCGCTTCGGCTCGCGCGGCCGCCATCGGATGAGCCGCGGGGGCGCGTTCGGCTTCGAGCCACGCCTGAAACATCAGGACCGTCCACAGCGACTCCTGCCAGTCGCGACGTCCGGACAGGTGCTCCTCCCAACGGTCACGGATGGGGGCTGGGTCAAAGAAGCCCTCCCGCTGGAGCCGCGCCTGGTCGAGTAGCGCTTCCGCCCACTCCCGCAGGGGGCCACGAAGCCATTCCCCAATGGGCACGCTGAAGCCGGTCTTCGGCCGTTCGATGAGCTCACGCGGGACGTGCTTGTACAGCAGTTGCCGCAAGAGCCATTTGCCCTGGCCACCGCGAATCTTCATGGACAACGGCACCTGCCACGCGAATTCCACGACGTGATGGTCGAGCATCGGAACCCGAGTCTCCAGGCTCACCCCCATGGCCGCGCGGTCCACCTTGACCAGAATGTCGTCCGGCAGATAGCCCACGAGATCGAGGAACATCATCCGCTGAGTAAAATCGGGCAGCGCCGCCGAGCCGTCGCCGTTGGTCAGCGCGGTCACGGGCTCGGTCCCGTCGTAGACGACTGACGACGGGTGTTTCCACTGCGAGGTCAGCCCGAGATAAATCTCGTTCGGGTCCCGGGCGCCCAGAACCAGAGCCAGCTTGTGGAGCTTTTCTCCCGGGTTGGTGTAGCGATAGTGCGCCGGTGCCAGCTTCAGGAACGAGGTCAGAAACCGGTTCCAGTGGGCGGGTGAGATACTCGTGATCGCCGATGCCGCCCCACTGCGCAAACCGGGTGGCACCCGGCGTAAGCGGTCCCACAGCCCGCGACCGATGAAATGGCGATTGTAGCCCCCGAACAACTCGTCGCCGCCGTCACCCGAAAGGCTCACGGTGACTTTCCGCCGGGCCAACTGCGCGACCAGGAACGTTGGGATCTGCGATGAGTCGGAGAAGGGCTCGTCGTAGAGTTCCGGCAGACGGGGAATGACCTGCCTGGCCTCCGCCGGAGTCACGTACAGTTCCGTATGATCGGTGCCGAGATGCCGGGCGACCGCCTTCGCGTGTTCCGCCTCGTTGTGACCCTCCTCCCGGAAACCGATGGTGAAGGTCTGTACCGGCCGCGCGGCCTGGGCTTGCATCAAGGCCACGACCGTGGACGAGTCGACCCCACCGGAGAGAAATGCGCCCAGGGGCACATCGGAAATCATCTGTCCCGCTATGGACCTCGACAGCAGCCGCTCCAGCGTCTCTATAGCCTCGGCGTCGCTTCCCGCAAACGGCGCGGCAACACCCCTCTCAGCGACGTTGCGTGCCGACCAGTATGCCTTCTCCTCGCTCGAGCCGTCAGCCCGCACCGACAGAAACGTTCCCGGCGTCAGCTTGCGGACGCCTTGATAGATCGAGTGAGGCGCCGGGACGTACCCGTGCCGGAGAAATAGGGCGAGCGCACCGCGGTCGATGTGGCCCTGCCAAGACGGATGGACTCGCAGCGCTTTGAGCTCCGAAGCGAACACGAGGGTGGCATCCAGCCAGCCATAGTAGAGTGGCTTCTCGCCCAGGCGGTCGCGGGCGATATGAAGCGTACGATCCTCACGATCCCACAGGGCGAGGGCAAACATGCCGGTCATTCTTTCCAACGCGGGGCCGATGCCCCAGCGCGCAATTGCGGCGAGAATGACTTCCGTGTCGGAATGTCCGCGCCACGCCGGCGCCGGACCGCTGGTTTCGAGGTCCCGACGAAGGTCCAGGTAGTTGTAGATCTCGCCGTTGAAGGTGATAACGTAGCGGCCACTGGCGGAGACCATCGGCTGATGACCGGTGGGCGAAAGGTCCAGGATTGAAAGCCTGCGATGACCCAGTCCGAGCCCGGCCTGATCGTCGACCCAAATTCCCCGGTCGTCCGGTCCCCGGTGGCTCAAGCAGGAGCACATGGACTCGACGAGACCGGACAGAGCGGTCTCCCCGCCACCGCCCGGACCCAGAACTCCGACAATGCCGCACATAGTCTGCACCTAAGAGAGCAATGGTCCTACACTTGAGCGCCTGACGACCGGCCTGGCAAGCTGAATGTAATCCCCCGACGCCGGGCGGACCGGTTGGGGTGCCGATTGCAAGGGTGGTGCCTCAAAATCTTGAGCGGGGATGGGCAAAGCGGGAGTCACCGAGCGGCGGCGGGTCAAATCTCCCAGTTCGACATCAGAATACCCTCGGCCGGCACCCGCTGGGGATGGCCTTGGAGCAGCATCCGCAGGTCGGTCCAATGCACCCGGTAGCCAAGATTGACGAGCCGTAAGTAGGCCTGGGTAAATTCGGTCTGACAACGGATAGCCACCCGGCTTACCCGCTCGTTCACTGCCGCCAGCTGTAGCATCTGCAGCACCCGCTCGAAAGCGCTATCACTGGCGGCCACCACCTTGAGCACCCGGAGCTCGTCCTTGGGACGGCCGGCTGCGAGAGGGGTAGAGTGCCACAGGGCGAAGCCGGTCAGAGTGCCGTCCTCCCGACTCAAAGTGGTGTCGCCGATACCGATCTCCTGCGTGAGCGCGATCTCCCGAGTAAAGTCGACGCCCGGCAGCACCCGGTCGGCCAGCCGACGGCATTCCTCCAGCCGCTCCTCCAAGGCCGCGCCTGCAGCCGAGAGCAATTCCGCGGTGCCCACAGCCCGCCGGGGAACATCGTGGACCAGGGTTACGGTGAGGTGCCCAGGAACCAATCCAATCCGACTGTAGAAGCCGATGTTGTCCACCGTTCGCGGCATGGTCTCCAGGCCGATGGTAGTAGCTCCCTGACTGCGAAGCCACTCGATCCCGGTGCGCACCATGGTCGATCCCAGTCCCTCGCCCTGGCGATCCGGGCGCACTGCCAGCGGGCCCATCCAACCCTCGGTGCCGGAGCGGTGCACGATGTTGAACGCCACCATCTGTCCGGCGGCATCGCGCCAGACCATGGCCCCCAGGCCCGCGTCTTCCAGTGCGTAGCGCCAGACCAGGTGGTTGAGATGAGGCACGCGCACCCCCACCAGCCCGTCCCGGCTGTATCGATCGGTGAACGCGTCGGCGAAGACCCGGTTCAGGGACTCGATATCGCGAAGGGTCGGCCGGTCGGGGCCGCGCACACTCCGGTCAGGCCGCCACATCGCGATCCCCCAGTGGCTCGTCGCGGACAGTAGCGATCCCGCTGGCCTGGTCGAATCCGACCCGGACCACGCGGTCGAACCCCTCTCGCACCGAGTCGATATGGGTGATCAGTATGACCTGGGGGAAACGATCGGCGAGGCTGCGCAGCAGATCGACCACCGCGCTGCGGCGATCCTCGTCCAACGAGCCGAAGATCTCGTCGAGGATGAGGAGCGACAGGGGCTGGCCGGCCCGTTCGGCGATCATCTGACTGATCGCCAGCCGAAGCGCCAGGTTGGCCACGTCCTCCTCACCACCGGAGATGACCGCCTTGGGATCTCCATCATCGAGGAGGGTGGCGGCGTAGTCCTCATCCAGTTCCAGGTCGGTATAGCGACCATCGGTCAGATCCCGGAGGAATCCCGACGCCAGCTCCGAGAGGTCGGGGCGCAAGGTGGCGTTGAGCTCGGTGCGAAGATCGGTCAGCGCCCGGTCAAGCTCCTGGTGCAGCGCCAGCTCGGCCGCGGCTTCTGCCGCCGCCCGCTCCCGTTCGGCCCGTTCGGCCCGCCGGCGAGCGACCGTCCCCACCCCCTCCACGGCGGCCGCGGTCTCGCCCCGGGCCCGGACCAGTGCCAGCTCCGCCTGCCTCCGGCCATGCTCGGCCACGACCTCCGCGTCGCGGAATTCGCGGAAGGCAGCCTCACTGTAGTCGAGCCCGGCGATTTGGGTCCGAAGCCCGCCAATCTCCTCCCCAGCGCTCTCGCCGGCCTCCCGCGCGGCCTGGAGCTCGGCCCCCAGCGCCTCACTCCGTTCGGCCGCCACTCGAAAGCGCTCGACCATGAGAGCAAGCCCCTCCAGTGTTCGGGTCTCCCGCAGTACCGCCTCGTGCCGCTTCTGGTCGTACGACCCGCTGACCTGGACGAGTGCTTTCTCGAGCTCCTCCACCCGAAGGAGCAGCCGGCCCTGTTCTTCGCCGAGCGGCTTCTGTTCCTGTGCCTGCGCGTGCAGTCGCCCGACCGCCGCGGTGGCCTCCGAGAGCTCCCGCTCCAGCTCCAGACGCCGATGGTCCGTCTCGGCCAGAGCGGCGGGCTCCTGCTGCAGCTGTTCGATCCGCTGCTTGTAGTAGTTGCCGTTGGAGCGAACCTCCTCGATCTGACGATCAAGCAGGTCGAGCACTTTGGCGTACTCGGAGCCGAGCGGGCGAGCGCAGGTGGGGCAGACTCCGTCGACCCCGGCCTGCACGATACGCTGGCGCTGCTCCTTGAGCTCCTGGTACTGGTCCAGGAGCCCCTGTCGCTTGGTTTTCGCGTCCTGCGCATCGCGGACCCAGACGGTGCGCTGCTCCTCCGCCTCCAGGGCGGCCGCGGTGAGCGCCGCGCGTGACGCGTGGACCCGCCCCGCCGCGGTCTCCAGCTCCGGCGGAGACGGGATGCGGGACATCCGCTGCTGGACCGAGTTGAGATGGGCGCGGACTTCGTCCACCTGGGCCCGGTACCGGGTTCTCGCCGCATCCGATTCGGCCTGCTGCTCGAGTGCCCGGGCCTCATCCCTGAGCGCGGCCAGCGGGGCCAGGCGGCGGCGGAACTCTTCCAACTTCTCTCGCGCCGACAGCGCCTCTGACATCTCCCGACCCAGCCGTTCGACCCGTTCCGTGGCCGACGCCGCCTTGTGATCCGCCAACCGCAGCTCGGCCTGGAGGGCGAGCGCCGTCTCCCGCAAGCGTTGCAGCTGCTCCCATCGAGGGCGAACCTCCGCCAGCCGTGCCTCGGCTGCTTGATGAGCCTCCAACGCGGCAGATTCGGCAGCACGCGCCGTCACCAGCCGTTCCGCCGCTTCTTGCGCCGCGGCGTCCAGTTCGGCCAGGTCGGGCAGTCCCACCCGCAGGGCGTCGACCCGGGCCCGCAAGGCCGAACGCTTCTCCTTGAGCCGATCCTGGGCGACGCGGAGCCGCTCGTACCCCAGCACCCGGGAGAGGAACTGGGCCCGCTCCGGCGCGCTCATGGCCGCCATGACGGCGAGCTCCTTCTGGCCGGTAAAGTAGGTGTTGAAAAATTCCTCCCGGGTCATCCCCAGGAGCCGGGTCACCCGCTCGGTGACCGCCACGATGCTGTTGGCAAACGGCGTGGGATCGCCGTCCTGATAGATCTCGGCCTGATTCAGCGAGCGAACGATGCGGTAGCGATGAGGACCCAGCGTGAACTCCACCTCGACTTCGACCCGGGACCGGGGCGGGGCGCCCCGGCGGCGGAGCGTTTCCCGGTTACCACGGGCCGCCGGCATGCCGTACATGGCCCAGGCGATCGCTTCCAGGAGGGTGGTCTTCCCCGCCCCGTTAGGGCCGACGATGCCGGTGAGTCCGGCGCCGAACTCGATCTCGGTGTTCTGGTGCTGGCGGAAATTCTGCAGCCTAAGCCGATTGATCTGCATCAGCCTGCCGCCTCGCGCTCGACGACGTCCATCAGCTCCTGTCCGAGTCGGACGAATGCGCCGCGGTCGAGCTCGGCCGGCAGGGGCCGCTCGGTCAGGTAGGAGGTGACCAGCTCCGGGAGGGTTTGCCGGCGGCCGGGCGCCCCCATTCCGAGGGCTCGGTGAGACTCCGGGCGGCGAAGGTCGAGCTGGAAATGGAGGGCCTCGGACTTGAAAGCCCGGATTGCGGTGTGATTCATCTCCCGCGCCACATGGCGGGGAATATCATAGACCCGCAGTCTTACGATCTTGTTCGCAATCCCTCCCAGCACCGAGCCGACCCGGCGGTCGATGAGGTCATCCACCTCAGCCGCCGACTTTCCCTCCGCCCGGACCGGCTCGAGGTCCAGTACCTGCCGTGCCGACGGGACCGGACGGCGCTCCACCCGGGCGGTGGCCAGATCAACCAGCAACCAACCCTTCTGGTGGGAACCGTGCTCCATCTCATCGGCGGCCAGCTCACCCCAGAGATTGGGCCCGACATAATCCAGCGCTCCGGCGTACCAGGCGTTCCGTTGGACCCGGTGCTGGGTGTGATAGTGACCGAGGGCCACATAGGTCCACTCGTCGAGATGCATCTCCCGGCGATGGAGCAAAGGCCCTCCATAATCGGCCGCGCCACGGTCAAAGGGATATTCGCCTTCGATCTCGAGGTGGGTGACCAGCACCTGATACTTCTCCGGTCCCTCGGGGCGCAGACTGGGCCGGGTGGGATTCATCACCGCCGAATGAGGAACCGCGAAGACGCTGAGATCCAGCTCCGGGTACACCAACCGCCGGGCCTCGTCCGCAGCGACGTGAACTCCCAGCTCCTCGAACAGGCGCAGGATCGAGCCGGTCTCGACCGACCGCGGCGTGTCATGGTTGCCGGCGATGAGAATGATCGGCGCGCGGGGGAGCGTCTCGCGGAGGCGCTGAAACTGGCGGAAGGCAAAGACGATTGCGGCGTTGGTGGGACGGACGGAGTGAAACAGATCCCCCGCGATCACCACCGCATCGGGCTTCGCCGCGATGACACCGTCGATCGCCGTCCGGAAGGCATGGGCGATGTCGGCTTCACGCTGGTTGATGCCGGTCGAGGTCAGCCGGTGGTACTGCCGGATGCCAAGGTGGGGGTCTGCAACGTGAGCGAGCTTCACGGGTGGAGAATGAGCCCAAACGAAGCAAAGAGCAAGCAATTTTCGGGAGCGGAAAGCGGACCTTGTCGCCTAATCGCCGTAGGTGTCGTCCGCCCGCTTGAGCGCGGGGATGCCCCGACGGGGCGCCAGGATCTCAGGGCTGACCCGCCGGCCGAGACACGCGGTGAAGTAGGCATAGGCGTCGGTGGGCCGCTCGCGCCGGGTGGCGGACAACGCGCGGCGGACATCCTCCTCGCGGCGCCCGTCGATGAGTGTGCGCACCGCATCGGACGAGACTCGCCGGTCCAGCCGACGCATCTGACGCACCACCGCCTCGGCGAACGGCAATTCACCGGCGGGAGGAAAGCGCTCGATCCCCTCTCGGCTGTTGAGAACCGCAGGCCGGGGAAACTTGACGAAGATCGGCTGGGTGAAGTGCGGGTGCCGCAGCATCAGCTCGCCCTTGGGCAGTGTGGCCAGCTTGATCTTGGTGGCGGGCGAAATGGTGCCGTAGCCCGCCGTGGCGAGCTCGTCGGGGTCCATCCGGCCGTAGATGCCGGTGCCCGCGTTGCCGACGACCCGGCGCTGGACCTGGGAGCGGAACTGCTGCGCCGAGAAGAGGACCAGACCCAGATAGCGGCCCCGCTCGGAGAGATCGAGCAGCATCTTCCGGACATAAGTGTCGGGGCCGTCAGCCGGCGCGTACTTGTTGAGCTCGTCCACGAATACGACGACATGGTCGACGCCGAGGTCCCGCCGCTCGAGGTGCTCGCGAAGCTTCGACACCACCCGCGCAAACACCAGGTCCTGGGCCAGAGGATCGAGCCCGGCCACATCGATCACCTGCACGCTCCGGTCCTCGAACCGGCCCCACGGCAGGTCGTTGGCAACACCGTCGTCGGTCACCAGACCCTTTGACCGGGTGCTGATGTTGCTCAGCCGGTTGCGCACCTTGCGGATGGTGGCCACATGATGCGTCTTCCACACCTCTCCGCCCTTTCCCAGCGCTTCCATGAAATCGAAGATGGCGCGGAAGAATTCTTCGAGGTCCGCAAAGCTCTGCACCAGGAACGGCTTTCGCCGCAGCATGTCGTCGTGATACTCCCGGCCCACCACCCGCTCGGCCAGAAAGTCGATGAACGCGTCGGCCTTGGCGTCGATGTCGTCGCGGTTGAGGACTACCTCGGCGTAGTCGAGCACCTCGCGGAGGCCCCAGACCAGCGGTTCGGTATTTCCGGCGAGGGCTTCGTGGGTGCGAAGGGTGTTGAGATTCACCCCGTCGGGTTTGAGCGGGGCGTAATAGCGGACGTTGGCAAACGGTTCAGGCCGAAGTCCGAGTCGGGCATATTGGCGGCGGTCTTCCTCACTCAGCTGCGCCGGCTGGTCGAGGAAGCAGAGATCGGGCCCCTTCACGTTGAAGCACACGGCCGCAACCGTGCCTTTGTGAGTGGGGAAGGTCTGGAAGATGCTCCCCATCATGAACTCCACGGCGCTGGTCTTGGTGGCGAGGCCGGAGACACCGGTGATGTTGAGGTGGGCTGCCTCCGGTCCGAGGAGGAAGTCGGCGTCGAGATACACCGGGCAGTCGAAGCCGCCGGCCGCGTAGAGACCGACGGGGATCGCCGTGGCGCGCTCCCCTCCGGTATATCCGTCCATGCGCAGGGCCAGGACGACGTCGGCATCCGACGCGAGCCAGACCGGCCCCAGTGGCACCGGCTGCAGTGGCTCCTCTGGAATCTGCCGGAGCACGGCGGCGGTGTAGAGACGGATCTCGGCCCGGAGGGTCGGCTCGGCGCCGGCAATCACGGGATCGCCGTCGGCCCCGATGACTGCGTGCATCGGGGTCACCAGATCGGAATAGGCAAACCCGTCGGTGACCACCCCGAACACGGTGCGATCCCGCTCCTGCACCCGGACAATGGCCCCGATGCCGATCGGGGACTCTGGCGCGGTCCAGAAATGGAACTGGTGCGGAGTGGACGGCTTGAGCTCGGTGGCTACGACGCGGCCGACCGGAGGAGATTCAGAGGGCATGGTGGATTTTAGTAGGACACTCACGCTTTTGCTTTGAGATACTGCTCGACGCTGTAGATACCGTAGAGCAGCCGATCCCACCGCTTATCGGGCGTACTGATCGGCGCCCGCTCAGCCATGATCCAGCGCGAGATGGCATCGGCGCGCTCGGGCGATTCGTTTCCGGGGGCGACCTCGACCCGCACCAGGCCATGCAGCAGGTCCTTCCCCTCCCAGGGCCAGAGGCGCAGGCCCCAGGCCATGACCGGCGCGAGGCTTCGGGTTTGAGGCGCGTAGACCGAGGAGCGATGTCCCGCCGGGAGCCGCAGATAGAGCTCCAGGTCCTCGCCTTCGAAGGGCAGGACGGAGTGACTCTTCGAGACCGCCACCATGCGCGGGTCCGCGGCCCAGCGGGGACTATCGGCCAGAGAGCCGTCA
>Ga0307284_10000323_pt1 | contig 10167 bp, 10 predicted proteins | sample ER_DNA_123_FD_194480 | JGI IMG/M metagenome (GOLD analysis project Ga0307284, IMG submission 194480) | Bulk soil microbial communities from the East River watershed near Crested Butte, Colorado, United States - ER_DNA_123 | ecosystem: Environmental > Terrestrial > Soil > Floodplain | place... | reverse complement strand
CGTGTTGCTGGCTGCGATCGAGGGTGCGAAGGACCAGTTTGGGCCACCACCACCCAAACCCGGGCCGTGCGGTGATCAAGCGCAGCCAGACCCGATGCCCGGTGTCGGGATGTACAGCAGCGCAGACGTTGCTGGATGTGGCCAGGGTGTTCTTGAACACCAGATCTCAAGATCGGTCCGGGGAAGACCGCAGCCTGGTGGTGGTGCACGTGTCAGCAGAGAACCTGGCCGACGATGTTCCCGCGGGAACGCCCGCAACAGCCCAGCCAGTGCCAATGGAGGCGGAGCGTGTCGACGCCGAATCGGAGGGCCTCGCCGACGTCTCCAACGTTCCCGCGGGAACGCCAACCTCAGCGGTGTGTCAGATTGCCGGCGTAGGAGCCATCGAGGCGGCGACGGCTCAGAAACTCGCCTGCGACAACCCACTGCTAGGCGCGGTCGTTGATAAGCACGGTCACGTTTTGGCCATGGGCCGAACGCGTCGGCTGGTCACCAAGGCGCAGCGCAGAGCGCTGATGATCAGAGACGGCATGTGCCGCTATCCGGGATGTCACCAAACCCGGCATCTCAAAGCCCACCATCGGGTGCCATGGATCGCCGGTGGCCGAACTGACCTGGCCAATTTGATCTTGCTCTGCCAATGGCACCACACCGCCGTACACGAAGGTGGCGTCACCATCACGAAAAGCCCCGACGGTTGGCTGTTCGATAAACCCGACGGGGAGCCCTGCCTGCCGTGGGTCAGCGATGAGAACTTGGCCAGGCATCTCGACTTCGCGCTACGCCGCCGATGGGAAGCCCAGCGTGACCGGCTGGCCACGGTCGACAGCTTCCAACACCCCGACGCCAAGATCATCCGACCTCGCTGGACCGGCGAACCTTTCGACCTCCACGCCTGCGTCCAAGCCCTCTTCACTATAAAGCTCCCCGAACGGACCAAGGAGCAAGATCAACAAGCAGCATAAGGGCTTTCAGAGGCAGGATTGGCGTGTGACACCGCTGGCCGCGCCCGAGCCGCTGTTGAGCAGGACGCGTCTGGGTCTCGAGGTCGTGATCGTCCTTGGCCTTTCGCTCGGCCAGTCGGCGGTCTACTCACTCTTGCGCATCATCGAGAGACTGACTCGCAATGTGCCGCTGGCCCAGCAAACTTCCACTCTGAATGCGTCCGTAACGCCGGATCGGCCGTGGCTCGACCTGACCTACCAGCTCGTCGGCATCATTTTCGCCCTGATGCCCGTGCTGCTGGTGCTCTACCTGCTCAGCCTCACCGATCCACCAGCCGGCCGCACGATCGGCTTCGATCTCACGCGGCCGCGGTTCGATCTCGGCTTCGGAGCCTTGATCGCGCTGGCGATTGGCATCCCCGGTCTTGGCTTGTACGCCCTCGCCCGGATCATCGGAATCAACACCGATGTTCAGGCCTCTGGACTAGGCGATAACTGGTGGACGGTGCCAGTTTTGATCTTGTCGGCTGCAGAGAATGCCTTGCTCGAAGAGATCGTGATGATCGGGTTCCTCTTCACCCGACTACGGCAGCTGGGCTGGAACGTGGTCGCCATCATCGCGTTCAGCGCGATCATCCGTGGCTCATATCACCTCTACCAAGGCATCGGCGGCTTCATCGGCAATCTGATCATGGGCGTGATCTTCGGCCTGATCTATCTGCGCTGGAAACGCGTCGGGCCGCTGATTGTCGCTCACACCTTGCTGGACATTACCGCTTTCGTGGGGTACGCCCTGGTTGCCCCGCACGTCGACTGGCTTTAGCTGGCGCTATGCCCGCCACCTGATACGTCCTCTAACTCAAAGATCATGCTCCGGACCCGGCCGTCTGGTGCGAGCTCAGCAACATCGCGCGCCGTGGCCCGTCCCTCCGGCGAGGCGAACGCCGCCCGCAAAGCGTCCATGTTGTCCCAGTCCAATTCAGCTACCAAGTAGAAAGGCTCACCGCCGCGTACCGCAGCAGCGCCGCGACTGATTGTGTATCGGCGAAGACCCGCCAGCCTCTTGGCCAGCGGAATGTGCACCCGCCGATAGTGAAGATCAAATTTCTCAGGGTCGCTTGGCCTCTCGTACACCACCAGAAACCGCACCACGTGGCCACGATAGTGATCTCAAGAATCCTGTGGACGAACCCTCAGCTTTTGGTGATCAGGCTCCGAGCGAAAAACGTGAGATTCGATGGACGCTCAGCTAGGCGCCGTACCAGATAGCCGTACCAGTCCGTGCCATAAGGCACATAGACGCGTACGGCATGGCCGAGCCGGGCGAGCCGTTGCTGCTCGGTCGGCCGGATGCCGTACAGCATCTGAAACTCGAAGTCCTTCGGCGCGCGCGAATAATCATTGGCGAGCTTGAGTCCGATGTTGATCAAGGTCGGATCATGAGTGGCCAACATGGGGAAACCGCTACCCGCCATCAAGATCTTCATGCAGCGTACGTAGGACTTGTCGACCTCCTGCCGATCTTGAAATGCCACGCTCTCAGGCTCCGCGTACGCGCCCTTACAGAGCCGAACCCTCGATCCCGCCTCTGCGAGATCGCGGCAATCGCCCTCGGTGCGGTACAAATATGCCTGCAAAACAGCGCCAGTCCCGGGGTACTCCTTGCGCAGCGTACGCAAGATCTCCAGAGTCGAGTCCGCCGTGGTGTGATCTTCCATATCGAGGGTCACTGCGGTATCGGCCATCCGCGCCGCGTGACAGATCAGCTCGGCATTCTCCAGCGCGAGTTGCGGGCCATCACGCAGGTGCAGGCCCAAGGCGCTGAGCTTGATCGACACCTCGGCCGAGGAGCTCAGGTCCGATTCCCGGAGCTTGGTAAGCAGGTCAAGATAAGCGACCACCACGGTGTCGGCCTGGCCCCGCTCGGTCGTGTCTTCGCCGAGGTAGTCGATAGTGACGAGCAGCCCCGAGCCGATCAACCGGCGAGTGACCGCGACTGCCCGGTCGGATGTCTCGCCGGCGATGAAGCGCTCGACGACCTGAGAAGTCACTGGTGCTGTCGTCACCAGGTCCTTGATCTTGTGACTGCGGGATAGTCGAAGCAGGGCGCCACGCAGCATTCGCTTTCTCCCTTCGCGGAGGCCATGTGACCGAGGTGCACCGTCGACGAATTGCCCCGACTCTAGCCTTGAGCACATGAGCATCGATCACACGGTCGTGCTGCTGCCCGCGCTGGACGAAACTGACGCTCAGACAGCAGAGCTGCAGGCTGCCGTGGGCGAGGTAGCGCACGTGCTGACGCCTGACATCGGTGTCCGTGGCAGCACACCGGTGATCTTGGAAGAACCGGCCCTCGCGGTGCTCGACGCGCTTCCAGATGCTCACTCTCATCAGGTCGTGCTCCTCGGACGCGGCTGGGGAAGCATGGTCGCGCTCCAGCTCGCCGGCACGCATGGTGACCGGGTCGCAGCTTTGATACTCAGCACGAACGCCCGCGTCGAAGCGATGGCCATCCGGTCGCTCTTCCAAGGCGTCGTCAGCCTTCTGCCGGCCATGGTCGTACAGCAACTCGGCGGGAGGCCGGCTGACGTCGCAGCGCTGCTAGATCAGGTACGCCCGGTGGACGTCAGGTCGCTCGCCCCCCGCGCGGCGGCGCCGGCCCTGGTCATCGTTGGCGAGCGGGATGTCGCCAACCGAGGACCGAGCGCTGCCTTAGCCCGATCCCTGCCGCTTGGCAACCTGCGTGTTGTGCCGCAGGCCGGCCCTGGTTGGCAAGCGCGCCATCCCGGTCTTGTTGCCGAGCTACTGGTCGACTTCTTGTCTAATCTGTCCTAGTAGCACAGCGCTGACAGCGCTGCCGGCTGATCACAACCAGCCCTGTCGCTGCGCCCAACGCAACAAGATCAGCGACATGATCAGCATGATCAACAACAAGATGGCCAGCGCAACCCAATGCGTGGAACCGTTGACGATCACATTCATGCCGACTACCGAGGACAACGACGTGATCGGCAGCGTGATAGCCGCAATCACGGCGAGGCGCTCGGCAGCAATGGTCATTTTCGTGTCGGTGCGTGCCCGGTAGAACTCCGTGACGCCCATCAGGAACAGCCGCTGCGAGTCGGCGATATGAGCCACCGTTTCGTACTGGTCGAGCACAGCCTTCATCAACTCCAGGGCCTCTGGAGAGGCAAATCCAGTCAACTTGATCGCCCGCCGATAGATCTCGCTGCCCTGCTCGGCCATGGTCTTGATCGCCAACAGTTCGTGTCGGGCCGCGAAGAGCTCGCTCAGAAACTTATGCGGATCTTCGTCCGATTCAGCCATCACCCGCTGCTCAAGCAGGCCGACCTCACGCGCGATTTCGGCCACCATGTCAGCCTCCTTGCGAGCGATCGAGGAGATGATCGCGTAGCTAAGTCCGAATGGTGAGGCAGCGTGCAATCTGCCGCTGTCCATCCGAGCGGCGACGGCGCTGGTCTCGCGCAGGGCTGCATCGAGCGGCACCTTTGGGCTGATGGGCCCGTGCACGGTGATGAGGAAGTCCGCGGCGATGAACTGGTCCAGTTCGAGGTAATGCACATGGCCGCCTGCGCCGATCTCAGGCGCATGCACGACAGTAAAGACATGGTCTGGATACACATGGAGTCTGGGCACGTGGTTACGGTCCCTGCTCTTGGCGATCGCCATCGGGTGAAAGTGAAACTCATCTCTCAAGATCGCCTGGGCCGTTTCGCTCCACTCAGGAATGTCGAGCCAAAGAAATCCGTCGGCGCGCGTCCGCAGGGCCGGCAGTTCAGCCAGCTCACGCTCAGTTGCTCCTGTGGAATCGATCCAGCGCAGCTTCATGGCCAGTTCCCTTCTTGCCTTTTCTACACCGCCCGCTGGCAACTGGGGTCGGCCGAATGGGGTAAATGCTGATCATGCCCACTGCCTCACTCGTCCTCGATGCCGCGTACGCCATTGCTCCGGTGCCGCGGCGCCTCTTCGGCACGTTTGTCGAGCACATGGGGCGGTGCGTGTACACCGGCTTGTACGAGCCCGGGCATCCTCTCGCCGAGGAGAGCGGCCTTCGGGAGGACGTCCTTGCCCTGACTCGCGAGATCGGACCAACGGTCGTGCGCTATCCCGGCGGCAACTTTGTGTCCAGCTATCGCTGGGAGGACGGCATTGGACCAACAGTCGAGCGGCCCGCGCGACTGGATCTGGCCTGGCACTCGATCGAGACGAATCAATTCGGACTGCATGAGTTCGTCGGCTGGGCCGACCGAGTCGGCACCGAGATCATGCTCGCTGTCAACCTCGGCACCCGCGCGCTGCAGGAGGCCTGCGACCTACTCGAGTACACCAACCATCCGAGCGGCACATACTGGTCCGACCGGCGCATCGCCAACGGCGCCCCTGACCCTTTCGACATCAAAATGTGGTGCCTCGGCAACGAAATGGACGGCCCCTGGCAGGTAGGACAGAAGACCGCGTACGAGTACGGCCGACTAGCCAATGAAACCGGCAAGGCGATGCGCCTCATCGACAGCGGAATCGAACTCGTCGCCTGCGGCTCGTCCAACTCGAGCATGCCAACGTTCGGATCCTGGGAGTCGACAGTCCTCGAGCAGTGCTACGAAACGGTGGACTACATATCGCTGCACAGCTACTACGAGGAGTTCGACGGTGATCCGCTGAGCTTTCTGGCATCGGCAGTGGACATGGACAACTTCATCGATGCGGTGATCGCGACCAGCGATGCGGTCGGGGCCAAGATCAAGAGTCGGAAACGCCTCAACCTCAGCTTCGACGAGTGGAATGTCTGGTACGCCAGCCGCTTCTCCAACGACCGCGCCAAGGCCAAGGGCCCGCTGTGGCTGCCGCACCCCCGCATCATCGAGGACGACTACACCATCACCGATGCTGTCGTCGTAGGCACCTTGCTCAACTCACTGCTTCGGCACGGCGACCGAGTCACGGTCGCCTGCCAGGCTCAGCTGATCAACGTCATCGGACTGTTGCGCTCCGAGCCAGGCGGCGACGCATGGAAGCAGACAATCGCCTACCCGTTCGAGCAGATGCGCCGCCTGGCCCGTGGCCAGATCCTCCGGGTGATCGCTCATGCTGATCGTTACGACTCGGCCAGTTACACCGACGTACCACTGGTGGATGCGAGCGCCACCTACGACGAGGAGACCGGCAAAACAAGCCTGTTCGTCGCTAATCGGAGCCTGACCGAGCCGGCCGCACTCTCGGCCGACCTACGCGGGGTTCGAGCGAAACGCGTGCGCGCCTCTCACACCTTGCACGCGCAGCCCGGCCAGGACCGCCATAGCAGCAATGGCGTCTCACACGATGCGGTGACTCCCCGATCGTTCGATTCCTACGCGTTGGGCGACGGCCGACTTACCGCCAACCTGCCGCCGCTCTCCTGGACCGTCTTCGACATCGAGGCCTGATCGGGGGCACGGATCTTCATCGTCAATGCTGATGGCATGCGTGACTACGTGAAGTGGCACGAGGCCTACGACGACCCAGCCTCCGACCTCTCCTGGCGGCTCCGCCAGGTACGGGCCTATATTCGCTCCGCGCTGGACCAGATGGATGGGCAGGGCACGGTGCTCAGCTTGTGCGCGGGCGATGGCCGGGACGTATTGCAGGTATTGGCCGAACGCGACGACTCCTCGCGGATCCAGACCACGCTGCTCGAGCTGCACCCGGTCTTGGCGCAGCGAGCGCGGGACGTCGCGGCCGCGTCAGGCTTGGCGAACGTCACCGTGCGCACCGTCGACGCGGGGAATTCAACGGCGTACGCGGGCGCCGTTCCGGCAGACCTGGTGATCATGATCGGCATCTTTGGCAACATCAGCGACGACGATGTGCGGCGCACGATCATGACAGCGCCTCAGCTTTGCCGACCTGGCGCGACGCTGTTGTGGTCACGCGCCACCAGCCCTGATGACGGGAATAGCTTGGTTCGTAGCGTGCTCCCAGCTGCCGGTTTCGTCGAGCTTGACTACCGTGAGTTTGATTCGGGCGAGGAGGAGCGGGCGGCATTAGGCTCAGCACGCTACGACGGGCCGCCGCAGCCATTGATCACCGGACAACAGCTCTTCACATTCGTGCGATGAAACGCAAGACCTCGCCGGCGGCTGAGCTGATCTTCACCGAGCTGGCGTGAGAAGGTCGCGGGACAGGTCCTGCACTGTCCGGACGCCGAGGAGGCCCATGGTCACCTCGAGCTCGGCAACAATGTTCTCGATGATCTGGCGCACGCCATCCTCGCCGTCTAAGGCCAGCCCGTAGATGTACGGGCGGCCGAGCAGGCAGGCATTGGCACCGAGCGCCAGCCCGATCAGCACATCAGTGCCAGAGCGGATTCCGCTGTCGAGCAAGATCGTCGGCTGAGGTCCAACCGCTTCGCGAATCGTGATCAGTGCGTCGAGAGAGGCGATCGCGTTGTCGACCAGCCTGCCGCCGTGGTTCGAGACGATGATCGCGTCGACGCCGAGCTCTATCGCTTTGCGCGCGTCATCGGGATGAAGGATCCCTTTGAGCACGATCGGCAAGGAAGTGCGATGCCGAAGTGTCGCGAGGTAATCCCAGGACAGTCCCGGGTTGGAGTAGATATCGAGAAACGCCTCAACCGCTACTCGCGGCTCTGCAGATCGCAGATTCTTGCCGAATGGCCCTGGATGCTGTTTCGACATGGACACCAGCGTGCGCACCGCGCCCAGACTGGGTCGGGTCTTGGGGCGATCCGCAGCCACGTCAGCTCGATTGTGAATGATCTTGTTGAAGCGTGGATCAGAGGTGTATTGGGCGATACCGTGCCCGCGCGTAAAGGGCAGCGAGCCGAGGTTGAGGTCCTGCGGCCGCCAACCCAAGATTGTGGTGTCCAGGGTGATCACGAGCGCCCCGGCTCCGCAGCTCTCGGCACGGCTGATCATCGAGTCCACCAGCGCCTCGTCGGTGGACCAGTAAAAGCTGATACCAGAATGGCGTCGATCCCATGACGGCAGCCGTCTCCTCCATGGGATTGCATCCCTGACTGGAGATCACGTACGGCGTACCGGCCGCCGCAGCGCCTCGGGCAATGATCAGATCGCTGTCTGGTGTTACGACCGACGCCGCGCCGATGGGTGCCAGAAGTAGCGGTGACGACATCTGGGTACCGACGATCGAGATGCGGAGGTCGCGCTCGGTGACTCCGTGCAGCATGCGTGGCACGATCCGCCACTGCTCGAAGGCCTCGCGGTTGTTCCGCATGGTGCGGCCTTCTCCGGCGCCACCAGCAACGTAGGCCCAGGCGATACGAGACATCGCCTTCCTAGCACGTCGCTCGAGGTTGGCTGCGTCGGTAGGAATCGATGGAGCGCGACCGACGGCTCCGGCTCGATAAATCGCCGCCTGCCGTGGTCGTCCGGGCCCGCGGCGAGGTGGCCGATCGGCCGGTGATGTCATCGTGCTATCACAACAGACAGGGTCATGTTTCGGAGGCATTCGTGGCTGAGCAAGCCCAGTGGCTACACGTGTTCATCGACGTCGCAGCTGATGTGTCGGACGAGTCAGCGAGCTTCTGGTCCGCGGTGCTGGGCTGGCCGGTCGGCGAGCAGTGGCCGGGTCATCCGGAGTTCCGCAGCTTCACCCCACCAGCCGGCGACTCTTACATCCACCAACAGATCGGAGACCACGGCCCTCGGATCCATTTCGATCTTGAGGTTCCCGACCGTGGCTCTGCCGATCGGCTCGTTCGGTTGGGAGCGGTCATCACCGGCTACGGCGACGGGTGGTGCCCGATGAGGTCACCTGGTGGACTGCCATTCTGCCTCGTCGACCGAGTGGATCATGGCCGCCCATCCGCACAGCGCTTCGCACAGCACCGCGCGCGTCTGGTGCAGATCTGCATCGACTCGCCGCCGAAACTGCATGATCAAGAGGTTGCGTTCTGGCAGCAGGCGACTGGCTGGCGGTGGCAGGCGGGCACCAGCGAGGAGTTCGCCGGCAAGCTCTACCCACCGACCAGCTCCAGCGCTCAACTCCTCCTCCAGCGGCTGGGCTCCGACGACCCGACGACCGCAGTGCGGGCCCACATCGACTTGGGCGCGGACGACATCGAGGCCGAGGCGGCGCGGCTCGTTGGGCTAGGCGCCAAGCGACTCGGGCCCGGCCGCGGCTGGATTGTGCTCCGTGATCCGGTCGGGATGGTGTTCTGCGTCACGGGCAATTCTCCAGATGACCCCTAAGTCGGCTCGGCGCGTACGGGGCCGCAACTCAGAGCGCGTTGGCGATCCCCGCGGCGTCCACGGAGTATGAGGGATGGACGGGCGCTGCCAGGTGTAGCCGCGCAAAGGCCAACGACTCGGCGAGGTCGGCTTCCCGCTGTGCGCGGGTGCCGCTCTTGCGGGAATTGACCTCCAGGACGACGTGCCCGGCAAAGTTCCGCTCAGCGAGGTACTGCAACACTCGCCCGGCGCGCTGGTCACCTCGGCCTGGCACGAGATGCTCATCCTTGACTGAGCCTGTCCCATCGGTGAGATGGACGTGCCGCAGACGCGACCCCCAGGACCGAACAAGATCGATGGATTGCTGGCCAGCAGTCGAGGCGTGCGAAAGATCCAGCGTGAGGTCGGCGTAGTCGAGATCGGTCGGATCCCAGCCGGGCACGTACGCCTTCAGCTCTCCGCCCGGCGTACGCCACGGATACATGTTTTCCACGCAGAACAAGATCCCGGTGGCCTCGGCGAGTCGTCGTACGCCCTCGACGAAGCCTCTGGCGTAATCGCGCTGCCAGCGAAATGGTGGATGCACCACGACGACATCGGCGTCCAGCCGCAGTGCTGCCTCGGCTGATCGCTCCAGCTTCGCCCACGGATCGGTACCCCACACTCGCTGGGTGATCAACAAGCATGGCGAGTGGATGGCAAGCACCGGCACCTCGTGATAGTCACGGAGCTTCTCCACCGCATCGATATCGGCCGCCACGGGGTCGATGCCGACCATGATCTCCACCCCGTCATAACCGAGCCGCCGGGCCAGTTCGAACGCGCTCGATGTGCTCTCCGGATATACGGAGGTGGTGGAGAGCCCGACCCGAGCCGGTGGGATCTTGATCAGCTGGCCCTGGGCATTCACCCGCACCGGCTCCGGTCCCCGCGTCGTTGCGGGTGAAGACTCTGCTGCGGGCACGGGCCAAGCCTAGCGGCGCGCGATGACAGACGCTCTCGCGCCATTGTTG
>Ga0307284_10000320_pt1 | contig 10218 bp, 11 predicted proteins | sample ER_DNA_123_FD_194480 | JGI IMG/M metagenome (GOLD analysis project Ga0307284, IMG submission 194480) | Bulk soil microbial communities from the East River watershed near Crested Butte, Colorado, United States - ER_DNA_123 | ecosystem: Environmental > Terrestrial > Soil > Floodplain | place... | reverse complement strand
CGGCTCGGCGAGGGGATTGCGGATCATTGCCTGGAGCGCCGCCCCGCAGATGGCCAGGCTGCCGCCGACCAGAAAAGCCAGGATCACCCTCGGCGCCCGGAGATCCCGCACGATGGCGGCTGCTCCCGCATCCGCATGCCAGAGCCCGGCCCACACTTCCCGCAGCGGCAGCGGGACAGCGCCGGCGCTCAGCCCGAGCGTGAGGCAAGCGATCACGGTGGCGCCGAGAAGCGCCAGGCGTCCGCCGCTCATCGCCGAGCAGTCTCCATCCGCGCCGTCAGCTCCCGGATGGCCGCCGGGGCACGAGGGCTGGGCCGGTTGAACTCCGACCCGCTGACCCGCAAAAACCGGTGCTCTCGGATTGCCGGTACGACCTGCCACTCCGGCCGGGTAGCGAAGGCAGCGGGACCCTCGTTGGTGGTGAAGATGAGATCGGGGTCCCGCGCGGCCACTGCCTCGATGCTCACGACGCCGGAGGATGCCGCCACGTCCGCAAAGAGATTCTCGCCTCCGGCTCGCTCAACCAGCTCGTGCAGGAAGCTGCCCCGCCCGATGGTCATCGGAGGTTGTTCCCAGACGAGGAGCAGTATCCTCGGGCGGTGACCTTTCACGGGACGGGTGGCGGCCGCGAGCGACGTATCGAACACCGCGGCTACCGAGTCCGCTCCGTGTTGGCGGCCCGTCAAGGTTCCCAGGATTCGAACGACCCGATCCACATCGCTGAGGGCATCGGTGTTGACCCTCAGCGCAGGGATGCCGAGCTCCCGGAGACGCCCGGCGACGGCGGCGTTCTGCCCCGAGTTATACAGGACGACCAGATCGGGACGTTGGGCGAGTACGGCTTCAATGCTGGGCTTGATTCCGTCGCCGAGGTCCGGAACCGCCTTCGCGGCGGGGGGGTAATCGCAGTAGCTGGTCCGGCCAACGAGCGATGAGCCGGCGCCGATCGCAAAGAGCAGCTCGGTACTGGCGGGGATGAGGGATACCACTCGGCGGGCGGGCGACTGGAGCCTGATGGTGTCGCCGGCGTCATCGACCACCCGGATGCTGCCACCCGCTTCGGGCGGGTGCTTGCGGCACGCCGCACCGGCCAGGCTCATTCCGAGGAGGGTGGAGGTCAGGGTTGTCCGGAAGGCGCGCCGGAGGGTCAGGGTCTCGTAAATAATTCCGCCCATCCCTCGACGGAGGAATGGGCGATGAGCGGCGGCAGGGCCACCGGGCAACGCCACCAACCCTCCCCCGAGGGCTTCATGGTGGCACGAACGGAGAGGTCTCCTGGCTTCGGGACTCCACTCGCCTTCCCGGTTCCCCAGTGGCTTGCTGAGTGGAGAGCCTGGCCGATGATAGGGCCAGGTACCCGTTACAGTGGCGGGGCCGCGCCGGTGTTGCACCGGCTTCCGTGTTGCCCCGTTCGTGTTCCTTCAGTTTTTCTGCTGGGGCTAGTTTATCGGCTCAGTCCCCCGGCCGCAAGGGAAGCCTCGAGCTGTGCCTTGATCCTGGCTCGGTCGGTGATGTATGAGCTCCACTCGTCCACCGGTGTCTCACCCTCCCGGCCAGCGTAGCGGACATCGAGCGCAGCGATGGCATCGACCAGCTCACGAGTTTTCGGGGCAGGCACACCCCGCTTGGCCAGCAGTCGCCAGCCCGCTCCGGCGAGAACGAGCGTGAGCGTTCCTACTAGCGCGGCCAGCAGCCATGTCGGAGTCCGTCGGGTGCCCGGCAGGACGATCCGCAGCACACTGTTTGGCTGGGCCACGCCAGTCCACCGACGGAATGAACGCCCCTGAAGTACCTGGCTGTCGGCCAGCGCGACTCCGCTCCCGATTACCCGCACATCTTTTTCCTCGGCCAGAACGTTGAGCGCTGCGCCGGGCCGGGCGAATGGAAGCTCCACGACGCTTCGGCCGGAAGGGACCAGGTACTGGACCGTGAGCTGCTTCTCTCCCGGGGCGAACGGCGCGACGACGATCACCGAGTCCCCCCGGCGAGCCACCGCATCGCGAGAGAAGTCGCTCTCCGACACGTCCAGCCCAACCGTGCCGGGCGGAAGTGGCGCGCTCCAGGTGGGGCGAGTCGTGTCGGATGTGGTGCGGGTCAGGCGACTGTCGTTCCGGAGCACCATCAGATCGAGCACCCCGCGGGAGCCATCCTGGCCCGGGCGCGTGATCACGAGGTGGCGCGCCACGAGCGAGATCGGCGTGGTGCTCGACGTGTCGTACACCAAGACCCGAATGCCGGTATCCGGGCGCTCGGGGTTGGTGGAGACCGGCGCGGAGAAGTACTCGATGCCGGCATGCTCCGCGCTGAGCAGGTAGAACGCGCTGGTGTCGGGCCGGAAGGTGAACTGAAACCCTCCCCGCCCGTCGGACCGCGTCGAGTCGATCGGCCCCTGGGTGTCCCGCCCCACCCGATGGAGCAGCACGCGAACGCCGCGGGACGGGGTTGAGTCGGCGCTCAGAACTCGGCCGGTGGCACGGACAGTTTGGGCGACGGCGGGAACGACGGGAAAGAGGGGAAAGACGGGAAAGACAAGAATCAGCCGAAGTGCGGCACGGGCGACAACGCTTGACGGCAAAGACCTTCCCGCCCTTCCCGACCTTCCCGACTCTCCCGCGCTACGGATTGAACTTCCCGAAGTCCTGCGGATCCATCTTCTCGAGGTAGTCCTTGAGCTTGTCCGCCTCGAGCGAGGGGTTTGGTGAAGGCTCGTCGGTTTCGACCCCGCTCTGGTCCAGCAGCTGGTCGCTGGTGAAGATCGGCGCCCGCATCCTGAGCGCGAGCGCGATACTATCCGAGGGGCGGGCGTCCACTTGAAACACGTGGTCGTCCCGGCGGATCAGCAGCTCCGCGAAATAAGTGTTCTCCTTGACGGAGCTGATGACTACCCGCCTGAGGTCGCCGCCGAGTCCGACCAGGATCTGCTTGAGGAGATCGTGCGTGAGCGGGCGCTGCGCCTTCATCCCCTGGAGCTCCATGGCGATGGCGCTCGCCTCCGCGGGCCCGATCCAGATCGGGAGTACCCGGGACCCTTCCTTCTCCCGGAGAATGACGACCGGCGTGTTGGTGGTCCGATCGAGACCGAGGTGCGCCACCGTGACTTCGATCATCCAGGCATCAGCTCAGGTCCCTGCATCCCAGCTTGCGAGATAGTGGACCTGCTCAGCAGTCAAGGTGTCGATCGAGATGCCCATGGCCTGCAGCTTGAGCCGGGCAATCTCCTGGTCGACCGCTGGCGGAAGACGGTGGACCGCCTTGCTCATCTTGCTCGCCTCCTTGGCCAGCATTTCCGCGGCCAGGGCCTGGTTGGCAAACGACATGTCCATGACGCTTGCCGGATGGCCTTCGGCCGCGGCCAGGTTGATCAGCCGGCCCTCACCCAGCACCATGACCCGCCGACCCTTGACCACGAATTCCTCGACCATGTCGCGCACCTGTCGCCGGGCTGAAGCGATCTTGGCCAGGCCTTCGAGATCGAGCTCGACATTGAAGTGGCCGGAATTGCAGACGATTGCGCCGTCCTTCATGGTCGAGAAATGCTCCGCGCGGATGACGTGGATGTTGCCGGTCAGGGTGATGAACAGATCCCCGAGCGGAGCGGCCTCGGCCATGGTCATGACCTCGAAGCCGTCCATCCTAGCCTCCAGGGCGGGGAGCGGATCGATCTCGGTGACGACGACATGAGCGCCGGCACCCCGGGCCCGGCTGGCGACCCCGCGACCACACCATCCGTACCCGGCCACCACCACCGTGCTCCCCGCCAATAGCAGGTTAGTGGCGCGGACCACACCGTCCAGCGTGGACTGGCCCGTGCCGTATCGGTTGTCGAACATGTGCTTGGTGTTCGAATCGTTCACCGCGATGATGGGGAACTGAAGGATGCCTTCCTTCGCCATGGCCTTAAGTCGGATGACGCCGGTGGTCGTCTCCTCGGTTGAGCCCCGGACGGCGGCGACCAACGCCTTGCGCTCTGACTGCGACAGGCCTTCCACCCATTGCCGGATCGGCGGGGCGAGGTCGTCGAGGCGGTTCAGCGCGATCATGTGGAGGGCGCCGACGAGGTCAGCACCGTCGTCCTGCGTCATCTCCGGACCAAAGGCAAGCGCCTGGGCGATGTGGGTGTAGTAGGTCCCGTGATCTTCGCCCTTGATGGCGTAGACATGCACCCCATGATCGCGCACCAGGTGCGCGGCCACGTCGTCCTGCGTCGATAACGGGTTGGAGGCGCACAGGGCGATCTCGGCCCCGGCCGCCCGCAACGTGATCATCAGATTGGCGGTTTCGGTGGTGACGTGGAGACAGGCCGAGAGCTTGACGCCCTTGAGAGGCTGCTCCTTGGCGAACCGGGCCCGGATCTGCCGGAGCACCGGCATGGACCGCTCGGACCATTCGGTCCGGCGCTTTCCCTCATCGGCCAGGGTCAGGTCCTTCACATCGTACTTCGCAGTGGCGGTCTGGACAGTCATAGCTCCTCAGCGGGCAGCCGACAGCAGGTCTTTCACGCGGTCGGTTTGCTCCCAGGTAAAGAAGTCGACGGATTTTCCATTGTATTTACCGCTCTTCGGCTTGCGGCCGAAATGTCCGTAACTGGCGGTCGGCCCATAAATTGGACGCTTGAGCCTGAGCGCGTCAATGATTCCCTTCGGGGTGAGATCAAACACCTCATTGACGATTTTCTCGAGGACGCTGTCCGGCAAGGAGCCGGTCCCGAAGGTCTGGACCATGACTGACACCGGTCTTGCGACACCGATGGCATAGGCCACCTGCACCTCGCAACGCCGGGCTAGCTTGGCTTCGACGATGTTCTTGGCCACCCAGCGGGCCGCATACGCCGCGGAACGGTCCACTTTCGACGGATCCTTGCCGCTGAAGGCTCCGCCGCCGTGCCGGGCCATGCCGCCGTAGGTATCCACGATGATCTTGCGGCCGGTAAGCCCGGCATCGCCGTGCGGCCCACCGATCACGAAGCGCCCGGTTGGATTGACGAGGAACTTGGTCCGCCGATGATCGAGTCCGGCCTCTTCCAGCACCGGCCTGACCACCTGCTCCACCACCGCCTCCCGAATCGTGCTGTTGCCGAGTTGGCGGGAGCCGTTCCGCTCCGCGTGCTGCGTCGATACCACAACAGTTTGCACACCGACCGGCCGATCGCCTTCATATTCCACCGAAACCTGGGTTTTCCCGTCAGGACGGAGCCAGTCAATCGGACGGTGCCCATTGAGCCCCTTTCTGACCGCGGCCAGGCGTTCGGCGAACCGGTGGGCGAGAATGATCGGCAGCGGCATTCGCTCCCGGGTCTCATTGGTTGCGTAGCCGAACATCATTCCCTGGTCGCCCGCACCCTGCTCCTTGCCCGAGTCCGAGTCGACGCCCATCGCGATGTCCGGCGACTGCCGGTCGATCGTGGTGAGCACCGCACAGGTCCGGCCGTCGAAACCGTAGGATGCATCGGTATATCCGATCGACGCGACCGTCGCCCGTACCAGATCGGGAATGTGCACATAGGTGTTGGTGGTGATCTCCCCCGCCACCACGGCCATGCCCGTCGTCACCAGGGTCTCACACGCGACCCGGCCAGCCGGGTCACGCGCCAGGATCGCATCCAGCACCGCATCGGAGATCTGATCGGCCACCTTGTCGGGGTGGCCCTCGGTGACGGATTCGGAGGTAAAGATGTGACGCTTGATACCGGCCATGGAGTATGGGTCTCAGGAGCAAGTGGGGGGACGCAGGAACTGGGCCGCGGGAGCGAGCGATGCTAAGGACTGCTCTTTCCGGGGGGCAAGCTAGCAACCCGGCCCCGGCCAGGCAACGCCGATTGAGGATCGAGCAGACGGACGTCTATATACTCCCCCACTACCTCGCGCAGGACGCGCGAGACGTCGGCCGCGTTTGCCGCGGCGAGAGCGGCACTCGCCGCTCGCCGGGACGATTCCTCGGGCACGGTCCGGATCACCCACTTTACCAGCGGGAGCGCCGGGGGAGACACGCTCAAGCGATCGTATCCGAGGCCAAGTAGCAGCACGGCGCTGAGCGGCTCCGAGGCCATCTCACCGCAGACACTGACCGGCAGCCCCGCGGTCTTGCCCACCTCGACCACCCGATGCAGCTGGCGCACGACGGAGGGATCGTGCGGATTGAAGCGATTGGCGAGCCGGGCATTTCCCCGGTCTACCGCCATTGTGTACTGGGTGAGGTCGTTGGTGCCCACACTGAAAAATGCGCTCACCTCGGCCAGCCGGTCGGCCATGAGCACGGCGGCGGGAGTCTCAATCATGACTCCAACCGGCACCGACGGGGCGGCCCGTATCCCGGCGGCAGCCAGCGCTCGTGCCTCCTCCGCGACCATGTCGCGGGCCTCCTGGACTTCCTGCACGGTGGTGACCAGGGGCAGCATCAGCTGAATATCGTGGCCGGCCGCCGCGCGGAGCACCGCCCGAATCTGCGGGCGGAACACCTCGGGCTCGTCGAGGCAAACCCGGATCGACCGCCATCCCAGAAACGGATTCGCTTCGCTTGGAGCCTTGAACGCCGCGGGAAACTTGTCACCTCCGAGATCGAACGACCGGATGATCACGGTCAGGTCGGGAAAGGCGCGCGCCACCCGCCGGAAGTAGTCGGTCTGCTCGTCTTCGCTGGGCAGCACCGCTCGACCGGTGATCAGAAACTCCGTGCGGAGGAGCCCTACGCCTTGGGCGCCGTGGCGGACCGCCGCCTCGATCTCTTCCGGCAGATCGACGTTCCCCATCAGAGTGATCGCCCGGCCGGCAGGTGTGACTGCGGGCTGCCCGACGACGCCCTCCAGCTGGAGCTCCAGCCGCTGGCGGCGGCTCACCTGCACCCGGGCGTCCTCCATCTCATCCCGGTTGGGATTGAGGACGATGGTGCCGCTCTGACCGTCGATGAGCAGGATGGTGCCGTCCGGGATGGCGGCGAGCGCGCCGGCCACGCCAAAGACCGCAGGGATGTTGAGCGAATGGGCCAGGATTGCAGCGTGAGCGGTGCGGGTTCCCTCTTCACTCACCAGCCCGACGACATGGTCTCGATCGAGCTGCACGGTCAGCCCGGGGGACAGCTCGTGGGCGACGACGATGACCTGCTCATCGGCGGGGATCGACCAGAGCTCACTGTCGGTGCGGCCCAGCAGGTGCTGGATCATCCGCATCTGAATGGCGTGGAGGTCGGCGAGCCGATCACGGAGCCGCGCAGTGCCTGACCAGTGCTGCCGGAGCTCGAGCGCCCTGAACTCGTACGCCGTTTCCGCGCTGAACTGATTCTTCCGGATGAGGGTCTCGACCGACTTGAGGAACTCCTCGTCCTGCGCCATGAGAATCTGCGCATCGAAGATCCGCGATTCTTCCGGGCCGGCACGCTGGAGCACCCGTTCGCCGAGCCCTTGGAGATGGGAGACGACGTAGCCGACGGCCTCCCGAAGGCGGCGCACCTCGCCCTCGATCTCGCCGGGCGCGACCGTGCGGTCCGGGACTTGGGGGAAGTCCCACCGCATCACCAGAGCCGGAGCCCAGGCTACACCCGGTGAGACCCCGATTCCACGGAGCTGGCGGGGCCCGTTCATTGCTCGCCGAAGCCGCTGGCGACGAGTGCAGCCAGAGCCTCCGCCGCCTGCTCGGCATCGGAACCTTGCGCCCGGATGGTGATGGAGCTGCCGCATTCGGCGGCCAGCATCATCACGCCCATGATGCTCTTACCGTTCACACCCACTCCGTCCTTGGAGATCTCGATCTCCGCGTCGAAGGTACTGGCCAGTCGGACAATCCGCGCCGCTGGGCGAGCATGAAGCCCTTCCGAGTTGACGATGGTCGCCTCCCGCTCGATCACAGGCCGATCCGCCCGAAGACGAGCAGAAGGATCATGGCCAGCAACGCGAAGCGCACCGTTGTGAGCGTCGGGCCGAACCAACGGGTTAGCGCGATCCCGGAGACGGCCACCCCGCTCGCCCCCACGGCGGCGGCCCAGCCGAAGCCCGTGAGATACCAGGCTGCCACGACCGGGATCGAGGCCCCGAGTGCGAAGCCCGCCGCGGGCCCGACCCGCTCGATGGCACGCGGCAGCCAGGAGGTCCCGATGGCGGCACCGACACGCATCCCCGTCTCCATCCCGGTGCGGAGCGACCAATAGCTGGTCCAGAGCCGGATCGCGTTGTACATCACGAGGAACCCGGCGATGGCGAGCCATCGTGCTCCCAGCACCACACCGATCAGAGCGAAGCCGACCAGGGCCGGAACCAGTCCGGCCCAGAACAGCTCATCACCGAGCGCGCCGAGCGGGCTGCAGAGCGCCGTCCGGAGGCGCACGATCTGCGCGCCGGGAACGGCCTCGTACTCTGCCCGGGCCGTGGCGCCGAGCGCGAGCCCAGCGAGGTTGGGGTTGCAGTTGAAGAACTCGGTGGATCGCACGACGGCTTCCCCGTGCCGCACCGGGTCCACCGCCTTGAGGTCCTCGAGCAGGGGCTCGGCAGCGTATCCCATCCCGACACCGAGCATGCGTTCGTAATTCCAGGTGCCCTGGACCGCGAACAACCGGAGCATAGCGCGCAGGCGGCCGTTCATGCCAGCACCGCGATCAGCGTTCCCACGACCAGTCCACCCAGCAGCCACTTGAGCCGGTCACCCCGCCCCGAGCTTCGAAAGGCAGCGCTGGCGCCGGCTGACAATGCGGCGCCGATGGCAACCAGGGTGAGGGCCACCGCCGTCCGGCGGTCGACCCGCAGCGATTCCGTGATCGTCGAGGCGAGGACCAAACCCAGCAAGGTAAGGATGAAGCCGCGGACCGCGTCGCGCAGGAGCCCGCCATACTGCAGCCGTCGGATGGCACTGCTCTCACCCGCAGACAGGGCCGCGGCTTTGCGCTGTATGGCGCGGGCATTCCACCGGCGCACCACTTGCAGGCTCAAGCCTCCGAGCACCGCGAGCACCAGGCCGAGGGCCGCGCTAACGCCCAGGCTGAGCTCCCAGGGAGTGCCCGCCGCGAGCGCCGCGGCTACGACCGTCGCCGGCCCGTAATCGGGGTAGCGAACCGCTCCCACCGGCAGGACATCGAGCGCGAACAGCTCGAAGAGAACACCGATCCTGACGCCTGCTTCCGTGTCACCCGCGAGCCAGCCCGCCACCGCTCCGGCCACCAACGGCCGGGAGATCATCGCCTGCGGCACGCTGACCAGGTCGAGCCCCACCAGACTGCCCCAGACCAGAAGCGGTACGACGATATGGGGGGAGAATTCGGTCATGGGAGATTCCTCAACGCCACCGGAGGCGTAGTAGGAAGATCCTGCGCCGTGACGACAGCGCCCCCGGCCTCTAGATCGAGCAACGTGCGGAGCTCCTGGTCCGTGAGATAAAGGAAGGGAAGGCGCTCGCGACGGCCCGGTCGATGGTGGATCCCGCCGAGATTGATCTTGTGAACCAGTTGAGGACTGGCGGCATGGAGGGCGGCCATGGTCTCCAAATCTCCCGTCAGGACCAGCCCCCGCTTCCCATTGGATTGCCAGTCCGCCATCTGACTGGACGCCTCGGCGACGGTGACGAATCTGACCTCGATCTCGGGTGCCACCGCCATACGATAGAGCTGCTGCTCCCAATCGCTGGCCGCGACCTGATCATCCACCAGAATGATGAGATCGATGCCCAGGGCGCGGCCCCACCCGATCACCACCTGTCCGTGGATGAGCCGGTCGTCGACCCGGCAAAGCACGATAGACATCAGGGCAGCCGGATCGACGCTTGGCCGATGGCGACGGCCCGGGAGGCAGCCTCTTCGGGAGAGAGCGAGCGGTGGAAGACAAAGTCAACCAGCATCGCGAGGTTCACGCCGGTCACCACCCTGACGGACTGATCGGCCCGAAGACGCTTGAGGACGGCAATGAGGCAGGAGCCACTCGCCATGTCCACGAAGACGACTGCGGGATGCTGATCCACCGCCGCCAGCACGCGCTGCTCGAGGGTATCGCGGTCGCAGCCCATGTTCGACACCGGAATCAACGCGGCGTCCACACCGCTGATCTGTTCCGCCGCTTGCACCAGGGCACCGGCCATGGGCCCGTGACACACCACCACCCCTCGCAACTCCTCACTCATAGTCTTCCTGGAGATACTCCCGCACGCCGCGTTGATCCTTCATGCGCTTGATCAGCCGTGCATTGAAGGCGGCCGCCACGTCCACGCCGGAGTAGCGCAACAGGTGCATCATCGCCACGACATCGGA
>Ga0307284_10000319_pt1 | contig 10228 bp, 10 predicted proteins | sample ER_DNA_123_FD_194480 | JGI IMG/M metagenome (GOLD analysis project Ga0307284, IMG submission 194480) | Bulk soil microbial communities from the East River watershed near Crested Butte, Colorado, United States - ER_DNA_123 | ecosystem: Environmental > Terrestrial > Soil > Floodplain | place... | reverse complement strand
TAACGTCCCGCAGCCCTGTGAGATGCCCGCCAGGCCGCGTCCGAGGCGTTCTGTAGCCAAAGACGCACGATGGGGGTCGATGACACCGGAAGACGTGATCCCTCTACATCTCGCGGACGTCACCTATCCCGCCTCGCATCCGCTCGCCGGGCAGAACGGTCCGGTCCTCGGTTTCGCGATACGACATCCGGACGGACTCCTCCTCGTCGATACCGGAATCGGCGAGGGAAACGAGTGGATCGAGAACAACTACCGTCCGCGATCCCGCGGCGTGCGCGAGGCGCTCGCCGGCGCGAAGCTGGATCCCGACGGCGTGCGCGCGATCGTGAACAGCCACCTGCATTTCGATCACTGCGGCCAGAACCGCGCATTCCCCGGCGTGCCGATCCATGTCCAGCAGGCCGAGCTCGACCTCGCGCTCCGTGAGGGCCACACCATCGTCGAGTGGGTCGACTTCCCCGATGCGCGCTACGAAGCCGTCGACGGCGACCGCGAGATCGTCGAAGGGGTCAGCGTGCTCGCGACGCCCGGCCACACGCCGGGGCACCAGTCGGTGACAGTGCGCACCGGCGATGGACTCGTGCTCATCGTCGGTCAGGCGGCGCAGGACGCGCGGTCGTTCGCGACCGGTACGGCCGATGCAAGCATCGAGCGCCTGCGCGAGCTGAACGCAGACCGGATCCACTTCTCCCACGACCGGGCGGTGCTGCGCAGGCGCAAATAGTTGACTCAGTCAACTATCCTGTCCGACGTGGGGAGCACGCAGGCCCGGCGCGTCGCCGCGGTGCGCGAATTCAACCGTTTCTACACGCGGCGAATCGGCGTCCTCGACGAGGGCTATCTGTCGAGCCGCTTCTCCGTGACCGAGGTCCGCGTCCTCTACGAACTCGCGCACCGTGGATCGGCCACGGCGAGCGAGCTCGGGGGCGACCTCGGAATAGATCGCGGCTATCTCTCACGGATCCTCCGGGGTTTCGCGCGCCGCGGGGTGCTGGCGAGGACGGCGGCGAAGGACGATGCCCGCAAGTCGATCCTCCGCTTGACCGCGCGCGGTAGAGCCACCGTCGCGCCGCTCGAGGCAAGGGCGCGCGACCAGATCGGCGCGATGCTCGACGACGTCCCTGTCGCCGAGCAAGACCGACTCGTCGCATCGATGTTCACGATCGAGCGAGGGCTCCGGCCAGGACCGCGCGCCACGCCGAAGGTCGTGCTTCGCTCGCACCGGCCCGGTGACATGGGATGGGTCGTCGAGCGGCACGGCGCCCTCTACTGGGAGGAGTACGGCTGGGACGAAACGTTCGAGGCGCTGGTCGCGGACATCGTCGCGAAGTTCATCACGCACCTCGACACAAAACGGGAGCGCTGCTGGATCGCGGAGGTTGACGGGGACCGTGTCGGTTGCGTGTTCTGCGTCAAGAAGTCGAACAAGGTCGCGAAGCTACGGCTTCTCCTCGTCGAGCCGCAGGCGCGTGGGCTCGGTGTGGGCTCACGCCTGGTCAACGAATGCGTCCGTTTCGCGCGCGCGGCGGGCTATCGCGACCTGGTGCTCTGGACGAACGACGTCCTGGTCGCGGCCCGCCGCATATACGAACGCGCTGGCTTCGACCTCATCGAGAGCGAACGTCACACGAGCTTCGGAAAGAAGCTCGTGGGACAGAACTGGCGCCTTCGGCTCACTCCCTAACGCAACGTGTCGCAGAGGTTCTCGGTCGTCCCTGCGTTGTGAGTGAAGGTGCTCCCCGACTCACTCTGCGTGAGGATCGCGAGTCCTGTCGTGAGAAGGAGCGCGCCTGGCTGGCCGGGGCCAAGGTCACCACGATGGAACCCCCAGAGATTCCGGCCCCTCGCGAAGAACGTTTGGACGCCGTCCGCGTCGGTGAGCGTGAACGGGCCCGAGACGTTCACTACGACGGACTTACCGTTGTCCAGATTGGTGACGCGCTCCACGGAGGAACCCGTCACGAAAACGCGGCCGTTGTCCAAGATGGTCAGGGTCTCATTGATGGCGAGCGAGTCGACCGCGACCCTGAAGGGACAGATGACGCCCGCGGCTTGCGTATCGTGTACCGGATCGAGCGAAAATCGTATCGGCGCAACCGCACGGGCCGGCTGACTTCCGAGCACCAGAGCGATCGCGACGCCGAACGCGACGAGCACGGACCTTCGCATGTGCTTCCTCCCCATGCGTCATAGAGGGCCGAACGAACAGGGCCTCTATCTGCCGCGCGAGCATAGTGACGGCGCCTAACACAGAGACGATGCGGCAAGTGACACCATGAAGGGAATGCAAGCCATCGAAGGGGCGCGCCTCATCCCGGGCGGGCGGATCGACGAGTCCCGCGCAGGTGAGCCCTCGCTTGCGGTTTCCGCGGGCAAACTCATCCGCGGGAAGGCGCTGATCTTCTGGGATCCCAAGGTCCCCGGGAAAAAGCTCGACGCCATCGACACGGACCAGATCACGCCCGCCGATGACTGCGTATCGGAAAGCCTCGACACGCTCGACGCGCGGTGGAAGGCGGGTTCCTTCCGCTACCTCATGCCGAATTTCCGCGAGCGCGTGCACCGCGGCGAGACCTTCGTGATCGCGGGCGACCGCTTCGCGATCGGAAGCTCGCGCGAGATGAGTCCCGCTGGACTGAAGGGCGTCGCCGACGAGGTGGGCCTCGAGATGGTGATCGTGTGCGGGGCGGCGATGGGCGACATCTTCCGGCGCAACGCGCTGAACCTCGGCCTGACCGTGATCCAGAGCCGTCAAGCCGTCGAGGACGCGCAGGAAGGCGACGCCTTCTCGTTCGACCCCGACACGCGGAAGCTGACGAACGAAACGCGCGCCAAGAGCTACGAGCCCGCCGAGCTCTCACCGCAGGAAGAGGAGATCCGCCGCTCGGGCGGGATCATCAAGATCGGCCGCCGCGAATTCGCCGAGTCCGTTCGGCGTCCGCCCGACGTGAGGTGGCCGGACGCCGCGACGGCGCGACGGCTCACGTCCACCGAGCAGATCCTGTGGGCGCACCGGGTCGACAAAGACGCCGAGGTGCGACCCGGCGCGACCCTTCGCGTCTACGCCGATCTCCTGCCCGCTTCTGACGGCACGGCGCCGTTCTCGATCCACACCTTCAACGGGATCACCGGCGGCGACACGATCCGACCGCGCCAGATCGCGATCGCGAACGATCACTTCGTCTTCAACCATCGCGATGCCGACGACAAGCAGACCGGGATCGGCCGCGAGTTCGCGGAGCGCCACGGCATCGGGAAGCCGCACTACGCGACGCCCGGCGACGGGATCTTCCACTTCTATTTCCCCGAGCAGAAGCTCGTTCTTCCCGGAGCGCTCATACCGGGCGCCGATTCGCACAGCCGCGCATACGGCGCGTACGGCGCGCTCGGGTATGGCGTTGGGTCGACGACGCTCGGCTTCGGCTGGGCGACGGGCTACGTCTACTTCACGGTCGCGAAGCAGCGGCGCGTGGTGTTCACGGGAAAGCTGCAGCCGTGGGTGAGCGGTAAGGACGTCGTCCTCGCGCTCCTGGCGCGATGGGGGCAGAAACAGGCACAGGGCATGAGCGTCGAGTTCGTGGATGCGGACAAGCAGCTTCCGATGAGCTACCGCAACACGATCGCGAACATGATGGCCGAGGGCGAGGCGCTGAACGGGATCTTCGCGCCGGACGATCTCACGTACGCGTGGTATCGCGAGAAGGGCGCGACCGAGTTTCCGTATCCCAGGTTCGCGCCCGGGAAGGACGCGCGGTACGAGATCGATGAAACGCTCGATCTCTCGCAGGTCGTGCCGCTCATCGCGAAACCGTTCAGTCCGGCCAACGCGTTCCCGGCAACGGAGGTCGCGCGCGAGCGAGTCACGTTCGATAAGGCGTTCATCGGGTCGTGCACGAACGGCGGATACAGCGATCTCCTCGAGGCCGCGCTCGTCATCCGCGCGGCGCGCGCGAAGGGGACGACGCGCGCCGCCAAAGAGTTCGTCGTCTTTCCGGGATCGGGCGCCGTGAAGCGCGACATCGAGAAGACCGATCCGCGCCTCGAGGGCGAGTCGATCGCCGACGTGTTCCGCGCCGCCGGTGCGGAGATCCGTGAGTCATGGTGCGGGCCGTGTTTCGGCCAAGGACCCGACGCGCTGAAGAAGGGTGAGAGCGCGATCACGTCGTTCAACCGCAACTGGACCAATCGCATGGGCGTCGGTGGCCTCGGCTACCTCGCAAGCCCGGCGGTGGTCGCCGCGTCCGCGCTGCTCGGGTACATGGGTCCGCCGAGCGAGCTCGGTATCGAGTGGCGCGCGGAGCGCTTCGTCTAGACGATCAGGGGAAGGTCGTCGTTGGACCGTCGCCGGTGCAGGACGACAGCTCGAACGAATAGCGGGACGGGTCAGTCAACGATGGGAGCTTTGTCATCTTTCCGCAGCGCCACGTCCACTTATGACGGTCCGCGGGAGCGGAGAATGTATCCGCGGTGAGATCGCGGGTGATGACCACTCCGAGAACCGTGTCGAACCGCAGGGTCTGCGGGATCGAAGCTCCCTCGATGGTCGTGCTCGTCAGGTGCCATTGCACGGCAGCCCCGCGCGAATAGGCGCTCCACACGCAATCGCGCGCCTTGGAGTCATAGGCACCGTCAAGTCCTTCGATGGTCGTCCCGCAGTCGATCCCGGAGAAGGCGACGGGCTGATATCCACATGCGGAGACGATCACAAGCCCTGTCCAGATCAGGCAGCGAGACATGAGTCGAGCGTAGCGACGTTTTCACGGCTGTCGCGTCTCCCCCATACGGGGGAGACTCGCCGGAGTCCGATCTCGCGTTCTAGGGGCATGGAGAGAAACAAGGATCTCGTCGACTATCTCGTGGGCGTAATGGTCCTCGCGGTCATCCTCATCGTCGGTCTCGCCGTCCTGGGCAACCAGCTCGCGAACGTCCTGCATCCCGCGTAGCGGCCGACCGGTCGAGCGTCCGACCGTTCGGCACGGCTCGTGCGGTCTCGTGCCGCGTGCAGGAAAAGACGCCGCCGCCTCCGCCTGATCCCGACGCGACTGCCCAGCTGGAGCGACCGCCGGCCGGAGTGAACGTCGCGCCACCGCCGCCGGGCCAGCCGGTACGCCGCCAGGCGGACCGGTGGTCAACCGTGTTCACCGTTTTCGCAGCCTTGGCACTGGTCGCGCTGCTCCTGCTTGGCGCCGCGGTGATCGCCTCGCAGCAGGTCGCGACGCCCTCGGCGAGCCCCTCGCCGTCGGCATCCCCGTCGCCGAGCTCATCGCCATCGGCCTCCGTCACGCCGGCCCCACGGACGCCCACACCCACCGAAGCACAACCGAGCCCGACGCCGACGCCCGTGCCCAGCGCGACCCTGCCGCCGGTCACACCGGTGCCGACGATCGTGCCCTCCGTGCCGGTCAGCTCACCGCCGCTGCCGACGAAGACGCCTTAGTAGCGGCGGGCGTCGTTCGGCGGATCGGGCGCGACCTGGTCGCCGCCCTTCTTGCTGATGAGATGAAGACGGTCGGTGTGCTCCTCGAGCTCGGCCGGCGTTTTGAACGTCTGGCCGCACTCGCGGCACTTCAGATCCAACATGCTCTCCCCTGGCTGCAGAAGGGGTGCCGCGCGGATCACCTCCCCCGCAGGGCCGCGACCACGGGCCCGAACGCGCGCATCGCCCTGCCCGGAAGCGCGATGTAGCTGATTCCCAAGCGCTCCCGCCGGGCGAGCAGATCCTCGATGAGCGACGCGCGTGAGCCGTACATCAGGAATGGCGATTCGAGGACCGCGGTGGCGGCCGACTTCAGGCGCGCGGTGAGTGCGTCGACGAGCGAGCGCGCCGCATCGGTCACAGCGGCATCGAACACGATGACGTTGAGCTCGAGCTCCGAGTAGCGCGGCGTGCGACGGAGCATCGCGATCCGCTTCTCGACGGACGCGGTCGTGAGCGAGCGAAGGGTCGACACGCCGAACGGATCGAGCGCCGGCACGAGCGCGACGATCTGTGCCTCGCGCGCCGCGATCCGCAGCATCCGCTTTCCGCGGGCGCCGATCATCAACGGTGGGTGCGGACGCTGGGTCGGACGTGGCCGGACCATCGCGTCGCGCACCCGATAGTGCGGACCTTCGTGCGTCACCTTGTCCTCGGTCCAGAGGCGTTTGATCAACGTAACCGCTTCTTCCATTCGATCGACCCGAACCTTCGCTGTCTCGTATGGAATACCGAGCTGCATGTAATCGCGCTTGTTCCAGCCCGCGCCGATCCCGAACTCGAGGCGACCGCCCGAAAGCAGGTCGAGCGTCGTCGCCTCTTTCGCGAGCATCACCGGATTGCGGTAGTCGTTGTCGAACACGAAGCTTCCGACGCGGAGCGTCGTGGTCGCGTCCGCGATCGCGGTCAGAGCCGCGACCGGCGCGAGCTGCTCGGTGATGTGATCGGGCATGAGAAGCGTGTCGTAGCCAAGTGCTTCGGCGCGCTGGGCGACCTCGCGCCAGTGCGCCGCGGATCGACCGCGTTCCGCCGTGACCGCGAAGCGGAAGTGCGCTAGTGCCTCGGCGGCAGGCGACGATGCTTCGCGACGCTTGCCAGGAGATCGACGAATTCGAAGGGCTTCACGACATAGCCGTCGGCGCCGACCTCGTCCGCCCAGCGCTTGGCGTTGTCTGCCGCCGTCATGACGACCACCGGCGACGCGATCCCGCGGGCGCGCAGCGCGGCGGCGAATTCCCAGCCATCCATGCGCGGCATTCGCATGTCGAGAAGGATGAGCGATGGCTCGAGGCGGTCGACGTGGACGAGTCCCTCGACGCCGTTCTTCGCCCCGACCACCGGATAGCCCTCCGCGCGAAGGATCTGCAGGACCATGTCGAGAATCGACGCGTCATCCTCGACGACGAGGATCGGACTTCCGCCGTGGCCGGCCCCGCGCAACGAGCGCGCGGACGATGAATCGAACGGCTTGCCGGAATCTGGTGGGTCGGACGGCGTTGACCAGCGTTCGAACACGGCGCGAAAGGGTACCGCTATCGGACGCGGGGGAGCCACTCCGGTCGGTTCGTCTCGAAGGCGGCGATGTCGCGCTCCTGACGAAGCGTGACCGCGATCTCGTCGAGTCCTTCCAGAAGACGCGTCCGCGAAAACTCGTCGAGCGCGAATGTCGCCCGAATGCCAGGCGCTTGAACGGTCGAGCGCTCGACGTCGATCGCGATGGTCGTGGTCGGGTCACGGCGCGCCGCACCGACGAGCTTCTCGACCGAATCCGCGTCGATCTCGACCGGCACGAGCCCGTTTCGAAGCGCGTTGTTGCGGAAGATGTCCGCGAGTCGGGGCGCGATGACCGCGCGAAAGCCGGCGTCGAGAAGCGCCCACACGGCGTGCTCGCGCGACGAACCGCAGCCGAAGTTCGCGCCGGCGAGCAAGACGACGGCGCCCTGGTAGCGCGGATCGTTGAGCACGAACGCGGGATCCTTGCGCCACGCTTCGAAGAGGCCCGGGCCGTACCCGGTGCGCTCGAGACGCTTGAGCCAGTGGCTCGGGATGATCTGGTCGGTGTCGACGTCGGCGCGCGCGAGAGGCAGCGCACGTCCGACGATGCGGCGGACCGGCTCCATCAGCGGAGATCCGATGGCAAGGCGAAATGGCCGGCGATCGCGGTCGCGGCAGCGACGGTGGGCGAGACCAGATGCGTTCGGCCGCCGGGACCCTGCCGGCCTTCGAAGTTGCGGTTCGAGGTGGAGGCACAGCGCTCGCCGGGACGAAGCACGTCCGGATTCATGCCGAGGCACATCGAGCAGCCTGCATCGCGCCACTCGAACCCGGCGTCGATGAAGATGCGGTCGAGACCTTCCCGCTCGGCATCGGCCTTCACGCCCATCGAGCCAGGCACGACGAGCCCGCGGATGCCGGACCGAACCCGCCGCCCGCGAACAACCTCCGCCGCCGCGCGAAGGTCCTCGATCCGCGCGTTCGAGCAGGAGCCGATGAAGACCGCGTCCACCGCGATCTCACGCATCGCGGTGCCGGGCGTGAGGTCCTGATAGCGAAGGGCGCGGCGCGCGCTGTCGCGGCTGTCCTGTGGGAGCGAGTCGGGATCTGGTACGGCGCCATCGATGGTCACGGACTGCGCCGGATTCGTACCCCAGGTCACATATGGGCGGAGCGCGGTCGCGTCGATCGTGACCTCGCGATCGAATGTCGCGCCCGCATCGGTGACGAGGGAGCGCCAATAGTCGAGCGCCTGTTCCCACTGCGCGCCCTTCGGCGCGAACGGCCGGCCTTGGAGCCATGCGAACGTGACATCGTCCGGCGCGACCATTCCGGCACGCGCACCCGCTTCGATCGACATGTTGCAGATCGTGAGGCGGCCTTCCATCGAGAGCGCGCCGATCGCCGCGCCCCGGTACTCGATCACGTTGCCGGTGCCGCCGGCCGTCCCGATGCGCGCGATGATTCCGAGGATCACGTCCTTCGCGGCGCAATCTGCCGGAAGCACGCCCTCGACGGTCACCGCCATCGTGCCGGGCTTCGTCTGCGCGATCGTCTGCGTCGCGAGGACGTGCTCGATCTCGCTTGTCCCGATCCCCCACGCGAGCGCGCCCAGGGCGCCGTGCGTCGAGGTGTGGCTGTCGCCGCAGACGATCGTCATGCCGGGCTGCGTGAGACCGAGCTGCGGAGAGATGACATGGACGATGCCCTGGTTCGGATCGCCGGTCGGGTAGCAGCGGATGCCGAACTCGCGCGCGTTGCGGGCCATCGCCTCGATCTGGCGCGCCGAGATGTCCTCGGCCGGCTCGTCGTTCGTCGGGACGTTGTGGTCCATCGTCGCGAGGGTGAGGTCCGGCCGGCGGACACGCCGCTTCGCGAGACGCAGGCCGTCGAAGGCCTGCGGGCTCGTCACCTCATGGACGAGGTGCAAGTCCACGTAGAGAAGGTCGGGCTCACCAGCCGCGCGGCGGACGACGTGCCGCTCCCACACCTTCTCGCTCAGAGTGCTTCCCATCCAAAAAGTATGGTGCTAGGTGAGACGATCGAAGGCGCGTCGCAGCCGCCGCACGCCTTCGTCGATGCGGTCCGGGGTCGGCGCGCTGATCGAGAACCGCAAAGCGCTCCCGTGGTCGGCGTCGATCGCGAAGGCGTCGCCGGGGACGAACGCGACGCCCTCCTCCAGCGCGACCTCAAGAAGGGCTCGAGCGCTCACCGTTTCCGGCAACCGCACCCAGAAGTAGAAACCGCCGTCGGGATCGTTCCACGTGATGCCCGTCCCGCCGAGCTCGCGCGCGAGCGCGGCGCGCGCCCGATCCTGCTTCTCGCGATAAAGCTCGCGTAGCCGCCCGATGTGCGCCTCGGCACCGCCGCGGCGGTGGAACTCGAGGACGATCCGCTGCGCGAGCGTGCCGGTGCTCGAGTCCATCGTTTGCTTCGCGCGCGACATCCGTGCGATGACGTCGGTATGAGCGATGACCCAGCCCACGCGCAGACCTGGCAGAAACGTCTTCGAGAACGTCCCGATCGACACGACCTCGGCGCCGCCGAGAGCGGCGAGCGACGGCACGTCGTCACCGCGATAGCGCAGCGAGCCGTACGGATCGTCCTCGACCACCACGGCATCGTGGCTCGCGGCGAGCGCGAGGAGCGCCTCGCGGCGCTGGAATGAAAGCGTCTCGCCGGTCGGGTTCTGAAAGTTCGGCACGACGAAGAACATTCGTGGCCGCACCCCGAGCTTGCGGATGCGGCGCGCGGCCTCCGCCACATCGAGCCCTTCGCGGTCGACGGGTACCTCCAGCACGCGCGCGCCGTGGTTTCGAAAGGCGGAGAGCGCGTTGGCAAACGCGGGAGATTCGGCGACGACCACGTCTCCGGGTCGCAGGTAGACGCGGCACGCGAGGTCGATCGCCTGGAGCGCGCCCGCGCTGACCAGCACCGTGCTCGCATCGGCTGCGACTCCGCGCACGCGCGCGGCCGAGGCGATGACATCGCGGAGCTCGGGCTCCCCTTCGGTGATGCCATAGCCGAGCGCCTTCGCCCCCTCGCGGCGGATCACCGTGGCCACGAGGTCGTCCGCTCCAACGAGATCGAGCGCCTCGCGCGACGGCGCTCCGACGGCGAACGACACGGTGTCGCGCGTCTGCCGCGCGACGATGCCGATGGTCTCGTCGATGAACGATCCGAACACCTCGTGCTCGTCCCGGCGAGCACGTTCGGGCAGCGGCGCGACCGCGCCGCCGCTCATGGCCGGAAGGATCT
>Ga0307284_10000318_pt1 | contig 10230 bp, 9 predicted proteins | sample ER_DNA_123_FD_194480 | JGI IMG/M metagenome (GOLD analysis project Ga0307284, IMG submission 194480) | Bulk soil microbial communities from the East River watershed near Crested Butte, Colorado, United States - ER_DNA_123 | ecosystem: Environmental > Terrestrial > Soil > Floodplain | place: USA... | reverse complement strand
CGTTTCTCCCATGCCGAGAATCATACCGGTCTTGGTGGGAATGTCGGGCGCGATTCGCTTGGCGTAGCGGAAGATCTCCATGACTCTGGGGTACCGTCCCCCAGGTCTGGCCTTCTTGTAGAGACGGGGTACGGTCTCGGTGTTGTGATTGTAAATCTCGGGCCTGGCCTCGAGCACCGTGCGAATGCTGTCTTCATTCCCCTGAAAATCGGGGACGAGAACCTCCACGGAGCAGCCGGGAATTCGTTCGTGAATCTGGCGGATCGTCTCGGCGAAGATGTACGCCCCGAAATCGGGCAGGTCGTCGCGATCCACTGAAGTGATCACAGCATGCTGGAGGTCCATCTCGGCGATCGCCTGTGCAACACGATTCGGTTCCGCGATGTCGTACTTGGGCGGACGTCCGTGGGCTACGGCGCAATAGGCGCAGTTTCTCGTACAGACATCGCCCAGGATCATGAACGTCGCGGTGCCGTGCTCCCAGCACTCGCCGACGTTCGGGCAATGTGCTTCCTCACACACCGAATGCAGGTCGAGCTCCCGCATTAAGTGCTTGAGCCGCATGTAGTTGGGGCCTCCGGGTGCTCTCACCTTGAGCCACGACGGCTTCCGCTCCGGGAGCGGATCCGCGCGGTGTCGGCCCATGATCTGATAAAGAGTATCTGGCATCGTTTGCAGCTCGCGGGGAGGAGAAACTCCAAAGTCCGTTGAGCTTAGGCAATCTACATCAAAAACGGTCGGGGCGAAATTGCGCCAGGTCGAAGCTAAGTGGTGTTCCTGTCACGAGATCGGCGATTAAATCCCCCGTCAGGGGGGCCATGAGTACGCCGTTCCGCGAGTGACCGCAGGCGTAAACGAGCGATGGATGCTCGGGGTCGGGACCGATGATCGGCAGCATGTCGGGCGTCACAGGACGGAGGCCGGCCCAGGACCGAGCTGCAGTGCTCCGAGAAAGACTCGGACATATCTCTTCCGAGGCCGATCGGACTTTCGCGACACCTTCGTTTGTGGTGGCTGCGTCGAAGCCGACATTCTCCATCGTGCTGCCACCGATCGTCGAATCACCGCGGGGCACAACGTAGCCTCGCGGCCCGTACGCGACGTGACCGAGCGGAGATGTCGAGTACGAGACGAGCTGGCCCCGAGATGGCGTCACCGCGGTACCGAATGTGGCTCCCCGAATTCGTCCGACCCAAGCCCCGGCGGCGAGAACGACGTGACGCGCGCTGTGCGTAGCGCCCGATCTTGTTCGGACCGTCCCGGACGATTCGCGCGGCTCGACGCCGGTGACTGCATCCTCCACCTTTTCGATTCGAGCGCTGGTCGAGACGAGCTTCAGCAATGCCGCGAGAAGCACCGTGTTGTCGACGGCCCCGTCATCGGGATTGAGGACCGCTCCCACGGCGCGGGCGAGCGCCGGCTCCAGCTCCCTCAGCTCTTTCGCGTCGAGCCAACGGCTCATTGGAGGAGCGCTCTTTTTCAGTCCCTTGATGCCTTTATCGCTGAGCGCGACCTGAAGGATTCCACGCCGGTTGAGCGGCACGCGAATTCCGGTTCGCTCGGCGAGGAACTCGATGTAGCTCGGATAGCGATCACGGGCTGCAATCCCAAAATCGTGGGCTGGCCCGATGGCTCGCTCGACCGATGGCGCCAGCATTCCGGCGGCAGCGGGGGAAGCCTCTCCGGCCCTGCTCTCTCCGATCAGAGTAACCGATGCTCCACGCTCGGCCACAGCGACGGCGACGGCGAGGCCGATCAGACCTCCGCCAACGACGATTACTTCTGTGCTCAGCTTGTTTGCCCCTTCTGAAACTGCGAGGCAGGGTGTAGCGTAGGGATAATTGTCACCGTTTTGGAGAACGTCATGTTACGCGCCATCTTTATGATCGGCCTTTTTGCCATGCTGGGCCTCTTTGCCGTAAGCATGGTGTTCAACCTGTTCGGCGGCATCATTGGTCTGACTTTCTGGCTGGTGGCGCTCGCCGTCAAGGTACTCATCGTCGGCGGAGTGCTGTACTTCGGGGTTCGCATCTTATCACCGGGAACGGCTGCTCGGCTCAGAGAGAAATTCGCGGGGACGAGGCTGACGCGCTACTAAGTCAACGGAACGGGTGCGGGTGCGCTACTTAACAACTCGCACCCGTTCCGTTGCAGTTATCAGAGGCGATTCACCTGCAGTTTGCTACCCCTCAAGCGCCTCGACAACGCCCCAGACGAGCAACGGAACCATGATCTCGTGGTGCCCGGTGATCTCGTAGCCCTTCCCGGATCCCTGAGTCGGACGCTGGACGACATTTACGCGCGGGCGGTAGTGCCGCTGCATGTCGAGATCGCAGGTCGTGAATCCCGTCGGTTTTCCGTGGTTGAGATTGCGCGCGATCGTCAGCGCCTTTAGAAAAACCTCGGGCATGATCACCGCGCTGCCCAGATTGAGCACGACGCCACCGTCGTGCAGCGTCGGAAGGGAAGCTGCCAGCCTGCGAAAGTCGCGATGACTGGTGTCGCCGATTGCCGCGCCGCTCGAGGCCGGGTGCTGATGAATGATCTCGGCGCCCAGCGCTGCGTGGACGGTGCAGGGAATTCCGAGCCGGTATGCGGAGAGCACTACCGACAAATCGGCGTTCGACAGCGGTAAGGTCTCGAGCGCGCGGGCCAGGGACTCACCCATCCCCCAACCGTTCTTCATCCCCGCGATGAACGCCTCGTTCATACCGCGTCCGGTCTCTTCCGCCATTCCAAACGTGCCATCCACCAGGCCCCGCGCGACATCTTCCGAGGTGGCTCCGAAGCGGGCGATCTCGTAGTCGTGGATCGCGGCGGATCCGTTCATGGACAGATGGGTGATAACTCCGCGATTCATCAGGTCGATGAGTAGCGGCGCCAACCCGGTTTTGACGATGTGGCCGCCGAGCATGACGACGACAGCTCGCCCGTTCTTTTTTGCGGACGCGATGGCGTCAACGACGCGACGGAAATCGCGCGCGACGAGAACGTCGGGAAGAGATTCGAGAAAGGCGGAGAAGCTTCGATCTCTGCCCGGAGGCGAGGCAAATTCCGCCGCGACAACTTTGTTCGGGCGCCGCTCTATTGGAACGGTGCGGACTTTGGAGAGATCGGCTTCCGCGATGGTCCGGGGTGCCGTGCTCCCTGACTTTGCTCCCGTTTTGCCCTGCTTCGAAGCCGCGGGGCGCGGCCGGGAGCCGCGGTTACCGTCTACGCGCTTGGCGATGGGAAGTAGGACTTGAGATAGAGGTTCAGCGAGCCGAAAGAAAGCTTGGACTTGAGCTGAAGCATGATGTGCCGATCGTCGTCCGAGAGCCAGATCTCGGCGTGGCCGTTCTCGGAAAAGATTCCCTTCGTCTTGATCACGGGCTGAATAACGATTGCGTCAAAGGTACCGGCGGGCACTTTGATCCGCTCTTTCCGCAGTACGCGGATCCTGACCGGGTTCCGATCGGGACGGAAATAGCGGTTGAAGTCATAGGTCTGACCCACCGCGAGCGGAATCGTGCGCACGAAGTACAGGAATGATCCATCGTCCAAGGGTTGGTTGACCGACGGCTCCTCGATTGCCGACTTCTTCGAAGTCTGAACGAAAACCGCGCGCTCGGGATAGATCTCGAACCTGCGCTCGGTGTCTTTGCCGCCCTCTTCGAGCTCCTGCACGAAGCGAAGGGACGAGAGCGTTTCCGTGTCCATCCAGCTCTCGTAGACGTCGTTGACGCGATACAGGAAGTTACCGCCTTGCACCCAGAACGCCGTGTGCCACGCTGGCCGGCCGCGAAGATTGTCGAGTGCGACTACTTCCATGTGGGCGTTGCCCACGCGGAGCGCACCGAACCTGACGTCGTACTCAAGCCGCTCGCCGACGCCAAACGGCACCTTGGCGCGTCTCACACCATTGACGATCACAGACGGCGGAGCCGTAACGGTCGGACTCGCAGGGTTTTGGGCAGACGCGGTTGCGGCGACTGCGCTTGCAACCAGAGCTAGTCGTGAAAGTATTTGCGACTTCACCCGGCACCTTTGGCGGCAGCCGCGAGAACGCGCGCCCTTCGACTGAAGCGGAAGAGATTCAGAGCATCCGCAAAAGGGCGGATTCTGCTTTCACGAGTGCGAACGTCGTAGCGAGGCGCCAGGTCGACGGTCTCCAAACGCCGCGCGAATCTCCGGGTCTTGAGCAGCAGCTCCGCGTTTGCAGCCCATCCGGTGCTGGTGACAACCGGCTTGTCACCGAGCGCTTTGAGCATCTCGCGGAGAACCGAAATGCGGTAGAGGCGGTAAGTGGTGAACGGATCGCCCTCGGTCTTCGGCCCTGAACGCTGAATCCAGTCCGCAAACAGACGAAGCCTCTGCACGGGTGCGGGAGCCTCGCTGAGTTCCTGTTTCGCGGCGACAATGTCGGCCCCGCCCTCAAATCGCTTTACGAGCTCGGGTATGTGCTCCGGCTGATCCGTAAAATCCGCTTGCATCATTATCAGCGCATCGCGCCGGGCGTAGCGTGTCCGCCGTGAGACTTCGCGAACGAGCTTATCGATGGCGAACCCGAATCCCTTCCGCTCCTCGCCCCGGAGGACGGTGAGCGGAATCACTTCCGCGTAGGGCTCGACAGTCTCACGGGTGCCGTCGGTGCTGCCATCGTCGTAAACGATGATCTCGTACTCGCGCGAGTAGTCCTGAAAAACACGACGGATGCGCCAGAGGAGCACACCGACAGTTGGACCCTCGTTGTAGGTCGGAATACAGATGTAGAGCAAGGCAATTCGAGTTAATGGGGTGCGGCTGCGAAGCTATGTGACGCAAGATAGGAGTAACAGACGATTACTCGCTACCCCGCGACCACTCTATCGTACACCTCAGCAGTTCGTTGGATCATCGTCTTCGAGTCGAATTCGCTGGCCCTGACCCGGGCCCCCGCCCCCAGCCTGGCTCGCAACGCGTCGTTGGTAATGAGCTCGGCGGCCGCGCGCATGAATGCGCTCAGGTCACCGGGTGCCACGAGGATTCCACTTTTTCCGTCCTCGATGACCTCCGGCAATCCACCTACGGCGAATGCTATGGGCGGGACTCCGATGGCCATCGCATCGATTACGGACGTACCCAATCCTTCCGATCGCGATGGGTGCCAGAGCACATCGAGACCGGCGATGGCGTCGTGAATCTCGTCGACGAACCCCGCATCGAATCCTTCCACGCCGGCCACGCTCGTGCCGCCCTTTCCTTTGCCGCCCAGAAGAACGAGACGCGTGCGCCTGAACACCTCCCCAGGCAGTCGGCGGGCGATTCCGCTGATCATGTCCAGCCCCTTTTCTTGGGTCATGGCTCCCACGATTCCGCAGACGACGGTGCTCGCCGGCCAGCCCCGCTCGCGGCGCCAATTGCGAGGACGCTTAACCTCCGGCAAGGGAATCCCGGAATGGACTACTTCGATTCGGCTCGCGGGAATTCCGGCTCTAACCATCACTCCCTTCACGGCGTGTGAGATGGCGATGAACGCATCGACCCCGTGCCGATACTTGAGCCGGACCTGTTTGGGAGGGAATGCAACCCGGCGCGTCACGATGAAGCGAATCTTTCTCTTGCCGAGCAGAGCGAAGCGTGCGATCGAATGCGAGCGGGCGTCGTGGGCGTGAACGATGTTGGCGCCCCACTCCCGCGCGACAGCGCGCAACTCGCGCGCGGCTCGGATGTCCCATTCTCCACGCAGCGTGAGCCGGTAGGTCGGCAGCCCCGCGTGTTCGGCTCGGCGGATGAGGGGCGAGCCGGTGGGCGCGACCACGAGCACGCGGTAGCCGAGATCGCGAAGTCCAGTCGCGAGCAGGAAAACCTGGCGCTGGCCGCCGCGCCAACTGCGGCCCGAGTCGATCTGAATGATTCGCGGTTGGTCCACTACACTCCGAGCTTTTGTGCGAATGCCTTGAAGAGACCGCGATCCCAGGGCTCGGGGGAGTCGTTCATCTCCTCGGGGTGCCACTGTACTGCCATCACCCACCAATCTTCAGTTGACTCAAGCCCTTCGATCACTCCATCCGGCGAGCGGGCCGTCACGCGCATTCCGTCCGCGACGCGCTTCACCGATTGATGGTGAAACGAATTGACATTGAAGTGCTCCGTCCCGACTGCCTTGGCAATCAGAGAACCCGGCTCGGCGGAAATCTCGTGAGAGCGCGCATCGCGCGGAGTGTCTTCGTCGTGGGCGATCTGAGTGCCGACCTGTGACGGAATATCCTGTACGAGTGTTCCGCCGAGCGCGACGTTGAGGATCTGAATGCCACGGCAGATGGCGAGAACCGGTTTTCCGCGGACCTTTGCCTCTTCGACCAGCGCGGCCTCCGTCGCATCGCGCGCGGCGTTTACGGAGCGTACTTTTTCGTGACGTTGTTCGCCGTAGCGCGCGGGATCGACGTCCTCGCCTCCCGTCAGCACAAGACCGGAGACTGAATCCATGATGGCTGCGGCGGCGGTTGCGCTCGACAGAGGCGGAACAATGAGTGGTATAAGCCCTGCACTTTCGAGGGCGGTCACGTAGGCGGCGGTAAGCCGGACACGACTGGTATCGCCATCGAGGCGGATGCTAGCGGTAACAGCAACTGTGCAAGCTGGAACCGGCTTGCGCGCGGACGACACGAGTGATCTCTCTTGGACAGGGTAGGTTGGCATTACTGCTCGCCGCCGCGTCGGCGACAATGGCACAGGCTCAAAGTCTGAACGGGCCGCCTGTCACCTGCAAGGGGGAGCGCATCAGTCGCATCGACATAGAGTCGAATCCTCCCTTCCGGATCAACGGCGACAACATCTGGCAGCGCGCGGGACGATTCGCGGCGAGACAGCACGTCACTACCAAGGACTGGATCATTCGGCGCTACCTCGCGCTGCAGGAGGGTGAGGCCTGCACCGAGCTGCGCCGCGGTGAGTCGGAGCGCATTCTCCGCGCGCAGCCATTCATCGCCGATGCAACGGTGCTTGCGTACGCGGATGGGAACGGCGGCATAATCCTCAATGTCACGACGGTCGACGAAATCTCGCTGATCGTGGGAATGAGTGTGACGTCAAAGAGTCCGCATTTCCGCTCATTCAGACTCGGCGAGGCCAACCTCATGGGCAGAGCGATTCACGCCGAGGGTGGGTGGAAGACCGGATATGGGTTTCGGGACGAGTACAAAGCCAAGGTCGTTGACTACCAGTTTCTGGGCAGACCATACCAGGCCCTCCTCGAAGGTGAGCGTCGCCAACTGGGAGGAGACTGGGCGATGGAGACCAGCCATCCTTTTCTCACAGATCTGCAGCGCATATCGTGGCGCACGACGGCGGGAAATTCGCTCGACTATTTCGAATTCAGAAGACCCAACGTGGACCCGGACGCGGACGCAGTGGCGTTGCGGATTGAGCGCTCCTACAGCGACATCGGGGGCGTGATCCGAATCGGGCCACCTTTGGGCAGAGTCGCTCTGGTAGGCGGATCCATTTCGTTCGAAGACGAAAAACCGGGCACGCAGCCGGTGCTCATCGGCGACTCAACCGTTATTCCGGACACGAGCTCAGCGCTGATCAACCGGTACACGACTCATCAGACGGCGCGGATCAATGGACTGTGGGGCCTCAGAAACATTCACTTCGTGCGGGTGAGCGGATTCGATGCGCTGGAGGGCACCCAGGATTTGCGCACAGGTGTGGAGGTCGCAACGCTCGTGGGGAAAGGCGTGAGAATTCTTCGCGGCAAGGAACAGGACTGGTTCGGTTCGACGAGCCTGTATACGGGGGCGGCATCGCAGGTTGCGTTCGCGGCGCTGGAGATTGCCGGAGAGGGCCGGCGCGATCAGGCGGGCGACTGGGATGGCATTCTGGCCCACGGCCGCGCCGCGCTGTACATGAAGCCGTTCAACAGGCAGACGTTCATGTCGGATCTAACGTGGAGCGGCGGCTGGAGACAGCGAATTCCTTTCCAGCTCACCTTCGCCGACCGCGACGGGGGACTGCGCGGATTCAGATCGCTGGACGTTGGCGGCGGTAGACGATTGATTGGAAGAGTTGAAGATCGCTACCTGGTTGGACGATACAAACAGCTAGCGAGCGTCGCAGTGGCAGGCTTCGCCGAGGCCGGAAAGTTGTGGGCTGGTGATACCCCGTTCGGTGTGAACACTCCCGTCTCTGCATCGGTCGGGTTCAGCCTTCTCGCGGCAACACCGCCTCAATCGCGCCGCACGGTCAGAGCGGATTTCGCCTTTCCTGTTCGGGGCAACAACACCAGGAAAGGAGAGGTGCGCATTATCGTGACAGACTTCACCCGGGAGTTCCGCATCGAGCCTCGCGACATCACGAACAGCCGCGAGCGGTCGGTGCCTGCGTCTGTGTTCAGCTGGCCGTGACGATTGACGCGGTGGCCTAGCGTCCGCTACGCCACCACGAGCGTCACCGATCTCCCGCCGGCACGCCGCGCATCATCCTTCCGACCGGGATCACGAGCAGGCCGCAAACAACCGCAGCGATGAAGAGGAAGAGCGACGTCTGCTGAAAGAGCGCGGGCATGTCCTGAAGCTTCTCCGGATCTACACGCCCGCCGACGAGGCCGGCTATCAGATTGCCCAGCGCCGCCGCCATGAACCAAACGCCCATCATCTGACCTTTGAACTTCACAGGCGAAAGCTTGGTCATCGAGCTGAGCCCAACCGGACTCAGTGAGAGCTCGCCGAACGTCTGGAACAAGTAGCTAAGCACGAGCCACCACGGCGAGACGAGAACTTTCCCGCCACCGCGGATCACGATGTTTGCCGCGACGACCATTACGACAAATCCGAGGCCCGCGAAAAACAATCCCCATGCGAATTTGGCGACGCTCGACGGATCCTTGCCGCGCTTGCCGAGAGAAATCCAAAGAGCCGCGAATACGGGAGCAAGGGCGATTACGAAGACCGAATTTGCGGACTGCAGCCAGAGTGTGGGCATCTGCCAGCCAAAGACTACGCGATCCGTAAAATCCTTGGCGAAGAGGTTGAGTGATGTAGGAGCTTGCTCGAAGGCGGCCCAGAAAATCGCGGCGAAAATGAACAGCAGTAGGATTATCAGTATCCGCTTCTTCTCCTCGCCATTGAGACCGCCGCCGAAAAACAGGTAGATGAAGTAGACGATGGCCATGCCGACAATGACCAAGGTCATCTTCTGCGCGACCGAAACCGGATTGATTTGCATGACGCCGGTCATCACGAGAATCACCAGCAGAGCAATGATCGCTATGCCTGCCCCGACAATCAGCTTGATGCGGCGATGTTCGGCAGGGTCTGCGGACGCCGGCGCCACACCGACATCACCCAGGGTCTTGTCGGCGCGAAGCCAGTAGGTAATCACTCCGATCACCATACCAACTCCGGCGGCGCCGAAGCCGAGGTGCCAGCCTACTCTCTCGCCGAGGTAACCGGTGACGAGCGGCGCGATCAGCGCGCCAACGTTGATGCCCATGTAAAAAATGGAGAAACCCGCGTCCCGTCTCGATCCGCCCTCGGGATAGAGATCGCCGACGATGGCCGAGATGTTTGGCTTGAGGAGTCCGGTCCCGAGAACTATCAGGACCAAGCCGACGAAAAATGCCGAGTGCGCGAACACAATCGAGAGCGCAATCGAGATGTGGCCCAAAGCAATCAGGATTCCGCCGTACCAGATGGCTCGTCGGAGTCCGAGCAGCCTGTCAGCGATCCAGCCGCCGGGAAGCGACGTGAGATAAACGCAGGCAGAGTAGATGCCGACGATGGCGCCAGCAGTCTCACGCTCGAAACCGAATCCCCCGCTCGCGAGCGCCGCCGTCATGAACAGAATGAGCAGCGGGCGTATCCCGTAGAATGAGAAGCGCTCCCACATCTCGGTGAAGAAGAGAGTGGAAAGCCCTATGGGTTGTCCGAAAAAAGTCTCCTTGCTCGCGCCCCGAAATCCCGGAGGCGGCACGTCGGTAGTGACAGTTCCTGTCTCAGCTTTGAGAATGTCTCTCGAGTCTCGTGCCATTGTGGGAAGAGTGAGGGTCGCTACGCGTGGACCGACGCGAGCGGAAGATACCGCTCGGGTGGATGTACGCCACCAGCCGCCTTTTGTTGCTCCCACGTGATCGTGGTCGGCGGTTGCTTGATGCAAGCGGCAAAGTGTCCCGGCGTCTTTTCCTCGAGCGGGGGAACGATCTTCGCGCAGGCTTCGTCCTTTGCCGGGTGATGACACCGCGGATGGAAAACACACCCCGATGGAGGATTG
>Ga0307284_10000317_pt1 | contig 10247 bp, 11 predicted proteins | sample ER_DNA_123_FD_194480 | JGI IMG/M metagenome (GOLD analysis project Ga0307284, IMG submission 194480) | Bulk soil microbial communities from the East River watershed near Crested Butte, Colorado, United States - ER_DNA_123 | ecosystem: Environmental > Terrestrial > Soil > Floodplain | place... | reverse complement strand
CGTCGAGATGCGTTGGCTCGCAGGATCCGGCGCGAAGAAGAGGCCTTTCTCGCGCGCGGCCACGCTCACGGTGAGGTTGGGAACACCGGGTTCGACGACGGCGATCCGCGCGGCCGCGTCGATCGACAGGATGCGACGCAGTCGCGCAGTCGACACGACGATCGCGTCGGCGCAAGCGATGGTCCCGCCCGACAGGCCGGTCCCCGCCCCGCGCGGCACGATGGCCGCGCCTACGGCTCGAGCGGATTGCACGACGGCCACGACCTCATCGGCAGTTCCCGGCAATACGACGGCCGTCGGTGGACGCCGATCGAACCCGGCGTCGTATTCCCACACGAGAAGGTCCTCGGGTCGCCAGAACACGTTCTCGTGGCCGCAGATCTCCTGCAGTCGCAACACGAGAGGGCTCGGTGCGGAAGGCACTGCTCCTAGGTTAAGCGTGCTCCTCGACCCAAATCGCGCCGTCTTCCGAGTGTTCTTTCTTCCAGATCGGCACGATCGACTTGAGCTCGTCGATCGCCGCGCGCGCCGCGGCAAACGCGGCATCGCGATGCGGAGCGGCCGCGGCCACCACGACCGCGATCTCGCCGATCCGCAGATCCCCGACTCGATGATGCATCGCGATCCGGAGCGGGCCGTGCTCGCGCACGAGACGGTCGGAGATTTCGCGCATCTTTTCCTCGGCCATCTCGGCATACGCCTCGTATTCGAGATGGAGAATGCCCTTGCCTCGGCTCTGGCTGCGGACGGTACCGAGGAAGACGACGACTCCCCCGAACGCATCGTCGCGGACGAGCGCTAGCGCGTCGTCGACCGAAAGGGGGGCTTCGCTGACCGCGATCGGCGTGAGGGTGCGCGCGTCTCCCCCCGAAACCGGCGGTATGAGGGCCAGCTCGTCTCCGTCGGCCAGGCTCTCGTCGACGCCCACGTAGTCGCGGTTGCGTGCGATCACTACCTGGCGTCCCTCGGCGATCAGCGGGTGCTCTTTGGTGATGCGTGCGATGGCGTCGCGCACGGTCGCTCCCGGAGGCAGCTCCAAATCGAAATGGCCTCGGCCCGCCGCCTCGCGATACGAAGCGAACAAACGAACGAGCACGCGCACCGTATGAGCCTAGCGGAGGTGCGAGAATCGCACGCTCATGGACACGAGCGCGCTCGTCGCATTCGGGGTCACCCTGGCCCTTGTCCTGGCTAACGGATTCTTCGTCGCGGCGGAGTACGCCTTCGTCCGCATCAGGAAAACACAGCTCGACGAGCTCGTGCAGCGAGGGAGCGCCCGCGCGAAGCTCGCGGCAAACGTGGTCGAGCATCTCGACCAGTACATCTCTGCCTCGCAGCTCGGCATCACCCTCTGCTCGCTGGCCATCGGCTGGATCGGCGAGCCGGCGGTCGCCGCGCTCCTTGAGCCCGTCTTCGGGTGGCTCCCGGAGTCACTCCTCCATTTGCTCTCGTTCGCGATCGCATTCGGGCTCATCACGTACCTGCACATCGTGGTCGGTGAACTCGCTCCGAAATACCTCGCGATCCAGCGGGCGCTGGGGCTTGCCCTCTGGTGCGTCTACCCACTTCACCTCTTCTACAGGGTGATGTATCCGTTCATCGCGCTGGTGAACAAGAGTGCGAACGCGATACTTCGCATCGCCGGCATCCGACCGGGCGACGAGCTCAATGTGCATAGCGAAGAGGAGCTCAAGATGCTCGTCGCCGTATCGACCAGGAAAGGCGTCCTCCAGGAGAGCGAGCGCGTGATCGTCGGTCGGGCGATGGAGTTCGCCGACCGCATCGTCCGCCAGGTGATGGTGCCCCGGACCGAGATCGTCGCCGTCTCGGACGACACGCCCGTCGCGGAGATCCTCGTGACGGCGCGGCAGCATCGCTTTTCGCGCTTCCCCGTCTATCAGGAGGACCTGGACCACATCATCGGGATCGTTCATGTGAAGGATCTCGTCGGGGTCGACAAGGACAATCGGGCCCGCGCGCGCGACGTGATGCGCAAGGTCCCGGTGATGCCCGAGACCATGCGCCTCGATCAAGCGCTCGCGGAGTTTCGACGGCAGCGCGTCCAGCTCGCGGTCGTCCTCGACGAGTTCGGCGGCACCGCGGGCCTCGTGACCCTCGAGGACGTGATCGAGCAGCTGGTCGGTGAGGTCCAGGATGAGTTCGATCGCGAAGCGCCGGCATTCAAGGAAGAGGCGCCAGGGACCTTCGTGGTCGATGGGCTCACATCGCTAGACCAGCTGCGCGAGCGTCTCAGCGTCGAGCTGACCGACGAGCCCTACGACACGGTCGGAGGGCTTGTCTTCGGTCGGCTTGGTCGCCTGGCCACCGTTGGAGACACGATCGAGGTCGAGGGCTATCGCTTCCAGGTCACGGCGGTGGACGGCCGCCGTGTGGCGCAGGTCCGCGTCGTGCGCGCCCGTCCGCCGCGAAAAGCGGCCTGATTAGAAACAATTGTGACGGCGAAGTAACGGCCCGCTTGCCCGGTGCGCTGGCATGAGAGGTGCTTATCTATTCCGCATGATGGACCTTTTGACCGGTGACGCTGGACTCGCGATCTTCGCGGCCGTCGGAATCGTTGTGACCGCCGTTTCGATCGTTCGCGACGCCAAAGACCAGAAGGCTCGTCTCGTGACCGTGGCCGAGGAGGCCCCGATAGACCTACCCCGCGCCGCTTAGCGGGGGAAGAGCGACCGCACGAAGCTGACGACGTCCCCGATCCGGGCTCCCCAGAATGCTTGCGCGCGCGGGTCCATGAGGACGAAGAGCCCCATCGCCGCCAAGGTGACCGCCCCGGTCATGACGGCGAACCCGATCGCGCTGTTCCGGAAGCCAACCCGCACGTACCAACTTTAGAGCCCGCCCGCGCTAGGCGCGCGCTCCAGTGCGCAGTCGTGCCACAAGGTTGTCGAGGCGCGCTCGCGAGATCGTGAGGAACTTCGCGAGGTTCTGCCGATCGGCCTCGGCGATGCTGCCGTGTCCGTCTTCGCCGATCGCCCGCGCGAGCTCCGAGAGGGCTTCGTTCAGCTTGCGAGTGGCCGTGATGAGCGCGTCGTCACGGAGCGGCGGGATTTCCGGCGCGGCGCGATGCGTCTTCTCGCCGGGGTGCAGGATCCGTTCGACCTGATCGTGGAGGCGAAGGAGCGTGAGCTTCCCGGCGATGATCTGCTTCGCGAGTGACTGGCGGCGCCGCTTGTTCTCGAGCTTCATGAGCTCGTACGCAGCCGAGAGCGTGTCGTAACGCTGCGCCACCATGTCACGAACGTCGTCCGGGGCCGACGCCAGGCGGAGGCGGTTCTCGACGTAGCCCTTGTCCTTGCTCAGCTTCGTCGCGAGATTGCGAATCGAGTACCCGAGCTCGTCCGTCATCTTCTTGTAGATCACGGCCTCGTCGAGCGGCGAGAGGTCTTCACGTTGCAGGTTCTCGATAAGTGCGATCTCGAGCGCGGTCGCATCGTCGAAGCGCTCGACGATCGCCGGGATCGTCTCCTTGCCGGCGAGCTTGGATGCACGCCAGCGGCGCTCGCCGGCGATGATCTCGTACTCGTCGCCGGCGGGGCGGACCAGGATCGGCTGCAGCACGCCGTGCTCGCGGATCGAAGCGGCGAGCTCGGCCAGCGTGTCTTCGTGCCACGTCATGCGCGGCTGGCCGGGATTCGGGATCACCTTCTCGAGCGGGATGTCGCGGACCGCGGTGGGCGTCCGCGCGGCGAGCAGGCTGATGATGCCGGGCTGCACGTCCGCCTCTTGACGGAAGATGCGCTCACCGGCGTCGCGGAACGACTTTCGTGGACGATTACTTGTGAGCACCGATCACCTCCTTCGCCAGGTCGACGAAGCTCTTTGCCGCATCGCTCTTGGGCTCGTACACGGTGATCGGAACGCCCGCGGTGGGCGCTTCGCCGATCTTTACGGACTGTCGGATCACCGTGGCGAACACCTGGTGATCACCGAGATCCTTCAGCGAGTCGAGCATGTCGCGCGCGAGGATCGTGCGGCTGTCGTAGAACGTCGGAAGGAGTCCGTACACCTTAAGGTTCGGATTGAGTCGCGTCTGCACGGTCTTGATGATCTTGAGAAGTGCTGCGACACCTTTGAGCGCGTAGTACTGCGTCTGCACGGGGATGATCACGCCGGTCGCCGCAACGAGCGCGTTCAGCGTGAGAAGTCCGAGGGTCGGTGGGCAATCGATGAGTACGTAGTCGTACCGGTCGATCACATCGCGCGCGAGCTTGTCCCGCAACGCCATCTCGCGGCCGATCGCGTTGAAGAGCTCGACCTCTGCGGCGGAGAGCTCAAGCGTTGCCGGTGCGACGTCCACCTTTTTCGTCTTTGTCGGGCGGATGATCGAACCGAGCGTGACGTTCGAGTCGATGAGGACGTCCGCGATGCTTCGCTCGACCGTGTTGAGGTCGATGCCGAGACCGACGGTCAGGTTCGCCTGCGGATCGAGGTCGACGCAGAGGACTTCGTGACCGAGCGACGCGAGCGCCCCGCCGAGATTGATCGCGCACGTGGTTTTGCCGACGCCGCCTTTTTGGTTCGCTATCGCGATAACGTTGCCCAACCGCGCTCTCCTCTTTGCGAACCCCCTTGCCCGGGTTCGCTTCGAGTTGCTGTGCTCCCCACAGCGCGCGGTTACGTACGCGCCACCAGCCCCGCACGGACTATAACGGCAAAGTCCACGTCTTTGTGCGGCTTTGCAGAAAAGATTTTCTCCAAGGGTCACTGCCTAGGGCCTGTCGCGTGTCGCCCGCGGGCCCGTCATCGATACTTAGCGCCATCAACGGGCCCGCGGGCGAGACGCGCGAGCCCGTCGTCGGCCGCTTGCGCGAGCGAGCTCGCGCAGCGGAATTCCTAGGGCTCGTAGCTCAGTGGTAGAGCGGCGGACTCATAATCTGCTGGTCCCAGGTTCGATCCCTGGCGGGCCCACCGGAGTGCCTGGAAATAGGCCTTCGGTCCCTACGCACCGACGTGAAACGGGCTTCGACAGTTCGGCGCGGGTTCTAGGACTACCGTTTCTTCGAATGTCGATGGACCAGGTCGCGTCGATGACCGCGCGTTCCAAGGCTCAGCACCTTGAAGGCTAGCGAGCAGGCTCTGTCGGTCACGCTCGCCGATGTCGAGCGCGCACGGGAGGTCGTCGGGCCCGTCCTTCACCGCACTCCGCTCTTCTCGAGCCGCTCGCTGTCGGAGCGCATCGGCGGCATGGCGTATCTCAAGGCCGAGAATCTCCAGCGCACCGGCTCGTTCAAGCCCCGTGGCGCGGTCTACGCGATCTCGAAGCTCTCGAAAGAGCAGCGCCAGCGGGGGATCGTGACCATGAGCGCTGGAAACGCGGCCCAGGCGATCGCATTCGCGGCCCGGACCGCAGGCGTCCCGGTCACCGTCGCCATGCCGCAGACAGCCCCTCAGTCAAAGGTTGACGCGACGCGTGGCTACGGGGCCGAGATCGTGTTCGCGCCGGACATGACAAAGCTGATCGCGCTGGTGGGCGAGCTCAAGGATCGCTCCGGCGCGTACTTCCTTCACCCCTACGACGACGCCGCGATGATCGCCGGCCACGGAACCTGTGCCCTTGAGGTTCTCGACGATCTCCCGGACGCCGACCTGTTCGTCGTCGGAGTCGGCGGCGGCGGCCTGATAGCCGGAATCGCGGTCGCGGTCGCAGCCCGACGACCGGGTGCCCGGGTGATCGGTGTCGAACCCACAGGCGCCGCCGCCATGCGGCGCGCGCTCGACGCGGGCGAGCCGGTGCGCCTCGAGCGCATCAGCACCATCGCCGATGGGCTCGCGGCCCCCGTCGCCGGCACGATCCCGCTCGACATCGTCAGGCGTCTCGTCGCGGACGTCGTCGTCATCGACGACGATCTCATCGCCGAGGGAATGCGTTTCCTGGCGCAGCGCGCGAAGCTTGTCGCGGAGCCGGCAGGCGCGGCGGCGACCGGAGCCCTCCTCGCGGGCAAGATCCCGGTGCGCCCCGGGGAGCGAGTCGTTTCGATCGTGTCGGGAGGAAACGTGGACCTCGCGCGGATGGCGCAGATCTTCGGAGAGTGAGGCTCGTGCTCTACGCGGACGGCGCGGCGCGCGGGAATCCGGGTCCGGCCGGCGCCGGCGCCGTCCTTTACGACGAGAAGGGAACGCTCGTGGCGGAGCTGGCCCGTCCGCTCGGTCGCGCAACGAACAACGTGGCCGAATACAGCGCGCTGATCCTGGGGCTTGAGGAGGCGCAGCGGCGCGGCGCGACGGCGATCGACGTGCGGATGGATTCGCTTCTCGTCGTTCAGCAGATGCGCGGACTGTGGCGCATCAAGCATCCCGGCCTAACGCCTCTCGCACTCCGCGCGGGCATGCTTCTCGCGTCCTTTCCGGAGCGCGAGATCCGACACATCCCGCGTGAGGAGAACGGCGCGGCGGACGAGCTGTCGAATCGCGCGATCGACGAGGGGGAGATCAGCGCGTGAGCCAGGACCCGTTGACCGCGTTCGTTTCGCGGAGCCTTCGCGGCGACGTGAGCGACGTCCGCAGCGAGCTCGTCGCCAAGAACGCGCTCATGGAGGTAGAGCGCATTCGTTTCAGCCAGGAGGGAGTCGAACGTTCCCTCGCGCTGAAGCGCGTACCACCGGAGGACTCGCTCGAGGTGCAGCTCCTGCCGTTCCTCGCGCGGAAAACCGACCGCGTGCCGCATGTGCTCTCGCGCGGGATCCCGCCTCCCGCGGTGCCGGGGTGGCCGTGGGTCATGACGGAGGACGTTCTCGACACGACGAGCGCCTGTCACGAAGATCCGCGCGCCATCGTCTTGACGAAGGTAGCGATCGAGCGCGCCGTCGCGACCGACGCTCCGGCCCTCAACGCGCTCGGGGTGAAGACGATGAGTCCGGCGGATCTCGTCGAACGTTCCGTCGAGCGCGCGGCCACGGATCGCCCGCTCGATGCCGAGGCGCGCGCCGCCGCGAAGGCACTCTCGCATCTGCCGATCGTTCTGTGTCACGGAGAGCTCGCGTGCACACACGCGCGTCAGACCGCGCGCGGGGTGATCATCGTCGAGTGGCGTCGCGCCTATCTCGGGTGCGGTTTGCTCGACATCGCGCAGCTGACCGACGATGTGCGGGTCTTCAGTGGAGAAGACCCAGGCGAGAGACTGTTCGAGTTTTACGGCGAACTCACCGGAAACACGATCACCAAGGAGATGGCTCGAGCAAGCCGGCTCGTAAACCAAGTAACACGAACGGTGACGGCGGACCAAAATCCCGGCCGAAGGCCGATAGAATAAACAAGCCGAGCAGGCTCGATGGTCGCGTCGGCGAAAGCCGCCGAGGAAAGTCCGGACTCCACAGGGCAAGGTAGGGGGTAACGCCCCTCCGCCGCGAGGCGAGGCCAGCGCCACAGTGACGAACCCGCGCAAGCGGGGTGAAACGGGCAAGCGCTACCTGGAGCAAGGCCGCGTAAGGGGACCATGGCGTGGCCCGCGCCGTCCCCGGGTAGGCCGCTAGAGGCGGGGGGTGACCTCCGCTCGAGAGGGATGACCGTCCTCGACAGAATCCGTGCTTATAGGCCTGCTCGGCCTCGCCCTCGGGAAGACGATGTGGTCGTCATCCGAACGGCGCGACCGGCCGTATACCGGATGAACCACAAGGAGGATCGAATATGCGCGTATTCGCTGGCATCGCTGCCACGGCGATCCTGATCGCCGCATGCGGCGGAACGGCAGCCGTGTCCACACCGACACCGTCTCCGTCGCCGACACCGTCTCCGTCGCCGACGGTCTCGAATGTCTTCAAGGCTGAGCTGAAGTCGGCGAACGAAACGCCGCAACCCATCACCGACGCTGAGGCGACCTGCGCCGGCACTGCCACCGTCACTTTGAATCCCACAAGCGTGAAGTTCGACGTAACGATCACCGGTTGTCCGGCAAGCACTGCGATCAACATCGGTCACATCCACGAGGGCGCTTCAGGCGTCGGCGGCCCCGTGAAGATCAGCACAGGCCTCGCAGCGGGGGAGCTCACCCTCACCGGCGGCGGTGTCACATTCTCGAAGACCGCTACGCCCGCTGGCCCTCCGGCCTGGGATGCCGCGCTGATCACCGCGATCATGGCGAATCCTTCGGGCTACTACGTGAACTTCCACTCCACCGCACACAGCGGCGGCGTCATACGAGGCCAGCTCACCAAGGCGTAAACGATTTTTCGCCTCACCGCAGCAGAAGGACGCCCCGGGAATGGGGCGTCCTTCGTTCTCTGGACGACCGTGCAGCCGAGCGGATGGCAGTGGCATGGTGCTTGCGTGCCTCCTCATCGAGACCATCGGAAGGAGGTACTGGCAAATGCTTTGGACTGTCATCGTCATCCTGCTGATCCTGTGGGCGCTCGGCGGGTTCCTCTCGCTCGGGCCTCTGGTCCACCTGCTCCTGGTGATCGCGCTCATCGTGCTGCTCGTGCAGCTCATCTCGGGGCGCAGAGTCGCTCTCTAGCTTCTTCGCGCACGCTCGTCGCTCGATGTAAGTCATTGACGCGACGAGCGTGCGCTTGGTATCGTCCCTTGGCCACGCCGAGGGCGTGGACTTGACGAAAGGAAGTGGCGCAGTGCTGAGCTTCATTTGCAATCGCACCGGCTCCGGCGCGCTCGCCGGTCGTCGGCGCAGCCTGCCCACTTACCGGATGGCCTAAGCCGCAAGCTTTTTCGCGAGGCCGCTCGGACCGTGGGCATCGAGAAAGCCCACGGTTTTTTGTTTGTTTGAAATAGGTGAAGAAATGGCCATCCAGATACGCGAAGGGGTACGAACCGAAAAGAAAACGGCGGCTCTCGCGGCGAGCGAGGTCCGCAAATCGTTCCGTCCCGCCCGGATCGTTCCCGGCGGCGGCACGACCGTGCACGCCGTCGACGGCGTGAGCCTCTCGGTCTGGCGCGGCGAGATCTATGGCCTGCTCGGCGCGAACGGCTCCGGGAAGTCAACTCTCATCCGTCTCTTCTCGACCCTGCTCACTCCCGACGCGGGCGACGTGCGTGTCTTCGGCCTGGACATCGATCGAGACGAGCTCGCCGTCAAGCGTCTGATCAACCGCGTCTCGGTGGAGGCTTCGTTCTTCAAGAAGCTTTCGGCGATGGAGAACCTCATCTACGCGGGCCGCCTCTACGGCGTCGCGCCGGAGACCTCACGCCCGAAGATCGTCGCGATCCTCCACCGGCTGGGCATCGAGGACGCCCGCATGACGGAGCCGCTCGAGAAGCTCTCGCGCGGCATGCAGCAGAAGGTCGCTATCGCTCGCGCGTTCCTCTCGGCGCCGATGCTGCTGCTCCTCGACGAGCCCACGACCGGGCTCGACATCCGGAGCAAGCGGGAAGTGCAGACGTTCGTCCGCGATCTGCGCGACGAGCACGACGCGACCATCCTGCTGACGACGCACGACCTCGACGAGGCCGCGAGGCTCGCGGATCGCATCGGCATCCTGCACCAGGGCCGTCTCGTCGCGGAGGGCACTCCAGATGAGCTCGCGGCCCGCCACGGAGGCGGAACGCTCGAGGACGTCTTCATGACGCTCACCGGACGCCGCCTCGACGACGCGGACGCCCCCGAGCATGAGCGGCCGACGTGATCGCCGACGTCGGCGCCCAGCTCGGACTTGCGTATGCCTTCGTGGAGCGAGAGGTCGCCCTCTCCAAACGGTATTGGGCGTGGGAGATCGTGTGGCTCGTCTACGGCATCGTGACGAGCCTTTCGGTCGCGTACATCGCACTCGGCATGCAGGGGATCACCGGCGGCTCCAGCGACCCAGCGTTCGTGTCGCGATTCGTGCTCTACCTCCTCGTCGGCACGATCACCTGGCGCTTTCTCGGGCTCATCTTCGAGCAGATGGGGGAGACGATCGCGTGGGAGCGCTGGGAGGGGACCATCGAGTCCACGTTCATGGCACCGGTCCCGCGCCCCACGCATCTGCTCGGCATGTGCGCTGCCACGCTCGTTCGCGCTCTGGGATTCAGCGTTGCGATCCTCGGGGCCGTTGCGCTCTTCGTACCGGTCGACCTGTCGCACGCGAACCTCGCGTCGGCGATCGTGCTGCTCGCGACGGGTGCGGTGGCATTCATCGGGCTCGCCATCGGCTCGGCGGTCTTCCCCCTGCTCTGGACCGAGAAGGGACTTCAGATGGCGTACATCGTTCAGGCCGTCGTCCTTCTGGTCTCGGGGGTCTACTACGACACGAGCGTTCTCCCCGGATGGATGCAGCCGCTTTCGTTCATCTCGCCGGCTA
>Ga0307284_10000309_pt1 | contig 10384 bp, 9 predicted proteins | sample ER_DNA_123_FD_194480 | JGI IMG/M metagenome (GOLD analysis project Ga0307284, IMG submission 194480) | Bulk soil microbial communities from the East River watershed near Crested Butte, Colorado, United States - ER_DNA_123 | ecosystem: Environmental > Terrestrial > Soil > Floodplain | place: USA... | reverse complement strand
CCGTCGGCGTCGACCTCGGCGCGCACCTGCAGCCGGACTCCTACGTCGAGTTCACCTCGCAGGTGAAGACCGCGCAGATGGCTGGCCTCGTGTTCGATCAGTACGCGGCCAACGACTACAAGTTCGTCGCCATCGACGTGGCCGGGCAGCGCGTGGTCGTCGGCCACCAGGACCCCGCGCGCGGCATGGTCATCGATCAGACGATCGCGAAGCTCCTCTCCCCGGCCGTCGACTACACGCTGTCGATCTCGCTGAAGGCGACCTCGGTCGCCGTCACGCTGAACGGCGCGTACGTGACGACCTGGGCGTTCAACGCGCCGGTCGTCGACGGCTCGCTCGGCCTCTTCACGAAGGGCGGCTCCGCCTCCTTCGACACCGTGCGCGTGCGCACGAACGACCCGGTCTTTGCGGCGGCGAGCAACGTGCTGAACGGCGCGACGAGCACCGGTCAACCTATCGCGACGGAGCTGATGTTGGTGCCGCCTCTCGGGCAGGCGAAGAGTTACTGGTCGACGGCCCTCGGCATATCGGTCACTTCGATGAGCGACATACGTATCGCGATCGCGGACCTATCCGGCGATACGATCGCGCTTACCGTCGGCCGCACGATCTACATCGACCGCGACGGCGCGGGTGGCGGTTGGACCACCGCGACGCTCTACGCCGCGATCAAGAAGGAACTCGGCCACATCCTCGGCGTCCCCTGATACTCAACGCGTGTACGCGCTCTACCTGGAGTCCGGCCCGCAGCGAAAGAAGACCCTCTGCCACGTCCTCGATCTGCTCGGCTGCGTCGTGCAGTGCGATACGACGGAAGAGGCGGTCGCAGCGGCACCCGATGCCATCCGCGCCTACCTCCACTTTCTTCAGCGCCACGGAGAGAAGGTCGATGCGAAAGCGGAGATCGAAACGCGGATCGCCGAGCACAACACGGAGGGGCTCTTTTCCGGTCAAGCGATCTGGCCGCAGGACCTCAAGCCGCTCGCACCGGCCGCGCTGGCGAGGTACCTGCGCTGGCTGGAATGGTCACGCGCGGATCTGCTCTCGCTCGTGAAGGGGATGAGCGAAAAGCGCCTCCGTGCGAAGCCGGCAAAGGGCCGATCGCTGCGCGACATCCTTCTCCACGTCCTCGACGCCGATAAGTCGTACGTGTACGCCCTCGTCGGGCCGCTGAAAACGATGGGGGAGCCGACGAACGCTGCGGATCGGGCCGATCTCGATCTGCGCGTGGGGCTCAAGGAAGCGCGCGCAGCCGCGATCGATCGCCTGAAGACTCTTACGCCCGGCGAACGTGCCAGGGTGCGGAAGGCAGGTCAGTCGACGTACTCCGCATATCGCGTGATCCGCCGGATGCTCGAGCACGAATGGGAGCACCGCCGCGAGATCGCGGCGCGCCTCGGGGGCGCGGCCTAGGCGCGGACCGGCACCCGGCCGATCGCGTTCGCGATGGCGTCAGCGAGGGGCGCCGCCAGCGCCCGCTCGTGATCCGCGCGCGCGTCGTACCCGCAGACCGAGATGCCGCGCACATCCGCGACCGCGAAGACCTGACGCAAGACGAACGCGAAGTCCTTCATTGGCGGACCGCCGACGGCTGCGAACGCGACCGCGGGAAACTCGCGAGGATCGATCACATCGACGTCCACATGCACCCAGACCGACCGTCGTCGCGTCCACGCGACCAGACCGGGCGCATCGGGGTGCTCTTGGTCGAACGCGATCCGGAGCACGCGGGAGCGCTCGAGGTTGGTGATCTCCCCGCTGTCGAGCGACCGCCCGCCGACGAGCGCGACGCGGTCGTCGGCGATCTTGCGAGCGCCCGGGAAGAGGAGCGGCGCGACCGAGCGACCGCAGAGATGCGCCAGGACCATCCCCGAGATGTAGTGCGACGGCGTCGTGGCCATCGTGTTGAAGTCCCCGTGCGCATCGAAGTACACGAGTGAGAGCTCCGGCTCGGCGGTGAGCGCACCAGACAGAGCGCCCGCGACGACCGTGCACTCGCCGCCGAGGACCGCGGCGGTCGCGCCGTCGCGCATCGAAGCGAGGACGCCGTCGGCGAGTCCCCGGCACGCCTCGCGCGCCGCGCTGAGCCAGCGCTCGCGCGGGTTGAAGGGAATGCGCACGCGCTTCTCCACCCCGAGTCGATCCGCGAGGAGAGGACCGAGGGTGGCCGGCGCTTCCTGGAGCCCCATGAAGCGCTGCTCCGTGACCACGCCGGCCTCGAAGATATGGAGCGGGCGAGCCGCCATTTCTGGACGCATGCTAGCCATGCGAACAGGCAGGCGGCCCGCCCGGGACCGCCCCTTAACGAGTGATGAGACCGCTCTGATTGAGCGCCAGGCAGATGATCGCGACCGCCGCTAGCGGATAACGAGACCAACGTCCGGAAACGAGCATAAGGATCCCGCAGACGAGGGCGATGAGCGCGAGGATCAACGTGATCGACATCGCGGGCATGGGCACCTCCCGTGCGCACCAGGTCGGTGGTCTCTGACCGCCGCCGCGGTCAGTCTATGGTCGAGAGCAAACGATCGATCGCGGCGAGCCCGGAATGCAGGACGCGCGACGGCATTCCGAATCCGATCCGCAGATGCCGCTCCGCCCGGAAGTGGATGCCGGGCACGATCATCGTGCCGTACTCGCGTATGAGACGGTCGACGAGCTGCATCGAGTCGATCGGGTACTGATAGCTGAAGAAGCAGATCGCCCCCGCGGCGGGCGGGGTCCAGTGCAGCACCCGCGAGTGGCCCGCGGCCCAGTCCTCGAGCAGGGGCCACCGTTCGTTGATGAGGAATCGCGCTCGCTCGAGAAGCTGCTTGCGACGCTCGAGCGCGATCTCGGCGAGCGACTCGGACAGCGTGGCCGGAGCGATCGTCGTGTAGTCCTTTATCTCGACCGCGGCCTGGATGCGCTCGCGCGGCCCGACGATCCAACCGATGCGCAAGCCCGGAAGTCCGTAGACCTTCGAGAGCCCGCCGGTCACAAGGATCCGCTCGCCGCGGCCGCTGAACGACGGGCTCTCCTCTGCGGACCGCTCGGCCCCACGGTAGACCTCGTCCGCGAGGATCCACGCGCCGTGCTGATCGGCGATACGCACGATGCTCTGCACCTCGGCCTGCGACAGGACCTGCCCGGTCGGGTTGTTCGGCTGGCAGACGCAGATGAGACGCGTACGCGGATTCACGGCGGCCGCGAGTGCGTCGATGTCGATCGTCCACTCGCGCTCTTCCCGCAGCCAGACCTCGCGCACGCGCGCGCCGAGCGCGGTGGCGAGGCCATGCACCTGCATGTAGTTCGGCATCACGACGACGACTTCGTCCCCCGCGGTGACAAGCGAAGCGAGCGCGAGGAAGTTCGCCTCGCTCGTGCCGGTCGTGATCATCACGTCGTCCGCCTGGTGCCCCGGGTGAATACCGGCGACGAGCGCGCGAGTCGCCTCGCGCCCGACACCCTCGGCGTAGCCGAGCTTCGTCTTCATCAGCTCCTTTGGGTCGCGCGTGATCTCCTGAAGCTCAAGGGCGTCGACCCCCGATTCGGAAAGGTCGTACTTCACCTTGTGCTCCCACTGGGACTGCATGCGCTCCATGTCGAACCGGGGGAACTTCATCGCGCTACATCATCTCCTGCCGTGGGTGTATCGGCCATTCGGCCTGCGCTACATGGAGAACTGTGCGCACGCTTTGAATGGCGCGACCGCGAACGAACCGGCGACCAGCCCGACGCCGATCACGATCAGCGCGATCCGTAAGGCGAGGGCGCCACGGGCAAGCGAACCAGCCACGATGGCTGCTACCCCTACGCTGCCGCTCACCAAGGGCCACATGTTGTAGAACGCCGGCGTATCGATGCACCTCGCTGCGGTAGAGACGACGACCGCCGCAAGCGCGGTGGCAGCGCCGGCCGCCACGCCAAGAACAGCCGCTCGTCCCATCGCGTTGGCAACGATATCGTCGACTGCGTGCGTGTAGGCATCCAGCTGCCCGAGGTCGAGCGCGAGGTGCGCTGGCCTGAAGTCGCCGCCATCGCCCGGGCCGCGGAGGAATCTGGATTCGAATCGATCTGGGTCGGCGATCATCTCCTCTACCGTGGCGGCGACCGACCCGAGCGAGGCCCCTGGGACGCATGGACGCAGCTCGCGGCGCTCGCGGTGCTCACGACCCGCGTTCGGCTGGGACCGCTCGTCGCCGCGACCGCGTTCCACGCGCCCGGCGTCATCGCGCGAATGGCCACGTCCATCGACGACATCTCCGGCGGCCGGTTCACCCTGGGGCTCGGCGCCGGATGGAACGAGACGGAGTTTCGCGCGTTCGGCTTTCCGTTCGACCATACCGTCTCGCGTTTCGCGGAATCGATCGAGATCGTGCGACGGCTGCTCGCGAGCGAGCACGTCACGTTCGACGGAGAGTTCCACAGCGTCGTTGACGCGGTGGTCCTGCCGCCGCCCCGCCGGGCCGTGCCGATCATGCTCGGCTCGAATGGCGCGCGGATGCTCGGGATCGCGCTGCCGCACGTTGCTGCCTGGAACACCTGGTTCAGCTCGTACGGGAATACCGTCGAAGGCTTCGCGAACCTGCGGGAAGACGTCGACGCCGCGTGCGCGAAGGCCGGTCGCGATCCCGCCGAACTGATTCACAGCGCGTGCGTGCTCGTGGAGGTCGGCCGGGGCTCTGGAGCACGACCGAGCGACGTCCCGGCGGTCGCCATCAAAGATCTCGCGTCGCATCTCCGGCTTCTTGGGGAGGCCGGCGCCGATGAAGCCATCCTCGTCCTGGACCCCATCGATGAGCGCTCCACGCGCCATGCCGCGAACGCTATCGTTGACCTGAAATAAGCGTCCTTTGCCCCGTCCGACCGGACGGGGCCTTTCGGCGTCTAGGAGTGAGCGTGGCAAGATTCGCGAAATTCTTCGGAGGCGCCAAGGCCGCGCCGCGCGTCGATCGCGTCGTCGTCGGCCTGGGTAATCCGGGCGAGGGCTACGCCAGCACGCGCCACAACGTTGGCTTCCAGGTCGCCTCACGTTTGGCGAAGCGCGCGCGCGCCGAGTTCGCCACGAAGGCGGCCGACTCGCGCATCGCCGAGGGCTCGATCGACGGGGTGCGCGTCGCGATCGCGCGGCCGCAGACGTTCATGAACGACTCCGGCCGCGCGGTGCGGAAGCTTCTCGACCGTTACCGCATTCAACCGTCGGACCTGCTCGTCGTCTTCGACGAGGTCGACCTCCCGCTCGGCAAGATCAGGCTTCGGGAGAAGGGCGGCCCGGGCACGCACAACGGGATGCGTTCCATCGTGTCCGCGATCGGCGAGGACTTCCCGCGTCTGCGCGTCGGCGTCGCGCCGGCCGACCCCCTCCGCGAGATCGGCGACCTCGTGCAGTACGTGCTCAATCCATTCGAAGCCGACGAGCGAGTGGCAGCGGAGACGTCGCTCACACGCGCGGCGGAAGCCGCGGAGGTCGCGCTTCGCGAAGGCATCCAGCCCGCGATGACGAAGTTCAATGGTTAGCGCGGTCGACGTCGCGCGCGCGAGACTCGGTGGCGTCCTCGAGCTCGCCGACCGAAGCGCCTCGTTTCGCGAGCTCGCGTCGCGCCTCGAGGATCGGCAGCGCCTCGCGGTCGCCGACGCCACCGCGGGCGCGCGTGCGTTCGCATGGTCCGCGCTCGTCGCGCAGAACGCGCGCACCGTCGCGCTCGTCGCGCCGAGCGAGGACCGCGCGCGCCGCTGGCGAGCCGAGCTCGCCGGATGGCTGGGCGAGGACCGCGTGCTCGCATTCCCGGAGCGGGAGACGATGCCCTTCGAAGCGAGCGCGCCCTCGGGCACCGCGGTTCACCAGAGGCTCCTCACGCTCTGGCGGCTCGCGACCGCATCCGCCCCGGTCGCCGTCGTCACCAGCTTGCGCGCGCTCCTCGAGCACACCATCCCGCCGCAGGAGCTCGCTCGTCGCGGCCGAACGCTCCGGGCGGGCGATCGGGTCTCCTGGGCGGAGACGGCCGCGTGGCTCTTCGATCTCGGTTACGAGCCCGTGACCGAGGTGAGCGAGCCGGGGACGTTCTCGCGCCGCGGCGGGATCATCGACATCTATCCCGCGTCCGCGGAGCAGCCCGCGCGCGTCGAGCTCTTCGGCGATGAGATCGAGACCCTCCGCGCCTTCGATCCCGTGACGCAGCGCTCGCAGTCGCCGCTCGAGGAATTGATCGTCCTTCCGGCGCGCGAATTCCCGCTCGAAAGCGCGCCCGCCCTCGCGCAGAAGCTCGCCGGCGCGGGGTGGGACCGGCTCGCGCATGCCGACGACGACGAGGGCGCTGACCTCTCGCCGTACGCGACGCTCGTCGATGCGCTCCGCGAAGGCGGCTACGCGCCGGGCGCGGACGCATTCGCGCCGGCTCTCGGCGCCACCGCGTCGCTCCTCGATCATCTCGGGGCTCGCGCGAGCGTCGTCTTCGAGGACACGGTCGAGCTCGACCTCGCGCACGACGCGCTCGAGGCACAGGCCGAGGAGCGGCGCGACGAGCTTGCGGCGCAGGGCCTCCCGGTGTCGGTATTTCCCCCGCCGTATGTCCCCCGCTCGAAGATCGACGCGCTCGCGACCGAGCACGGCACCGCGCGAATGGGCTCGGGCCCGAATACCGTGCGGCTCGGATGGGGCGGCAGCACCAGCTACGCGGGCCGCCTCGCCGATTTCATCGGCCAGCTTGCAAACACGCCCAGCGACGGCATCACGCTGATCGCGACGCCGCAGGCGGCGCGCCTCGCGGAGCTCCTCGCCGACCGCGACGTGACGGCTGTGGCGCGCGAGACCGTGGAAGACGTGCCCGCGGCGGGCTCGCTCGTGGTCGCGCGCGTCCCGCTCGCCGAAGGCTTCAGCGTCCCCGAGCTGGGGCTCCGCGTATTCACGGACGCCGAGGTCTTCGGGTTCCGAAAGCCGCGCCACCCCGAGCGCCGGCGCAGGCGCGTCCAGATCGGCTCGTTCCTGTCCGACCTCAAGCCGGGCGATCACATCGTGCACGAGGACCACGGCATCGGCCGTTTCGAGCGGTTCATCACACGCGAGGTCGCAGGGGTGGTGCGCGAGTATCTCGAGCTTCAGTTCGCCGGAACGGACGTCGTATCGCTCCCCACCGAGCGGGTCGACAGGGTGACGCGCTACGTGGGCGGCACGCCGCCGGCCCTCTCCGCGCTCGGGGGCCGCGAGTGGGGGATCACCAAACGACGGGCGAAGAAGGCCGCCGAGGAGATCGCCAAGGAGCTGCTCCGCCTGTACGCCGCCCGCGAGGCCACTCAGGGGTTCGCCTTTGCCCGGGACACGCCGTGGCAGATCGAGATGGAGAACGCCTTCCCGTACACCGAAACCCCCGACCAGCTGCAGGCGATCGAGGACACCAAGCGCGACATGGAGCGCGGCCGTCCGATGGATCGGCTCGTCGTCGGCGACGTCGGGTATGGCAAGACCGAGGTCGCGTTGCGCGCCGCGTTCAAGGCCGTGCAGGACGGGAAGCAGGTCGCGATCGTCGTGCCGACGACGGTCCTCGCGCAGCAGCATTACGAAACGTTCGGCGAGCGCCTCGCGACTTTCCCGGTCAACGTCGAAATGCTCTCGCGGTTCCGTTCGCCGGCCGAGCAGCGGGCCGTCGCCGAGGGGATCGGCAGCGGCGAGGTCGACATCGTCGTCGGCACGCACCGGGTGCTCCAAAAGGACGTGCATTTCCGCGATCTCGGCCTCGTGGTGATCGACGAGGAGCACCGCTTCGGCGTCAAGCACAAGGAGCGCCTGAAGCAGATGCGGACCGAGGTCGACGTGCTTTCGATGACCGCGACGCCGATCCCGCGGACCCTGCACATGGCGCTGTCCGGCGTGCGTGACATCAGCGTGATCGAGACCCCGCCCGAGAACCGGCAGCCCATCGAGACCCACGTCATCGAACGGAGCGACGACGTGCTCCGCGAGGCGATCGTGCGCGAGATCGATCGCGGAGGTCAGGTCTACTACGTGCACAACCGCGTGCAGGGCATCGAGCAGGAAGCGCATCGCCTCCGCGAGCTCGTGCCGACCGCCCGCTACATCGTCGCCCACGGCCAGATGGACGACCGAAAACTGGAGCGGGTCATGGTCGAGTTCGCCGACGCCGAGCACGACGTCCTCGTGTGCACGACGATCATCGAGTCGGGGCTCGACATCCCGAACGTCAACACCATCGTCATCAACCGCGCCGGCACCCTCGGTCTGGCCCAGCTCTACCAGCTGCGCGGGCGCGTCGGGCGGAGCGCCGAGAAGGCGTACGCCTACCTTCTCTATACAAAGGAACAGCACCTCACCGAGCAGGCCCGGAAGCGCCTCCAGGCGGTGTTCGAGGCGAGCGAGCTCGGCGCCGGCTTCAAGATCGCCATGCACGACCTCGAGATCCGCGGCGCCGGGAACATCCTCGGCGCCGAGCAGCACGGGCACGTCGCCGCGGTCGGTTTCGAGCTCTACACCCAGCTCCTGGAGGAGGCCGTGAACGAGCAGCGGGGCGCGCCGCGGGCGGCGGCCCTCCCCGAGATCACCGTCGACCTGGCCCTCTCCACCGCGATACCCGACGACTACGTGCCCAGCCGCCAGCGCAAGCTCGAGCTGTACCGGCGCATCGCCGAGCTCGCCGTGCTCGACGACCTCGCCGGCCTCCGTGACGAGCTCCGGGACCGTTACGGGCCGCCGCCGGAACCGGTACGAAACCTCCTCTACGGCGTTGAGGTGAAGCTGCGCGCGGCCAAGGCGGGCGCGACCGAGGTGCGCGCGCGCGGGCCTGAGCTCCGCGTGGTACTAGGACGGGACATGCAGCCAGACGAACGCACGCGCGTTCTGCGCTCGTTCCCGAAAGCCCAGGCGGGACAGCGGCAGATCCGGTTGTCGGTCCTCGACGTGAAGGCCGACTGGCGCGATGCGCTCACCGGTTTGCTCGATCGACTCGCGTCTTGATGAAACTTCGCTGCGACCACTTGCGGCAGCGTTCTGTCATCTTTCGATCTCACGATGATTACCGCGCTTCGCACCATCGGCCTCGCGGTGCTGGCGCTATTGCCGACCCTTATCGCGGGGCTCGCTCTCCGCTAGTACCCCGCGCGGCAGCCTCATGAAGATCGGCATCGACCTCGACGACGTCATGGCGATCTGCTCCGTCCCGTACCTCCGCCGATTCGCCCACGAATTCAACGTGGACCTTCCCGACGAGAGCCAGATCGGGTGGCACCTGCTCTCGCAGAAGGAGGCCGGCACCGGCTACGACACGGTCGTCCCGGGCCTGGAGAGAGTGACCCTCGAGCAACGCGATCAGTTCCGCATCCGCCTCTACGACAGCACGTTCTTCGCGGAGCTCGAGGTCTACAAGGATTGCCCCGTGGTTCTCGAGCGGCTCGTCGCCGCCGGTCACGAGCTCTATTTCATCACCGCCCGCGCCGAGCGCCGCCGGTACATCACCGAGACGTGGCTGCGCGAGAAGGGCATCTTCGATCACGCGAAGGCGGTGCACCTCAAGCCCATCGGCGACTTCCGGCCCGAGTACCCGCGTGGCCGCTATGACCCCGCCGGGTCCGCCGACTACAAGGTCCGTCTCGCGAAGGAGCTCGAGCTCGACGCGTTCTGCGAGGACGACGTGGTGATCGCCCAGACCCTCGCGAAGGCCGGCGTCCGCGTCTTCCTGTTCGACCAGCCCTGGAATCGCGACGTGGTGGGTGAACGGATCACGCACGTGGCGGGTTGGACCGACCTCGCGGAACGTCTCGGCGTCTGATGGAGCCGACCACCTTCTATTTCGTTCGTCATGGCGAGAGCGAGGGGAACGCGGCCCGGGTATTCACCGGACAGACCGACTCGCCGCTCACAGAGCGCGGTCGTCAGCAGGCGGCCGCGGTCGCCGACGAGCTCGCGAAGGTGAAATTCGACCGGATCATTTCGAGCGATCTGTCGCGAACTCGCGACACCGCCAGGGTGATCGCGAAGCGCCAGGGCGTTCCGGTCGAGGTGATTCCGGAGCTCCGTGAGATCGACGTCGGCGATCGGACAGGGAAGACGTTCGACGAGACGCGCGGTCTGCCGAACTGGAACGACGACGGTTTCGTCTCCTGGCCGGGCGGGGAATCGCTCGATCAGGTCCTCGCGCGCACGCTCGGCGCGATCGATCGCCTCACCCGCGAGAGCCCTGGGAAGACGATCCTCGTGGTGGGCCACGGTGGCGTGAATCGCATCCTGCTGTCGCACTTCCTTGGGATCCTTCCGAAGCTTGACCGAAGTCCCGGTGGGAACACGAACATCAGCGTCGTGCACACCGATGGGAAGAAACACACCGTCGAGCGGCTCTTCGCCACGGATCATGTGTCGAGGGCCGACAGCCCAACTTCCTGATCCAGCGTCAGGAGC
>Ga0307284_10000308_pt1 | contig 10395 bp, 12 predicted proteins | sample ER_DNA_123_FD_194480 | JGI IMG/M metagenome (GOLD analysis project Ga0307284, IMG submission 194480) | Bulk soil microbial communities from the East River watershed near Crested Butte, Colorado, United States - ER_DNA_123 | ecosystem: Environmental > Terrestrial > Soil > Floodplain | place... | reverse complement strand
CGGCGCGACGGCGTGCTTGCAGCCGCCGACGGTCGCGACGCCGTGCTTCGTCACCGTGTCCATTCAATACACGTTCCACACGCTCGTGCCGTGGCCGCTCATTCCCAACACGGCCAACTTCGACCGCAGCACGACGATGAGGACCTTCTATTGATCAATCTTCGTCGCTTCTTCAGTGACCAGAACATCGAGGCGCAGCGCGGGCAGTCCCTCGTGGAGTTCGCGCTGCTCATGCCGATCATGCTTCTGATCATCACGGGACTCTTCGACGTCGCCCGTGCGGTCTGGGAAGAGAACACTCTCGCGTACGCGGCCCGTGAAGGGACCCGCTTCGCGATCGTCCACGGATCGGCCGGAACCGGTCCGCTTCCTGACGGATGGACTTGGGGCGCGGCCGACCCGACCGACGTCAACGACCACGTCATCGGCTACGTCAAAACCGTGGTCAAGGCGGCCGCGATCGGCGTGCCGAATGTCACCGTGACGGTCACGTACCCCGACACCTACTCGGGCACGGGTCCGCCGCCGGTGAAGTGCGCGGACCGCAACTGCCGCGTCATCGTCGACGCTTCGGCACCGTTCGTTCCGCTTCCGTCGCAATACCTATTGGGTGGGGCATTCCAAATAACCCTGAAGGGGGGATCGCAGCTGGTGATTCAAAGATGAAAGCGCTCAATCGATTCTTCGGACGTGACGACGGCGAGGAAGGCCAGGCCCTCATTCTGTTCGCGATCATGATGCTGGCCCTCCTCTTCGCGGTCGGCCTCGCGATCGACGCAGGCCAGCTGTATTCGGCCAAGCGAACCGAGCAGGAGGCCGCGGACGCTGCGGCCTTCGCGGGCGCGGTCGTGCTCTATCAGCAGGGGACGGGCGTTGAGGCGATTACCGCGGCGCGCACAGACGCGCTGACCAACGGCTACGTGAGCGGCGGCGGGTGCACCCTGTCGTCGCCCGGTTCGTGCTACGACGCGGCGACTCAGACGACGGTCAGCGTGTACTGGCCGCCGGTCTCGGGCGCCTACGCTGGCAACATCAAGCACGTCGAGGTCCAGATCACCCGCCAGGTGAAGACGTCACTCGTGCCGGCTGAGGCGGCCTTCAACCCGGTGCGCGCACGCGGCGTCGCCGGCTCGGAGCCGCTCAACAACGGCTACGCGATCATGGCACTCGACCGCGGCAACACCTGCGATGCCTTCGAGACTTCCGACAACGGCGACCTGCACCTCACCGGTGGCGGGATCCTCGTCAACTCCACATGCAGCACCGCCGCCTCCAATGACCAGAACAGCGCGCCTCGCTTCACGATCCAGTCGCCATACCCGCTCGACGTGAACGGCGGCGCGACCGGCCACTGGAACGACATCGGCATCCCGGTCAACCCCGGTCACAACCAGATCCCCGACCCGTTCGCGGGTTTCCCGAAGCCGGCCATCACGGGCCTGCCGGTCTGTAACTCGCTCGCCGCATGCCAGGATGGGTCTGGAAACCAGATCCCGGGCATCTACACAACGAACTTCGGCGGCAACGGCAACACGGACATGACCATGAACCCCGGCATCTACATCTTGAAGGCCGGCATGGACACCGGCGGCAACAACGCCATCACCGGAAACGGCGTCTTCATCTACAACACCTATTCAACGTACCCGGCCGCACCCGGCGCGAGCCCCAACTGCCATGAGGTCAACCTCCAGGGCAACGCCACAAGCACCCTCTCCGCGCAGACGACGGGGACCTGGGCGAACCTCCTCGTCTACCAGGACCCCGCCTGCAGCACCTCGATGCGGATCGGCGGCAACGGCACTTTCCTCGGCACCGGCTCGATCTACATCCCGAGCGCCGAGTTCACCTTCGAGGGCAACCCGTCGACGCTCAATGGTAGCCAGCTCATCGCGCGGACCGTGAACATCCAGAACGGAAACATCACGATCAACTACAACCCGGTGACCACGGCGCAGCCGATCCTCCCGCGTCTCGCCGAGTAAGACCGAACTCGCAATCGCCGAAGGCCCGCCGAAAGGCGGGCCTTCTTCTTTTTAGAGGCCGAGCTCTTTTTCGAGCAGACGCGGCGGAAGCGAGCCCGCGGCGAGCAGCCGGTCGTGAAAGAGCCGCATCCCCCACCCCGCGGCCCGCGCCTTGTCGCGCAGGGCGAGGATCGCGGCGCGCCCGAGCGCGTAGCTCGACGGCTGCAGCGGCGTGAGCGTGTAGCGGCGCACCTCCGCGACCGCGTTCGGCGGCTCGAGGCGCGCACGCTCGACCATGAACCGCACCGCGTCGTCGAAGCTCATCTCGCCCGTCGCCAGGCCGACGTCGACGGTCACCCGCGCGGCTCGCCAGAGCAGGTCTTTGAGGCGAAGGAGCCGCGTCTGCGGCGAGTCGAGATAGCCGAGCTCGGTCATGAGCTCCTCCACGTACAGACCCCAGCCTTCGACCATCAGGTTCGAGCGGATCGCCTTTCGTGCGAGCGACGGCTGATCGGCGGCGACGGTGAGCTGCAGGTGATGACCGGGGTAGCCCTCGTGGCACGCGATCACGGCGATGCCCGCGCGCGGATGGCCCTCGAGCCGCTCGCGGCGTGTCTTGTCGTCGTCGCCCGCGTCGGGAAGGGTGACCCAGAAACGTCCGCGGCGCGATGAATCGAACGGCCCGGCGCCGACGTATGCGGCGTACGGATACGTCGGTCGCTGGAACTCGGGCATCGCCTCGACGATGAGGTCCTCGCCGTACGGGATCGTGGCGAGGCCCGCAGTCGCGACCGCGAGACGCGAGCGCTCCATCTCGGCGCGGTATGTCTCGACGAGCGTCTCCTCCGACGGATGGTCCTCGCGGAGGGCGTCGATCGCCGCGCGCCAGTCCTTATGGCCGAGCTCGACCGCGGCGCTCGTGAGCGCGGCCTCGGTCTCGCCGTAGAACTCCTCACCCCATTCGCGAAGAGAGATCGCGTCGTGAAAGAGGAGCTCCTTCTGTTTCAGCCACGCGTCGACGGCGTCGCGCCCTATCGCGAACGTGCCACGAGCTTTTGGCCGGAGCGTCTTCTCGAGCCAGACCGCGTATTCCTCGAGGGCCTTCGCGGCGGCCTCGGCGGCAGGACGGAACGCGCGCTCGGCGGCGCGGTCGAGGGCGGTCGCCTTCGGCAGCATCGCCGGCGCGCCGACACGGAGGAACGCCGCGCCCGCGGGCACTGTCCGAAGCGCGATCTCGACCCACTCCGGCGGCACCAGCGCGGGATCGAGGTTCGCCTTCGCGGCTTCGAGCGCGGCCGGTGCTTCGGCGAGCCGCTCGGCTAGGGTCGCGACGCGCTCGGCGAGCGGCGCGTGCTCGCGCAGGAAGGCGTAATACGCGCCGCGGGTGATCGGGTCGGAGTAGAGCGTCGGCTGCCGGCGCCAACGTTCGAAGGAACGCACGGCGCGATCGCCCCGCAGGTCCGCCACGATCAGCGCGCGGTCGACACGCTCCGCGGGGAAAAGCTCGTTCTCGGTGAACGCCTCGAAGCGCGGGAGCCATTCGTCGCTCTGGCGATCGCGTGCCGCGAATCCGTCGGCGCTGAAATCACCGAGACGATGGTCGTGCGCGTGAATGCCGGCGATGGATGCGGTGACGGGATCGAGCGCGTAGCGCCCGTGGACGAAGTCGTAGGCGTCCTGGCCGAAGCCCGTGAGTTAGAGCGCTTGCCCGCAGTTCGTGCAGAACTTCGAGTCGCTCGGGTTCGGCCGTCCGCAGTTGCGGCAGTAGATCGTCGTGCCCGGCGCGGCTGTCGCGGCGGTGGTCGTTGACCCGGCGGCGACCGAGGCGGGTTTGTCGTTCGTGGATTCGTCGCGGAAGGTCCGCACGCCCTTGCCCAGCTGGCCGAGGACGTCGGGCAGCTTCCCCGCCCCGAAGACGATCAGCACCACCGCGAGAATGAGAAGAAGCTCGGGACCACCAATACTCGGCATCGTTCACTCCCACGCGAGGCATCTCGATGCGCGAAGCGCCTCGACTTCCAGTGTACCTATGTCTTTAGACGAACAGACCGTCCAGAAGCCCGAGGAAGAGCGGGATGACGACGAGCAGCATCAGCGCGGGTAGATAGCAGACGACCAGTACGAGCATGAGCCGTCCCTCGACGCGACCGGCCGCATCGAGGCTCTTGGCGCGCTCCGATCCGCGTAGGCGGTCGCGGTGATCACGGAGGACGACGAGCGCCCCGCGACCGAGGTCTCGGGCTCGTTCGAGATCGGTCGCGATCGCACCAAGGGCCGGCAATCCGACAGCCGCCGCCTCACGCGCGAGCGCCGGAAAGAGCGGCGCTCCCAGCGCGTACGAGCGAGCGGCAGCGGTGGTGGCGTCATCGATCAATCGGCCACCGACACCTCGCTCAGCGATCGCGACGAACGCACCTTCGATGGGGCGACCACTTGCGACGAGAGCTTCCGCCCACTCGACGAGCGTGACCAATGCGCGCTCGGAATCCGACCGTCTCCGCGCCGCAGCGCGCTCGACGCGGAGGGTTGGGAGGATGAAACCGGCATACCCGGAGGCCACCACGACGAGCGGGCCGATCGGGGCGATCAAGCTCAGGGCCGCGGCGATCGCCGCACCGGTGAGGCCTGCGACGAACTTCGCGCGCACGAGGTCGCTCTCGCTCCAACCGAGTCCACTCTGTGCGAGGTCTCCCGTGACGAGCAGGGATCGCGCAAGTCGGGGAGTGTTGCTGCGAGGCGCAAGCCTGGCCAGTCGGGCGCCGACCCCCGATCGCGGCCGACTCGCAAGCACCGCCGCCGTTATCGAGGTCGCTGCGAGCACGGCTCCGAGGACGATCAGCGGTGCGCTCCCTCGATCGCGCGACGGCTCGCGATCAGGCCGACCACCTCGAGGGAGAGCGCTGCCGGTATGAGGACGAACCGTCCGATGGGTTGCCCAAGCGTCGCCGCGAGCGACGGAACCGTGAGTGCCAGATACGCAGCAAGTGCGGGCACCACCAAGGCAAGAAGGAGGACCTGCGATCGCAGCCCTGCCGTGCGCGCGCGAATCTCCTCGTCGAGGCGCTCCTCGAACGCCAGACGGTCGGCGACCGCCGCGACGAGGATCCCGGCGCGGTCGTACGGAAGCCGTGACGCGATGCCCATCGCGAGCGTTTCGAGCGCTAGCCGCGAACGTCGATCCCTGGCGCCGTCTGCGGAGGCTCGAAGCGCCGTTTCAAGCGGCGCGCCCAGGTCGAACGCGCGAAGCGCATCGACGAACGGCCGTCGCGCGAGGGGATTCTCGCTCGCCGAGCCGCATGCCCGGCGGAGCGCTTCGGGCAGCGACGCACCTGATCGCAGCCCCGCTTCGGTCGCGCGTAGCAGATGCGTCGTCGCCAGTCGCGCTCGCGCGCGCACCGCTCCGGCTCGCGAGCGTATGAACAGGGATGGCGCCAGACCGGCGGCAGCGACGAGCAGGACGGGCGGCAGTGGCGTCGCGAGGGACAGCAAGACGCCACCCAGGATGCAGCTCGCACGCAGCAACTCCCAGTGCCAGATCGGGCGACGCCAATTCGCATCATCAAGGGCCCGACGATCCGGATGGCCGACTCGGACGGTCGCAGACTCGACACGAGCGAACGGCGCGAGAACCGCGCAGGTCACGGCAAGAGCGGCCGCGATCGCTCCCACCCCGATGACACTCACCCGAGTCGCCGCCGGAGCCTCGCCGGCATACGCACGGTGCTATCCCCCGCCCGCCATAAGGCGACGACCTCGCTCTCTTGCGTCGCCGCGATCTCTCGCACGGAGCGGGTGCCCCCGCGATCGCGGACGACGTGCACGAGAATGTCGATCCCCTGCGCGACGTGGCGCGCGATCGCGGCCGCACTAAGCTCACCGGCACGCGCGAGCAGCAGCGCCAGCCGGTCGACCGCGCCGACCGCGGACCCCGCGTGAATCGTCGTGAGCGAGCCTTCGTGCCCGGTGCTGAGGGCTTCAAGGAGTGCTGACGCCTCGCGCGGCGTGCGGACCTCGCCGACGAGAATGCGATCCGGCCGCATGCGCAAGGCATTGGCGACAAGATCGGCGATCCCGATGCCCGAACCGTCCCGCGCCGGAACGCACTCGAGATGCACCACATGCGGATGCGGGAGAACGAGCTCATTGGTGTCCTCGATGACGACGAGCCGCTCATCGTCGGGTATCGCCGCGGCGAGCGAGCGAAGCAGCGTGCTCTTGCCCGATCCGGTGGCCCCGCTTACGAGAACGCTCGCCCGTTCGCGAACGCAGGCTTCGAGGAGCGCCGCCGCGTCGTCGTGCAGACCATTCGCCACCCAGGACGGCGCGGGTCCACGGAGCGGGACCGAAAGCCGATTGAACTTCCTGATGGAAAGGCTCGGGCCGCCGATCGGCGCAATGACCGCGTTGGCACGGCTGCCATCCCGCATCCGAGCGTCGACAAACGGTCGCTCGAGGGTGAGCTCGCGACCCACGCTCCCGGCGATCCGATGCGCGATCTCAGCGACGTCGTCGGCGCCACGAAAGGCGACATCGACGCGCTCGAGGCGGCCCGCGCGCTCGCAGAAGATGTCGCTGGGACCGTTGACCAGGACGTCGGTGACTTCCGGATCGTCGAGCAGCGGCTGAAGCGGTCCGAAGCCGAAAAGCTCGGCGCACATCGCATCGATCTCCGACTCGCCGACCGGCACCCGTGCCGCCACTCGCACGCGTTCGCGAAGGAGCGCTCGCCGCGCGGGCTCGGCGTATGCGGCAAGCAGTCCCGCCGGATCGATGCCGACCGCGACCTCAGCACGGACGCGCGCGACGAGCGCCGGGTCGGTCATGCGACCGCGCGGAGCAGTACATCGACCGCCCGCAGCGTCGGAGCCCGTGCGGCGAAGGCATCGTCCGCGAGATAGGCGTCGTAGGGGATCGCCGCGAGAAGTGGAAAGCCGGCACGCTCGGCCACGCGTGCCGCATCGTCGTCGCCGGCGCCCACAACGACCAGACCGACCGCGCACGGCACGCGCTCGAGGAGCGGCGCGGCACAGAAAACCGCCTGAAGCTGCGCCGCACGCGTACCCGCGACAAGACAAAGTCGATCGAGAGACGACAGGATCGCCGTATCGAGCGAATCGGCACCGCAACCGAGATCCACGACCGCGGCGCGTCCGGCCGCGCAGGCGTCGACCAGACCAACAAGCCGCTCGCCGTCGAATGTCGCGTGCAACGAGGGCGCACCTGGCAGGAACGGGACAGCCGACCACCGCGAGACGAGTTCGCGCTCGCGCCCCGGCTGCAACAGTGCGTCCGCGACATTCGCCGCCGTGAGACCGGCCCGCAGGGCGAGCGATGGGACCCACCGGTCCAGATCGATGAGGAGGGGTGCCTCACCACCCGCCGCGGACCGATGCGCCAGCAACGCGGCGACGGTGCTCGAGCCGGCGCCGGCCGCGAGCGACCAGAAGCCGACCCGCTTTCCCCTCCGCAGCGCCGCCGGCCGCGCGGGAGCGATAGCGGCGAGGGGCTCGGTCCGACCCGTCGCTTCGCGCATCAGCGCGAGCGCGATCTGAGAAACCGGCGAGGCGTCGAGGAAAGCGCGGAGCCGGCTCATGCGAAGAGCCAGCGCGCGAGCGTTCCCTCACGGGTGAGCGCGCGGCGCTCCGGTGGTGCGCCGATGGCGCTGATGTCGAAGACGACCGGCCGAAGGACACGGCGCGCCTCCGTCGTGCGCAGCACGTCACGAGTGGTCCATGCGCGGCGGCGCCACCCGACCGCCTTGTCGACGCCGCACAGAAGATCGCGAACGAGTGCGCGCCTTCTGGGATTCGGCCGTCGCAGCGGCCCGGCTCGCAGCAAACGAGCCGCCTCGGGTCCGAGTGGCAGGGACCGGACGTGAACGAGATCGAGAGCAAGAGATGGAAGAGGCAGCGGTGTCAGGTCACGGCCGATCGCGGCCCGTGTCCCGGCGCGTGGCACGAGGCTCTCGAGTGATGCGACCGCCCGAACGCCCGCGAAGGCGAGAACACGCCGCGCGCGATCGACGAGGTGGTCATCAATGTCGACGAACGCCCCGCGGGGAGTCCGCGCGAGCGTGACAACCCCGAGCGACGCGAGAGCTGCGTCGACGTCGCCGCTCGCTAGACGTTCGCATCGGAGAACGGTCACTCAGCGCGATCCGGCAAGCGTGAGGACGAACATGCTCGTCGCGATGCGATCCGCGAACCGCACCTCGTCGAGCGGGTCGATCGCAACTACGACGCTGCCGATCCGCTCGCCTAAGCTCACGCCCGTTTTCGACACCGCCGTCCCATATGGAGTGCCGGTCTCAGACCGAACGTCGAGCACCATGGCGCCCTGCAATAGGAGCTCCGTTGTTCGGCCACCGGGAGCGCGCCCCGCCACCGGCACGGCAAGGACGTCGACGCGAGCGCCAGGCACGATCGCCCCGCCCATCGCTTGTGCGGCACTCGAAACAGGCAAGGCGACCGCGCGCATCCCCGACGGTAGCGCGAGACCGGTGTGGAACGAGGCAGCATCCTCGGAGAGCGCTGCATCGAGAAGGATCTGGCCCCGCCAAAGCGGCGCTTTCGGCAGCTTTCCTATGGCCGCGTTCCCATCGGCAAGCGCGCCCGCCGGAACCGCATCCGCGGGGATCGACACGATGGTGAGGTCGTCGGCGACGAGCGGATGGGTCGCGTCGAGGTCCCTCGCGGCCACGACGACCGGACTTCGCTGCGCTCCGACGTAGTAGAGCGTCCCGGCGAACGCTCCGGCAACGAGCGCGATGACGACGAGGGCGCGTCGGCCGATCAATTCTCGAGCGCCGGCGACCGGACGACGACCGCGATCGTCGCGTCGACGACGCGGTGACCGGTGTCGGGACTGTCGACGTCGATCCTGAAGAGGATCTCGTAAGCGGCGCCGGGCTGCGGCAGATGACGCCAGGAGGTCCGGAATGGGACGGAGCCCGAGCCGCTGGTGGCGAGCGTTTCGCCTGGATCCCCGGCGATCACCGTCCACGAGCGCACCGGGACTTCGCGGTCGTCGACGAACGCGCGCAGATACAGGGACACTGCGCGACCGCGAAGGACCTCGACGCGCGCCAGTGGCGCGCTCGCCGGAAGAAGCGATATGCCCGGCCGGATCGGCCTGGCCGGCGCAGGCGTGGGCGTGGGCGTGGGCGACGCTATCGTCACGACCGACCGATTCGCGGCGCAACACGCGGTCGTCACCAGTCGCGTCGTCGCGGGGGACACCGACGGCATGGCCGGGGCGGGCGTGACGGAGCGCGGCCCCTGCGTAGGCGCAGCCAGAAGACGAGCGAGCTCGGCGTCGTCCTGGAAGAACACGATGCTGACCGGGACGAATCCTCCATCCCCCAGCACGTAGTTCTCGTAGTAGGTGCCTGCCACCGATCGGCCGTCGCCGAGCGCGCGCCGGCCGTTGAACGCGGTTCCGTCGAAGCCGCTCGACGCGCCCGTTCCGACCGTGTCGAGCACGCGCGCATAGCTGCCGGTCGATTCGTGCACCGTGCTGGTGGAATACGTCGTGAGCGGTCCGCTCGAGGTCACGACATCCGCCACGTACGTATCGGTCACGTAATAAAGGCCGGGGGGCGGCGCGATGAACGGCGCGGGATCCAGCTCGCGATCGGGCTCGGACGTCTCGGGGAGACCGTCCTCGCGGAAAGGATCCCACGCGAGCGCCGGCGTCGACCATACGGCGAAGACCGCGAGAATGGCGGCGGCGGTACGGCGCTTCATCGCGGCGAACTCACCGACAGAACGTCGATCGTCGTAACCGGACGGAGTACGAGGGCACCGAAGATCGGCGTGCGCACCGGCACTTGCGCCGCGATACGCACCGTTGGCCGGTCGTAGCGCGCGCCTGTGCGGGTGTCGTACGCCGGGGCCGAAAGGTACGCGGCTACGTCCGCAGCCGCGGCGATCTCGTCCGCCCGGCCATCGAGGAGCGAGGACGACAGCTCAAGCTCTCTGGCGAAGTATTCGCGCGCCACGTCCGCCGCGTCCGCCGCCAGTCTCAGGGCGCCGGAACTCGCAAGCTCCGCATCGTCCTGATCGTTGACCGCGACGAGAGAGGCCAGATCGGCGGCCGCCCGCACCCGCGCCGCCGCGACGCGCAACGCTCCCAGCTGAAGAACGCCGGCGAGTGCGACAAGTAGGAGAGGCGCGATCACGAGCGTGAGGACCATCGCGGTTCCCCGATCGTCTCGGATCCACCTCATCGATTCACCTCGCCACGCGAGATCGCGCTTGACCGAAGTGGCACGGTTGTGGAAAACAGAAACGGGATGCTGACTGGGTACGCGGACGAAAGTGACACGCGGACCGGCTCGCGCCAGCCCACGCGCGACGGTGCCACATCGACGCTGACGCCTTGAGGGTCGATGCCCGCGGCGCGGAGCTCCTCATCCAGAAAGTGACGGAGC
>Ga0307284_10000293_pt1 | contig 10548 bp, 7 predicted proteins | sample ER_DNA_123_FD_194480 | JGI IMG/M metagenome (GOLD analysis project Ga0307284, IMG submission 194480) | Bulk soil microbial communities from the East River watershed near Crested Butte, Colorado, United States - ER_DNA_123 | ecosystem: Environmental > Terrestrial > Soil > Floodplain | place: USA... | reverse complement strand
TCGGTGCCGGCTGTCCGCGTACGACCTCATATGTCGTTCTCCGTACGACCTGACGTGTAGGTCGGTCTCGGCGCGTTGAGACCCTCCCGCCTCGAGTAGAGGTCACCCTTCGGTTTGTCGACCGCCAAGTAGACCGACCGAAGGGTGACCCTGCTCATGATCCTGGATACGGAGTCCTGGATGAACATTCGTCGTTTCCGCGCGCTGCATGCTGCTGGCGCGACGTTCGCTGAGATCGGCCGTGAGTGCGGCTGTGATTGGCGGACGGTTCGTAAGTATCTGGCCGAGGATGCTGCCTCGGTCCCGCCAACCAGTCCACCGCGGGCTGGGACGCAGCCGTTGCTGATCACCCCGTTCATCCCGCTGGTGGAGGCGTGGCTGCGCGATGCCGTCGACTTGAAGGGGACGGTGATCTATGAGCGGCTGGTCGCCGAGTACGGTTTCCCCGGTCACTATCAGCGGGTCAAGATGTTCCTGGCCGAAGCCCGACCTCGGATCGCAGCCGAGCTGGCCGAGACCGACGACAACCAGCTGACCGGTTTGCACCGCCGCTTCGAGGTGGTGCCGGGTGCGCAGGCTCAGGTCGATTGGGGCGATGAGGGCGACCTGCTGGCCCATGTCGGCATCCCGACCGTGTACTCCTTCCACATGGTGCTCAGCCATTCCCGAGACCCGTTCAGCTGTTTCACCACCAGCATGGATCTGGCCACGTTTTGGGATTGCCACCGGCGGGCGTTCGCCCACTTCGGCGGCGTACCTGGTGCGATCGTCTACGACCGCACCAAGACCGTCATCCGCCGTCATGTCGCGCCCGGGGTTGCGGTGCCGCTGCACCCGGAGGCGGCCGCGTTCGCCGACCATTACGGGTTCGCCATCGATGTGCTGGCCGCGTATCGGCCGACCGGGAAGGGTCGGGTCGAACGACAGGTCAACATCGTCCGTGACCACGTCCTCGCTGGCCGCAGTTTCGACTCGATCGCCGAGCTGGACGGCGCCTTCGCGGCTTGGCTGCCGATCCGCCGCGGTCAGGTTCATCGCACCCATGGCCAGGTCATCGCCGTCCGGGCTGAGGCGGATCGGGCCGCGTTGGGACCGTTACCGGACCAGCCGTATCTGGTCGCCGAGAAGCATCTGCGGCGGGTCGGCAAAGACTGTCTCGTCTGTTTCGAGGCCTCCTGTTACTCCGTGCCCGCCCGGCTGATCCGCCCCGGTCAGCGGGTCCAGCTGCAGATCAGTCCCGACCCTGCTGGGGATCAGGTCAGCATTCACGCCCTCACCGCGGACGGAGGCGGCTGGCTCGCCAGCCATCCCCGGGCGACGCGTCGGGGCGAATGGGTCATCGACCGATCGCATTGGGGTGGACTGCCCGACGGCCACACCCGCGCTACGACCAACACAGCCGAGGCCGCCGAACCGGCACGGCCGGGACTGCTCGAGCCGCTGTCGGCGCTGCTGACCCGACGGCACGCCAACCTGAGGGTCGCCGCCCGACCGCTGGCCGACTACGCCCAGGCCGCCAACCCCGAGGAGAACCGCTGATGAGCACCTTGACCGCCGACCGGATCCGTGACCATGCCACCCGGCTCGGCCTGACCCATCTCACCGACACGATCACCGAACTGGTCGACCGGGCCGAGGCCGCGCAGATGGGCTACCTCGACTTCGTCGACCTGCTGTTGGAAGAAGAGGTCGGGTTGCGGGAGGGCCGCCGGTTCCGCAACGCGTTGAAACTGTCCGGGTTGCCGCACCACAAAACCCTGGACCAGTTCGACTTCGCCTTCCAACCCGGCCTAGACGCACGCAAGATCCGCGACCTGGCCACCTTGGAGTTCGCCCGGGCCAAATCCAACGTGGCCCTGCTCGGCCCGCCAGGCGTCGGCAAAACCATGCTCGCCGTCGCGTTGGCCGTCGGCGCCTGCCAAGCCGGATTGTCGATCTACTTCACCACTTTGGACGACCTGGTCCGTCGCCTCCGCGCCGCCGAAGCCACCGGCCGGTTCAATCGCCAACTCCAAGCCTTCCTCCGACCCGCCGTTTTGGTGGTCGATGAGGTGGGCTACCTGCCGCTGGACCGGGCCGAAGCCAACATGGTGTTCCAGCTCGTCTCCCGCAGATACGAGCGCGGCACCATGATCATCACCAGCAACAAAAGCTTCACCGAATGGGGCCAAGTTCTTGGCGACGACGTCCTCGCCACCGCCATCCTCGACCGTCTCCTCCACCACTGCGACGTGATCAACATCAACGGACCCAGCTACCGACTCAAAGACCGCCTCACCCTGGTCGCCGGAGGTGAACCCATGCCATGATCACCCTGCCGAGACCGACACGTCAGGTCGTACCCAGACCGACACGTGAGGTCGTACCCCGACACAGGGCGTTGAAAGCGCCCACGCTGCGGGAGTCGGCGGGCCGGCTGGCCGAGCGGGCACGGGCCGAGTCCTGGTCGCACGAGGAGTATCTGGCCGCTTGCCTGCAACGCGAGGTCGCCGCCCGCGACGCCCACGGCGGCGAAGGCCGGATCCGCGCCGCCAGATTCCCTGCCCGCAAGAGTTTGGAGGAGTTCGACTTCGACTATGCCCGCGGGCTGAAACGCGACCTGATCGCCCACCTCGGCACCTTGGACTTCGTTGCCGGCAAGGAGAACGTGATCTTCCTCGGCCCGCCCGGCACCGGCAAAACCCATCTAGCGATCGGGCTGGCCATCCGAGCCTGCCAAGCCGGACACCGTGTGCTGTTCGCCACCGCCAGCCAATGGGTCGACCGGCTCGCCGAAGCCCACACCGGCGGCCGTCTCCAAAACGAACTCGTTCGGCTGGCCCGCTACCCACTGCTCGTGGTCGACGAGGTCGGCTACATTCCCTTCGAACCCGAAGCAGCCAACTTGTTCTTCCAACTCGTCAGCTCACGCTACGAGCGCGCCTCCCTCATCGTCACCAGCAACAAGCCGTTCGGCCGCTGGGGAGAGGTCTTCGGCGACGAGGTCGTCGCAGCGGCCATGATCGACCGGCTCGTCCACCACGCCGAAGTCGTCGCACTCAAAGGCGACTCCTACCGACTCAAAAACCGAGACCTCGGCCGCATCCCCACCGACCCGGCCGACACCAACTAAAACCCGGACTGGTCAAAATTCAATTGCCGAAAACTGATCAAATTTCGGTTGCCGTTGACATCTTCGATCCCATACTGGCCAAATACAGGTCTTCAAGATCGACCGGTGCGACTCGCGAGTGGTGGATTTCGGTGACGGGGCCTTCGCGGTCAGCCAGTGCAGCGACCAGCGACCCACTGTGACTCGAGCATGACGTGGGTCGGTCAATCCCTCACGAGCCATCGCGAATGACATGCCGGCCAACAGCGGTCCGCGACAATCCGTCGGTCGAAGGTCTTTAGGCCTCTCTCGACGGTCCGGTCCGCGATAGCTGGCGCGCCACCGGCCGTCGCTCTCTTCTGACCGAACGCACTACCAGACGGGGCCACTGATCGGCCTGCGTCTCGATCCACGCTTCCACAGCCGCCCGCCGGTATCGAACATCCGGTAACCGGTCGAACCCTCACCGCGGTGACGCCAAAGGTAGAGCGTGGCTACCGGCACGCCGAGCAATTGCGAAAGCTCGAGCAGCGTCATGAGTCGTTCGCTGCCGTGGAACGGGCTGACCAGGCGTTCTGACGGTCGAGTTACTTCCACCGTCGCCGTTCGCTCATTGTTGGACGCGAGTGGCATGAACCCCTCCCTATCGTTGTGCTCCATTGAGTGAGCTTTTGTAGCCGGCAAACGTTGCCTTCGAAATCTCTGGACACCATGCGATGCAGATTTGGCGCTCGGAACTGTCAGAAACCCGAAGGTGCGTGGGCGAAGTCGGCGGATCCTTGTTAGCCGCAAGGCTCAGATTCAAGCAAATAGTAGGGGCTTCGGTTAGCTGCGGTCGTTGGAAATCTAACCGGACCAATCTTCTTCCCGGCGAGCGCTCGGGTTGAGGTCAGGGCTCGATGCTCGGCGAGCTTGGACTCGTCGTAACCCAACCTTCGATCCATACGTTGGGGCCTTTGCCGCCGGTGGAACTCGTCTGCGCATCGATCACGTCTTTGATGCTGTTCAGGTCAGGCGAGGTGCATGGGACTGCGCCCAGTGTCATCGCTATGCATGACGGATGCGCGTAGATATCAAGAAAGCCTGGTACGACAGTCTCGGTCCCTAGATTGACTATGTCATCCGTCTCTGGTGTCGGGCTGTCGCCTGCCCATGTGAATTCGCGGTTCTCAAGCGTAAATGCGGAAACGAACTCATCTTCTTCTCGCCCGGTGAGGACGTTCCGTGGACATATGTGTTGCCGACATGCCTATGCTCCTTCCCAGCCTTAGGCACGCCTATCTGCAATCTCAGATTGGTCGAGCGTACGGCCGCGTACCAGCTGGTTTGATGTACAGATGGGCCAAGATCATGTAGCCGATGAGGAAAACCAAAATGCTCAAATAGATAGCGAATCGGCCGGCGCCGGCGATCATCAAGACCGTGAACAAATAGGGAGAACAAAACGTCGCCCTCAGTACCCCAACTTCGTTCAGCCGAGCAACCGCCTGAGGAACTCAAGCAATCCTTCGGGACCATCGACGATGAGATCGGCCTCGTTGATCAGTGCCGGTGGAGCCTCCGGTGAGTCCACCGCGATGCGTAGCGCATCACCGCCAGCAGCCTTCAGCTCTAGCGCCGCGGCAAATGCAGAAAGGTCACCAAGATCGTCGCCAGCCACCACGACACCGCGGGCCTTCGACTCGGTAGTGATCCGACGAACGGCGTCGCCCTTGTCGCTTCGCACGGCTGGGCGCAGCTCCCAAACCAGTTTCCCGAGTATGACCTCCAGCCCATGCCTGTCAGCGATTTGCCGCGCTGCTGCATCGATGGACGCTGCCCAGCGGGCGGGGTCGGTGACCCGCCGCGTATGGATCGCGATGGCGTACTGCTTGTCCTCCAGGTAGGCGCCGCTGTCGCGTACTGCGGCGCAATCGCGCAGATCTTGCTGAGCCGCCATAACAGCCGGGCGCGCAGCCTCCAGCCGTGGATCTACCCATAGCTGTCCGTCGCGGATCTCTTCAAGCCCATACAGTCCGAGATAGCGCACTCCCCGGGCGGCAGCATGCCGGGCAAGATAATCAGCCGGGCGCCCGGACAGCAGCGCGACCGCGGCAAACCGCGCAGCCAGCTGACCAAGCAGCTCTACCATCCCGGGCAGCGGTCTGGCCTCGTTTGGATCATTCACAATTGGGGCCAGCGTGCCGTCGAAATCGAGGCACAGGGCAGTCGTCTGCGCCTGCGCCGCTACTCGGGCAGCGTGCTCGGCTAGTAAGGCGTCAGGAGTTGGCGTCACGACCGGTGGTTAAGTGAGAAGGTATGCCGCTCGCCCGGGTGCAACTCCACAGTTTTATCGCGCACCAAGACGGTAATGGGTGCTGCCGGGCCCGGGCGAGAACTGACCTCGATCCGGTCCTCGGAGAAGGCAAGCTCGAGGCGGTGGTTGCGATAGTGCACGCTGAACTGCAGTTGTTTGATCTCTGGCGGCATTGCTGGCTCGAATCGCAGCACTTGTCCGCGGGCGCGCATCCCGGTCAGGCAGCGCAAGATAAGATCTACCGTGCCTGCCATCGCTCCTAAGTGGATGCCCTCTGCGGTGGTTCCGCCCTGAACGTCCGCGATGTCGCTCTGTAACGCCCGTTGTAGACACTGCCAGGCCTCGTCGGGGTCATAACGCGCAAGAACCCAGGCGGTCACTACGGAGCTGAGGGTTGACCCATGGGAGGTGCGTGCCAGATAATAGTCGACGGTTCGGGCCAGTTGTTCCTCACTTACGTTGTAGCCCATGTTGGCGAGTAGGTCGCAGAGCTCCTCTCGCGACAGGAGGTACAGCAACATCAATACGTCGGGCTGCTTTGAGACCTTGTAGCGATTCGTGCTGTCCCCTTCAGCTTCAAGCACGCGGTCCAGGCGTTGGATGTTGCCGTACTTGGCCCGGTAACCGTCCCAGTCGAATTCGCGCAGCTGCTCGTAGCCCTCGAATTGACTCAGCGCACCGTCGGCGTGGAACACGACGGTCATCTTCTGACTGATATCGCGCCAACGCTCCAACTCCTCGTCGCGGATCATGAGCTCCTCGACCAGCTCTTGGCGGTAGTGAGGCGGTAGCTCTTGCAACGCCTCTAGCGCTGTCTGCATCACCCAGACCGCCATGACGTTGGTGTAGGTGTTGTTGCGCAGCCCGGCCTCGTCGGAGTCGGGGTAGGCCTCGTGGTATTCGTCTGGGCCCATGACGCCGTTGATCTCGTAGCGATCTTGTGCGGGGTTGTACGTGGCGATGCTGGCCCAAAACCGCGCGATTTCGATGAGCAGCTCGGCACCGGTGAAGCGTAGGAATCGAACGCTGCCGGTGATCATGTAGTGCTGCCAGACGTTGTAGGCGATCGCGATGTTGACATGGCGTTGCAGGTGCGAGCGGTCGGGCAGCCACCGCCCCGACTTTGGGTTGAGGTGCAGTCGCTGGGTCTCCTCCCGTCCGTTGGAGCCGCTCTGCCAGGGGAACATCGCGCCTTCAAATCCTTCCTCCCGTGCCGCCGCACGAGCCGTGCCGAGCCGCGCGTACCGGTATTGGAGTAGCGCCTCGGCCAGCCAGGGACGCTGGAAGTTGAGGTACGGGAAGATGAACAACTCGTCCCAGAAGATGTGACCCCGGTAGGCCTCCCCATGCCAGCCGCGTGCCGGCACTCCGACGTCCAAGTGTGCGCTGCGCGGCGAGACCGTTTGCAGGAGGTGAAAAATGTGCAGGTGCAGGACCGTCTCGGTCCACTCGTTGGCGCTGTCCATCGCAATATCGAATCTGTCCCAGGTGTGGAGCCAGGCGCGCTCATGGCTGCTCAGGAGCTCCGCAAAGTTTCCCGCTCTGGCTATCGCTAGACCGGCGTCGTGCCGGCTCTCCGAGATTGCGCGGTCGCGGGAGGTATAGAGCGCGACGATCTTCTCGACTGTCACTGGCTCCGTCTGCTGCACCTGGACGGTGAGGTCGTGAGCGACAAAGCCGGGCTCCTCGACCAGGCTGCGGTCAACCTCGAGAATCTCACCATCGCGCAGCAGCCGCGTCCGGGCGGCCAGGGCAACCCTCACGTGCGATTGGTTTGTCTCAACCTGGAGGTCGACAGTTTCCCTGTCGACTTCGGCCTGACCCAAGATCGTTAAGTGTTGGCCGTTCAGGTCGCGGTAGCGCTTGACGCCAGCGTTGACAACCCTGCCATTCAGGCCGGAGCGGACCTGGATGGTGCCCGACCAGTTCTCAGCTGTGAGCTTGGTCTCCAGGCCTGCCAAGTGTTCATCTTGACGGCTCACGAACCGGCGCTGCACCACGGTGGTCCGCCGCCCCTGGGCGTCTTGCCAGGTAAAACTGCGGATGAGCGTTCCATGTTGCATGTCGAGTTCAAGGCGGTGGTCTTCGACGCGGGGCTGCTGCATGTCGAACCACGGACTACCACCGGAGATGCGAAATTGCAGTGGTAGCCAGTTGGGGACGTTGACCAGGTCCTCGTTCTCCACTTGACGGCCTGCGACTTCGCTGACCAGCCGGTTGTAAAGGCCGGCCACGTATGTGGCCGGGTAGTTGGCGTCGTCGGCTTTCGCCTCGGGTAGCGCGCCACGAGTCATGAAGTAGCCGTTGCCCAGCGCACCCAGCGCCTCCCGCAGCCCTTGCCGTTCGGGGTCGTAGCCGTCGTATACCAGGGTCCATACGTCCGGTGGCCGCTCGGTGTATCGCCGTCGGATCTCCTCGGCGGCCTGCCGTTCCTCCAATCGACCCTCGATGAGCGTGGGAAGGGAGATGTCGTCCAAAGTGGTGACAACGAGGTCGGCTCCGGCGTCGGTCAACTGTTGCTCGTCGCCGAGACGCGCCACGCCGATCGCCGCCATGCCGCCAGCCTTGGCTGCCTGCACGCCACTCGTCGCATCCTCGACGACGAAACACACCTCAGGTGAGAGTCCAAGTTCCTCCGCAGCCGTCAGGAAGATCATCGGATCGGGTTTCCCGCGGGGGAAGTCACGGCCGGAGATGTCGGCGTCGAACAGCTCCTCCAAGGTCATCCCATCGTGCACGAAGCCGTAGTCGAGGCGTTGCTCGGCAGCGAAGGTGTCAAGCCGAATCCGTTCCAGAAACAGCTTGGCATTTTTCGATGAAGACGCCGCAGCCACACGAAGCCCGCTGTCCTTGACAGCGAGGATGAACCGCAGTGCATCGGGAAAGGCCATAAACCGGCCCTGCTCGATGAGCTGGACGACGTGCTCCTGCTTGGCGGCCGCGTACTGTTCGATCCGCCGATCCACGTCGGGCACCCCGAAGTACTCAAGCGCGGCCCGAGCGCCGGCAAGCCGTGGCTTGCCGGCCATGACCTGCTGATACACCTGTGTGGTAAACCGCTCGGCTGTCCAGCTAGTTTGATCATGGACGTGGCGCCAGTCACCCTCCATCAGCTCCTGGAGGGCTTCACGCCACGCCAGCTCGTGTGGCGAGTCGACGAGCACACCGTCAACGTCGAAGATTGCACCTTGATATGGCATGAGCCCTCACCCGTTCCTAAAAGAAGGTTTGTGGGTCGAGGTCGTCCTCCCCCGAGGACCCGTATACGGGGTTAGCCGTCGTCAGAGCCAGCGACGACTTGATATCGCCTAGTCAATTTAGTGCCGGGGCGATTGGAGCGGCAAGACCCTAAGCGGCGACCGCCGCAGCTTGCCGGAGGCGCAGCCGACGCATCGAGCAACGGTCACTTCACCCGCTTGGTATCTGGGCTGGAGACATTTGGCCATGAGCCTGCTGCTCATCATCGAGTGCATCAAATAGCAGGTTGAGCCCTTACACCATGGTGGGTAAGCGGCGTCGCGGACCCACTGGTACGGAAATCTGTGGGGGAAGTCCGTCGGGCATAGCTATCAGCAGCCTGGAAATGACCTCGCCTGCGTTGTCGCCCAGCTAGGACGCCCGGGATTACGATGGCATCAGAACGAAATCCGCGGCGACCGTCGCCACAAGCGGTCCGGCCAGCATGGCCGCCGCCGGGCCGCCAAACCTCCAGCAGGCTCCCAGCCCGCTCATGGAGGCGTCGATCAAGATGGCCGAGCAGCTGGCGCCGAACCGCACGTCAGATCGCGGCAGAATGCACGGATTGGCGGACGAGGGCTTCGACGCGGGGCCGTTTCCTCAAGCTGACGGCGATCACCCACCAGCGCTTCAGCTCGCCGCTCTGGAGCGGGGACGAAGTTCGAAAAGCTCCACGCGATTGCGAGAGATCGAGCTGGTCGTGGCGCCTTGGCCATGGTGCACGTGCGTCCGAAACGCCCGTCGATGGCTCCATTGCCGAGAACGTTGGCGTGGGTGCACCGGGCCGCTAGGAGCAGCAGGTCGACCGCTGAGGCCCAGTTGGCTGGGCAAGCGGTTACCGAGAGGAGGTGACAGATGAGCTATTTGCCAGACGCGTTGAGGCGGGCATCCGGTTGCACTGTTCAAGCCGCCGCGATCTGGCACAGGCACAAGTTCGGACAACCGACCCTACGGTCACGGTCACCTACGACCACTGACCCTTGCAATTCATCATCTTCTAAAGGAGGGAACGCATATGAATGTCTGGTTCATCACCAAGGGTCTACTGCTCAATGACCATGCCGCTGTGATGCCCGGGGAGCCGGGTGGGCGCCCAGCGGACCAGCGGCGCGACGCTCCAGGACGACCCGAGTCGCAGTCGCGTTCCACGAGGGCGGGCTCCATGCATCGCCCAGTCGTCGCGCTCATCGCGCTCGCCGCGGCAGGGGCACTTGCGGCCGGGTGTGGCGGCAACGGCCCAAGCTATGGGGGCTCGGGGGGAGGTCCGTACGGCTCTGGCGGCGCCCCGACGGGCACCGCACCGTCCGGCGTGGCGACGGTCGCGGCCACCAGCACCAAGCTCGGGCAGATCCTGGTCGACGGCAATGGACGCACCCTGTACTTGTTCCAGAAGGACCAGCCCGACCAGTCGGCCTGCGCTGGCGGCTGCGCCTCCGCTTGGCCGCCCGACCAGAGCAGCGGCACCCCCAAGGCGGGGAGCCCCGTCCAGGCCTCGCTGCTGGGCACGATCAAGCGCAGCGACGGCACTACCCAGGTCACCTATAATCACCACCCGCTGTACTACTACTCCGGCGACAGCGGGGCCGGACAGCAAAATGGCCAGGGCCTGAACGCGTTCGACGCCCTGTGGTACGTCGTGGCTCCATCCGGCGAAACGGTCACCAGTGCGACCTCCTGACCGGCCCGCCGACCAAGCGCCGCAGCCGTGCCGGGAGAGATAGGTGTTCGCCTGGCGGTTGGGGGGACGCTCCTGCCGCCGGGTAAACCGGCCGATCGGGCCCTAGTTCTTGGTGGAGGGGCTCGGGTTCGGGGGGCTTGGATGGCCCTGGGCTCCGTCGCCGTCGGCGATGGTGGGTTGGCCGTGCAATCACAGCGATCTCGGTCCTCACCGTGATCGGGGAATGCTGTCCGCAACCGGCCCCAT
>Ga0307284_10000289_pt1 | contig 10593 bp, 12 predicted proteins | sample ER_DNA_123_FD_194480 | JGI IMG/M metagenome (GOLD analysis project Ga0307284, IMG submission 194480) | Bulk soil microbial communities from the East River watershed near Crested Butte, Colorado, United States - ER_DNA_123 | ecosystem: Environmental > Terrestrial > Soil > Floodplain | place... | reverse complement strand
CGCTGGCGCAGGTTGCTGCCCGCCCCCGCCCCGGCCGCGGCGCCCGCGTCCCGCATGGTGGGCACCTTGCCGAAGTCGACGAAGTACTGGAAGTGCACCTGCGCCAGTGCGGCGGCGTAGGCGATGGCATCTTCCGGCGTGATGGTTCCATTGGTCTCGACCGAGACGGTCAGACGGTCGTAGTCGGTCCGCTGGCCGACACGCGTCTCCGCCACGGTGAAGTTGGCCCGGCGGACCGGATTGTAGATGGCATCCACGCGGACCAGATCGATGGGCAGCGAGCGATCGGCCGGGTGCATCTCAGCCTCGACGTACCCCCGGCCTTTGTTGACGTACAGCTCCATGCTCACGTCGCGGTCGTCCTGGAGCGTGAAGAGCAGATGATCGGGATTCTTTACGACGACCGATCCGTGCTCCTGGATGTCACGCGCGTAGACCGGCCCGGCCCCCTCGCGGCGGATGTGCAGAACCGCGTCGTCCACATCCTCGGCCAGCACCAGGGTCAGGGCTTTGAGCCGCTGCACGACCTGATGCACGTCCTCGAGCACGCCCTGCACCGTCTGGTGCTCGTGCACGACGCCATCCAGGCGGAACCCCCAGACCGCGCTTCCCCGAAGCGAGGACAGGAGCAGACGCCGGAGCGAGTTGCCCAGGGTGTAGCCGAATCCGCGCTCCAGCGGCTGGAGCCGGAACTCGGCGGCGTTCGGGTTGTCGTCCCGCTTGGTCATCTCGACGAGATGCGGGCGCACCAATCCAGTCAAATCAATGGTCATGGTCACTTCGAGTAGAGCTCCAGTGTGAGCTGTTTGGCCGTTATCAGACCCGGCGCTTCTTGGGAGGACGGCACCCGTTGTGAGGAATCGGGGTGACATCGCGGATCGATACGACTCTCAGTCCGACTGAGGCGAGCGCCTGAATGGCCGACTCACGCCCGCTGCCGGGGCCCTGGACCCGTACGTGGACCCGCCGGAGCCCGAGGTTCATGGCCTCACGACCGCAGTTCTCGGCCGCGACGGTGGCCGCGAACGGGGTGGACTTCTTCGAACCCTTAAATCCCGCCTTGCCGGCCGAGCCCCATGCGAGCGTGTTGCCGCGCATGTCGGTGATGGTGATGAGCAGGTTGTTGAACGTGGCCGAGATATGAGCGATCCCCTCGGTATCGACCACTTTCTTGGCGCGCTTGGCGCTCGGCGTCTTGGCCGGAGCGGCTGCGGGTACCGGTGCGGGTGCTGGCGCTGGTGCGGTCATTACTTCTTCGTCACTTTCTTCTTACCGGCGATGGCACGCCGCGGACCCTTTTTGGTCCGTGCATTGGTATGGGTGCGCTGACCCCGGACCGGAAGACCGCGACGGTGTCGGATGCCACGATAGCTGCCGATGTCCATCAGGCGCTTGATGTTCATCGCCACTTCGGTGCGGAGCGCGCCCTCGACCTTGACCGAACGCTCGATCATCTGGCGTAGCCGGGCCACCTCGGCGTCCGACAGATCGCGGACCCGGGTATCCGGATTGACGCCCGTCTCGCCCAGAATGCGGCTGCTGGTAGGACGACCGATGCCGAAAATGTAGGTCAGCGCGATCTCGACGCGCTTCTCGCGCGGAAGGTCCACGCCTGCGATACGCGCCATGATCAGCCTTGCCGCTGTTTGTGCTTGGGATTGCGCTTGCAGATGATGCGGACCACGCCTTGTCGCTTGATGACCTTGCAGTGCTCGCAAATCGGCTTGACGCTCGAACGCACCTTCACTCGTATCTCCGGGCCAGGTTAAGGGCTAGCTCGGGAATATAGGAGGGGTCCTAAAGAGACGCAAGTGAAAGTGAATGGCGGGGATTGGGTGGCTCACTACTTCGTTTGAACTGTTGGTTTGGGCACTGGTCTGATACCCTCTACCACAGACGCAATGCTCGACTCAACCCGTTGACCAAACAGCGCTAGAGGAGTTCTCAATGAACCAGACCGACACCGTCTCCTTGATGGCCGCTACCCTGTGCGCAGGCCTGTCAGAGAAGGCAAAGACCCAGCCAGATCAACTGTTCTACGACCGCATCGCGGACCAAGCATGGAATCTATACAACGCGGTGCAGTTCACCTCGGCTGAGGCTGCCAAGCGGGCCGCCGCTCGTTCCTCGTCGGCGCGATAGCCGGCTCAACTCACCACCCGAAATTCCACCAGAGTCCACCCTGTTTCATCCAGTCGATAGCCCAGCAGGAGGATCTGAACCCGGACGTTCTGGGTGCCCGCCACCCGGTACTGACGTTGGAGCTCGACATAGCCGCGGCCGGGCTCGACCTCCCGCGCGGCACGAACCACGGTCTCGACCTCCTGAGCCGGAGCCACGAAGTCAGTGAGCAGCGCCGCCGCCTGTTCCGGCCCCAGCGCCACCGATGGATCGGCGCCGGGCAGCTGGATGAGAAGCCGCGGGCTGTTGGCGACCAGGGTGGCCGCGGCATGGGTGAACCAGGCCTGACGAGCCCGCTCCGCAGCCACCCCGAGGTCCGGGGCCTGCGCCCGGCCTCCAGCTGGAACCACCATCAGGGCATAGGCGATCACGAGCCGACGCACTGCGCCTCCTTCATGAATTCCCCGAACGCCGCGGCCGGATCGGCGGCTTGGAGCACGGGTCGGCCGACCACCAAATGGGTCGCACCGTTGCTGACAGTGTCCTTTGCAGTGGCCACCCTGGCCTGGTCCGCGCTGGGGTCCGAGCGGCGCCTGATGCCTGGCACCACGATATAGGGCTCGGGCCCGAGCCGTCTACGCAAGAGCGATACCTCCAGCGGAGAGCACACCACCCCGCGGAGGCCGGCTTCTGCAGCAATGAGCCCCAGCCGCTCGACCTCACGCGCCAGATTGACCTCGCTGCGGCCGGTGGCCCCCGCGTACGAGGCAGCATCGTGCGAGGTCAACACGGTGACACCCACCAGCGCCAGCTGGCCGGCGGCCGCGACCGCAGCCGCTTCGAGCATCGCCTTCCCTCCCAGGGTGTGAACCGTGGCCATGGCGACGCCGATCTCGCGCGCCGCGGTAACCGCTCCGGCCACGGTATTCGGGATATCGTGCCACTTGAGGTCGAGGAAGACTTGGAGACCCCGCCCGGTCAGCTCGCGGACCAGCGCCGGGCCTTCACGGGTCATCAGAATGGGACCCAGCTTCACCCAACGTAGCTCCGGCAGCTGGTCCAGCAATCGAAGCGCGTCGCCGACGCGAGGCACGTCGAGCGCCAGGATGATCTCAGCCATCGGAACCGCGTTCCAGCTGGCGGATGATCCGCTCGGGAAGGTGTGGGTCGGCGAGCGCTGCGGTGCCGATGGCGACCAGCGACGCGCCCGCCCTCAAGTATTGCTGGACATCCGCAGCCGACCGTATCCCACCGGCTCCGATGACAGGCATGCCTTGGGTTCGCTCGACGATGCGAGACACCGCCAGAACACCGACCGGCAGCAGCACCGGTCCACTCACGCCTCCATACCCTTGCCCCAGACGCGCCTGCCCGTTGGCGCCGAAGAGGAGCCCCGGCAGGGTGTTCACCGCGCTCACTGCGTCAGCACCGGCATCCCGTGCAACCAGAGCCATTGCGGCGATGTCGGGGAGCACCGGAGACAGTTTTGCGATGAGGGGAAGCCGGGTTCGCGACCGGCACGCCGAGACGATGCGCCGAACGCAGGCGGCATCTGCTCCGAACTCGATGCCACCGGCACTGGTATTGGGACAGGAGAGATTCAGCTCGAAGGCCGTGATTCCTGGAACACCCTCCAGCCGGCCGACCACCTCACCGTATTCCTCTACGGTGAACCCGACCACGTTGACCAGAATTCGAGCCCGGGTCAAGCGATTCGCCAGCCAAGGCAGGTGCTCCTCCCTGACTCGCTGGACACCGGGGTTGGCGAGGCCCACCGAGTTGAGCATGCCGCCGGGAAACTCCCCGACCCGAGGGGCAGGATTCCCCGACCGTGGTTCCAGCGAGACCGCCTTGGTCACCAACCCACCGAGGCGGTCGAGGTCGAGCACTCCGTCGAGCTCTCTACCGAAACCGGCTGTACCAGCGGCGAGAAGGAGAGGATTCTGGAATCGCCGGCCCAACAGCTCGCGGGAGAGGTCGAGACGCCCCACTACTGCACGGGAACCCTGGACGTGCCAGGCGCCGGAGGACGGCGCGTGGGCTCGTCCGTATCCTCACGCACGTCTGGTGTCTGGCGTACCCCTGCCGCGGGTCGCTTCATCGCAGGGGGTCGCTTCACCCCGGGGGGTCGCTTTACCGCGAGCGTTGCCGCGTAGGCGCCCAGGGAATCCTCCAGCTGCCGATACTCCTCGGACGACTCACCTCGCACCATGGCGAGGTACGGACTGTCGAGATAGGGTCCTTCCAGCAGTCCCCTGGCCGAATCGGCCCAGGTGGAGTCCAGCTGCTGTACCGCGAGGACCACCTTGGCCGCATAGGAGGAGTTGGGATAGTCCTCCAGGATCCGGTGAAAGAGTCCCTCCGCCAGGCCCGGAGCCCGGAGCGAATCGCGCGCCGCTTCGGCGGCAAGAAAAAGGCGGAGATCGCCTCGAGGGGTTTCCCAGGTCACCGACGTCGCGGCGCCATGGATGCCCTCGATGGTGCCGCCGAGCAGGGTAGCCTCGTAGGCTACGGTCTCGAAGTGACCCGAGACGCTCTTGAGCGCCTCGACCACCGGGGGAAGGTCCTCCACTCGCCGGGCGCGGCGGAGATTTAGGAGGATCAACTGGAGGCTGGCTCGACTCGCGGCGTCGTTGTTTCCACCGATCGATACCGCCTCCCGAAAGCGCGCTCCCGCGCGGGCGCTATCACTGGAAGCCAGCCGAATCCCGTCTTCCAGCAGCCTGCGCGCCTGGATCTCCGGAGAGGGGACCGGTAGGGGCCGGATCCGATCGAGCAGTTGTGATGCGGCGGCGGGGTTCTGTCGCCCCATCAAAACCATCAGAGAGTCCCAGGGTCGGGTGGTATCCCGCCTTGCGATCAACGAATCCGCCAACGCGAGCGCCTGAGGCAGACGACCGGCCCCGGCCAGTGCCAAAATCCGCTCGCTGTCTGCGCGCGGATCCTTGACTCCTTCGAGCGCGAGCAATGCCTCCTGGTACCGTCCAGACTGACGCAGCAGCTTGGCGTGCTGGAAATGCGCTTCGCGCCGGCGGTCCCGGTTCTTGCTGTCGAGCAGCTGGCTGAATGCGGCCTCGCTCGCCGGAATGTTGTCCAGGGCGAGCTGACAACGTCCGGTGGCGAGCAGCGCATCTTCGGTCAGATCGCCGGGCGTGCCGGCCAGCATAGCCCGACTCAATGGCCCGAGCGCCTGCTCGCACTGGCCCAACTGGGCGAGAGCCACTCCCCGGAGCACGGCCGCCTCTTCCGCGTACTTGCTCGTAGGGTGCCGGACCACCACCGATTCGGCTTTCGTCGCAACCTGACCCCACAGGTTGTTGGCTTCGAAGGTGCGGCCTTCTCGCTCCGCTTTCCTGGCCGAGTGAGCAAGCCGGTTGGCGTTGTACATCCCGTTGTAGTAGACACAGCCACCGAGGAGTGCGGTGAGCGTGAACCCAACGATCCGCGCCGGCCTGATCACCGTGAGGCTCCGGAATCCGCCGAATGGGTCTTCCGCTCGTACTCCAGCAGATACTCGACCACCGCGTCCGCCAGGGAGAACGCCATCGCCTTCTGACTGGCATAGGTGGTCAGGAAGCGCCCGTCCTCCGGATTGGTGCTGTAGCCCAACTCCACCAGAATGGCGGGACGGCGTGCAGTGGTGAGCACCATGAACCCGGCCTGCTTGACTCCGCGATTATCGCCGACGTGAACCGCCTTCAGGTTCCGCTGCACCAGGTCGGCCGCACGCGCGGACTCCCGCAGATGCTCGTTTAACTGCAGGTCCTTCAGAATGAAGTCGAGTCCCACGCCGGATGCGGCATCAGGCGTGCCGCCTTCGAACCGCACGGCTTCGTTTTCCATCTGGGCGACACGGGCCGCGTCTTCGGTCCGCGCCTCGGCCAGAAAGTAGGTCTCAAATCCTCTGATGTCGGTGTACCCCGGACGCCTGGCGAGGGAGTTCACGTGCAAGCTCACGAACAGATCGCAGGCCTCGGTGCAGAATCTGCCCCTGTCACCCAGCGCGATGAGTGTGTCGGACGATCGGGTCATGGTGACACCCACGCCTCGTCGCTTGAGCTCATCGCGAAGCAGGAGGCCGACCTGGAGTGTTACATCCTTTTCTCGAGTGCCCCGAGGAAAGAAGGTCCCCGGGTTTCCCGGATCGACTCCCCCATGGCCGGGGTCGATGGTCACGATGTGTCCCGGCCGGAGTCCGTTCGGAAGCCGCTGGTCCGCGATCGGTATCGGCGCGCGCACCGCCGGCGCCCGACTCGCCACCGTGACGTCGATCAGGCGTGCCCGGCGCCAATCGTAGCGGTAGCGCTCTCCCAGAAAGGAGGGCAGCACCTGGGCGACGAACTGGAAGGGGAGGTAGAGCGTGTCGTGGGACACCGATGCGGAGCCGGCCAGCGCCTGAAGCTGATTGCCGAAGAGATAGAGCGGCGTGCCCACCAGGAAACGGAACGCCTGTCGGGCCACGCTCACCTCGGCCCAACCATCTGCCACCCGAGCCGAGCCGTCCAGTGCCGAGAGCAGGGCCGGTGCCGCGATGACCGGCGCACCCGAGGCATCGGTGCGCACTGGAAGCCGGGCCTCGCCGCGGGCGCTGGACACTGTGACGATCATCGGGGCGGAATCAGAGCCGAAGCCTGCGAGAGCAAAGAGAAGGGCGAGTGTGCCGATCATCGCCGGCCTCGGATCGAGACCGCCCGTGCCGCTTCTCGCTCTTCCACCCGGCGCTTGATGGTCTCGCGCTTATCGTGCTGCTTCTTTCCCTTCCCCAGGGCCAGGGCGACCTTGGCCCGGCCATTCTTGAAGTACAGCTCCAGCGGGACGAGGGTCAGGCCACGCTGCTCGACGGCGCCGATCATCCGCTCGATCTCACGGCGATGCAACAGGAGTTTCCGGGTCCGGACCGGGTTGTGGTTGTAGCGGTTGCCCTGCTCGTAAGGCGTGATGTTCATCCCTTCGAGAAACACTTCCCCGTTCTTCAGCCTGGCATAGGCCTCCTTGATGGAGGCCTTGCCGCTTCTGAGTGACTTGACCTCGGTCCCGGTCAGGACTATGCCGGTTTCCCAGGTCTCGAGGACGTGGTAGTCGTGGGTCGCCTTGGGATTGCGGGCGACCGACTGCTTCCGCGGGGCGGAAGAGGGGGTCTCGCGGGTCACGTCGGGAATCCTAAGCAAAGGATAGGCCACCACTTCGGTCGGGTCAACGGCTGTGTTAAGGACGGGAAAGGCGGGAAAGTCGGGAACGACGGGAAGGTTCACAGAAAGCGTGAGGCCCTCAGGGTCGCCTGAGGGCCTGTGCGATCCAAACCTCCCCGCCATTCCCGTCCTTCCCGCCCTTCCCGTTTCATGCCGAAGGCGGGACTCGAACCCGCACGGGCTTGCGCCCACTGCGCCCTGAACGCAGCGCGTCTACCAGTTCCACCACTTCGGCGAAGGGCGCAAAAGTACCCGCCTTCTCCGCCCTTTTCAATACCGCGCCATAGCTACTTCCACCCGATCGGCCCATGCGTCGATGCCGCCGGCAAGGCTCCGCACACGATTGAACCCGGCACCCTTGAGAATGCCGAGCGCCTTCATCGAGCGCGCCCCGTGGTGGCAGTGGGTAACGATGTCGGCGTGGCCGTCGAGCTCCCCGAGTCGCTCAGGGAGCTGGCCGAGGGGAATCAGCTGAGCTCCCTCGATGTGGGCGATCTCCCACTCATGCGGCTCGCGCACGTCAATCAAAACCACACCACTTCCCTTTTCGTCCAGCTCCCGGCGCAGCTCTTCGGCCGTGATCTCGGGTCCGGTGTAGGATGGCTCCGCCCCAATTCCACAGAACGCCTCGTAGTCGATCAGCTCGTGGATCGACGGGTTCTCTCCGCAAATTGGGCACGCCGGATCCTTCCGAAGCTGGAGCTCGCGGAACCGCAGCTTCAAGGCATCGAAGAGCACCAGCCGGCCGACCAGAGAGTCTCCCGCGCCGAGGATCCACTTGATGGTCTCGAGGGCCTGAATACTCCCGATGATGCCCGGCAGCACACCGAGCACACCGCCTTCGGCGCAGCTGGGCACCAGTCCCGGCGGGGGTGGTTCCGAGTAGAGGCAGCGGTAGCAGGGTCCTCGCTTGGCATAGAACACCGATGCCTGTCCCTCGAACCGGAAGATGCTGCCGTAGACGTTGGGTTTGTCCAGCAGCACGCAAGCATCGTTCACCAAGTATCGCGTGGGGAAGTTGTCGGTCCCATCCACCACGATGTCGTACTCGCGCAGGATCTCCAGAGCGTTCTGCGAGCTGAGCCGGGTTTCATGCTTCTCGATTCGAACGTTCGGGTTGAGATCGGTCAGCCGCGCCTCGGCCGACTCGAGTTTGGGGCGGCCCAGTGTGGAGGTGCCGTGCACGATCTGGCGCTGGAGGTTGGTGAGGTCCACCGCGTCGAAGTCAACGATGCCGATCGTCCCCACACCGGCGGCGGCGAGGTAGAGAGACAGCGGCGAGCCGAGCCCGCCGGCGCCGATGGTGAGGACGCGCGCGGCCTTGAGCTTCCGCTGGCCGCCGATGCCGACCTCGGGAAGTAGGAGGTGTCTCGAGTAGCGCAGAACCTCGGCGTGGGAGAGCTGCGGCTCGGTCTGGGTCACCGGCGCGCCGCCCGCGATGCTGGGCACGATAGTGAGCACATCGCCCGATCGAACGGGCGTGGAGGTCGACTCCAGGTGGCGGATATCGGTTTCGTTCAAATACAGGTTGACGAAGTTGCGCAGACGGCCGTCGTCCTGAAGCAGGTGCCGCTTGAGCCCGGTATGCGTGGCCATGAGGCCGTCCAAGACCTGGCCCACCGTATCGCCAGCCAGCTCGATGCTGTCCTGGCCGGCGGTGAACCCCCGCAGCGGAGTTGGAATGGAAACGGTCACCGACATGGTCACACCTCGCTGAAGACTTCAAGAGACTCGCGGGTCATGGCCGAACGATCGTCCTCCAGCACCCAGCTGGCTAGCTCGGCCGCATGTCCGCGATCCACCCGCACGATGATATAGCTGTACCAGGGCCAGGCATGCTCGGTATCGAATGCCGAGGGCGCCGCCGGGTGATCGGGGTGCGAATGATAGTACCCGAGCACTTCGAGCTCGGACCCACGCAGCTCGGAGATAGTCCTGCGCAGATCGTCCGGAGCGATGAGATAGCGGTGAGGATCATCGGTACGACGGTTGTTCATGGGGACCAACCGCACGACCTCCTTGGTCTCACCTGCCCTCCCGGCCAGCACTCCACAACACTCCGCAGGGTACGCCAGCTCGCCGTGGCGCCTGATCTCGTCGGCCATCGCATCGCTCAGGCGGAGGGTCACTTCACCGCCCATCGGTGAGGATCGCTGAGGTAGCGAGCGCCGGTGTCGCACCCGATCACCACGGCCACGGCCTGCGGATCCTGGCGAACGATGTCCAGCGCCGCGGCGACGGCCGCCCCGGCCGACCATCCCACGAGGTAACCTGCTTGACGCGCCAGCCAGCGTGCGGTGTGGTCGGCGGTCTCTGTCGACATCTCCGCCACGGCATCGGGTACAGCCGGATTGTACAGGGCGGGCGGGTTCGGCGTCGTCGCCAGATGCTTCAAGCCTTCGAGTCCATGCAGCGGCGAGTCCGGCTGCACCCCCACGAGCTTCACCCCCGGCTTCTTCTCCTTCAGGAACCCTCCAGTTCCCATCATGGTTCCGGTGGTTCCCATCGCCGCGACGAAATGGGTCAAGCTGCCTTGGGTCTGCGTCCAAATCTCGGGGCCGGTCGTGTCGCGGTGAGCCTGGGTGTTGGCCGGATTGCTGTATTGATCGGCGTAGTAGAAGCGGTTCGGGGCGTCCGTCGCAATCTCACGCGCGCGCTCGACCGCCCCATCGGTTCCCTCCAGCCGGTCGGTGAGCACGACCTCCGCGCCGTAGATCTCCAGTAGTGCCCTCCGCTCAGGACTGGCGTTGGCCGGCAGACAGATAGTCACCCCGATGCCTGCGGCCGCGGCCAGCATAGCATAGGCGATCCCGGTGTTGCCGCTGGAGGCGTCCAGCAGGCGCTTGCCTGGCAGCTCCCCGCGGCACAGGCCGTCCCGGAGGATGGCTCGCGCGGCGCGGTCCTTCACGCTACCTCCCGGATTGAGCCACTCCGCCTTGAGATAGATACGGCCGTGGTCTGGCGGCAGCTGGAGCGAGAGCAGCGGGGTATTCCCCACCGCCTGCCATAGCTCGGGCTCGCGCATCGCCGATTTCGTGACCACCGCCATTGACCGTCTCCCAAACAAAAAACCCGACCGGTAGGTCGGGTCGGGCTCCGGAAGCATACTCTGAGCTAACTCGCCGAAGAGATCCCGACCAGTTCCTGCACGTCCGCTTCCTGCTTCATCAGATCGGCCAGGGAGATACTCGTGAGCAGCTCGTCCACCCGCTGCTGGAGCGCGTACCAAACCGGCCGGATGCTGCAGGTATGACCCGGGTTACATCGATCGTCGTCGACCGGG
>Ga0307284_10000282_pt1 | contig 10698 bp, 10 predicted proteins | sample ER_DNA_123_FD_194480 | JGI IMG/M metagenome (GOLD analysis project Ga0307284, IMG submission 194480) | Bulk soil microbial communities from the East River watershed near Crested Butte, Colorado, United States - ER_DNA_123 | ecosystem: Environmental > Terrestrial > Soil > Floodplain | place... | reverse complement strand
ACCCTTCGTCGTAAAAGACCAGCCACGGCAGCATCCGCCCCTCTCGGGCCTGACGCGTCACCGAACGTACGAGACCCGCGTACGTGGCCGGCCCAAGTTGAGCGCCAGGCGGAAGGGTCGCCTCCCACGGCCGCAGCCAATTCATGTTCTCCCGGCGCACCCGCTCCCATGCGACCCGGTCGCGGTGCCGCAGTGGCGACAGTACGACGGCGCCGTGGCGCAGCGTGACCGGCCAGCGGTGACGGCCGAAGCCGCCCAACCCGGTAAGTCCGTGCGGCTGCTGCCCCAGGCTCGCCATGTCAGTGATCGCCACCTCGTAGCTGATCGATTGCATGGCGCAGCACTGGTCCGAGCACCATCATTCCGTCTCGGGCGCCGCCACTGGATCCCGGCAAATTGACGATCAAGGTGCGACCCGACACCCCGGCAACGCCACGGCTCAGCACGGCAGTCGGCACATCATGATCATCGCCGTACCTCGCGATAGCTGCAGCAAGCTGTGGAATTTCCCGTTCGACCACCTCGCGAGTCTGCTCCGGAGTCTGATCGCGGGGATGCAACCCGGTGCCACCCGTCGTGATCACGACAGCGTGGCCAGCGGCCACGGCGTCTCGTAGCGCCGCGCCGACAGCTTCGCCATCCGGCACGATGACAGGACCTGCCACCCTGAACCCAAGATCACCAAGAGCAGCAGCGATGATCGGACCTGATTTGTCCGGATAGACGCCGGCGGCCGCCCGCGTCGAGATCGTGATCACCATCGCGCTCTCGACCATTACTCCGCCTCGCGAGCCCAATCACCTCGTCGGCCGCCCGACTTCGACAACACGCGTACGTCGCTGATCACCGCGGCGCGATCGATGGCCTTGATCATGTCGACGACTGCCAATCCTGCAACCGCAACGGCGGTCAGCGCTTCCATTTCCACGCCGGTCCGCTCGGTGGTCTTGACCGTTGCCGTGATCTCTACGCCCGCGTCCGACACCTCGGTCGTGACATCGACGCCACTGATGAACAGCGGATGGCACAACGGGATGAGATCGGGAGTCTTCTTCGCACCTTGGATGCCCGCGATTCGGGCCACGGCAAGCGCATCCCCTTTCGGCACAGCACCGTCGCGCAGCGCCGTAACGCAATCCGTACTCAGCAGTACCCGCCCGGCGGCCGTTGCCGAACGTGCCGTCACGGCCTTTTCCGAGACGTCGACCATCCGGGCATTCCCGGTCGCACCGAGATGCGGAAAACGAGACTCACTCACTGCATGCCCTCAGTCATGAGGGGGACTCGTCGAGCAGCCAAACATCAACATCCTGTCCGGCAGCCACGAACTGGGTATCTTCGGGCAAGATCACCAAGGCGTTTGAGCGGGCAAGATCGGCAAGCAGGTGTGACCCGTGTCCGCCGGCCAGGTCAACCTTCCAGTCGCCTGAGCGCCCGGCGCTGATGATCCCGCGAGCCAGTTGCAGCCGCCCCGGAATGGAGTTCATGTCGTGACCCGCCTGACACTTGACCCCGCTTCGTACGTACGGCCGCGCGCCCATCAGCTTGCGGATGACGGGTCGCACGAACGCCTCGAAGGACACGAAGGCACTTACGGGGTTGCCGGGGAGCATGATCATCGGAACTCGATCATGACCGATCAATCCGAAACCTTGCGGCTTACCCGGTTGCATGGCCACCTGCGCAAAGTCGCAAGCGCCCATCTCAGGCATCACTGCCTTCACGATGTCGAAGTCACCTTGACTGACTCCCCCAGTTGTCAAGATCAGGTCAGCACGCAACAGCTGATCACCAATCAACTGCTTGAGGGCGTCGTGATCATCACTGACCTGTCCGACTCTGAACACGTCGGCGCCCGCGGCCTTGGTAGCGGCAGCCAGTAGATACGAATTCGAGTCGAAGATCTGTTGCTCATTACTGAGCTCTAGCCCAGGATCCACGAGCTCGGATCCCGTGGAAATCACGACCACACGCGGCCGCGGCCTGACCTTCACCTTGTCCAGCCCGATTCCTGCCAATACCCCGATGTCGCGCGGGCCGAGGTGATCACCTTCCTTGTAGAGCCGGGTGCCCGCTTTGATGTCTTCACCAATCCGACGAACATGCTGCCCAACGGCACTCGGCGCAAAGATCTTGACATCACTCTCGCCACGATCGCTGTTCTCATATGGAACTATCGCGTCCGCGTCGAGCGGTACGGGCGCACCGGTCATGATCTTCATCGCAGTGCCGGGCGACAGTCGATGCACTGCTGCCTTGCCCGCCGCAATCTCGCCAACCACCGGCAAGCTCAGCGGCGCATCCTGGCTGGCATCCGCCACGTCCTCGGCGCGTACGGCATAACCATCCATCGCGGAATTGTCGAATCGCGGCAGGTTAATCGTGGCGGCTATGTCTTCGCAGATATTGAGGCCAACTGCGTCGAGGATGTGCTGCGGAAAAGCCCGAAGCGGTGATACGCAACTGAGCAAATATTGCCGGTGAGCTTGCATTGACCGCAGCTGGCCGCGATCCGGCTCGGGAGGATCTGGCAGCGGCTCGAACTGCTGAGCTGCCAGCTCTGACTCGTGGGTTCTCTTACGCGTGAACAACGGCATGCTCCACACAGTAATGCTGCCCACATGGGATGGCTCGGACCTGAGGGCTGGTCAAGTCCTGGCCGATACCCAAAAGAGATGATCATGGGCACCGACACGCTGCCACGCTGCCAACCGTTTGGGGCCTTGGCGCGACTACGCTAGGTCCGTGCAAACCCAGCCAGAGGCCGCCGACCTCTCGGCGATGGCGGCAATTGACGCCGCTGCGATCGCTGGGGCCAAGCGAACGCTTCGAAAAGCGGTCCAATTCCGTCGCGACCTACGCACCAGTCAGCAGCGCGCCCGCGACGATGCCTCGCGGATGTCTCTGATCGAGTCTGCACTGGCTGACCGAATTCCCGACACCGTTGCCGCGTACCTTTCCAACGGCTCCGAGCCCGGCACACTCCAACTGGTTGCCTGGCTGGCGGCACATCGAGTTCGTGTCCTCCTGCCGGTGCTCTCGCACCCGATTGGTGGCCGTCTCGACAAGCCAGCGTGGGCGGCATATGAGGGGCCAGACTCGCTGCGCGTCGGGGCTTATTCGATCTTGGAGCCGACCGGCGAAATCGTGCCGAGCGAGCAACTTCCCGAAGCTGAGCTGATCATCTGCCCCGGGTTCGCAGCCAATTTGCATGGCGACCGGCTAGGCCGTGGCGCTGGCTGGTATGACCGAGCCTTGCGGCACGCATCGCAAAGCGCACCGGTGTGGATGTTGCTCAACGACGACGAGGTATTGGAAACCATCCCCGTGCATGCCTGGGACCATCGCGTCGACGTCATCGTGACACCAAAACGCATGATCATCTGTGAGCCGTCAGTGCTCTGCAACCTGTGACATCCACAAAGCTGATCAACGGACCGAGAATCCTCGCTCGCCCCGCGGCTCCTCCTCAATAACCTCCAGCGTGATCACCCGCGCCTGCGGCGGGCCCTGACGAGCCCAGTCGATCAGCGCATACACCGCGGACGCTTCGCCCTCGAACACGGCCTCGACCGCGCCATCTTCCCGATTGGTGATCCAACCGGACACCCGACGTCCACGAGCCTCCCGCCGGCACGTGTCACGGAAGAACACACCCTGAACTCGGCCTTGGGCAACCACTCGGCAACGGATCACGGCACCAGTGTGGATCACGCAGTTCGGATTTCTGCGGCAGCTAACTACTTAGCTACCTGGCAGCAGCTCCTGACGCGTCTCGGTGCGAGCCTCAACCGCACCCTGCGACGATACGAACGGCCACAGCTGCTGATTGGCCCACAGCTTCGTCTGATCGTCATAGTGGCGATGGAAGGCGTGACCAGAAACTCCGCTCTGGTTGACCCAGCGGGATGCGTCAAGATCACCAAGATCGATCAGCATGCGCATTGCCGGCCCATCGGTAACGGTGTAGCCCGTACGGTCGTCGTATCCCATTGCATTCACCACGGCCGGCCCACCGCCGACCGGGTAATGACCGCGATTGAACAGGTTCTCAATCGGGGTGATCCCACTGGTTCCCAGTGTCGGATTTTGCAGCCGCACGGTGTGCAGCTTCCCCCACTGCCACTGGTCGGTGTCTCGCGCCATCAGTGAAGTGATCTCTTTGCGGGCATTGGTCATGGCAGCCAGCAGGATGTCGTCCCGAGTCTCGATCTTGTCCGTCGTGTTGACGTCATCCCACCAGGGATTCTTGGTCTGCTTGATCAAGATCGACAGCACGGCGTACCAGCGGTCGCCACCGGAGGGCCAGAGATCTTGCGGCAACTCGTCACGGAAGGTCAGTTTGAGGATGTTGTGACAGACAACGTTGAAGTACGCCGCTGCCGCCGAATCCGCAGTTGCCGAGTAGTCCCAACCAACCAGTGTCCGCTGCCCCTCGACCACCCATGGATCGGAGACTTTGATCTTGAGCAAGATCGGTACCAGATCAGCTGCAAACCGGATGGTGTCGTCGTAGAAGATCTGCTCGCCGTCATCCATCGTGATAGGTGGAGCATCGCGCAACTTGTCGATGATCTCCTGGCTGCGCCATCCGTAGGAGTAAGCCGACCCCAACGGATACGGATATTGAGCTCCGATCACCTGCTGGTTCGCTGCCACGAGGAAGCCACTGGGAGGATTCTCGACGTACGGCAGCTTCGCGAACGGGACGGTGCCCCGCCAGCCATAGCTCGAGTCCCAGCCTGGTGAGGGCTTCGTCCCGGTGCCTTTGAGGCGCAGTGGCACCGTGCCGGCCAGCTGGTAGCCGATGTTGCCCTCCGTATCGGCATAGAGAAAATTCTGCGAAGGAGCGCTTACGAGTGCCGCTGCAGCTCGAAACTCCTCGAAGTTCTGTGCCTGATTGATCGCGAGCAGCGCGTCCACGGTGTGACCGGGCTGCAGCGCGGTCCAGCTCAGCGAAACACCGTAGGGCGCGACGCTCGGATCCGATTTGCTTGCCGATACCTCTTGCAGCCGCTGGTCGACATCAGAAAGCAGCGGTCCATGCCGTGAGGAGCGGATCCGAATCGTTCGCGGTTGGTCGTCGCGGACGCGGATCTGCTCGGTGATCACTCGGAGCGGAACGTAGCTGTTGCCTTCGCGAACCGTATCGCCTCGCACATCCTCCAAGAACAGGTCTTGGGCGTCGACGTAGCTCGTGGTCAGGCCCCAGGCAATCTTGGTGTTCTTGCCAATCACGACGCCCGGCAGCGAGGCCAGACTGAAGCCAGAGACATCGAACGGACATGCCTTGGACAACACCCGGCAGTGCAGCCCGACCTGAGCGAATATCGACGGGATCGATGTCGACAGGTGAGGATCGTTGGACAAGATCGCATGGCCGCTCGCCGTGCCGGAACCGGCCATTGCCCAGGAGTTGGAGCCTGTGGCGCCGGCGCCCGAGCCGGAGCGGAGCACGTGCGGAATCGTCCGATTGATCTTCGCTACACCCTCCAGTGCCGTCGAAGCCCGGCGCAGTTGATCATCGCTCAGTCCGTCCGGCAACGGCGTGGCCGACCCCTTACTGGCGGATGGATCAAAGGCCTTGCCCACCACGTCTCCCCGCCTCAGGATGGGCGCGAAGTCGTCCAATGGATATCGCGGATAAAGGCTCGCCGCGCGTGCGGCTCCCAGCTTGCCGGTGATAATCGCCCGTTCCGATTCCTCATCCAGATTGGACGCCAAGTCCCATGCCATGACCTTGAGCCAGGCAACCGAGTCCACGGCTGTCCACGGCTCGGGCCGGTACTGCAGTCCTTGCAGCCTGAGCAGCGAGTATTCCAGTGACAGGTCCGATCCTGTTCGGCCCTCGATGTAGGCGTTCACACCGGCGGCGTACGCGTCGAGGTAGCGGCGGGTCGAGGGTGCGAGCAGCGCCAGCTCCTGCTCGGCCACCCGCCGCCAACCGAGCGTGCGGACGTAGGCGTCGGTCTCCAGCTGTGACTTGCCGAAGAGTTCTGAGAGCCGTCCGGCCGCGAGATGGCGGCGGAAATCCATCTCGAAGAAACGATCTTGAGCCTGGACATAGCCCTGTGCGAGGAACAAGTCTTCGGGATTATCTGCATAGATGTTCGGTACGCCGAAGGAGTCACGCAGCACCTCGACCTGACCTTTAAGCCCAGGAACCATCAGCCGACCGGATGTCTGCGGAAATGACGTGCGTACCGTTGCGATGCCAACGCTGCTCAAGCCGCCAAGCGCCAGCACCAGCACGATCGCTGTGAAGATCGGCCAGCGAGGGATGCGACGCACCGTCAAACTCTAATGTCCGCAGCTGTGACGCGACCGCTGTCGACGCGGCCGGGCACGCTTGCGTTATCTCCCTCCACCAAGCGCCTCACAACGCTGACGCGCCACTTTCTTGCTCAACGCGCCACATATTCGGGGTGCGACAGCAAGCGGGTGAGGCGTCAGCCGAGAAGGTGGGAGGCAGCAGATACATCGAACAGCCGACGATGGTTAGCAGTCGGTATGCTTGAGTGCTAAGTTGCGGTTCATCCTCTGAGCGGGCCGCTTCTCGAGGAGAGAAAGACGCCGATGCCCACTTATCAGTACCGCTGCACCGAGTGCGGCGAAGACCTCGAGGCCGTGCAGAAGTTCAGCGATGCGCCTCTCAGCACGTGTCCAACCTGCGGCGGCCGGTTGCGCAAGGTCTTCAACGCCGTCGGCGTGGTGTTCAAGGGCTCTGGATTCTACCGGACCGATAGTCGTAATGGTTCGGCGAACGGAGATGGCGCAGACTCGAGAACATCGGAGAAGAAGTCGGGCGCCGAGACCAAGTCGGGTGACAAAGAACCAGCCGGCAGCGGGTCTGCACGATCGAACGCGTCCAACAAAGACAACTCCAACAAAGACAGCTCCAACAAAGACAGGCAGCCGGTCTCGAGCGGAAGTTCGTCCACAGGGCAGAAGACCACCTCAAGCTAGAGCTTGTGGATAGTGCGGACGATCTGGACGCGCATCCTTAGCCTCCAGGCGTGATCAACCACGCATCCAAGAGTCCCTCTCGACCGTTGCATGGGCTTGCCCGCGCGGCATCGTGGCACCGCAGAAAGCTCGCGGTGGTTGCCGCTATCGCTGCCGTGCTCACCGGAATCTCGGCCGCGGCACCAGCAGGCCCGGTGATGATCACTGCGGTCAGGGCAAGGACTCAGCTCGCCGGTGGAACAGTTCTCTCGGCTTCAGATATCGGTGTCGACCGCGTTGCCGCGGCAGATGTCCCTGACGGGGTGGTGACCGACCCGGATGATCTTGTCGGCAAGACGCTCGCAGCGCCCGTTGCCGCAAATCAAATGATGACGCTGTTGGCCACGACGTCGTCCCGTGGCGCCGTCGCAGCGGACCATGTGATTGCGCCGCTGAAACTTGCCGATTCGGCGCAGGCTGCCCTGCTACAACCCGGCGACGTGGTCGATGTCGTTGCGGCCGACGCAGAAGCCGAACAGGCGGCGGTCATTGCCCCGAGGGCGCGGGTCGTTACCGTCCCCGAGGTTCCGGATGATCGGGCGGGTCCTGCTCCCGAGGGTGCACTGGTACTCGTCGATGTGGATGCACAGACGGCGACGGCTCTCGCCCAGGCCGCAGCATCGGCGACGCTCAGCATCATCTGGCGGTAAGTCTTGATGACGGTGTTGCTGTGGCACTACCCGGCTGCTGGTCCAGCCCCGTCGCTCAGCGTGGAGCCCGCGGCAATGATCTGCGGCTCTCCCCGATCGTCCAGATTGACTGCACCGACGACACGAACATCGGCCTCGAAGCTCCAGTCTCCCTTTATCCCCAGGTAGCGAGCATCCTTCAGCGAGGGCGGCCCGGTTGGAAATCGATGATCAAACTCAGCAATGATCTTGTAATACCGGTCATCAAGATCGACAACAGGTGTCGGGTGGGCCACTTTGCTGAGCTGTGAGTCAGCTTCCAGCTCGTACGCGTCGGACCGCAGCACTAGCAGATCACTCGTGGTCTTCACGGGCACGAACCGATCACGCCCTACCCCGATGGCGGTCGCACCCTCGAAGACTTCGACGGCGGCACCCATAGCGGTTTCGATCTGGATCACCCTCGGCGAGGACGGCTCGGCCGGATCGACGGTCTTCTCGTTCTTGATCAAGGGCAGTCCCAGCACTGAGCTCCGCTCTCGAAGAGTGCGATCGAGGACCTCAAGATCGAACCACAGGTTGTTCGTATGGAAGAACGGATGCCGAAACTCATCTGTGAAGAAATGCATCTCCTCCTTCCGCGTCTGGGCGGTATCACGCAAGATCAGCCGTCGGTCCACCTTGCGGATGGCCAGATGTCCGCCTTTGCGATCAGCGGGGGTACGCCGGCAGATCTCTGCCGCATACGGCGCACCGCTGCCGGCGAACCACCCCGCGATGGTGGCGTTGGGCGCTGCACCGAGATTGTCGGAATTCGATACTGAGGCATAGCGATATCCCAGTGAAAGAAGGCGATCCAGAATCCCCGAGGTGGCAAAGGCCGTGTAAAGGTCGCCGTGGCCAGGTGGGCACCACTCCAAGCTGGGGTCGGCGGGCCATTCCGCCGGCGTCAGGTCGTCGGCGCGGAGCTTCGGCTCCTGGTTCTGCAGGAAGCCCAGATCAAGGTCTGCAACAGCAAGATCACTGTAAGAAGCCAGCGCCGCGAGTGTGTCCGCGTCAGTGCGGAAGCTGTTCATGAAGAGCAACGGCAGCCTGATCCCGTACGCGGCGCGGGCATGCCGTACTTGATCAACAATGATGTTGAGGAAGGTCTGGCCCTTGCGCACCGGTAACAGCGACTTCGCCTTGTCCATGCCCATCGAGGTGCCGAGACCGCCGTTCAGTTTGATGATCACGGTCTTTCCTAGCGCGGCTGCCGCATCCTGCTCGCTCACCGCAAGATCACTCAGCATGGGCGGACTGAGGAGAGGCTCGATGCTGTCCTCGGGAATGAACCCGCTGACACCCTCTTCAAGCTGGCGGTAATAGTGGCTGAAGACATCGATGGCCTGCTGGTGGATACCTGCGGCGGCCATCTTGTCCTGAGCTCGCTTCAGACCCGTCTCGCTCATACCCCAGATCTTAGGGAGGAGCGACCGCCTGCCGCGCCGTTCAGGCGTGGACTACTTCTTCTTGAGTGGTGCCGGAGGAGCGACTGAGGCCATGAGCGCAAGGGCGGCCTTGGTGATCTCCGCCTGCGCCGCCGCTCGGTCGGTCGTCGGCGTGCCGTCGCCAGGTTGATCGCCGTAATCACCGAACGAGCCGTGCACGGCACCGTCGATCACCACGAAAGTCGTGTTGGGCGGCAGGTTCGCCCTGGAGGCCTCGATATCGGCTGGTGCCACAAGTCCGTCCGCGGTACCTGAGATCGATACCACCTTGAGGTCGTTGCGGATGATCGGCTTCGCAGGGTAGGAGGCGAAGAGCACCAGGCCATCGACCCGATCGTCGTTGTCAGCCAAGGAGGCGGCCACGGTTCCGCCGAGAGAATGACCTCCGACGACCCAGTGAGCGATCTCGGGATGCAGATCGAGGACCTTCTTGCCATGGTCAGTGTCGATGATCGCGAAGCCGAATGGCTCCTTCAAGACGGCGACGAGGTAGCCGGCTTCTGCTAGCGGGCGAAGGACACGGGCGTACGCACGGGAATCGACGCGGGCTCCTGGCACGAACACCAGTCCAGTCGTCGGCTTGATCGCTTCACCTTCCGCGTCTTGTTGGGCCGGAACCAGTTCGTACCAGCCGAGTCTGTCGGAGAGCCGCACGCCCTTCTCAGAGCGCAGAGCCGTGACAGCCGTCGGCGTCGCGACAAAGGGACGCGCGTACACGAAGGCAAGAACAAGGAGAAAGGAAAGAATCAGGAGGGGAACCGCAATGATGATCCGCCGCCGCGACCGCCGACGGACCTGAGTGGACGTCCGGTGCGCCGGATGCTCGGCATCACCCTCACGATCCAGCCTGGCTCCGACGGTCAGCGTGCCGATCGACCACGCAACAGCGATGAGGCCGGCCAAGCCGCAGGCTAGACCCGCAATCAGCATGGCGGGCTGGCCGTTCAAGATAGCGGGCCAACGCGTCCAGCCGAGCCATACCGGTACCGCGACCATGGCAAGGCCGAGCACCAGCCAGATCAGCGCCAGCACCGTACGGCTGAGCGCTCCTGGCTGCCACATAGGCCAGAGTGTAGGCCGCGAAAACGTGCTCTGAGCATGTCGAAGACCGCGAGTCGTGCTTCGACAAGCGCCGTCCTGAGCTTGTCGAAGGGCTCAGCGTGCAGCCTGCGCTCAACTGGCGATATCCGCCACCGTTGCCTCGTATACGCGCGCAAGATCATCGATCTCGACGAATGCGCTGTAGCCATGCCCGCCCGCGCCAAGTGCAGCACGACGGCCAGCCAGTCGTTCATCAATGATCACCGGCCAGCTCGGCTCACTGCCGATCGGCGTGATCGTGCCTCGCTCGTAACCTGTCGCCGCGAACGCCTCGGCCGCATCGGGCAATTTCATCTTGCTGACACCAAGCAACGATCTCAGCTTCGGCCACGCAATCTGTGTGTCGCCCGGGATCAGGGCGAACAGATAGCTTCCATTTGACCGGCGGACGACGATCGTCTTTGCCATCTCAGATGGGCGGATGCCCAACAGCTCCGCGGCCTCCTCCAGGCTTCGCGCAGCCGGCCGGCGTC
>Ga0307284_10000276_pt1 | contig 10781 bp, 11 predicted proteins | sample ER_DNA_123_FD_194480 | JGI IMG/M metagenome (GOLD analysis project Ga0307284, IMG submission 194480) | Bulk soil microbial communities from the East River watershed near Crested Butte, Colorado, United States - ER_DNA_123 | ecosystem: Environmental > Terrestrial > Soil > Floodplain | place... | reverse complement strand
GCGACCCATCGCGTTGCGACTCCTGCTGCTCCATGACGATGCCGAGCGCGAATTCGACTACACGGCCGGGGCTGGCGGGCGCTGGAGATCGCGGACCAGCAGAATTGGACCGTGGTGAGCATGAAGAACGATTGGTCCACCGTGTTCACCGGGAGCACATGACTGAGGATCTCAGCTGGGTGCCGGACCAGACGTACGCGATGGGTTCCGAGCGTCATTACCCCGAAGATGGGCCGGTCCACCAGGTCACCGTCGATGGTTTTTGGATCGAAACACATCAAGTGACCAATGCGAAGTTCGCAGAGTTCGTTGCCGCCACGGGCTATGTGACGGTCGCGGAACGACCACTCGATCCAGCTGATTTCCCAGGTGCACCGGCGGAGAACCTGCAGCCGGGATCCATGGTGTTTACGCCTACGGCCGGCCTCGTCAATCTCCGCCACATCCATCTGTGGTGGACCTGGCCTCCCGGCGCCTCGTGGCGGCATCCGGAAGGCATTGGGTCGTCAATCAAGAGCCGCGAAGATCACCCCGTCGTCCATGTGGCGTAGGAAGATGCCGAGACGTACGCGAGCTGGGCAGGACGGAGCCTGCCGAGTGAGGCCGAGTGGGAGGCTGCCGCACGCGGCGGACTTGATCAGATGATCTTCATCTGGGGTGATCATCCGGAAGGGGCCAGTGATCAGCTCGCCAACTTCTGGCATGGCGATTTCCCCTGGCGTCCTGACAGCGGTTACGGCGCGACCACACCAGTCGCATCCTTCCCGCCGACGCGTACGGCCTTCATGACATGGCGGGAAATGTTTGGGACTGGACCGCCGACTGGTACGCCGACCGTCACCCGGACGAGGTCGACAAGCCCTGCTGCATCCCGCGTAATCCACGAGGCGGCGCAGTCGAGGACAGCTTCGATAACCGGCAACCCCAGTTCCGGGTGCCTCGCAAAGTGATCAAGGGCGGCTCCTATCTCTGTGCCGACAGTTATTGCATGCGCTACAGGCCCGCCGCACGGCGGCCGCAGATGATCGACACAGGCATGAGCCACATCGGCTTCCGATGTGTCGTCCGCGACAGCACCACGTGATCATGTAATGACGAACACCGGAATCTCCGGGCAACATGATCATGGACGTTCCGACGGACGTGATTGGCCAGTTTTCAGCTCGTTGCAGGGCTATCGAAGAGCATGGCTGCGTCCCGACCTCCTCGCCGGACTCACCGTGTGGGCGGTGCTGGTTCCCGAGTCGCTGGCGTACGCCAGCATTGCGGGGCTCCCGCCGGTGGTGGGTCTTTACGCCGCGGTCCCGGCGCTGTCCTCTATGCGCTGGCGGGCAGCTCCCGTCACCTGATCGTCGGGCCTATGTCGGCGACGGCCGCATTGTCAGCGGCGATCATCATGCCGGTTGCTCACGGTGACAGCGTGCGCTACTTCGCGCTGAGCACTGCACTCGCGATCTGTGCTGGCCTGGCCGGCATGCTCGCCGCACTGCTGAGGTTGGGATTCATTGCGTCGTTCATCTCTGAGCCGGTGCTGAAGGGTTTCATATCGTTGGCCTGGCCTTGACGATCATCATCGGTCAGGTGCCGAGTTGTTGGGTGTGGAGAAGACTCCGGGCAACTTCTTCGAGCAGGCGTGGGGCGTCATCAAGCATCTTCCCGACACTCATCCCCTGACCCTGCTCATTGGAGCATCGAGCCTGATCTTGGTGCTGGCCCTCAAGCGTTGGTTGCCGTTGGTCCCAGGATCACTGGTCGCTGTGCTGCTGGGCATCGGGGTGGTCACGATATTCGGACTGGCTGACCAGGGCGTCAAGATCGTCGGGCACATTGATTCCGGGCTGCCCGCATTCGGCCTGCCGCAGGGTGTCGGGTGGCGGGACTTTGTGGCACTGTTCGGGCCGGCCATCGGGGTGGTCTTGATTGGCTTCGCTGAAGGACTCGGCGCTGCCAAGACGTACGCCGCTAAGGCTGGCTATCAGGTGAACGCGAATCGTGAGCTAGCTGGACTGGGTGCCGCAAACCTCGGCTCAGGCCTGTCCTCAGGCATGGTCGTCAATGGCAGCCTGTCGAAGACGGCGGTGAACGGCGGCGCCGGGGCGAAATCACAGGTCAGCGGTCTGGTGGTGGCGGTGCTAGTGATCATCACCTTGCTGTTCTTGACCGGGCTGTTCGAGTCGCTCCCGGAAGCCACGTTGGCCGCTGTCGTTATCGCAGCAGTGATCGAACTTGTCGACATTCCCAGCCTGCGCCGACTGTACGGCGTCTGGACGACCCGGCTCGGCCAGATCTACGGCCTGGCTGCACGTGCGGATTTCGCGGCGGCGATTGCTGCCCTGCTCGGCGTGTTGATCTTCGACACGCTCCCTGGTTTGGTGATTGGTATCGGGGTCTCGATGCTCTTGTTGATCTATCGGTCCTCGCGACCCCACGTAGCTAGATTGGCCAAGCAGGGCGGGATATGGCTGGACACCGACCGGCATCCTGATCTTGCGACCCGGCCCGATGCTGTCGTAGTCCGGGTCGAGGCCAGTTTGATCTTCACGAACAGCGACCACGTCAAATCTGAGATCGAGGCCCTTTACACTGATCAGACGAAGGTGGTGGTGCTTGATGCTGAGACCAGTCCATTCGTTGATGTCAGCGCCGCAACCATGTTGGTCCAGCTGAAATCGACACTGGCGCAGCGGGGGATCGACTTCCGCATCGCGCGTGACATCGGGCAAGTCCGCGACACGATCAGGAGCACTGGCAGTACGTCCGCGCTGGAGCTTCACGCCACGATCGACGACGCACTGGCAGCGTACGAGCGGAAGGTGAGCGAGGGCACCGCTGACTGACGCGACGTAGAGGGTTCAGCCGGCGACCGGCGCATCCTGTACGGCAGCACTGACGGTCGGGTAGGAGCGCTCTTCGCCGACAAGATCAAGAGCGCCGGCCTCCTGGAGACGGTCAGCTACGGGCCCGTGGAGTCGCGCGAAGACAAACGTGATGGATTCCTTATGGAGCGACTCGATCAGCTCGGTGAGCATTCCTATGCCAGTGACATCTACATGGTTGAGCGCCTCAGCGTCGAAAACCAGCCACCGTACCGGGGCTGGTGCGCCCGCGATGGCCTCTCGAATGCGCCCTTTGACGTAGTTCGCATTCGCGAAGAACAGGCGATCATCGAGCCGGTAGATGAGCACCCCCGGAACGATTGTGGCCGTCGGGTGCAGCCTGACGTCGGCGTGCCGGTCTATTCGCTCCACCCAGCCGAGTACTGCGTCGTGCGGAGTCGCGCTGCGGCGCACCGCGTCGACGACAGAGAGCGCGACAGCCAGTAGGAGCGCGCGAAGTACACCCACCGTGATCACTCCCGCCATGGTGACGGCGGCAATCGCGACTTCCACCCGGCGACGCGTGCCAGACTGCGCCATGCCACGGGATCGATCATTCCGATGGCGGCGGTGACAATGACGGCGCCAAGAGCCGCCCGCGGCAGGTACTGAATGGGCTCGGTGAGAAACAGTAGAACCAATGCGATGACGACGGCCGCAAGTAGTCCTGAGATCTGCGTACGGGCACCCATTTGATCATTGACAGCGGTGCGCGACCCGCTGGCGCCGATGGGAAAACCTTGACTGATGCCAGCGCTCAGGTTTATCGCGCCCATGGCAGCCAGCTCTGTGTTCGCATGGACGCGCTGGCCATGGTTCCCCGCGGCTGAGCGTGCTATGAGGATCTCGCTGGTGAACGCGACAAAGAAAATGCCGACCGCGGCGGGGAGGAGTGTGAGGACATCGCCGAACTGAAAGTTGGGCACGTCGAGGCTGGGCAGGCCGGATGGGATCGGGCCGACCACGGCAACCCCGCTGTTGGCCAGCCCGAAGACCGCTGAGGTCACGATCGCCAGTACGACCACGATGAGCGGACCCGGAACCTTGGGAAACAGCCACCCAAGCAGCAAGAGGATGACAAGGCTTGTCATTCCGACGGCAAGGGTTGTCCAGCTGAGGTCTGTGATTTCCCGAACGACCTCGATCACTTCGGCGGGTGGAGTTTGTCCGCTGATGCTCAACCCGAGCAGGTTGCCGAGTTGACCAACAATCAAGACAGCCGCTACGCCGTGGATGTAGCCGATGAGTACCGGTCGGGAAAAGTAATCCGCGATCCAACCCAACCGGGCTAGCCAAGCTCCCAGAAACACCGCCCCGACGAGGATGGCTAGCAAGGCGGCCAGGGGAGCGCGATCGGTGGGATCGACGGCCAACGGAATCACTGCTGATCCGACGAGAGCTGCGATTGATCCGTCGGGTCCGACGATCACTTGGCGCGAGGACCCAAAGACGGCGTAGGCAAGCGCTGGCAGCAGCAGCGCGTACAAGCCAATAACTGGAGAGAGCCCGGCGATCTCGGCGTACGCCAGCGACGCTGGGAGGGCCAGAGCGGCAACGGTAACGCCCGCGATTAGATCCCGCCGCAGAGTGTCGCCACGGTATCCCCGAACATGCTCGGTTACCGGGACCAGCCGCTGCAGGAGCGGTCGGCGAGCCGGCCGCTGGAAGGGCGATGCCTCGCTCTCGTAGCTTGCACCGGCGTCGTCGTCGCTCCGCTCTTTCATGCTGAGAACGTGCTGGCGGCCGAGCTCACTCCTCGGAGAAGACCTCGCGCAGCTTGGCCTCTTGGTCCGCGGACAGGTTGCTGGCGATCAGCTCAGCGTTGCTGTCTTTGAAGACATCTTTCACTCGATCCACAACCGCATCTGAACTCAGCACGAATAACGCCGAGGTTCCGGGCGTAACCCGTTGCTTGACGCTATTGATGAAGGCGTCGCTGATCCCGACATCGGTCATCGAGCCGGCCAGGGCGCCAATGCCAGCGCCGATCGCCGCACCAAGAAGCGGGACGAAGAAGATCAATCCGAATAGCATGCCCCAGAATGTGCCGCCGAGTGCGCCGGCTGCCGTCATGTCGCTCAGCTGACGGGTCTTCGGCTTCTTCTTTCCTACCTCCCAGGAGACAACAGCAGCGTCCTGGATCTTGATCAACTCTTGGGCCTGGAGCGACTGTAGCCTCTGGGAAGCCTGCTCGGCACCTTCGACGGTGTTGAAGGCCCACGCGGTCAGTGTCGCCATACGGAGTACGTCCTCTCGCTACGTGAATCACCGGCGGAGCCGATGTGGATCCTCCCGATCCCTGCACAGCATCCTGGACCGTGCAGCATGCCGCCTCACTCTCGGGGGGTGATTTCGGCGGCCTTATTGGCAGATTTAGCCGTGCTCTGGATTGCTGAGGTACAGGTGGAGCCGCTCGGAGCGCCGGCGCGCTATCTTCGCGGCCACCCTGGGCGCCCACGCAAAGGTGGTCAAGCTCACCGCAACCGAGACTGCCGTACCGATCCAGAGACCCGTCGTATCCATCTGCTGGGGCGGGTAGCCCTGATGGGCAATGATCCAGATGATCAAGCTCGGTATCAGCAGCACGGTCGCAATCGCGGGCACGATCAGGAACGGGACGAGCACCAGGGCGAGCCACCGAACCAACGCCGCGCGCCAGTCGGAACGATGCCGCCAGCGCCACAGCAACTTCTGCGGGTGATAGGGCATCCAGATGCCGATCCAGGCGGCGACACTCAGTACGCCGAGCGGCAAGAACAGCAGGACCGTCGCGGCGGCTGCAGCATCGTCGTAGCGGTGCTGGACCAGACCGATCACGATCGCCACGATCGCACCGACTGGCCCGACAATGGACCACATCACGATGTGTTTCGCCCGCAGCCACAGGCGTAATGCGGCGGGGTCGTGGAGCTGCTGGGCAGCGCGGACGGCGTCTCGGCCCGCGACGTTGGTTGCTGGCGTGTCACCCAGCATCCACATCTCAAGCACGTACGGGAAGGCCAAGGGGCCATGCAGCGTGAACAGCCAGTTGACGATGCTGTTCGGCAACAGGAACCAGCAGATCGTGACGAGCATGGCATTGAAGCCCACCGCGATCAGATCATCACGCCGCTCAGTAAAGATCCGCACGTATTCCGACTTGACCGCGGCTGACAAGTCGGTCAGGTCGAGCTGACTCGGCACGGCTCGATTCTGCTCCATTGAGCTGAGTGTCGTTGTCGATTTCTGCGCGCCGCATACGTCGTAGTAGGGAATCCATTTAGCATCGGCCGGCACGAGGCTGGTCGATCAGCCAATGAGGAGGACAAGATGGCGAAGTTCCTGTACCTGTACACCGGCGGCCAGATGGCGGAGACGCCCGAAGCTCAAGAGGCTGCAATGCAGGAGTGGACGAACTGGTTTGGCACACTCGGCGATTCCGTGACCGACATCGGCAACCCGTTCGGTGCCGGTACGACTGTGAGCAACGGCAGCGCCAGCAACGACGGCGCTTCCAAGCTCAGCGGCTATTCGATCATCGACGCGGAGTCGCTGGCGGATGCGGCGAGCAAAGCAAATAAGTGCCCGGTCTTGCAGTCCGGCGGCACAGTGGAGGTGTACGAAGCGCTCGCCATGTGAGCGATCGTGCTCCGGGGCGCGCACCACGAGCTAACACAGGCCGAGTGCGCGCCCCCGTCGTACGGCGTCGGCACGTCTAGTGACCGACAACTTCTGGAACAACGACCGCATGTGCGTCTTGACCGTGTTCAAGGACAAGACGAGATCTGCCGCGATCTCCTCGTTGGAGCAAAACTCAGCCAAGCGCTTCAACACCTGCGTTTCGCGCCTGGTCAGCGGCACGACGCAGGCTGCATCCGAGGAATCAGACGGCCGGGCATTGGGCTGGACATTCGACGTCGCGACCTCGGGCAAGGACGCCAGAAACGCCGAATACCGACGGGATAGGCCAGGCTCCTGCGCGACGAAGGATCGCAGCCATTTCCCCGCCGACGCAACGGTTGCTCGCAGTTGTTCCCGTACCGCCGTCCGCAAAGCCCGATCCACAGTTACGTCGGCGCGATCGTAATTGCCCTGCTCGACGGCCACCTCTGCTTGAAGCAGCCAGAGCCGGACCTGAGTGTTCGGCGAGATCGCGACGGGATCGGTTGGTACGCCTGCCAAGACCTCGGCGCCGGCACGGATGCGGCCGGCGCGTCGCAGTGCCTTGGCCAAAATCAACCTGGCTTCGGCAGCGGCCAGCTCGGGCTCCGTGTCAAGGGTGGTGATCGCCTGATCGACTTCATCAGCCACCAACCACGCCTCGGCAGTGGCAATCCGGAACTGGTCGGCGAACCACTGGCTGAATGCCTGGTCATCGACCGCGCGCGTTGGTCCTCGGAGCAACCGCAGTGCCGCCTCGGGTTCACCGGTAAGGATGGCCAGTCTCGCTTGCGTCAGTCGTTCAGCCGCCGCGAGCAGCGGATCACTATGATCCGCGGCTGTGCTCATAGCATGATCAAGACGCTGCCGAGCCTGTTCGAACTCTCCGCGTTCCAGATGCGTCCACGCCGTCGCCAGCTGGGCGAATTTCGCGCCACTCTCGCCGGTGTCGGCTTGCCGGTCGGTGAGCAAGCAGCTGGCATTTCGGGTTGCCCGTCGAAGCTCGCCGGAGAACGCATCAAGCCATGACAGCTGCCCCGCGCAATCCGCCCGGATCCGTCGCTCCGCATGATCAGCATCGCCGTCGACCCACTGCCGAGAGCGTCCGGCCGTACGCTCCAAGGTCCACCAGGCAGTCGCGAGGTTTCCGCGCGACAGCTCAAAGCCGGCAGCGTAGTAGTCGATCAGTACCGCCAGCTGCGGCGCGCGGGTTCGCTCCGAGGCGGTGAGCTTGATCATGAGATCCCGCGCATTGGTGGCCTGCGCCAGGCCAACGGCTGCAGCACCGCGAAGTCGTGCTACGGCCATAGTGATCAAGGCCATGCTGAGCAGGTCCGCGATCGGCGGATCAGACACCCGAGAGAGCTCGGACCTTCCCCTGGCAAGCGCTGATTCCGCGATATCGATCCAGCCACGGGTCAGCGCTGCCGCGGCAAGAAGCAATGGTTCGGATTCGGAAAACTCTGGCTGGGTCAGCACAAGCTGGACAACATCACTGTCTGAGCCCGCCAGAATGCGCGGGATGGCCAGCGACCGCACCAGTGCCCGGGCGGCCCAGGCATAGTTTCCCTCGCACACGGCACGATCGATGGCGACCGCGGAATCGGTTGGCGCAGCGTAGATCAGCACAATGTTCGACATGCGATCCGTCTGAGAGAGCAGCGCATCAAGATCATCCGGCGGTGCCGAGAGGGGGAGAGTTGTGAGGGCCATCGACAATGTGTCAGCTGGGTCGAGCTGCTGTGCATAGACCATCGGTGTGCTCAATCGGTGAGGCGGCTGGGTGCCTTCAGTAAGCCCGATCAGACACGGCCTGTCCTCACCCGTTGCCGTATCTCACCCGGGTGAGATACAAAGCTCGTTATCTTCCAGGGCTAGATCAACAGGCGCTGGCGACCAATCGTGACGGCCTCTGAGCGAGACCGTGCCCCGAGTTTGCGATACAGCGAGAGGGTGTGCGTCTTGACAGTGTTCGGCGAGACGTAGAGTTCGGAGGCGATCTGACTCAAGCTCTGCGGGGTCGCGAGCTTGCGCAGAATGTCGATCTCCCGTGCGGTGAGGTGCTCGGTTCGAAGCTCACCGTTCTGGCTCTCCCGCAGGCCTTTCCGGGCAGCATCCAGTCGGGCGATCATGGCAGCCATACCTTGCGGGTATCGCCGAATCATGGCTGCGGCCTCATCGAGGAGCTGCCGCCCCAACGGAAGATCACCAGCGATAACGGCGACTCGGCCCATCACGAGGAGGTGGTGCATGGTCGGCCATGGGCTGAGTCCAGGCAGCTTCCTGCGCAGTGCCAGTCCGTGGTCGAGAGTTGTCATGGCGTCCTCCAGCTTTCCGGAGGCAGCCTGGCTTTGTCCGAACGCGGTGAATGCCAGAGTGATCTGAGGCAGCGCGTGCATGCTTCGGGTCTCGACAACCTCCATGGCTTGCTCTGCCGACTTTCGGCTGCGGTCGTGTTGGCCTAGCTCAGCCTGAGTCAGCGCCAGCATTGAAAATGCCAAGACGCGGATGAGGGCAGGCGCTGCCTCGCTGTGAGCGCCCCGAGGAAGAAGGTCAACGGCCGTGCTGAGATCACCCGCGACGTAGCTAGCGTGGCCAAGCGCAGTGTTGGCGACTCCATACCACCGGGTATTGCCATCGGTTTCCAGCTCAGCTGCTCGGCGGGCGGCAGCCAGCATCTCCACAGGTCCGTCGAATCCGAACAATCCCCGAATGAGCGCGACGGTCGACTCCACGGATTGGGCTTCGTCGGGCAGCATGCCGTGATTGGACGTACTGCTGAGCTGCTTCAGGAGTTGCTGCATTTCGTCGATTTCACCGGACAATGCGGCCATCCAAGATGCGGTGGCCAGTGTGTTGACGTTTTCAGTGGCACCTGAAGCTCGCAGTGCTCGAACCCAACCGTGTACGGTGCTCCCAAGTCCGGAATCTACATATTGCATCCAGCTGGCCTGCACCAGCGCAGCCGCATCATCACTATTACCCGCGGCCAGCGCATGCTCGATCGCGACATCGACATAACCATTCTCGCTCAGCCACTTCGCAGCGCGACCATGAAGCATCGCTATCCTATCCGGCTGCTCAATTTCGAGTGCATTGCGCGCAACTGCACCGAAAAGATGGTGGAAGCGGAACCAATGGTCTTGAGCGTCAAGTGGGATGAGGAAAAGGTTGGTATATTGCAAGTCGCGGAGAATTCGAGCGGATTTCCTTTCGCCGGTCACATATTCACACAACGGCGCTGAAAATCGCTGAACGATCGACATATCAAGGATGAAGTTGCGTACCTCCTCAGACTGTCTGCTCAGCACCTCCTCAGTGAGATAGTCACCGATAAAGCGATTGGTGCCAGTGAAATGATGGATGAAATCGTTTGCATCTGTGCGACCGGCCAATGAGAGCGCTGCCAAGTACAGGCCCGCAGGCCAGCCTTCTGTTCGACGCATCAGCTCCCACATCGACTCGGTCGATAACGTAACTCCGTCGGATGCCAACAGTGAAACGGCTTCCGCTACGTCGAATGCCAACTCATCAGCACGAATTTCGGATAACTGCCCGGCAGCGCGCAGCCGGCCAAGCCGAAGCGTGGGATCGGCCCGGGTAATCAACACCACGTGAGCCTGCTCAGGCAGATGCTTGATCAAGAAATCCATCTGCGCATGGCATGCTGTCGCGCGGACGATGTGGAAGTCATCGATCAGAAGAGTGACGCCTGAGGCCAATTCCGCCATTCCGGCAATGATCTTCGGTAATACCGCAGTCAGCATGTCGTGGCTGCCGGCGGCAACGAAACCCGCAATGACGCAGCCAGCTCGGTCGAGGGCCGTGGCAATGTGCGTCCAGAGGCGTACGGGGTCATTGTCGGCGGTGTCCAGAGACACCCACGCGGTGGTCGCGGGGCCGGAGGCCGAGGCCAGCCACTGGGTGACCGCGGTGGTCTTGCCGTATCCAGCAGGAGCGGCGATCAAGGTCACCGGACGTTGCGAAGCCGTCTCGAGTTCGTCGACCAGCCGGCTCCTCGTCACCCACTCCGGTCGTGCCGGAGGAGGCCGAAGCTTGGCCTCCAGCATGAAGTCGACCGGTCGCCGGATTGGCTTGGCGGCATCCCGCCGGACTTCATACCCCACGGCCGACCATCCCGAATTCGATTAGTCGTCATCATACGGGTCGCGCCGACGCTGGCGGACTGAGACGGTTGTCGGTGGCTGAAGAGAAGCCGCCCGTTAAAATCCTCGTTCCAGCGCGATCTGTCCGGCAGCTGCGGCA
>Ga0307284_10000274_pt1 | contig 10789 bp, 9 predicted proteins | sample ER_DNA_123_FD_194480 | JGI IMG/M metagenome (GOLD analysis project Ga0307284, IMG submission 194480) | Bulk soil microbial communities from the East River watershed near Crested Butte, Colorado, United States - ER_DNA_123 | ecosystem: Environmental > Terrestrial > Soil > Floodplain | place: USA... | reverse complement strand
TGTCGGGGTCTTGCTGGTCTCGCGCGTGGTGCCGCCGGCCTCGACGCCGCGGATGACTGCGCCGCGCAGCTTCGTGTGCGAGACGCCGAAGCGCTGCAGGAGCCGGCCTGCTTCCATCTCGTCGTCGCGCGCGAGTGCGAGCAGCACGTGTTCCGGGCCGACGTACGAGGCACCAAGCTCGCGCGACTCGTCGTACGCGGCGAGCAGTGCCGCTTTTGCATCCGGCGACAGCGAAGGAGAGACGTCGGTCCTTGAGGCCTTCTCGACCTGCTCTTCGATCTCGGCCGAGATCGCTTCCGGATCAGCATCGATCTGTCGCAAGACGTGCCGAACGACGTCGTCTTGCAAGGCCGCGTAGAGGAGATGCTCGCTGTCGAGGTCGAGGCTTCCCCACTCGACCGCAGTTTGGGCAGCGCGTTGTAGCAGCTCGCGCGTGGCGTCGCTGAAGAACTGCGTGACGTCGACCCGCTCGACCTGCCGCTGCGGGGCGGCCGGCCTGCGGGCGGCGCCGCCGCCGGTCTGCCCGTCGCCGAAGAAATCGGAGAAGAAGTCGTCGAAGAGGCTGCTCCCGCGGCCGCCGAAGCGGCTCGACATCTGTTCTTCGGCGAGATCGATCTCGCAGAGGTACTCGACTTCCTGCGTCCCGTCAGGGCGAAGCCGCACCCTCGACGCGACCGCAGGCCGTCCATGTCGTGGACAAACGGGTTGATCGGCGGCAGCCATAGAAAATCCTCCCTGGTTGGACGACAGGCTGGAGCGAGGCGCAGCCTCGGCCGTCTTGTACCCCGGGCTCCGGGGACCTCAAGCTCACCATGGAGGGGACGGCCTCCCCATGGCAGGATCAGAGCCGGGTCGGGAGTGTTCCTCTGGGCGCTTCGGCGGGCGAGCGGCGCATCGTCAGCCGTACGGCGCTGCCGTAAGCGCCGCGTCCAACCTCGAGCGAGTCCGTTCTCTGGCGTGCGAGCCACAGTCCCCAGCCGTCGTTCCCGTTCGTCGGAGGCGCGTACCCGGCGACGAGATCCGCGATGCCCGCGCCGTCGTCCTCGATCTGGCAGACGAAGTTCTCGTCTTCTCCCCACGCGGTCACGAAAACGGGAGCACCGCCGTGGACGAAGGCATTGCGCGCGACCTCGCTGACCGCCGCCAGAAGTTGCTGGACCTGCCGTTCGGCAATTCCGGCGCGGCGCGCCTCCACTTCGACGTACGCGCAGGTGGTCGCGACGTCGACCGGCCGGCGGGTCACCTGCCGCCGGCCGTCGAGGGCGAGGGACCGAACAGGCGTCCCGCCCGGCGGCAGGTAGCTGTTGCTTTGCGACACCGATCCTCGTTCGATCACGGTGGGATGCGACGTTCGAACGTCCTCGATCATCGAATCCGGGAGGAGTTCGGTGTTGTAGGCACAGAGCACCCACAGCGGTAGGGGCGTCAGCAACGTATTCAGGATCGACTCGTAGTGCAGCCATTGCTCAACGGCATGGCCGCGTCCAAGAGGCACGATCTCCCCGACACCGCGCACGCGCGACCGTCCTTTCGCGAGCTGGCCTTCGACGAAGCCGACCCAGCGGCCCACAGTCTCGGCGGGGTTGCGATACCAGTCATCGCCGTCGGCGAGGAACACCAATGGCGAAAGGTCGTTCAGCGCCGCCCGAAATGCCTCGAGATTTTCCGTGGAGGTGATGACCGCGGCGCTCTCATCGTTCTCGAGAGCTTCGGTTACGAAGGACGCGGTCAGCGACGCGAACTCGTCGGTGGAGGTGTAGAGGAGCGCCGCGTGCCGAGCTCCTGGCCCTGCGTAAGAGTCTCCAAAGATCGTCGTCATGGTCCGGGACGTTTCGCCGCTGCCACAGAGTACGTCTCTCTTTCGATTTTTCCAGGGATTTCGGGAACCTCCGGCTGCCCCAGGCGAGCCTCGCAACCGGGTGGAAAACGCGCCGGTTCGGCCATTTTGTAAGGGAGTAGTCTCCCTTTGGTGCTGCTCAACCGGGAGCAGGAGCTCCGGCTCGTCGATGGTCTCCTGGCTGGTGCGCGGGCGGGCGAGGGCGGCGCTCTTGTACTGAGAGGCGAACCGGGCATCGGGCTGACGACGTTGCTTGATTGCGCCGGCGAGGCTGCCTCGGACCTGCGCGTGGTTCGCGTAACCGGCGTGCAGACCGAGTTCCACCTCGCCTTCGCAGGTCTACAGCAACTCTGCGCTCCGCTGCTCGACGGGCTCGACGCGCTGCCCCACCGGCAGCGAGCAGCGCTCGAGTCGGCTCTCGGGCTCAACGGCGGCGACTCACCGGACCTCTTCCTCGTGGGGCTCGCCGTCCTGACGCTCCTTTCCCACGCAGTCGCCGAGGAGCCGTGCCTCTATCTCTTCGACGATGCCCAGTGGCTGGACGAAGCGTCTGTCGAGGCGATCGCCTTCGTCGCCCGCAGGCTCGAGGCCGAGCTGATCGCCTTCCTCTTCGCCGTGCACGAGCCGACGGTGTTGCGAGTTCCGCTCGACGGCATCCCGGACTTTCGCGTTGTCGGGCTCGCAGCCGACGAGAGCCGGGAGCTTCTCAGCCGGGCCGTGGCCGGGCCCTTGGATCTGAGTGTCAGAGAGCGCCTCGTTGCCGAGACCGACGGCAACCCGCTCGCGCTCGTCGAATTGCCGGCCGAGCTCAGCCCCGAACAGTTGGCTGGAATCGCCACGCTGCCCGAAACGCTTCCGTTGGGAGTCCACCTCGGGCAGTACTTCTTGAACCAGTTTCGGCAGCTACCTGCCGCCACGCAGACGTTGCTCTTGCTTCTCGCCGTCGAGCCGGGCGGCGATCCCAACCTTTTCTGGCTCGCGGCAGGGAGCCTCGGAATCTCGGCCGAAGCCGCGGCCGCTGCGGTGGACGCGGGTCTCCTGAAGATCAGCCCGCGCGTGCGGTTTCGGCATGCCCTGATGCGGTCGGCGATCTCGGCCGACGCATCGGCGCTCGATGCGCAACGTGCCCACCGAGCGTATGTCGACGTCATGGATGCGGACGTCGATGCCGACAGGCGCGTGTGGCACCGTGCCGGAGCCTCGTCCGGGCCCGACGAGGAGATCGCGTACGAGCTGGAGGCTTCGGCCGCGCGTGCAAAGGGACGCGGAGACAACCGAGCCGCGGCGGGTCTGCTCCAGCGGGCTGCGACGCTCACGCCGGATCCTGCAAGGCGAGGTGGACGGATGCTCGACGGTGCTCAAGCCGAGCTCGCGGCCGCGAACTCGGGCCGGGCGACGGCGCTGCTCGGTCAGGCGATGTCGCTCCCGCTGAGCGACCTCGAGCGAGCGCAGGCAGCGAGGTTGCGAGCCTCGATCGGCTTTGCCCTCGGCCAGGGCGCGGACAGTGCCGCGATGTTGCTGCAGGCAGCCCGCGCGCTCGAGTCGCTCGACGTGCGTGCGTCGCGCGAGGCACACCTCGAAGCGCTGGAGGCGTCGGTGTACAGCGGCCGCTACGGCAACGGCGGCGCGGTTCACAAGGCGGCCGAGGCCGCGCTTGCGGCACCGCCGGCGCCGAAGCCGGCGACGGCCGCAGACCTTCTCCTCGACGGCGTCGCGGAGCTCCTCCTGGGCAACCCGGCCGGGGGCATTCCGATCGTCCAGAAGGCAATCGACGCGCTGAAACGGACGCCGGAACTGCGCTGGCAGGCATTCGGCTGCCTCGCGGCGATGGAGATCTGGGACGATGCCGGACTGCACGCACTGGCGACGACTCAGCTCGCGCTCGCACGCGAGGCCGCTGCGCTCACACCGCTGACCCTCACGCTCGACCAGATCGCAGGCGGGGACAACATCGTCAGCGGTCAGTTCGCAGTTGCAGACGCGAACTTCGCCGAGGCTCGGGAGCTGGCGGAGGCGACGGGAGAGGGCATTGCAAGCCACGCGAGCGCAGGACCTTTGATCGTCGCGGCCTGGCGCGGACGCACGCCGGAAGCGCGTGACCTCGCACAGGCGAACATGCGAGATGCGATTGCGCGTGGGCTTGGCCGTTATGTCACGTTCGCGCAGTACGCCACGGCCGTGCTGGAGAACGGCCTCGGTCACTACGAGGAGGCGCTGGGCGCAGCGCGGTCCGCCGCTCAGGATGGGGCGCTGTATCTCAGCACCTTCGCCCTGCCGGAGCTCGTCGAGGCGGCGGTCCGCAGCGGGGAGCATGAGCTTGCCGTCGCAGCGGTCGACCACCTCGCCGATCGCACGCTCAGCGGCACCGAGTGGGCGCGCGGCATGCTCGCGCGCTCCCGCGCCCTCATCAGCTCCGACAGGGAGGCCGAGCCGCTGTACCGAGCGGCGATCGAACACCTCCAAAACTGTCGGGCGGCCCCTCATCTCGGCCGCGCGCATCTCCTGTACGGCGAGTGGCTGCGGCGGCAAAACCGGCGACGCGACGCCCGCAGCCAGCTTCGTTCCGCGCACGAGATGTTCCGGTTCATGGGGGCCGAGGCCTTCGACGAGCGCGCGCGCCTGGAATTGGTCGCGACAGGCGAGCGGGTGCGAAGGCGAGAGGCCGGGAAAGAGGAGCTGCTCACCCCTCAGGAGGCCCGCATAGCCCGGCTGGTCGCCGAGGGCGCGTCGAACCCGGAGATCGGCGCCCAGCTGTTCATCAGCCCCCGAACGGTCGAGTATCACCTGCACAAGGTGTTCCGAAAGATGGGTGTCGGCTCGCGTGCGGATCTCATCCGCCTCCAACTCGATTCCGAGCAGAAGCTCCACTAGGCCCCGGGCGGAGCGCAAGAAGCGACAGATTCCAGCCACCAGTCTGCAAGAGCCTCACGAATCCGGTTACCCCGTTCCGGGACATGACTAGGGAGGTCACTGACGCGACCACCCCGGTGGCTGTCGCATGCTCCCCGGTCGAAGCGCACTGTTCTGTCACCGACCGGGAGAGAGGTGAAGAGTGTCCGCCATCAGTCACGACGGGGTCGCAGTTCTCCGCAAGTCCGACTTGTCCAAGGTGCCGAGGCCGTGCCGGAGCGACCTCGACCTGATCGAGCGCGTCGACCAGGCGCTCGACGTTCTGCACGGCAAGTGGAAGGTGCATCTTCTGTTCTTCATGGCTCGCGGCGTGCGGCGTCATGGCCGCTTGCTCGCGTGCCTGCCGGGTGTGTCCAAAAAGGTCATGACCGACACGCTGCGTGCACTCGAGCGTGACGGCCTCGTCGCACGGCGAATCTTCGCGGAGGTTCCCGTCCGCGTCGAGTACTCGCTGACCCCACTCGGGTGGACGATGACCGAGCCGTTGATCGCGCTCTCCGAATGGGGCGAAGTCCACTCGAAGGAAGTGACCGAGGCGCGCGCCCAGTACCGCAGCGACTCGTCGAGTCTCGGCGGTCCACGCATCGCACAGCGCTCCGCGGCCGCCTGAGCCGCAAGGAGGGAAGGGAGCGTGATGGCCAAACACATTCAGAAAGTGCTTGCACTCGGCGGCATCAACGGAGACGCCGACCTCCTTGAAAGTCTCTTCGACGAGCTCGTCGAAGAGCCGATCGACGCCGTCGCCGTCGTCGGCGATCTCGGCGCCCCCTGGAGCAAGGCGGACACCTACCGAGCCCTGTTCAAGGCCCTTGGACGTGCGGACGTCGCCGCGTTCTGGGTTCCGGGGGCGAACGACGCGCCGCTCGCTGACTACCTGCGCGAGTCCTACAACCTGGAGATCGCCTATCCGAAGCTGCGCGGAGTGCACGCCACGGCGGCGGTCGGACCGGACCACGTGCTGTTCGCCGGGATCGGAGGCGAGATTCGCGACGACCCGGAGACGCTGCGGACCGAAGAAGCGCTGATTCGTTATCCCGGCTGGGAGGCCGAGTATTGCCTGAAGGTGGTCGGTGAGTTCAAGGACTACCCCAAGGTCTTTCTGTTCACCACTCGGCCTGCACACAAGGGCCTGCACGACCCCGGAAGCGATGTGCTTGCGGAGCTCGTCAATACGTACAGGCCGCAGATCGTCGTCACCGCCGGGGACGAACCCTCCGAGGAGCGCCTCGGCAAGTCGCTGGTCGTCTCGCCCGGCCGTCTTGATCGCGGCAGCTACGCCCTCATCGCCTTTCACAACTCGAGGGTCGAGTTCGGGACCGTCGCCACGCGAACCGTCGTCTGAACGAACGAGCGAAAGGAGACAGGCACATGTCGCAACTTCTTCCGGAACGCAACAGGACCGGATCCGAGAATTGGAGTCCAGTGAGCGAGCTGGGCCAGCTGAACGAACGCATGCGGCGAATGCTCGAGCAGACGTTCGGGGGCATGCTCGACGAGCCCGCAGGCTGGATCCCGGCAGTCGACATCGAGGAGCTGGAGGACGCCTACGTCGTCGAGGCCGAGGTGCCGGGGGTCAGGCGCGAGGACGTCAGCATCGAGGTGTCCGGCAACGAGCTGACCATCAGCGGCGAGATCAAGGAGCGCGAGCGCAAGGGCGTCATCCGGCGGCGCACGCGCAGGGTCGGACGGTTCGAGTTCCGGGTCGCCCTTCCGAGCGAGGTCAACCCGGAAGGCGTCGACGCCAAGCTCAACGACGGTGTGCTCACTGTGCGCATCCCCAAGGCAGCGCGTGCGCAACGGCGACGCATCGAGGTCAAGTCGGCCTGAGGGGGCCGCTGAGAGGGGCCGGTCACCACCGGCCCCTCTCGCCTCTACCGCCCATGTCGAGCGCCCTCGATATCGCGCCGGTCCGTGAGAGCGAGCTCGGCCGGCTCTTCGGGCTCGCGAAGACGGTTTTTGCGAACGCCTCGGGTTGGAATGACCGCCGAGTCCTCGAGGCTCTCGAGCGCGACGTCGTGTTCGTCGCGCACGAACAGGACGAGGTCGCCGGTTACGTCGCCCTGTTCGTCCCCGATCGCGAGCACGTGATCGCCGAGCAGGTCTTCGTCGCCCCCGGCCACGAGCGCCGCGGCATCGGTCACCGGCTCCTGGCTCACGCAGAGGGCTATGCGATCGCGGAGCACGCGCACACACTCGGAATCGTCGTCGAGAGAGACAACTGGCGGGCCCGGGCGTTCTACGGCCGGCTCGGCTTCGTCGCCGTGCAGCCCGAGCTTGTCGAGCTGGTGCTTCCTGGCGCAGAATGAGCACACGCATGTCGCTGAAATACGAATTGGTGACGCGCAGTCCGGGCGGGAAGGAGCGCGTCCACGAGTACGCGTCGAACGACCTGCTCACGCCGGGTGAGGTGCTCCAGCTCCGCGGGCGGTTCTGGCTCGTGGAGAGCGTCGACGAGCCCGACGGGGACAATGGGCTCCCGCGCGCGATCGCGAAGCCCGCGCGCTACCGGCTCCGCCTGCGGCATCCGGACGAACGCGAAGAGCTGGGCGCCCTGCGCAGGTTCCGGCCCGGCTCGCCCAGACTCGGACACGCCTTCACGACGATCGAGGTCGGCCAGCCGATCAGCTGGCAGGTGATGGACGAGCAGCTCGCATACGACGAGGCCGGCGAACCGTTCCTCGACCTGGTCGCAGAACGTGACTACGCGGAGGCCGAGGGAGACATCCCCGACCACGAGCTGGAGCACACGCTCGAGCGGGAGCGCGACGAAGGCCTGCCGGCAGCGGCCGAGGCGACAATCGCGCGAGCTGCCGAGCAGGGACTCGACCTCGAGTTGGTCGCACTCGACCCTGGAGAGGAGCCCGATTGGCCGGAATCGGAGCGTTACATCGACGCGCTCATCTTCGACGAGATCGAGGACGACCTGTTCGAGCAGTGCGGCGTCGACGTGAACCGCGACCCGCGTGAGACCTGGCTCGCCACGGTGAAGGAGCGCCTGCTGGCGGACCTCGACGCGTTTCGCACCGACGTAGACGGCAACCATGACGAGATCGAGGAATGGGATTTCCGGGGCGGACGCATCTTCGCCTCGGTCGGAACCTACGAGGACGAGTTCGATCCCAACAGCGGACACGGCTGGCTGTGCCGGCTCGTCGACAGCGGCGCACTCGGCGTCGCCGGTTTCGAGCGTGTGCGCAAGTACGAGCTCGAGGTCGAGAGCGCCGACTGAACGCGGTGGGAACGACGACGTTCCCGTCTCCCCGGTTTAGCCAAGTCTCCAGGGGAACAGGGGACTCATGAGCTCGAGTGCCGCTACCGGTGAGCTCGGCGCGACCGGCCGTGTCGTGGAGACGATGATCCCGCGTCGTCTCGACGCGCTGCCCTGGAGCCGCTGGCACTGGCTGATCGTCATCGGGCTGGGCGTCACCTGGATCCTCGACGGCTTCGAGGTCACGCTGGTCGGCGCGCTGGCCGGCGTCCTCACGCACAAGGACACGCTGCACCTGAGCACCCAGCAGGCCTCGTCGCTCGGGACGTGGTATCTGCTCGGGGCCGTCGGCGGTGCATTGTTCTTCGGCTACCTCACGGACCGTGTCGGCCGGAAGAAGCTGTTCATGGTGACGCTCGGCGTCTATCTCGTCTTCACGGTCGCCTCGGGGCTCGCCTGGAACTTCTGGAGCCTCGCAATCTTCCGGATCCTCGCGGGCGCCGGCATCGGCGGCGAATATGCGGCCATCAACTCGGCCATCGACGAGCTGATTCCCGCGCGCGTTCGCGGTCGCGTCGCCCTCGCGATCAACGGCAGCTGGTGGTTCGGGACCGCCATGGCGGCCTTTCTCTCGTACGAGTTTCTGTCGAACATCCGTGAGTCGATCAGCTGGCGGCTCGGCTTCTTGATCGGGGCGATCCTCGCGCTCGGCATCCTGACCATCCGGCGGTTGATTCCGGAGAGCCCGCGCTGGTTGCTCACGCACGGGCGCGCGGACGAAGCGGAGAAGGTGGTAGCGGAGATCGAAGAGCAGGTTCGCAAGACGCATCCGCAGCTGCCCGAGCCCGAAGGCGAGCCGATCGCCATCGAACAGCGCAAGCACATCAACTTCGTCGACATCTCGAGATACGTGATCCAGAACTACCCATCGCGAGGAGTGCTCGGCCTGTCGCTCATGATCGGGCAGGCGTTCCTCTACAACGCGATCTTCTTCACCTACACGCTCGTGCTCACGGACTTCTTCGGCGTGAAAGCGTCGAGCGCCCCCCTTTATCTGATTCCCTTCGCGGTGGGGAACATTGCTGGACCGCTGGTGCTCGGCCCGCTGTTCGATTCGGTCGGCAGGCGCGTGATGATCTCGTCGACGTACATCATCTCGGGTGTACTCCTGATCATCACGGGGGTGCTCTTCACGCACGACGTTCTGAGTGCGACGACGATGACGATCTGCTGGTGTGTCATCTTCTTCTTCGCCTCGGCGGGGGCGAGCGCCGCTTACCTCACCGTGAGCGAGCTCTTCCCGCTCGAGGCACGCGCGATGGCAATCGCACTGTTCTACTCGGCCGGAACAGGAGTCGCGGCGCTCTCACCGACGATCTTCGGAGCCTTGATCGCGACGCACAGCCGCACGAACGTCAACTACGGCTATCTACTTGGGGCTGGACTGATGATCGCCGCAGGGATCGTGGCGGTGTTACTCGCGGTGCCCGCTGAACGCCGCGCGCTCGAGGACATCGCGAAACCGTTCACGGAAGCACGCGACGGGGCGACGTCGCAGAGACGCCGGGTCGCAGCCACTGCGCACTGATCGTGCCGCTTGCGGCGGCGCTAACGCTGTCGCGGTACGAGCGCCCACGGCTGAACAAGTAGGAGGGCACCACGAGGTACCCGTTGGCCCGAGTCACTTCATCGTTGACCGGATACTGAGTAGTGCATGGACCCCTGGAACCTGATCTGGATCTTCTTCATCCTCAGCTCGCTCCAGCCCGTCGTGCAGCGTCAGCTGCTGGCGATGACGCGCAGGCGAATGCTGGCGTCAATCTCCTCGAAGCGGAAGGCGACCGTCATCACGCTCATCCATCGCCAGGAGACGATGTCGTTGCTCGGCTTCCCGATCATGCGGCATATCGATATCGACGATTCCGAGAGCGTGCTGAGGGCGATCCGGGGAACGGAGCCCGGGCGGACGATCGAGATCATCCTGCACACGCCGGGAGGCCTCGTGCTCGCAGCGAGCCAGATCGCGTTGGCCCTTGCAGATCACGACGGACGTGTCGTTGCGGTCGTGCCCCACTACGCGATGAGCGGCGGCACCCTGATTGCGCTCGCGGCCGACGAGATCGTCATCGACCGGCACGCGGCACTCGGGCCGGTGGACCCGCAGCTCGGGCAATACCCCGCAGCGTCCCTGGTCGAGGTCGCAGCGTTGCCGGGCGAGCACAAGGACGAGACGCTGATCATGGCGGACGTCGGGCGTAAGGCGTTGAGGCAAGTCGAGGTCGTGGTGACTCACCTCCTCGAGGAGCGCATGCCGGAACCACGCGCACGTGAGGTCGCGCATCTGCTGTCGAGCGGGGTTTGGACGCACGACCATCCTTTGATGGCGTCCGAGCTCGAGCAGCTCGGCTTGCCCGTGACGTTCGGCGTGCCGGCCGAAGAGCGGACACTGATGAACCTCTATCCCCAACCGCGCGGACGACAGGACTCGGTGGAGGTTTTCCCCGAGGCGCCAATCGTCCCGGGGCTGCCACCCGGCCGGGATGGGTCGCGGCGGCGGCGCGAGACACCGGCGGGCGCGCGCGGCCATTAGGTCAGCTCCGGCGAAGTGCCGCGCGCGCTGCGAGGTAGCCGCACATGCCGTGGACGCCTGCGCCGGGCGGCGTCGACGCCGAACAGATGTACAGCCCGGCGACGGGGGTCGAATAGGGAATCAGCCGAGGAGCTGGACGAGCGACCAGCTGCGCGAGTGTGTTTGCGCCTCCGGCGATGTCGCCTCCGACCAGGTTCGGGTTCTCACGTTCGAGGTCGTTTGTTTTGCGCGACGTGCACGCGAG
>Ga0307284_10000273_pt1 | contig 10793 bp, 6 predicted proteins | sample ER_DNA_123_FD_194480 | JGI IMG/M metagenome (GOLD analysis project Ga0307284, IMG submission 194480) | Bulk soil microbial communities from the East River watershed near Crested Butte, Colorado, United States - ER_DNA_123 | ecosystem: Environmental > Terrestrial > Soil > Floodplain | place: USA... | reverse complement strand
GGTCGATTCCGGAGTGACGGCGGGCGCCGAGATGTATCAGTCGGCAGTGTGCCGTCTGCCGACAAAAGGCTACTACTTCAAGCCCACGGTTTTCACGGGTGTAACGCAGAGCCACCGCATCGCCCGCGAGGAGATTTTTGGGCCGGTGCTCAGCGTTCTCACCTTCCGCACGCTCGAAGAAGCTGTTGAGAAGGCGAACAACACGATGTATGGCCTTTCGGCTGGCGTCTGGACCGACAAGGGCTCGCGGATTCTCAAGATGAGCACGCTGCTCAAAGCGGGAGTCGTGTGGGCGAACACCTTCAACAAGTTCGATCCGTCCTCACCGTTTGGCGGCTACAAGGAATCCGGCTTCGGGCGCGAGGGCGGACGACAGGGTCTGATGGATTACGGGAAGGTGGTCTAGCATGGGGCGACTTCCCATCACCAAAACGCCCAAAGTGTACATCGGTGGGCAATTCATCCGCTCCGAGAGTGGACGCGTTTTTCCTGTGAGGGAAGCCGGAGGGGGGAAGCGGGAGGGTGTGGGCGGTGGGCGGGAAGCGGGAGGCGGGAAGCGGGAAGCGGCGGCGCTGCTTGGGAATATTCCGCAGTGCACGCGCAAAGACCTTCGAAACGCGGTAGAGGCGGCGGCGAAGGCTGGTCCGGACTGGGCGCATCGCACTCCGTACAACCGCGGACAGATCATTTATCGCCTGGCGGAGATGCTGGAGTCGAGAAGCGGAGAAATCGCTGAGTCACTGGTGATATCGGGTGCCGCTACCAAAGCTGCCGCGACGAAAGAGGTGAGCGCGAGCGTCGACCGTCTCATCTACTACGCCGGGTGGTCCGACAAATACGAGCAGGTGCTCGGCAACACCAATCCGGTTGCCGGACCGTTCTTCAACTTCACGGTTGCTGAGCCGATGGGGATCGTCGGAATAATTGCCGATGATGCGGCCCCGCTGCTGGGTCTGCTGAGTCAGATCGCGCCGGTCATCGTTGCCGGCAATACCTGCGTGTGCCTGGCGTCGCAGGAGTTTCCGTTTCCCGCGATCGTACTGGGCGAGCTGCTTGCGGTCTCCGATCTGCCGGGCGGAGTGGTGAACATCCTCACCGGGTTCAGAAAGGAGCTCGTTCCCACGTTCGCGACGCACACGCACATACGCGGGTTGAACGCGATCGTGAACCGGGAAGAGAAAAAGCAGCTGCAGCTCGGTGCGGCGGAGAGCATAAAGCGTGTCCGCGCGCGAAAGCGCGACGACGAGTTCGATTGGACCGATAATCAGTCGCAGAGCGTGTACGAGATTCGCGACTTCATCGAGTTCAAGACCACGTGGCATCCGATCGGAGCTTGATGGTCGCACAGCAGCAGCAGAACGCGATCGAGATGCGCGGACTGCGCAAGGTTTACAAGGGGACGGGGAAAGCCAAGCGGCCGGGCAGCGCGCCCTCCGGAACGCGATTCGGGCCGGGCGCGCCGATCGCGTCCGCAACCGATGTCATAGCCCTGGAGTCGCTCGATCTCGACATAGGCGCCGGCGAATTCTTCGGGCTGCTCGGTCCCAATGGAGCTGGGAAGACGACCGCGATCGGAATTCTCACCACGCGGGTGCGTCCTACGTCGGGAAAGGCAATCGTCGGAGGCGCGGACGTGGTGGAGAACTCGGTCCGCGTTCGCCAAGTGATCGGCGTTGTCCCGCAGCGGCCGAACGCAGACCTGAGCCTCAACGTTCTGGAAAATCTCCAGTTCCACGCCGCGTATTTTGGAATTCCTTTCGACGTCGCTACGAAGCGCGCTTACGAGCTGCTGGAGCGTCTGGGCTTGTCCGACAAGGCATCCGCGAAAATGGCGGAGATGTCCGGCGGTCAGCAGCAAAGGTTGATGATCGTGCGCGCGCTGATGCACGAGCCGGATATCATCTTTCTCGACGAGCCAACCGTCGGCCTCGATCCGCAGGCGCGGCTCGGGTTGTGGGACATCCTTCGCGACCTGCACGATCGCGGACGGACGATCGTGATGACGACGCACTACATGGACGAAGCCGACAGGCTGTGCGACCGTTTGGCGATCATCGACCGCGGCAAGCTCCTCGCGCTCGACTCGCCTCGCGCGCTCAAGGCCAAGGCGCCGGGCGGGACGCTACTCGAGCTCGTGCTCGACGGTGACGCGATGCCTGCAGCGGAGCTCGCCGAGACGCTGGCGGGAATAAGCAGAGTCGAGGCCCAGGACGGAATCCTGCGCGCGCACAGTGATCGTGGCGGCCAGCTGCTTCCCGCCTTGATTGAAGTCGCGGAATCGACGGGCCGCACTGTGACGGACATTCATCTGCTCCAGCCAAGCCTGGAGACGCTGTTCGTGTCGCTGACGGGAAGGAAGCTAGGATGACCGTGGCGGCGCTCGACGCTCGTCGCAGCGAGGTTTCGCCGTGGTCGGTGTTTGCCGCGTTGCTGCGACGCGACATGCGTGTCGCCCGGCGCGAGCTGCCGTTCTTCCTGCTGCGGACGACGATGCAGCCGCTGATGTTCGTGATCGTGTTCGGGTATCTGCTGCCCAAGATGGGATTCATGGGTCGCGGGTATACGACGGCTCTTCTGCCGGGAGTGCTGGCAATCAGCCTCACCTTTTCGAGCATTCAATCCGTCGCGCTGCCGATGGTGCAGGACTTCGGCTGGACGAAGGAGATCGAGGACAGGCTGCTGGCGCCGGTTCCAATCTGGCTCGTGGCGGCAGAGAAGATCGTTGCCGGCGTCCTGCAGGGCGTGGTGTCAGCGCTGTTCGTGCTGCCGGTGGCGCGCCTGATAATGGGACCGATTCCCAATCTCAGCTTCGGTCACATCGGCGACGTGCTCCTGATCACCGTACTCGGCGCCGCGGCTTTCTCATCGCTCGGGCTTTTTCTCGGCACCGCGATCCAGCCGCAACAGATCGGTCTGATGTTCGGCGTCATTCTGGCGCCGATGATTTTTTTCGGCTGCGCGTACTATCCGTGGCAGGGATTGAGCGCGGTGCCGGTCATGAAATACGCGGTGCTGATCAACCCGCTCGTTTATGTAGCAGAAGGAATGCGGGCCGCCCTGACTCCGGGCGCGCCGCACATGTCGCTAGGCATCGTGGTGCTGGCGCTCATTCTGATCACGGCGCTCTTTTGGACGCTCGGGATGCGCTCCTTCATGAAGCGCGCGGTCGGATAACGGCGGGGCCAGCGCCTGCTCAGCGAGCTCCAGCTTCAATTTCGCGAGGTCGGCAAGATCCATCAGCGGAGCGCGCGGTAGTGAGAGCGTAAACGTCGAGCCTTCGCCGACGGCACTCTCGACGGCCACCTGCCCGCCCATAGCGCGAGCCAGATCCTGGCTGATCGCGAGGCCGAGGCCGACCCCCTGGACCGGCTGATTGAGGCGCCGCTCCGCCTGAACGAACGGATCGAAGATTTTTTTCAACTTTTCCGGTGAGATCCCGGGTCCGGTATCCGCGACTCGAATATCGACGCACTTGCCGCTCATTTCGCTCGAAAGCGTGATCGTTCCGCCCGGCTCGGTGAACTTCACGGCGTTGGTCAGAAGGTTGAGCACGATCTGCTGCATCTTCTCGGGATCAGCGAGCACCGCTGTCGTCTTTCCGACGCCGTTGTAAGAGTAGTGGAGGCCTTTCGCCAGAATCTGGGGAGCGATCATCGACTCGGTGTCGTGCAGCGCCTCGTCGACGGGGACGGCGGTGATGTGGTATTCGGTCTGACCGGCATCGACCTTGGCGAAGTTGAGCACGTCCTGAATGAGTGTCAGGAGGTGCTGCTGGCTGCGCCTGATACGCGCGATGTCCTGGGCCTGTTCGGCGTTCAACGGTCCGCGAATTCCCAGCGCCAACAGCTCGGCGTATCCGCCAATGGCGTTCAGCGGGGTGCGCAGCTCGTGGCTCATGCTGGCGAGAAATTCCGACTTCGCCTGGCTCGCGGCCCACGCTTCCTCTTCCGCCTTCTTCCGCTCTTCGATGTCGACCGCGATGCCGAGCCATGCGTCCACCTTTCCGGATTCGTCGCGGGAGGGCCGGCTTCGCGCGAGAAACCAGCAGTACTCGTCCTCCCGTCCCCGCAAGCGAAGCTCGACCTCGTAGTCGCTACCCTCTCTTACGGCGGACCGCCAACTCTCTACGACGCGCGCCCGGTCTTCGGGGTGAACCGCGTTGATCCACCCGTCACCCAGCGTTTTTTTCTCGGAGAGACCGGTGTACTCGTACCAGTAGGGATTGAAGTAGGTGATTTGTCCCTCGGGGTCTCCGAACCAAACCACCTGGGGTGAGAGCTCGAGCAGATTCTCGAATCTGCCCTTGGTCCTCAGCGTCCAGCGCTCGAATTGGGTTGCCGCGAGGGCGATGCCGAGCAAGCCGGCGCTGGTGGCGGCGACAACCAGTCCAAGCTGGTACGTCCCGAGGACGGCGATGCCGGTCGGTTGCCAGCCGGTGGGGCCCCGCGTGAAGAAGGCGGCGGCCATACCCGTGTAGTGCATGCCGGCGACGGCGAAGCCCATCAACAAGGACGCGCCCGCTTTTTTGAGCCAAGCCCGGGGCTCCGAGCTGGTTGTGAGCAGATTTCTGGTGAGAGCTAGCGCCGCAAATGAGACGACGATCGCGACGCCGACCGATGCGGCGAAGATGAGCGGATCGTACAGCACGTGGCTGTTCATTCGCATTGCGGCCATCCCGGTGTAGTGCATCCCGGCGATGGCGAAGCCCATGAAAATGCTGGCAAGCATCAACAGCGGGGAGCCGACGTCAGCGCGATTGAAGATGGAAAATGCGATGGCGCAACCAATGAATGCCGCGACGTAGGAGAGGATAACGACGGGCGCGTCGTACCAGACGGGGATGGGCAGGTGCAGGGCGAGCATTCCGACGAAGTGCATGCTCCAGATGCCGAGCGCCATGGCGAGCGACCCGCCGTAAACCCAGAAGAGTCGGCGCCGACGGACAGCGGCGCGAACGCGCAGCGCGATCTCGATTGCGACGTAGGCCCCGATCGTCGCGATCAGGACGGAGAGAACAACGAGATTGAGGTTGTAGGATTGATCGAGCATCGTCAGGGGAGTTCGGCAAGATGCAAGCCCGACAGCCACGCTTCTCCTGACGAGCGTAAGTTGTTGAGATGGTTGGGGTTAAAAGAGCAATTGCAGAAAAACCCAACTGCAACTGAACACTGCCTGCGCCCGCGGATCGCTGCATGCGCTGCGCTGCCCGCTTTGGGCGGGGCTTGCGACGATATATCGCCCGATATAGCTTTGCGTCAAAAGATATATCGCCAGTACTATCATAGGCGCCAGCTGACGCCTGACTGGCTCGATAGATCCTATTCCGCGGGGGTTGAGTCAATGAACGGTGGAAACTGTGGGCCGAGGTTCGCGTGGGCGTTCGGGATGCGGCCGGAGAACTTTGGGTTCGATGCGGGCGCGTTTTGGGGCGGACGCGGCAAGTCGCGCGGCGGTCCGTTCGGCGGCAGCAGGATGTTCGACCAGGGTCATCTCAAGTTCGTGATCCTCCGTCTTCTCGACGAGAAGCCGCGGCACGGCTACGAGATCATCAAGGAGATCGAGGAGCGCTTTGGTGGGATGTATTCACCGAGCCCCGGCACGATCTATCCGACACTGACCATGCTCGAGGACCTCGGCTACGCGCGAGCGAGGCCGGAAGAGAGCGGCAAGAAGATCTACGAGATAACCGATGAAGGGCGGGCGCACCTGGCCGAGAATCAGCCGCTGATCGACGACATCTTCTCAAAGATCGCCGACTTTGCGAACAACATTTTCGGGGAGCCGATGATGGAAGTGCATCGCGGGTTCAAGAACGTCGGCGCCGCGATCTACGCGTCGAAGAGCGCGTCGAGATCGGCGGAGCAGATCAAGAAGATCAAGGAAATTCTCGATCGGGCTGCAAAGGATATCGAAGCGGTCTGAGATGAGGTGATGCTGAACACAGTAAGAGCACTGTGTGAACCGTTAGTCCGCTGTTGTCTCCAATTGTCCCGGATGTCGCTCGACCTGACTCCAGTTTCGCGACAGCGGCGAGCCATTCGTCATCAGCCAGGTGCGATGACTCGAGCGACTCGAGCTCCGCCTCGATTGCGGCACTCTGCTGTGATGCGGCTACGCGTCTGGCCTTCGCGGCAATTGTGAGTCTGCGGCCGCGTGAGTGCGGCGGCGCGCTCTCGATCGCTTTGTCGATCCGGTTTACAAGGCGCCTTCGACCCAAAGCTCTCGAGTCGCCGAGACCTGCCAGCGTCGATGCAGACGCATGGTCAGCCCATTTGCGTAGTTGCTCCAACGCGACCTGATATTCGTCGGTGTTCGTCTCGACATCGACACCGCTTGCCGAAAGGCACGCGACGATTTGCGCGTCGAGGTCCGTCGACAGCTGACCCGACAGCGACACGACCAGCCTCGGTTCAGCGTCCACGCTTACGACGGAGATGAAGCCCGAACGCGGTGAGGAGATCGACGCGACTAAAATCTGATCGCGGTCTTCTGGCACGGAGGGCCGACACCATCCGCTGAGAATCGCGCGAAGTTGCTCCGTCCGCTTGGTCACGCTTTCTGGGTCGGTGTCGGTTTCGACGGCTGAACCGCTTGGAAACGGCGAAGCGTTGGCTGCGCCCACTGCATGCCGAGCGATCGCCCATTTCCGCCGCACAAGCATCTCGCTTTCGAGCAATTCGGCGGCACTCGCCGGGGGTCGAACCAGGTAGACGCTCACCGCTGAGTGCTGGGAGCCCATCCGCGCCACTCGGCCCACGCGTTGCTCCAGGCGCGCCGCGGTCCATGGGATATCCAGATGCACAACAATTGCGGCGTCCTGCAGATTTACGCCCTCGCTCAGCAAGTCTGTCGACAGAAGAACATCGATCTGCTCCGCGGATCCCGGCGCTGGAGCGTTGAGCGCCCGCGGAGCGAAATGCGCGAGAGCCTCTTTGCGCGAAAGCCTGCCTCCCGCGACGCGGGCTCCGTTGGCGGTGAGCATTGCAACGCCACCGAGTCTCGCGAGCCGGCGAAAGAGCATCGAAACGGTCTCCGTGTACTGAGCGAAAGCGACAATTTTGGCTTTCGGGTGTGCGGCGCGAAGACTGCCGATCATGCTCGCGCGCTCAGTATCGAGAGGCGAGTCGAGCGAGTGCGATGCGCGAAACCGCTTGAGTGCGTCCGAGTGGCCCCTCACGGATTGGAGCAGCGCCGTCGTGTCCGCGGCTGGAGCGGAAAGCAGCTCCGGAAAACCCAATTGGAGGGCGCCGTCGTCGAAGATCCAGGTGCGGAGCTCAGTTGCCGTTGGATATCTCCCCGCTTCCAGCGACGCTATTAGCGCATAAGCTCTGGCGATCCTTCTCCGGATCGCTTCGTTGAGTGCAGCTTCGCTCGACGCCCATTGGTGGACGAGCCCGCGCGCGATGAGAGCTCGGCCCAGGCCTCCATCGCGAACCGGAATTGGATCGGGAAGCTCCATCAGCTCGCGCACGATCCGGGGATTGTCGGATGTCTGAAGAATTATTGTCGGTAATACAGTGGGGATCAGCCCCGTGCTGTTCAGCTGCTCGTGTTCACGCCGCAGAACACAGCGAGCCAGCTCCGCCTGCGTCAGGGCATTGGCTCGGGTGCCGAGGAAGAGTGAGAGCAACGCCGACAGATCTTTACGACGGTTGTGTATGGGTGTGGCGGTGAGGAGGAGAAGCTTTGCCCGGCGGGATAGCTCTTTGAGCGGAGCATACCTCCGGGTCGCGTGATTTCTGGCGTGATGTGCTTCGTCGATAACCACGACGTCGTATTCCGTTGCGGGACTGGAGCGGAGGCGACTCAGCTTCTCGAAGCTGATGAAGTCTGCTTCGATCCCTGTGGCGCGAAGCGCATTGGTCCACATCGAAGAGAGTGCGGCGGGCGCAACGACGAGTCGGCGAGCATAACTCCGCGCGATCGCGGTCGCGACGAATGTCTTTCCCATTCCCACTTCGTCGCAGAGCAAGGCCCCACCGAATTCGTCGATCGCTCTCTCGATTCTCGCGACCGCTGACAGCTGGTGCGCCTGGAGCGAGACGGCGCCAAGCCTTGCCACACGTGAGTCGTCACCGAGAATGAATCTCGCGATGCGGGCGCGAGCTTCGTCCGCGGTCGTCAGTCGCAAGGCCAGGAGACGAGGGGTTGCATGTCCGCGAGTGTCATTCCGTACGCGCGCAACCCTCCCGCGAGCAGCTCTTCTTCTGACGGCACGTCACCCGACATTGCGCGCGCCCCGAGCGGGGCGAGGAATTCCCGCGCGCGTTCCCAGTCGGCGGGTAACGGCAAGAGCGACATGGTCCAGCCCAGATAACGCCGATACCGACCTCGTGCGGGCTCGGCCACGACGTTCAGCCACGCGGCGACCAGCGAGCTGTTGAGGAGCGCAGCGAGACCGTGCGCATCGTCAAGCGTGTTGCAGCTCACCACGTAGCAAGTATTGAGAGGGACCAGGCGATCGCCGGCGCCGACAACCATCGCTCGAGGCCTGGTTCCAAAATCCGCCCAAATCACTCGGGGTCGCTCGTGACGCGCGCTTTCGGTGCGGAAAACCGTCCACCACGGCAACCGCCCGTGAAGATCGGTGCGGCCGCCGAGCTGGTCGCGAAAGGGTAGGAGCCACCGGCGGGCGAGCGGAGGAATCTCTTTCCGAGGATTGTTGTCGTCGCAATGAGTCCACACGAGATATTCGCGCTGACCCGTCGTCCTCCAGGCGCCAAGGGTCTCGCCGCGGACAAGTGGGCGAAGCATCTCGCGCTCGATCCAGCCGCGGTGGTCGCCCGACGAAATCAATGCGCGGTCATCGTCTATTCCGTCGACGTGGACGACGTACGCTTCGTTGCATCCTGTCTTGACTCCGAGCCTGGGACGTCCAAACGCACTGTTCGCGAAGGAAGCACCGACGGTTCGGATAGCCTCGAAAGCTTTTCGCGCAGGTGGTGGAAGCAACAGCCACGGACTTCCCGGTGTGTCGTCGAACCGGAGCGCCTCTGGCGGGACGAACCAGCGTACGGTGCGATCAGCCAATCGAAGTTTCGCCTCGCAAGGTCGCTGCACAGTCGCCATCGCCGGTGCGTTTTTTCGCGACACGAGCAGCGACGGGTATACCGCAGCCTCGAACTGTGAAGGCGACTCTGCCAGATCCTGGAGCGTGACGATATCAGTCCGATCCAGCAGCAACTGTCGAACTCCGCCTCCGGCGAGAGACCGCCACAGCTTGGACGGTAGGAGCAGAGCCATTGTCCCGCCAGATCGCAAGAGATCGCATGAGCGCTCGACGAAGAGAGCGGACATATCGATCTGCGCGGAAAATCCGCGTCCGGCGCCGGCGGCCCCGGCTCCGCTTTCCCATGCGGCGGTGCGATACACCAGGAAGTCATGACGAAGTCTGGCGCGCGATGATTCGGGGATCTGATGCAGGCGAACCCACGGCGGGTTGCCGATAACCAGATCAAAGCCACCGCCCGCCGCCACGTCCGAGAAATGAGCCGCGAACGAGAAGGGCAGCGCGCCACCGTCGCGTAATTGCAGCGCGGCACGTACCGCGCCTCTGAGCTGAGTCCGGACCGTCAGCAGGCGCAGCCGAGCCTCGCGATTGGGCGAAGGACGGTCGCCGAAAAGATCCTTCGCGCGAAGCTCGATCAGCAGCTCTTTGCGAATCGCCGTGAGTCGCGCACCCTCACGCTCCAATACCTCGATCGCAGCGCTACGCTCGGCGCGGTCCATCGCTCGCGCGAGTGTTTTCTTACGCGAGCCGGAAGCGCGTGCGTATCGACCGCGAAGCGAGGCCAGCTTGCGACCGCTCACCGATCGCGGCGCTCCATCGAACGCTCCGCCGGATAGCGAATCGCCCACCCGAATGTGGCGATCAAGATTTGGGAGTGGGACCACCTGCATCGGATCGCCCTCAGCGCTTTCGATGACGATGGCGAGCCATAGCCTCAGCTCGCAGAGCCATACCGCCATCGGATTCAGGTCGACGCCGAAAATCGAAGTCGTCAATACCCGTCGCCGGATCTCGGCGATTGATCCGGTCTCGCCGGCATCGACGCGCAAGGAAGCAAGCCGCTCGAGGACGTGCACGAGGAATGCGCCGGAGCCACAGGCGGGATCGAGCACGCGAATGTTGCGTAGACGTTCCAGCCTGTCGCCGCGAAGCTCGCCGAGATCGATGGTCGAGCGAAGCGCCTCTTCCGCTACGTCTTCCACCAGGGTCTGTGGTGTATAAAACGCGCCGCTCGATTTTCTCTCGCCGGATGCCATGAGGGCCTCGAACGCCTTGCCTAGGATTTCAGGATCGATCGACGCGTCTGACCAGACTGCTGAATCCTCGCGCGCATTGAAGCGATATCTGGAAAGGAGCGAGCCATACGCGTTTCCAAAAGAATCGTCGTTGAAAACACAGCCCCTCCGACGCTTCTCCAGACTCGACCGCGAAAACAGTCCGCCGTTCAGGAAGGGGATTCGTCCGAAGTTGCGGGCGCGACGCGACCGCGAGCGCATCGCCGTGTTGAGCGTCCCGAAGAACAGCGGCTCCAGCACCCTTCTCTGATAACCTCCGCCTGATGCGATGCACCCAGCGTAACCGTTGCCGAGAAAGCCAAAGTCACCGTTCAACCAGCCCTTCGTCTCGAGGAAGGAGAGGAAGATCAGTCGAGAGACAGAGAGCAAGGCGAGCTCGTGTCGCTCCGTACGACTGACTCGTGCGTCCGCCGAATCGGCCAGCTCAGCGACTGTTTTCCCGAGAATGCGAAAGAATCGGCGGGTGATTGCTTCGCGCCCGAGCACGT
>Ga0307284_10000272_pt1 | contig 10806 bp, 8 predicted proteins | sample ER_DNA_123_FD_194480 | JGI IMG/M metagenome (GOLD analysis project Ga0307284, IMG submission 194480) | Bulk soil microbial communities from the East River watershed near Crested Butte, Colorado, United States - ER_DNA_123 | ecosystem: Environmental > Terrestrial > Soil > Floodplain | place: USA... | reverse complement strand
GTCGTAGAGCTCACGGTCGCCGTTCGCGTACTCCGCGTACTTGTAGTGCTGCGTCCGGATCCCGTCGAAGTGGCCCGCGCCCGGTGAGTTGTCGAGTAGGACGTCGCGGCCGATCTCCTTGCCCCGATCGTGCCAAAAGGGGAGGAGTGACACGCCGTCCTCGGTACGACCCGCCTGCACGTTTGCGGCGTCGAGGATCGTCTCGGCGTCGTCGACGTTCATCGTCAGCTGGCTGCGATGGACGCCGCGTGGCAGCGACTTGTTCGCCGTCCAGCGCATCAGGAGCGGCAGGTGGATCGACGGCTCGTACCAGAGCACCTTGCCGTTCGCGACGCGGTGCTCCCCGTGGAAGAAGCCGTTGTCGGAGGTGAAGAGAATCAACGTGTTGTCGAGCTCGCCGGTCTGCCGGAGCGTCTCGACGATCGACGAGATCGCTTCGTCCACCGACATCAGCGTCTCGCGGCGCTGCTGCCAGTTCTCCTGGATCGCCGCGATCCGGCGCGCGTTCAGCAGCGGCCGGCGCCTGATGACCTGCGGCTTGTCGGAGACGTCGGCCTCGTTGAAGCTCGGCGGCCGTGGCAGCGGTGTCCCCTTCAACGCGTCGTGGTGGCGCGGTGCCGGAACGGGGGTGCCGAGCTGGGGCGGATCGTCGGGCTCGCGGGGCGTCCCTGAGTGATCTCCGAGGAACGCGACCCAGAGGAAGAACGGTCCCTGAGTCGCCCGGCGCTTGATGATCTCGTTTGCCTTGTCCCGGTAGACGTCGGTCTGGTAGCACGACGGCTGCGGGGTGGCGCAGAACGTGTGCAGCGTTCCGCCTTCGTTCAGCGTGTAGTTGTAGTACCGGTAGGTCGTCGGGTCGACGGACCCGTGCCATTCGCTCCAACCCGGTGGGATCTCCGTTGGGTTCTGGCGGCCGTAGCCGTTCAGGAACTTGCCGAGGTGGACGGTGTAGTACCCACCCCGCTGCAGCCAGACCGCAAGCGTGTTCGACTTGTCGAGCGCCTGGTAACCACCCTGTGGCGGTGCATTTCCGCGGACGTTGTTGTTGTGCGAGTACTGACCCGTCAGGAACGTCGCGCGCGACGGGCAGCAGAGCGAGAACGAATCGAAGTTGTTGTCGAACGTCACACCCTGATCACCGATCAGGCGACGGACGTTCGGAAGCACGGCCATCTCCGCGAGAGTCTGGTCGTCAGTTTCCAGGACGAGGACGTTCGGCCGCTGTGGAGCTGCGGCCGCCTGTGCAGTGCTTCCATGGTGCTGGGCACCAACGGCGATTCCTGCGGCGAGCGCCAGCGAAGCCGCGATCGCGAGTCCGAGCCTGCGTTTCATCGCTATTCCCCCTGTTGCGAAGCCAGTGCTCCCGTTATTCCCGCTGGGTGTGTGGGAGCGGTATCGCTCCCGCAAGGATTTCGTTAAGCAGCGAGCCGCTCTTCGACCGCCCGCTCGTGGACGAGGACCCCGCCGCGAGAGCGAAGCCACACGAACAACGAGACGGACAACCCGGCGACGCCGGCAACCGTGAACGCGAGCTCCGTCCCGCCGGCTGCTGCGAGCCAGCCGGAGAGGATTCCGCCCAGAGTGCCGGTGCCGGCGAAGGCGAAGAAGTAGATGCCGATCAACCGGCCGCGAAGGTGGTCGGGCGATGCGAGCTGGATGAGCGAGTTCGAGTTCGACGACCAGGTCGTGAAGCAGATTCCCCCGACGAAGAGGAGTAGCGCGATCACGACGGTGGAGCGCATAGGTGCGATCAAGAGCTCGCTGAGGGCGAAGCCACCGCTGCCGAGCGCGGTCGTTCCGACGGTGGCACGGCTCACGTGCGCAGACACGAGCGCGCCGATCAGCGCGCCTACTCCGAAGACGGCGGACAGAACGCCGAAGGTCTGGGGGCCCGCGTGGAGCGTGTGTTTCGCCAGCACCGGTAGCAGCACGTTGAAGTTCAGGCAGAAGGTGCTCATCACGAAGACGAGGACGAGGATGAGCGCGATCTGCTCCTCGTGCCGTGCATAGGAGATGCCTTCCTTCAGGCCCGTGAGGAGCGTCCTGGGCCGCTCACGGCGCTCGACCGCGTGGAACTCCGCGGGCCGCATCAGCAGCAGCCCGGTGATCACGGCCACGTAGCTGACCGCGTTGAGCGCGAAGCAGATACCCGTGCCGGTCGTCGCGATCAGGACGCCTGCAAGGGCCGGGCCGAAGATGCGTGCGCCGTTGAAGAGCCCCGAGTTGAGACTGATCGCGTTCGGCAGCTCAGCCGGGCCGACCATTCGGAAGGTCAGCGACTGGCGGGAAGGAGCGTCGAGTACTTGGACGAGGCCCATCAGCGCGGCGATGATGTAGACCTGCCACGGCTGCACGACTCCGGTGAGGGCGACGACCGCCATCGTGGAGGCGAGCACCATCTGAGTGACCTGAGTCCCGATCACCGTCCGCCACGAGTCGAGCCGGTCGACGATGACTCCCGCGACCAGGCTGAAGAGCGTGAACGGCATGAACTGGCAGAGCGCCAGGATCCCGACCGCGACCGGGGAGTGGGTCAGGGAGAGGATGAGCCATGCCTGCGCGACGCGCTGCATCCAGGTCCCGGTGTTGGAGATGACCTGGCCGGCGAAGAAGAGGCGGTAGTTGCGGTGCTTGCGGACGCTTGAGAACGTGCGGGCGCCTGCCCTGAGAATGGCTGCGGTCAAGCTTCGTCTTCCGTCAGCAGGTGCGTGAGCGGCTCGATCGCGGCGTCGATCGCCTCGAGCTCGTCCGGATCGAGCGAGCGCAGCCGCGCCGACAGCCACGCCGTGCGCTTCGACTTCACCGAGCGGAGCACCTTGTGGCCTGCGGCCGTCAGCGTCAGTCCGACGCGGCGCTGATCGCCCTCGACGGGCGCGCGGCCGACGAGCCCTGCTTCCTCGAGCCGGGCGACGAACTTCGACATCCCGGGCACGGACATGCGCTCGAGGGCGGCGAGCTCGCGCACCCCAATTCCCGGACGGAACTTGATCTGAACGAGAAGCGAGACCTGGCCGCCGGTGACCCCGAGCGAGTGGATCTCCCGCCGGAGCTGCCGGTTCAGGTGCAGGAGAACCGGGCGAAGGCGGTTTGCGAGGACTGTTGGATCGGACGCGACGGCTGGCATTTCGTTAACTAGGTTAACTAATCGGGTCGACCTCCCGCGGACTTGAGGCGTAATCCCCCCATTGAGGGGCCGCAGCGCGGCCTGTCCGCGAAGCGGACCAGGGAGGGGGTTTGGGGGAACCTAGGTTCCCCCAGGGCTTGAGGCCGATGTGTATGGGCAGAATCAGCGTGTGGCACGAAAACCACTCGAGGACGTCGCCCGGGGGCTGAAGGTGCTGGGAGAGCGGCTGTCCCAGACGACGGGCGCCGGCGATCCGGCGGAATGGATCTCGGATCAGCTCCGGCGGCCGGAGCCTGCGCGGACGATGCCCGAGCTCCAGGCCGAGCTCGACGCCCTCGTCGGGCTCGAGACGGTGAAGGAGCAGGTGCGGGCGCTCGTCGCCTTTCTCCAGGTGCAGGCCGAGCGTCAGCGGCACGGGCTCCCGGAGGTTGCGACGTCGCAGCATCTCGTCTTCCTCGGGAATCCGGGGACGGGCAAGACCACGGTCGCGCGGCTGCTCGCCGAGATGTATCGAGCGATGGGATTGCTGAGCCGCGGCCATCTCGTCGAAGTCGACCGGGCCGGGCTCGTCGGGCAGTACGTCGGCATGACGGCGATCAAGACCGACCGGGTGATCCGGCGCGCGCTCGACGGCGTTCTCTTCATCGACGAGGCGTACGCGCTCGCGCCGGGAGACGAACGCCAGGACTTCGGGCCGGAGGCGATCGAGACGCTGCTCAAGCGGATGGAGGATTACCGGCACCGCCTCGTCGTGATCGTCGCCGGTTATCCCCGGCTGATGCATCGCTTTCTGCAGTCGAACCCCGGGCTGCGCTCACGCTTCTCCCGCGAGATCACGTTTCCCGACTACTCGACCGACGATCTCGTGGAGATCACGAGGAAGCTCGGCGAGGAGTACGAGTATTCGCTCGACGAGGAGGCCGTCGAGGCGCTGCGACAGATTCTCGGCCGCGCCGCGCGCGGCGAAGGCTTCGGAAACGCGCGCTTTGCCCGCACGTTGTTCGAGCAGGCGCTCAATGCGCAGGCGCTACGGCTGGCCGGCGTGCAGGGCGGTGAGCTCGCAGATCTGGAGCGGTCGGAGCTGATGACGCTTCGCGGGGAGGACTTGGTTGCCGCTGCCCGGGCACTGGGTGAGGATGGCTCGGACGAATCGCGAGCCGGGTTCTGGCGGCGTCGGCGCTAGTCCGCTCGAGCTTCAGTTCAGCCAGGCCGCGACGAGGAACGCAATCGCAGCCGCGGCTGCCGCCGCAACGAGCAGCAGGTTCAGGGCGAGCAGGATCGTCAGCGTCTGAGGTCGCCGTTTCGAAGGCCCGGCACCTGCGCTTGCCGGTCGTCCCCAGCCCACGGCGCCGGCGAGCACATTGGTGATGAACTGGTTGAGGCTGATGCCGCTGCGGTCCGCCGCACGCGCGAGCTCTTCGTGGAGGCCGGCGGGCATGCGTAGCAGCAGGCGTCCGCTATTTCTCCCCGACCGCTGACGCGGCTTGGCGGCGGCGTCTTCCTGCGGCGCTTCCCCGACGGCTTCTGGAGTCGCCATGCCACGAGTTTAGGGGCTTCTCACGGCCCGCACAACGCAATTCTCCCTCGAAATCGTCGTGGAGCTTGGCCAGCCCGGACGCAATCAGCCTTGATGCGTGCGTTTGCGAGACACCGAGCCGCGCCGCGATCTCGCTTTGCTGGAGATCGCCGAAGTAGCGAAAGCCCAACGCCTGCCGTTCACGGGGGTCGAGCGAGCGCAGGCCGCTCTCGATCGCGAGACGATCATCGGTGGCGTCGAAGTCGTCTTGCGGCCGGGCGGCATTCGATGCGTCCGCAAGCGTGAGCGGCGCCCGTGCCTGTTCCGCACGCAGTGTTTCGGCAAGTTCCTTCTCGTCGAGCTCCGCCGCAGCTGCCAGCTCCGACGAGGTCGGGTCTCGGCGCAAGTCGGCGGTGAGTTGGCTACGAGACGTGCGCACGCGGACGCTCGCCTCCTGATAACGCCGTGGTATCCGGATTGCGCCGCAGCGATCGCGCAGGTGCCGCTTGATCTCCCCGAGGATGTTCGGGATCGCGAACGCGGCGAACTGGACTTCTCGGTCGGGCTCGAAACGATCGACCGCCTTGATGAGGCCGATCGACCCGACCTGCACGAGATCCTCGAGACTTTCGCCGCGGTACGCATACGGGCGGGCGATCGACACGACCAACGGGATGTACGCCTCGATCAGGCGTTCTCGAGCGGAGAGGTCCCCCTCCTCCCGATACGCGCGCAGCAACTCCGGTGACGAGTTGCACGAGCGAGCCAACCGTTCCGCCGCAACGATCGTCATTTCTCTCATCGACACTGTAGACATTTCCAAATGCATTTTCAAATCGCGCGGGTGAACGCAATGAGCATTGGGTAGTTGTTTCTCCGGTGGTCTCGTTTTCGCACGGAGGACTGGTGGGAGGAAGGCAACACTCGCGAGGGCCAACGAGAAGCTGGGGACTGCTCGCCCTGCTTCTCGTCGCTGCGCTTGCTGCGATTGCCTTTACTGCGCCTGCGCGTGCCGACGAGAACCTCCAGACGAGCTCGACACCGCCGCTGCGGATCGATCGATCGGCAGCCGTGGTCGTTGCCGAAGTCGATGCGGCAGCGGTGCCGGACGTGATCGTTCCGGCGTCCGCTACCGCAGCGCCGACCGCTGCGGCTCCGGAGTCGGTGACCATGGAAACACCTGCAAATGAGGTCTCCCAGGAGATGGCCTCGGGGGACGACGCAGTTGCGCCGGAGGAAGCTACGACGCCGACGGGAGCGATATCACTCCCTGCGGTCGTGCAACCGCACGGGCCTCGCGCGTCCTCTAATCCGGGGCTCTCACGGAGAACGCCGAGGCAGTATCACGGCGTCGCACCGCAGTATCAGCCATCGCCCGAGCGCCGCGCGCCAGTCGACCGCGTGGCGCCCTCCGAAGCCGGACCGCCCGTCTCACCTCCCGCGCCCGACAGCCCTGAGGAGACGAACGGTGAGAGCACCGGCAACGGTTCCAATTACGGAGCGAATTGCGCGGATGTGTCCACAGATAGTGCGCCAATCTGCCCCGAAGGTGGTGCTCATAACAGCGATTGGAATTGTGAGTGGATCGCGTACTGCAGCACCGAGATCCCGCCGGTCGAGACACTCCCGGCGCTACCTGAATGCGTCGTTTCCACACCGAGCGCAGGCCAGTATCAGCAAGCAGACGGGCAGTATCAAAGCGACCCGACGTGTGAGCCGGCTCCGGTCGACACCGGCTGCGCTGCAGTCGGTGCCGTTACGCCGGCGGTCTCCCCTCCGGTCTCGACCACTGCACCGGTGCCTGCAGACGTTTCGCCGAACCAACCCCAGCCTGCTGAGCAGCCGACGACAGCACCGGCGGTCGCGCGGCCCCGTGGCGGTACTGACGGTCGCGCTGAATCCCCGCTCACGAAGGCCAAACAGGAAGCAGGCGGCGACACAGAGGGTTGGTCGCAGGTGAGCACGAGCCTTGCGGCGGACCCGGCTGCGGCTGCGGCTGCGGCTTCCACGTCCACGTCCACGTCTCGGCCGGCTGCCGTGACTCGGCCCGACCCGGCGCCACGCGGCGATGTTCCCTTCCGCGCTGAGCCATCAGCGGTCACTTCCGTAAAGCCGCGGGAGTTCCGTCTCGCACTGGCGCCGCCGCTCGGCAACGTGGCGAACGTTCCGGTCTCTTCACGTGGTCCAGGGGGTCTCGGCGATGCCTGGCTCCTCGTCTTCGCGGTGCTGCTGGCCGGCGCCGCGGCCGTCGGTCTCTCGGCGGCCGGTTCGCTGACACTGTGGGTGCCGGCGGTCGCCCTCGAGCTCACGGCGCGCCTGCGGAGCAAGGGCTTCTCGCGGGCGGCGGGCAGCAAGCGCGCAGCGTCGAAGGACGAGTCGTCGGACGCGATCAGGTATCGCGATTAGTCGAGCCGTCTTGCGGTTCCCGGGATCTTTCGAGCTTGTCGACCTTGAAGGGCGTGACCCTCAGCTCGGAGCTGAGAATCGGTGCGCTCTCGTCGTTGTAGACGACCGTGTCTGGGCTCGACGTGGGATCCGCCGGTGAGGGACCGGCTCCGTCGATCAGACCGAGCGCAGCAGCCTTCCGGACAGCCTCGATGCGGTTGCCGGCGTTGAGCTTCCGCATCGCATGACTGAGGTACTCCTTCACGGTGTGCCTGCTGAGGTGCAGGCGCTCGCCGACCTCAGGATTCGTCAGACCCTCGGCGACGAGCCGAACAACGCTCAGCTCCTGGCCGCTCAGCTTAGGCTCCTCTGTTCTGCCCGCATCGATCAGCAGCGCCGCAGCGCGTGGATCGATCACGCTTTCGCCTGCAAGCACCCGCTTGATCGCACGCCCCAGATCGAGGTCCTCTGCATCCGTGACGAGGAAGCCGCGTGCACCGGCGTCGAGCGCCGCTTCGACAGCTCTCTCGTCGCGCTCCGCCGAGAGGACGATGACCGCGGTTCCCGGCTGTCGTTTCAGGATCGCCGCACAGAGCTCGGCCCCGGAGCCATCGGGGAGCCTGGAGTCCAGCAGCACGACGTCCGGCCGAAGCTCGACTGCCGTGGCAACAGCCTCCGTCCCGCTCTCCGCCTCGGCGACCACGCTTGCGCCGCTCGCCACCAGTTCCGCGCAGATTCCGCGCCGGACGATCCGGTTCGGCTGGACCACGAGAACGCGAGTGGCCATACCGGTGATGGTAGACCCACCTCATCGGGGGGATGGAAGACCCGCCACCCGGGGTCTAGCGATGGACGGGCGGAAAGCCCATCGTGAAGCGCATGGGGAGGGGGCGGTTCCGCTTCGCGCTACTGGCGTGCGTCGTGCTCGCTGGAGCGGGCCTGCACGCCGCCAACGCCGCCGCAGCGGGTGAGGATGCGGGTTCCGGCGCACAGACGAGCTCGAACGGCGCGACCGCAACCGCGCAAAACGTCAGCAACACGAGTCAGACCAGCACGGAGACCCAGACCGGCACCGATGCCGGGCAGTCGCAGACGGTCACTCAGAGCGCACCGACCGAGCAAACGGCTACCGCGGACTCGGTCTCTCAGCAGAATTCGACCAACGCTTCGACTGGGGGCTCCCCCGGCCAGGACAATCACGCCGCGGCCTCGAGCACGGCCGCCAACACCAACAACACGACCCAACAGAGCGCCCAGACCCAGCAGGCCGGCGCGCCGCAGTCGGCAGGCGGCCAGTCGCAGTCGGCCCAGCAGAGCGCGCCGACAGACCAGGCTGCGAACGCGAGCGCAAACTCGACGCAGGTCGCACCGACGAACGTCAACGTGGTGATCCGGCTCGACTCCCCCGGAAACGACGGCCCGGTGGCTCAGACGAACAGCTCACAGGCAAACGCCAATGCCGGAAACACGAACAGCCTCTCGCAGGGATCCGGTCAATCCCAGAACGGCGCGGGATCGGCTGCAGGCCAGTCTCAGACGTCGAGTCAGGCCGCGCCGACGACGCAGAGCTCCCAGTCGACGGCGACCTCGACGCAGGTCAACCCGCTGAACGCCAACATCGTGATCCGGAACAAGAGCCCTGGCGACGAAGGGCCGGTCACCCAGACGAACTCTGTGCACTCGACGGCGGGAGCCGCGAACTCGAACGCGGTGGATCAGGCAGCGAGCCAGCTTGAAGGCGCCGGCGGTGCGGGGAGCGGCCAGTCGCAAGGTGCTACGCAGAGCGCGCCGACCGTTCAGACGGCCGGCGCGACGGCAACCTCGCTACAGGGTGCTCCGACGAACACCAGTGTGACGATCGACCCCGCCGCACCCGATCCGAACGGTTCGGGGGCGATCGGAACGCTGATTCAGGTCTGGATTCCCAACGACCCCGACACCTCGCCGGCGAGCTCCCCCGCAGCCGGCGAGGTCGTGGGGGCAAACAGCTCGACCGCGACGGCATCCGCCGGCAACGCGAACCACGTGACGCAGTCGGCCGTTCAACAGCAGGACGCCGGCGGACGCCCGTCGTCGGGCCCCACCCAGGTGGGGGGAGGCACCCAGACACAGGTACTCGAACAGAGCGCACCCACGACGCAGTCTGCAAACGCACAGGCCACCTCCATTCAGGGGGGCACCGGTCCCACCTCGATCTCGTCTGCGGCCGCGCAGGCGTCGAACGTGAGTGAGGTCACGCAGTCGGCCACTCAGATCCAGCACGGCGGAGTCGGGGGAAGTCAGCTCCAGGTGATCCGCCAGGAAGCTCCGACCACCCAGTGGGTGAACGCGGAGTCGACCGGAGGTTCAGGCGAGAGCCACTCGTCCTCGAGCTCGACGAACAGCGGCTCGAGTGCAATCTCGCAGAGTGCAGTGCAGGTCCAGGTCGGCGAAGGCAGCCAGGTGCAGGTCGTCGACCAGGACGCCGGCAGGCACTCGTGCGACAAGAGCCGCGCGACCTCGCTCGCCGTGTCTCGCGGGAATGCCCACACTGCCTGGCTCCCGGCATCGAGTGGCAGTCCGGTCGAGTCCGGGTCGATCCGCTCGGAGAGTGGACGACGTGACGTGCGCGACGCCCGGCGCGCGCCACAAGATCCGCGTGAGCCCGCACCGCAGGAGTCGTCCATGCTCGGCGCACCCGGAAACGGCGCGCCAGGAGTCTCACTCTGGGCGTTCGCAGCTTTGCTTGTTCCGTTCCTCTTGACGGCCCCTTGGTGGGCTCGTCGCCATCGCTCGGCGGCCTTCCGGCGGCTGCTGAGCGTCGTCTTGCGACTCGAGCGCCCGGGGTAGCCCCGGCGAGTCCGACGGACAGCTTCGTCCCGTCGGACCTTGCCGTGGTGCTCCGGTGCGCCCCGGCAAAAACGGATCGCAACGACGACAAGAAAAGGAGACATTCGAAACCATGAAACGCCATCTCATTGCGGTGGGCATCGCATTGATTGCCCTGGCCGCGTGGGTGGGGACGGCTTCGGCCGCCGCCGGTGATCCTCCGCCGGGCGCTGACCAGCTTGTCGGCCAACTGGCCGGGACGCTGCAAGGTGCCCCGGCAGCGGGCACGGCGGGGCAGACGGCGTCGGATGCGAGCTTGCCGACCGGTTACGCCTACGGCGGCACGATTCTCGCACCGAGCCCGGGCTCGAGCGCGGCGAATCAGACGGCCACGAACACTGGGACCGCTGACGCGTCGAACACGAGCACGACCGCGCAGACCGCGACCCCGACGCAGACCGGCGGCAGCTCCAGCTGCACGGCCGGCTGTGGTGGTGCGGGGCAAAGCCAGAACATCGATCAGTCGGCAAAGACGACGCAGGACGCCGATGCAGATGCACTGGCTAAGCAGAACGCTGTCAACGCGAACGTCCCCATCGCAATCGCGGGCGGGAACGTGCTCGGCGGCTCGAGCGCGGCCAACCAGACGGCCACGAACACCGCCGACTCCACCGCTGACAACACGAGCAACACGACCCAGACCGCAACCCCCACACAGACGGGCGGCAGCTCAAGCTGCTACTCGGGATGTGGTGGTAACGGCCAGAGTCAGAACGTCGACCAGTCGGCCAAGACCAAGCAGGACGCCGACGCCGACGCGAAGGCCAAGCAGGACCTCGTCAACGCCAACGTTCCCGTGAGCATCGCCGGAGGCAACGTGAACGGTGGTTCGAGCGCGGCGAATCAGACGGCCACGAACACTGGGACCGCTGATGCGTCGAACTCGAGCACGACGACGCAGACCGCAACCCCG
>Ga0307284_10000271_pt1 | contig 10813 bp, 9 predicted proteins | sample ER_DNA_123_FD_194480 | JGI IMG/M metagenome (GOLD analysis project Ga0307284, IMG submission 194480) | Bulk soil microbial communities from the East River watershed near Crested Butte, Colorado, United States - ER_DNA_123 | ecosystem: Environmental > Terrestrial > Soil > Floodplain | place: USA... | reverse complement strand
AGAGATCCTGCGCAACGTGATCCAGAACGAGCTGAATCTGATCATCACCACCGGCTACGTCCTCGGCGGACTGATCGGTGTCTGCACGTTCGGCCTACAGAAGCTGCTCGGACTCTAGCCTTACTGGACCAGCTTCACATTCGCCGGGTTGACGATGCTGGCGTTCGCCCCACTCGGCAGATCCTCGTAAATGACGACCGGTCTGCCGCCTATCTCGGTTGTAGTCAGCTGCAGCGAGCGACCAGCGGCTGAATATTTCTTGACGAGATTGGAGCCTCCCGCCACCGATTTCGTAGAGAATCTCTTCTCGATCGCCTGGCCCGCGATATCGTAGAACTCTCCGGCTTCGACTGATGAATCCCACACTGTAAGCCAGACGATGCCCGGACCTTGCGGAGTGTTCACCACGGCGTAACGGTCTCCGTCCCAACCTGAAGCGCCGCGGATCGCGTCGTTCTGGTCATTGAGGTGCTGGAACAGGAAGAGTCTCGTCTCGAATTCGCCAAGGTCGTTGTCGTAGACCGAGGTCGCGTTCGTAAGGGAACCGAGCGTGACCTTCGTCGGATTGTCACGAGTCCCGAAATACGCGGCGGGATGGATGATCTGCTCGGTGGAAACCGGCATGTCCTTGTAGATGATGGAGCCCGGTTTTCGCTCCCTGTAATTCCTGTAGAATTCCGCTCCGCTCAAATAGGGGAAAATGAGCGTCTCCTGAATGACGCGTGGAGCGGCCGCGAAAATCGGCATCGATGACTGGGTCTCGCGGATCATCTCTCTGATCCGGTCCCATCCGCCTGGGAGATTGATGGCGATGTTGGAGCCGCCGAGCATGATGGAGATCTGCTCGTAGACGGCCTGACCCTCGAACACGGATTGAGCCGCCGAAGTTCGATCGTTGTCGCCGACAGTTTTCTGAACGGAATCAAGACTGATGTACTGGTCCTGGAGCGCGTGAATGAGCTCGTGCGTCACGATCGTCTGCACCAGGTCCTTGGACGAGCCATCCACGATGTACAGAATCTTCGTGTGTGGATCGTAGAAGCCGACGATCTGCTCGACGAGCAGGCTCTCGAGGAACGACTGCAGCTTGAGCGTATCGGGAATCAGGCCGAGTCTCTTGTACGCGGCCTCTTCCCCGTTCAGCTCGCGAACGGCCTGCGAGTCGCTCACCTGTTTGACGATGTACTGTCTTACCTGCTCCTTCGATCGCGTCTCGACCTTCGGCGGCGTCTTGAACTTGAGGCCGACGGCTTTTTCTATCATCGGCACTGCTTCGGCTACCTGCGCGGCGTACGGCCCTTCGTATTTGGGCTTCTGGCTTTCGCACGCGGATACGAGCCCGAGCGATCCGACGGCAGCGAGGAGGATGCTTCGATTCAGGTATACGGTCATTTCGTCCAGAAGTAGGAAGCCTTTCTTAGAGCCCCGAGATCCGCAGATACCACGCGATGATGGTGTCTCCCCAAAGCAAGGCGATTAGCGCAGCGGGCGCAAGAAAGACGCCGAAGGGCAGCTCCCGTCTGCGCCATCCACCACTCGTTTCCAGTGGGAGCTCGGTTTGGCCTGCGTCGTCGGCGAGGCCGCGCGCGGACAATGGATACACGACGCCGAGGAGAACGATCGGCGCGAGAACAGCGCCTATGAATATCGTGAGCAGGGACCGACTCGGACCGACCGCGGCGCCGACGACAGCCATGAGCGTCACATCGCCAAATCCCATGGCTGGCCTCTTCAGCCACACTTCGCCCAGCCACCCTACGATGGATATCGCGCCCGCGCCAACGCACATTCCCAGGACTGCATCCCAAGGGCCCGCGAACGGGTAAGACTGGCCCAGGTAGAGCGCCACGAATGACGTCAGCAGCACGAAGAACACGCCGAACACCGTAAACCCGTCAGGGATGAGAAAGTGCTTTGCGTCGGTGATCGATATGCCGAGCAGCACCGTTGCGAATACCGCGACGCGAAAGGCCGTGAACGTCAGTCCGAAATGAAGGAAGGCTGCCAGCCAGAGGAGCCCTACGAGAAGCTCCACGATCGGATACTGGATGGAGATGCGTACGCCGCACCCGCTGCAGCGCCCGCGCAGCAACAGCCAGCTTATCAGCGGGATATTCTCGGTCGCTTTGATCTGGTGCCCGCATTTGGGGCACCTCGAGCGCGGCTTCACCACCGAGAGGCCTTCCGGCCACCGCCCGATGCACACATTGAGAAAGGAGCCGAAAGAGGCCCCAACCACGAATACGTAGATGCCTACCAGAATATCGATCATGGACGAAGCTCGTGGAGGATTATTCCCGCCGCGACCGCCACGTTGAGGGATTCGACGCTGTCGGCGATAGGCAACGAGATGGTGCGGGCGGCTTTGACGCGAACGTCCGCGCTTAGGCCCGACCCTTCATTACCTACGACGATTGCCAGGCGCTTAACAGCACGCGTTCGGTCGAGCGGCTCTCCACGCGCGTCCGCGGCCCACAGCTCGATCTTCTCCCGCTCCAGAAACTGTGACAATTCTGCCCATTCGGCGTGGAACGCAAAGTGGTGAAACTGCGCCCCCATGGAGCTTCTGATCACTTTTGGGTTCCAGAGATCTACGGTTCCCGGCAAGGCGATCGTGGCCGTCGCCCCGAGAGCCGCAGCCGTCCGGAGTATCGTTCCGACATTGCCGGGATCCTGGACCGCGTCGAGCACGAGGATACGGCACACTGGGGGTATTTCGAGTGTATCCAGAGAGCGGGACGGAACTTCGCCGATCGCGATGACGCCTTGCGGCGATTCCGTCTCCGCGGCGCTGCGGAAGTCTTTTTCCGACACGTCCGCGATTTCAATGCGCGATTGATCGAGCTGTCTCCGCAAAGCTTCGCCGCGCGGGGCGGAGGCGAGTTGGGGCGCTACCAGCGCGCCGCGAACCGCGAGGCCGGAGCGAAGCAGCTCTTCGACCGAGCGTACGCCTTCGGCGACGAAAAGCGAGTGTTTCTCGCGCGCTTTTCGTCGGTGCAGATCACGGGCAAGTGTAAGTAGTTTCACAGAGTGCAAGCAGTGCGGTTGTTGGAATAAGATTTGCCTTTGCGTCTCAAAAGAATTCTCGTCGCCGGAGTCTCAATGAAGCGATTTATCATAGGCATTGCCGTCACGTGCTCCCTCGTTGCCTGCGGAGTCTCCCAGCAGCAGGAAGTGCAGATGGGACAGGAATATGCGCAACAGATCAACGCGCAACTACCGATCATCCAGGACCCGGAGGTGAATCGCTATATCAACGTGCTGGGCGATTCAATCTCGAGGCTCACCAGCCGCAAGGATCTCGATTGGCACTTTTTCATCGTCGACAGCAAGGAAGTCAATGCGTTCGCGGTGCCTGGCGGTTTTGTCTACGTGAACCGCGGCCTCATCGAGCGCGCTGACAAGATGGATGAAGTTGCGGGCGTGCTCGGGCACGAGATCGGTCACGTTCTCCGCCGCCACACGATTAAGCAGATGCAGAAAGGCCAGGCAGCGAACGTCGGTATTACGCTCGCGTGCGTGCTGACTGGCGTGTGCAACAACCAGGCAGCCGGCGCCGCGATCCAACTGGGCGGAGGCGCGCTCTTCGCCAGGTTCAGTCGCTCGGATGAAGCGGAAGCGGATCAGGAAGGGTTCAACAACGTCGTCCGCGCTGGAATCAGTCCCGAAGGCATGGTGAGCATGTTCCAGAAACTCCTCGAGGAACGTAAGACGCGTCCCGCTGGCGTCGAGGGGTGGTTCCTGACCCACCCGCTCGAAGAGGATCGCATCACCGCCATTCAGGCGCGGATCAATCAGCTCCCGCCGAATACGTTGGCCAGCCTTGGGACGGATACGCGGAACTTCCACACGTTCAAAGCCCGGCTCCAATCCCTTCCGCCGTCACCACCGCCGAGGCAGATGCAGTAACCGACTGGGTCCGCTCGCAAAATCAGGGTGCGCCGTGACATGTCACGGCGCATCTTTCGTTTCATGCGCATTGCGCTCACCATTGCGGGCTCTGACTCGGGCGGCGGCGCTGGAATCCAGGCCGATCTCAAGACGTTCCAGCGGTTCGAGGTCTTCGGAACGTCGGCCATCACCGCAATCACGGCCCAGAACACCCGCGGAGTGAGCAGGTGGGAGCCTGTGTCGACTGAGCTCCTACGGGCGCAGATAGACTCCGTGTGCGAGGATCTTCCGCCATCCGCGTTCAAGACCGGGATGCTGGGGACTGCCGCGATCGCGTCGGCGGTCGCAGCGGCAATCGAGACCCATTCCCTGGCGAACTATGTTCTCGACCCGGTGATGGTTGCGAGCTCCGGCGACGCGTTGTTCGAGCGCGACACGATTGAGGTCATACGGAACCAATTGTTGCCAAAGGCTTTTCTCGTCACGCCCAATGTGCCCGAAGCTGAAATTCTGGTTGGGGAGAAAATCGAGGACGAGGACGGAATGGTGCGCGCGGCGGAAACGATCGTGCGCGAGATGGGCGCGCAAGCGGTTTTGCTCAAGGGCGCTCACCTGAAGTCGGGCGACCGGGTTCTCGACGTACTCTACGACGGGGATGTGCGCACTTTCCGGGGCCAGCGCATCGAGACTACCAGCACTCACGGAACCGGCTGTACTCTATCCGCGGCAATCACGGCTCACCTGGCAAAGGGTGAATCGCTGCACGCGGCGGTACGGCGCTCGATCGACTACGTCCACAACGCGATCGCAACGGCGCCAGGACTTGGATCAGGTCACGGCCCTTTGAATCATCTTGCCGATGACAGCTGACGCGCGCCGGAGCGCGGCAGATACTCCGTAACGAGCGCCTCGAAGGCACCACTGACGCGACGCGTCGTATCCAACACTTCTGCGTGACTGAGCGCGGACCCCGTGACCCCGGCCGCGGCGTTGGTGATGCAGCTGATGCCAGCGACGCGGATACCGAGCGCCCTCGCCATGATCACTTCTGGCACCGTGGACATCCCGACCGCATCAGCACCCAGCAGGCGCAGCATCTTCACTTCGCTCGGTGTCTCGTACGACGGACCGAGCAGACCAGCGTAGACGCCTTCACGTAGCGGGATATCGAGTGCCTCCGCCGTCGTGCGCAGAACCTTGCGCAGTCCGGGATCGTAGGCGTCGGTCATGTCGGGAAAGCGAGTCTCTCCTTCCTCGATGGGGCCCACCAGCGGATTGGCCCCCATGAGATTGAGATGATCAGATATCATCATCAGATCCCCGACCGCGAGCCTGGAAGAGATTCCCCCAGCGGCGTTCGACACGAACAGCTCGCGCACTCCCATCGCGTGAAAGACGCGCACCGGGAAAGCAGCCAGCGCAGCAGGGTGTCCCTCGTACATGTGGAACCTTCCGCTCAACGCCACAACGGCTCGGCCCCGGATGTCGCCGACAATCGCCGCGCCCTCGTGTCCGACTACGGTCGCTTCGGGAAAACCGGGAATGTCACCGAAAGGAATGCGGACGGCGTTCTCGATCGCGCTTGCAAGCCCGCCGAGGCCTGAGCCTAGAATGACGGCCACGGCCGGCTGACGCCCGGCCACGAGCTTGCCTATCGCTTGCGCAGCTTTGCGGGCCGTCTCGGGCGAGTACTGGTTCTTCACGCGTCCGATCCAATCATCTCGTCGATCTTGTCCGAGACTTCCTCGATGAGCATCAGTCGCTCCTCCCACGGAAGAAATGCGCTCTCGAATCCGTTCAGCGCAATCCCGGCGAGCTCGTCCATGGTGAATCCCATGTGTTCCGCCGCGTAGACGTACTCGTCGGTGAGCGTGGTAGCGCTCATCAGCCGGTTGTCGGTGTTGAGGGTGACGTTGAGACCGCGATCGAAATATTCACGGAAAGGATGCGTCGCGTACGAATCGGCGACCTTCGTCTGGACATTGCTGGTGAGACAAACCTCGAGAGCGATACGCCTGTCGTTGACGTACTGTGTGAGGTCCGGATCTTCGATCAGCCGGGTGCCGTGGCCGATGCGATTTGCGCCGCAAATGTGCACTGCCTCGCGTATGGATTCCGCCCCGTCACCCTCGCCGGCGTGCACAGTCACCGCAAGATTGTTCTCCCGCGCATACCGGAAGGCTTCCGCGTGAAGCTTCGCCGGGTTGCCTTTCTCCCCTCCCGCCAGATCGAACGCAACCACGCCGTCGTTCTTGAACTCAACCGCGAGCTTTGCCATCTCGAGCGAGTGCTCGGCGGGGAACTGTCTCATGGCGACGACAATGAAGCGGCCAGTTACTCCGAAATCATTTTCAGCCCGGCGAAGTCCGCGCAATGGGGCCTCGACGGCTTCCACGAGGGTAAGGCCTTTCACGACGTTGAGGATCGGCGCGTTTCTGACCTCGATGTACCTGATACCATCTTCCGCGGCGTCTTCGGCTAGCTCGTAAGCGATACGCTCCAGCGCCTCGGCCGTTTGCATCACGGATATCGTGACGTCGAAGAGGCGCAAGTAATCCTCGAGGCTCCTCGCGTCATCCGCCCTCATCACCTCCGCCATCTCCTCGGCGGTTTGCTTCGGCATGGGGATTCGATACTCGCGAGCGAGGTCGAGAAGAGTCGCCGGGCGAAGCGATCCGTCCAGATGACAATGCAGCTCCGCCTTGGGCAGCTGGCGGAGTTTGCTGGAAAAAATTGATAAGGGCATTACAGTGGGTTGGGGTCCGTGTCGTCGTCGGCAGCCTGGCGGGCGCGAACGATGCGAAAAATCGCGCCGTTGTGCAGGCGCGTGTCGTTGGCGGTGACTATACCGCGACTGTCGGTGATCAGACGCTCGCCACGACGGATTGCAGCGGCTTGGGTGGGGTCCCACGCCTCGACGGCATCGAGAGCCGTAGCCGTCGAAGTGATCTCGAATGGCTTGGCGTTGATGTAAATCCGGACTGTCTCGCTCATTGTGCGACGGGCGCGATTCGTATCTCGGACGGTGCGGCGATCGGCGCGGGCAATGTTCGCATGTAGTCGATGAGAGCGTCGAGGTCGACGATGTTGAGCGGCCGTGAGGCGCTCGCCCGCCCACCGGCGTTGTAGCCTTCGCCACCGGTTGCCAGGAAGTCATTCACGATGACGTTGTAGTCGCGCGTGTCGGACAGCGGCGTCCCGTCAGCCATTATCGCCGAGACCATGCGCGATCCCGGAGGCCTCGAGTCGTCATACTTGATGGTCAGTCCGCTGATGTGGTCGTCGACTGGAGACTTTTTCAGCATTTCCTCGAGCAGCCCACGCAATTGTGCTCCCGACATCGTAAGAGAGTAGAGCGTGTTGCCGAACGGCTGGATCTCGAACAGCGAGCCGTAGGTCGCTTCACCCGCCCTCAGCTCGGTCCGGATGCCGCCATTGTTCATTATCGCGACATCGCCCTTCCCCGCCCACCGCTGGGCGTCAGCGATGAGGTTGCCAAGCGGGTATTGGGGTCCCTGCCGGGCGAGAGTGGCCGGTATGGTCGCAACATGACGCTTCACGAGCGGGGCGACGCGCGCGACCGCCCTTCGCACGATCGATGCGACGGGTGGATATGGCTTGATCGTGTCTACGGCGAGATCGAGGACCTGGTGCCTCACTGCCCGGCCCACGTCAGGACCTGAAGGCAAATCCAGAATGTCGATCGCTCTTCCGCTCGAGCGAGCCTGTACGATCGGGATTCCGTTGACCTCGGTGTTCACCAGCGTATGGGTGTGGCCGCTCACTATCGCATCGACCTTCGTTTTCAGTTTGCGCGCCAGATCAATGATCTCGCCGTTGCAGGCACCGGCCCCATCCCTCCCACAACTTGCGCCGGCGTGAGCGATGACGATGACGAAATTGGCACCGCGTCTCCTCAGCACCCTACCGATGCTGTCAACGATTGGGGCGGGATCATCGAAGCGCAGACCGACGACGTTGGCCGCGCGGGTGGTCGTCGGCGTGTTGACCGTCGACACCCCGATGATGCCCACCTTGATTCGGCCGCGTGTAACCATGGTGTCGTTCGGAATCCATTTCACGTCCCGTCCCGCGGTGTCGCGCACGTTGGCCCCGAAGATCCCGAACGTCGCCTGACGCATTCGTGCTCTGAGGGTGTCGACTCCCCAGTCGAACTCGTGATTTCCGAGGGCAGCCGCCGCGTAGCCCATTCTATTGTAGTACTCGACTACCGGCCGCCCGTAAGACAGGTTCGACGCGAGCGTCCCCTGAAAGAGGTCGCCGGCATCCAGAAGGATCGTCTCACAACCGGGGAGACATTCGGTTCGCGCGTGGTTCAATGCGGTCGCGACATAAGCTGCGCCACCGCGCCTCACTCCCGAAGCGTCGGGTCGGGGCTCGAGCGCCCCGTGAAAATCATTTGTGGCGATGATCCGAAGAAATTTCGTCCCGGGAGGGAATGCCGGCGGGATCACCGGAAGGGCTCTGACCCGCCCTCCGGGTAAGGCGTCATTGAGCTCGAGGCCAGGTCCCCGCACCAACCGCCAGTTGGGCGTGAAATAATCCTCCTGCTTCAGAGCTCCGCGGCGTTTCACTTCATCGATGAGTAGCTGCCTGATTTCCTGCTGCTTGTCGTACACGACCGGCGCGCCGCTGAGCATCGAGTACCCGCCTCCGCCCGTCTGCCGGTAATTGTTGAGCGCCATCGTAAACGTGTCAGTATCCCGAACGGGCGCACCTTTGTACTCCAGGCGAGTGAGTCGCAATCCAACCGGCTTCGAGACATCGATTGCGTAGTCCACACCCGAGACTATGTCGAAGTTGTAGCCCGGCACCTGCGAATCGGTCTCCAGCGGAGCAGTCGGAGACGCAATGGTCTTGTAGTATCGGCTGCTGTACTCGAGGTAGTCGCGAAGCTGCTTGCCGGTGATGCGCACAGCGCGCAGCGTGTTGTCGTACGGGTAAAGCTGCGCGACCTGCGCGATTGTAATCGGGCCCAGCCCCATCGTGATGTCGGTGGAGAAAGCCGCTGTAGACGCCAGATCGGATCCAGCGGCTTTGCGCTCAGTCTCCAGAATGAAGTCGATGAGCGGAGTGTCCTTGACTCGCGCAGAGTCGGCGCTCCACCGCTCGGGCGTCGTCCCGATCGGCGTTGTGACGTAGGCGACCGTTTCACGGTGAATTGAGGATGTAGCCGCCAGCACCGCCGGATCCTCGGCGTGTCCAGCCGCTTGAACGAGATCGCTCCGCTTCTCAGTAACGCGCCAGCCACCGCCAGCTCGCGAAACGATGAGATGCGCGACGTCAACGCTCGTCGCCCAATTCTTGGGCTGGATGAGGAGAGTTTCTCCGATGGTGGTGCCGCGGACTTCCTTATGCGAATGCCCGTATAGAACGAGGTCGACTCCCGGAACTTCGCTCGCGATTCTGGCGGCGACGTTCTCACTCGGCACGCCCGTCGTCACGGTATCGTAGCTGGACGGCTCGTTGAGGCCCGAGTGAACTGTTACGAGCACGATATCCGCCCCAGAGCCACGCACCTCCTTCACGGCCTGCCGCACGGCCGGAACGATGTCGCCGAAGCGCAGTCGACCCTTGATGTTCTCCGCGTCCCAGAGCATCACGCCCGGAGTCGTAGCGCCGACTACTCCAACCTTGATGCCGGCTCGATCGACGATAGTCCAAGGGCTGAACGCGTGGACGTCGGCGGGATCCAGACGGTAGGTGTTGGCCGACAGGAACGGAAAGGTCGCCTGTTTTACCGCGCTGTCGAGATACGGAACGCCATAGTTGTACTCATGATTCCCGATCGCCGCTGCGTCGTAGTGCATCGCGTTCATCGCCGCGATGATGGGGTTGCTGCGATTCGTCGAGAGCTTCGCCGCGACGTACGCCAGCGGATTCCCCTGAAGCAAGTCGCCGGCATCGAGCAGGATCACGCGACCAGGATTGGCAGCTCTCACTGAATCCACGATGGTGGCCGCGCGGGTGAGCCCGCGAATGGTCTCGGGCTTGTTAGCGTAGTAATCCCAGGCTGTGACGCGCCCGTGCACATCGGTCGTGCTGGCGATCACAAGATCGACAGACTCGGCGGCTCGGGGCAGCTGCGCGGAAGCGCAACCAATCGAGCCGAGTGCAAGTGCAGTTAGTGCGAGATGTCTCATTCCCTTGGGCAAATGACTCTAGCTCGGGTCAGCGTTCACCCAAAATTAGCGCAACGATCGTGTAACGGATGGGTCAACGCCGCTTTCTTTACGGCGACGATGATGCTAGCTCTCCGCATTCTTGCCGAGAGCAGCAGTGGCGAACACGGGATGCATCGCCCCCCAACGGATGGTCATGACACTTCGTCGGTTGACGCCAAGCGCAGGAACCCGACAACTTCAGGATGTGACTGAAACGACCGCTGTAGCTGAGCGAGTGCTCGTAGTGGATGATGAGCCCGACATCGTGGCACTGGTTGCCTACCACCTCGCGAAATCCGGTTACACCGTCTCGACGGCTACCAGCGGCCCGGAGGGCTTGGCCGTTGCGCGTCGCGACAAGCCATCCATAGTCGTGCTCGACCTCATGCTCCCCGGCTTGTCGGGCCTGGAAGTGATGGAGGAGCTGCGCGGCGACAGCGCTACGTCGGATATCGCAGTGTTGATGCTGACCGCCCGCCGCGAGGAGAGCGACCGCATCAAAGGTCTCACACTCGGCGCAGACGATTATCTGACCAAGCCGTTCAGCCCCCAGGAGCTGGTCCTTCGCGTTGGCGCAATACTTCGACGCGTAAAAGCTGGCAGAGAGGAAACGGGCGACGTCAAGCAGATCGGACCGTTGCGAATCGACACGACGGCACACCGGGTGACGGTGGACAGCCGCGAAATCGATCTGACCCCCACTGAGTTCAAGCTTCTTCTGCTGCTCGCCGAGCGGA
>Ga0307284_10000270_pt1 | contig 10816 bp, 10 predicted proteins | sample ER_DNA_123_FD_194480 | JGI IMG/M metagenome (GOLD analysis project Ga0307284, IMG submission 194480) | Bulk soil microbial communities from the East River watershed near Crested Butte, Colorado, United States - ER_DNA_123 | ecosystem: Environmental > Terrestrial > Soil > Floodplain | place... | reverse complement strand
GTCCAGCTCTGGCCTTCGACGAGTACCGAGGAGATGTAGGCCAAGGCCGAGGCCACCGGGTTGGCGCGCAGCAGCACGTCGAAGAACCCGCCCTGCGGCAGGCCGCTGGGCAGCTGGGTCGGTGCGAACAAGATCAACAACAGGAAGATGCTGGCCACAATGCTGGTCTTGTTCGAGTTGCACAGTCCACTGATCAACAACCCAACCGAACCAAGACCAATGGCCACCAAGGTGCCGACCAGAAAGCCGAGGGCCAGCGCCTGCCCCAAGATTCCCACGTCGCGAGCCAGCACCCAGACGTACGGGATCGTGATTGCGAAAGTGGCAAACCACATCGTCAGCGCGGCAATGAGCTTGCCCGCGATGATCGAGCGCCGCGAAACAGGCGTCACCAGCAGGCTCTCGAGGGTTCCGCGTTCCCGCTCTCCACTTATGCCGTCGGCGCTGACGACCAGCGTCACCAGCACACCGACCGCCACCGCGAGCTGCAGGACGAGGTTGACCGACTCACGCTGCTCGAGAAAGTTCAGGGCTTGGTTGGTCGAGGTCAGGTACGTGACGCCGCTCAGCAGGATGCTGAAAAGGAAGAGCAAGATCAAACCACGGCCACTGGTCCACAGGTCCCGCGTCTCTTGCTCGGCAACCAAGACCCATCCGGATTGCCGGTCAACCACGGCTTCGTCTTGCGACGTAGTCACATCCGGAGGCGCCACTTGAAGCGTCATGCGACCGCCTCGCTGGTCACCTTGAGGAAAGCATCAGACAAGCGGGCGCCTTCGAGCTCGAAGCGGAGGACCGGTATCCCGGCAGCCGTGATGGCTGCCAGCGCGGCGTTCATCAGGTCGCTGGATCCTGAACCTGACCCGGCGCGCGGCCGGTCCATGGCAAGGGTCAGCACATCGGGCTGCTCCATGAGTTGGTCGACGGTAAGGTCGGGAAATCCCGCCAGCACGTTGCGGGCGCGCTCGACAAGATCGAGTGGCACCCGAAGCTGTGCGGATTGCTTGATCAAGGCCGTACTGATCACCTCGCCAACGCTGCCGGAGACGATCACCCGCCCGTGGTTGAGGATGACGACCTTGGAGCAGACCTGCTCCACCTCCGGGAGCAAGTGAGTGCTCAACACGACCGTTGCGTCGCGGTTCTTGGCGATGCCGCGAATGATCTCCAGAACCTGGGCTTGACCGGCCGGGTCAAGGCCAAGAGTCGGCTCGTCAAGGAAAACCACGACGGGGTCGTTGACCAAGGAGCGGGCGATTCCGAGCCGTTGCCGCATACCGCGGCTGTAGCTCGAGATCAGTGATTCAGCACGATCTTCGAGACCCACAGCTGCCAGCAGCTCAGCGGCCACGGTGCGAGCGACGCCGCGGCTCAGTCCGTAGAGCCGCGCAAAGAAACGCAGGTACTCGCCGCCGGTTTGATGAGCTGGGTAGCCGCTGCTCTCCGGCAGTACGCCGACACAGCGCCGGATCTCGGCTGCCGCTGTCGAGGGATGTCCGGCAATTGAGAATTCGCCGCTGGTCGGGGACAGAACCGTGGTCAGGAGTCGAATCGTGGTGGTCTTGCCAGCACCGTTTGGACCCAGCAGCCCGACGATTTCTCCTCGGGATGCTGTAAAGCTGACGTCCTCGACGGCACTACGGTCCCCGTAGTGTTTGGTCAGTCGCACCGCTTCCACGGTCATGCTGGTCATTGGCCTGCCTGGTCCTATAGGCCCCCGAGTGCGACGAGGTCACTTCCAATCCCATCGAAAACGCCATGAGAAAAAGATGAGAAGCCTGGATGCGCCTCGTTGTTAGGGCCTCGAGGCCTCGAGTGCGCGCTAATCCCCAACCTCAGCGCGGCGACGTGGGAGGTTCGCGCGCTCTCACCAGAGAGCGCTATCCACAGATTGAGTTCGGTCACCGAGAGCGGGCGTCTGTAGGCCGCAGAGTGTCATGGTGCGACGAAGCGTCATGCCGGAAGCACTCAACGGACAGCCGTTTGAGACCTCATTCGCCAGCGCCGTCGGGTTGTCGTGGAAGACACTCCAGGGCTCCCGATTCCGGCGCGTTACGCATGGCGTCTACGTCGCTACTGCCACTCCGGATTCGGCCCGCCTCCGAGTCCGTGGGGTGATGTTGGCCTTGCCTCCCGGCACGATGGTTACCGGCGTGACTGGACTACAGCTGCTCGGCATCGACATGGGGCCTGCACTACCGATGACGTTCGCGACCACTCATCCGCGACAGATCCGGCGTCGTGACGTTAGGGTCATGCGGCTCAAAGAGCTGCCGCCACATCGAGACGGGATTGCCTCTGCCGAGCACTGTTGGCTCGTTGCGGCCTCCACAATGAATTTGCTGGATCTTGTTACCGCGGGAGATTGGCTGCTTCGACGACCGCGCACCACCCTGGTCCGCTTACGGGCGGCGGTCCAGACTTACTCAGGACGCGGCGTGGTCGCTGCCCGTGCGGCCATCACGCTGGTCCGCGAGCGGGCCGACTCGCCTCGAGAGACCTGGCTACGCCTCTGCCTTGTCCTCGCCGGCCTACCGACCCCGGAATGCAACCTGATCATCGGCGACGATCAGGGGCCCATGGGCCGCGTCGACCTGGTCTATCTGGCATACAAGTTGATCATCGAATACGAAGGCGACCAGCACCGCACCGATCGCCACCAGTGGAATGCCGATATCGACCGCCATGAAGACTTCGCACGCGACAAGTGGACGCTGATCCGGATCACTTCTGCCCGAGCGCGCTGGCCGCGCCAAGTGGTGCGAAATGTCGATGAGGCCCTGAGAGCTAACGGATACGAGGGGCCGGAGCCTGACTTCGGCGAACTCTGGATCAGCCTCTTTGAGTGAGTGCGCGCGAATCTGCCAGCTCAGTCCGCGGACGTGGGAGGTTAGCGCGCTCTCAACAGCTAGAGATCGGGCCACATACCCACGCGACGCAGCAGGGCCGAGTACGCGACGATAAGAATAGGCACCCATCGAGGAAGGTCACCTGACATGGAAGAACCGCGCAAGCTGTATCGCAGTCGAAGCCAGCGCATGATCGCTGGTGTTTGTGGGGGCTTAGCCGACTATTTCAACATCGACGCGACGCTGGTCCGGGTGTTGTTCCTGCTGCTGGCCGTGTTCGGCGGAACGGGTCTGGTGATCTATATCGTGATGTGGGTCATCGTTCCCGATATCAACAAGGTCTGACCTGCTGATTTTAGGCAGCGGGCTTTCCACGGCGCGTACGCTCCGCTTGTGGCGATCGCGACACTCCCCAACCCGCGTACGACCATCGCCAAAGCCGTCCGGGAACGCCTTGCGGGCGACTTCGAGGCGCAGCATGCCGAGATCTGGCGGGACGGCCAACGTTGGTTCAGTGAAGAGGATGCGATCTGGCGGGTACACGCCGATGCGTCGATGTTCATCGGTGCCGTACGAGCGCTGCTCTTGCAGGCGCTTCATCCACTAGCGCTGCAAGCTGTTGTTGATCATGCTGGCTTCCGGCGCGATTTCTGGGGACGCTTCCAGCGCACCAGCAAGTATGTGGCGCTGACCACCTACGGCACGGTGTCCGATGCTGAGCGCGCGATCGCGATTGTGCGAGCCATTCATCGGCGGGTCCGAGGCACGACCCCAGATGGCACGCCGTACTCTGCCGACGATCCGCACCTGTTGATGTGGGTCCATGTTGCCGAGGTCGATAGTTTCCTCAGGGCCTTTCAGGCCTTTGGTGACGGGGCGCTCACGCCGGCTGATGCGGACGAGTACGTACGCCAAGCCGGTACGGTCGCCGCCCGGCTAGGCGTCATCGATCCACCGGCCACCGTGGCCGAGCTGAAGTCGATCATGGAAAGCTATCTGCCCGAGCTCAGTGGTACGGGACCCGCGGCCAGGGAGGCGAGCAGCCTGCTGCTGCTCCATCCGCCGTTCACCGGCTTCACGCGAGCGGGCTACCACGTACTCGCTGCGGGCGCAGTCTCCATTTTGCCGCCCTGGGCGCGTACCGAATTGCGGCTGCCGGCCCTGCCGGTCACCGAACGTACCGTGATCAGACCGCTGGGCCGTTCGGCGATGCGTACGCTGCGCTGGGCCCTCTCCGATTCCCTGGAACCCAGCTAAACGTCCGCCTTTGCATCCCGCAGCAACAAAGATGCTGTCGATTCGGCCACCCAAGCCTCCCAATCGTCGAGTGACCAGCCGCGCTCGATGACCAGCAGCTCGTAAACCTCCCAGCCGATCAGCGTCCACAAAATGTCACGGGCTCGTTCGAAACTCAATCCAGGGCGCAGGGCGCCAACGGCATCAAGATGGCCGACCAGGCCACTGACGCCAATCAGCCGTTCGCGCGCCGTCGTTGCCGCAAATTCTGCTAGCTCAGGATCACCCGCCTTGGCTCCAGAGAACAGCACACTGAGCAGCGGACCGATTCGCTCGATCAGCTTGCGGCCCAGTGCGGCGTACATCGCAAGCTTGTGGCGTGGGTCGGGTTCGGCGATAACCGCCTGGATCTCGGCACGCTCAGCGAGCGGAACCGGCTCTTCGTCTCCGACCAGCGTCACGTCATAGACCCGCTTCGCGAGCGCGGGTTTGCTGCCGAAAGCCTTGTAGACGGTCTGCACCGAGACTCCAGCAGCCTCAGCAACACCGCTGATCGTGGTGTCGGCGTACCCCTTGTTGACCAGCTCCTGGCGAGCCGCTTCGAGGATGCGGCGTTGATTGAGAAGCGCCTGCTCGGCGCGGCGACGATTGTCGTACGGACGCGTGCCCTTGACATCCTTCGCCATTTGGATTTAATCTCCTCTATCGATTAGAGATAACTCTATCTAAATTATCGATCAGGAGCCAGACCATGCAAACCTTCCGCCATCGCGGGCTGCAGATCGCGTACGACGACACCGGCCACCCCAACCGGACGGCGCTCGTGTTGATTCACGGCTGGCTCTCGAAGCGGGCCGACCTAGCCGCAGTTGCACGGGCATTCCGTACCTCGCATCGAGTCGTGAGCATCGACTTGCCCGGTCACGGCGAGAGTCAGGTGCCTGAGGACGAGAGCCGCCTGAGCATCCCATCCTTTGCCGACGATGTCGCCGCACTCTGCGACGAGCTAGGGCTCTCCAGTGCGGCGCTGGTCGGACACAGCCTCGGTGCCGCTGTCGCGGTGGATCTGGCTGTCCGACGGCCAGAGCTCGCGGCGGCGATCGTTGCCCTGGATGGTGTGGTGCTCATGCCCTCCGCCTTGCTGGAGGGATTCGCGCCGTTACTTGCCGCGCTGCGCTCGCCGGCTTGGCGGGAGGCGCTTGGCGGCCTTCTCACGTCGACCTTCCTGCCAACCGACGACCCCGACTTACTGCGCAGCTTGCTCGCAGACATCAATCAGATGCCGCAGCACGTCGCAGCGGCAGTTGCCGAGCAGATGACGGACTGGGACGCCGAATCCGCGGTTGCCGCTCTGGGCCGCTCAGGTGCGCCGGTGCTTGCTGTCGACGCAACGGACCTGTCGGACCTCGAGCGGTTTGCCATCCTCGCGCCCCAGCTCGCCGTCGGCCGAGTGGTCGGAGTTGGCCATGATCAAATGCTCGCCACACCGGCTCAGTCGGTGGCAATGATCCAGCGCTTTCTGTACACCGCGCTCGGCCGCCGTCCGGCCAACAACCTTGCGCCGGTACAACAGTTGTTTGACGCGATCACCTCAGGTGACTTGAGCATGATCGACACACTGGTGTCCGATGACTTCGTTGATCATGGTGCGCCGCCCGGCACGGTTCCGCCGGGACCGGAGGGCTACAAGAGGACGATGCGACTGTTACGCGAGGCCATGCAGATGACCTGGACCTTGATCGACATCGTCGCCCAGGAGGAGCGGGTGATGGCCTGGGTCCGTTGCGAAGGCCGACATGTCGGCAACTTCTTCGGCATTCCACCAACCGGCCGCGAGTTCTCGTTCGAGGCCATGCATGTGTTCCGCGTCGAAGACGAGATCGTACGCGAGCACTGGGCGGTCCGCGACGACCTCGGGCTCTTCCGCCAGATCGGCCTCATCGCAGCGTAATTCCGCCTCATTGCTCGTCGAGCGCTCATCGTGGCAGGCTTTCGATCACCCGGCGGGTAGGACATGATTTCACCCGACACCGATGGCGCCCTGTGCGTGGCAACCGCCCCAAAGGCCTTCGGCGATGAGGAACCAACGATGAGCGCTGAGCGAGAGAAACAAGCCGCTGCCGAGGCGGCGGCAGAGCTGGTCGAGAACGGGATGACCGTTGGTCTCGGCACCGGCTCGACGGTTGCCTTCCTGCTGCCGGCGTTGGCGCGTCGGAAGATCGACATTCGCTGTGTTGCCACGTCGCCGCGCACTGAAGACGCAGCGCGTGAACTAGGTATTGCAGTCGAGCCGTTTGGCGACATCGAGCGCTTCGACATCGCGATCGATGGCGCCGATCAAATCGCCCCTGACGGTTGGCTCGTCAAGGGGGGCGGTGCGGCGCATACCCGCGAGAAACTCGTGGAGGCCGCCGCTGACCGATTCGTTGTCATCGCAGATTCGTCAAAAACCGTCGCTGTGCTGCGCGCTCCTATTCCTCTTGAGCTGCTGTCCTTCGGACTACTCGCGACGATGCGACGCATCGGCTCGGTCACTCTCCGCGATGTTCCCGTCAGCCCGGACGGAGGCGTGATCGCCGACTATGAGGGGCCCATCGGCGACCCAGCTGTGTTGGCGCAACGGCTGTCTTCCACGGTCGGTGTCGTCGAGCATGGCTTATTCCCGCCGGACATGGTCGCAACGATCCTTGTGGCACGCGGAGACTCTATTGAGCGGACAGACCTTAGGTGATCAGCGATTGATCAAACGGCCGGCTCCTCCTCGGCGCCTTCTTCCGGAAGCAGTCCGCGCTGATCAAGGACGTATAGCAGGATGAAGCCTGGCCCTACGATCAGCACTGCTAGCACAACCACGATCAACACAGCAGTGAGCGTCCCGGTTGGCGACGCCGCCGCCGAGAATGTCAGCGTCTGCGGCAGTATGTAGGGCCACTGCGCGACGGCCCAGCAGATGATTACGCTGGCGACCGCGACCACGGCGAGCAGTCGAGCTCCGCGCGGTGCATCGCGAAGCAACAGCACCAGCGCGGCAACTCCACACAAGATGCCGAGTATCACCAGTGGTAATGCCCGCGACGTCAGACCCTGAAAGAGGTAGGACGCGTCAGCGCGGAGCACAAAGATGCCAATGACGCCGAGGACGCCAACCACACCGGCCGCAATGATGGCCCTGCGGCGGAAGTACTCGGTCATCTCGTTGTCGCTGAGCCGCCGAGCGTCCCACACCAGATAGACCGCGGCAAGGTACGCCGCCGCGGCTACCGCCAGAATGCCGCCGAGGATGGAGGTCGGGTTGATCCAGCTGTGCACCGGATCTCCAGCTTGGCCACCAGCCGGAACCCGGCCCGACGCGATCCCACCTGCCACGGCTCCCATGCAATAGGGCACCAAGACCGAGGCGAGGGCGAACCCGGCACCGAACAGCCGCCGGTGACGCAGCTGCACGACCGCCTTCCGGAACGCGAAACTCGCGCCGCGCAGCACGATCCCGAGGGCTGCGAGAGTCAAAGGCACGAAGAGGGTCAGCGTGATCGACGCGTACGCCTCCGGGAAGGACGTCCACAAGATCACGAAGATGAAGATCAACCAGACGTGGTTGGCTTCCCATACCGGCCCGATGGAATGCTCGATCGTGGCGCGCGGATGCGCACCTCGCTCAGGCCCGCCGGCAGTCAGGTCCCAGAATCCGGCGCCGAAGTCGGCACCGCCGAAGATCGCGTACGCGACAACGGCCAGCAGCAGCACCGCGGCGACGGCCGTGCTCACCCGACCGTCTCCTCCGCCTTCGCGGGCTCCTCGGTGGAGCCTTCTGTCAGCGCGCTCGGACCGTACGGGGTGTCTTGATCGGTGAAGCCGTGGGTTGCTCGGAACCTTTTGCCCATGCCACGTAAGACGAGGATCGTCGTCGTGCCGACCAGTGCGTACAAGATCACGACTGCCAAGAAGGTGATCCATACGCCTGGATTGGCGGTGACCGCGTCCTCGACTCTCATGTGCCCATAGACGATCCACGGCTGGCGGCCGACTTCGGTTACGACCCAGCCGGCCTCCATGGCGAGCACCGCGGCGGGGCCGGCTACCACCGCGGCCCGCAGGAACCATTTGGTCTGTGGCATGCGGCGTCGGAAGATCCACGACACCGCGTACCAGACTGCTAAGAGGAACAAGGCCGTTCCGAGACCGACCATGATGTCCCAGCACAGATGCACGATGTTGACCTGTCGGACGGTCGGTCGTTGGTCTGGCGGAACTGAGGTGAGGCCGTGCACGACGGTGTTCTTGCCGGTGCTGGGATCAGAGAGCCAGGAGGCCAGACCAGGGATAGGGAGGCCGCCGCTGACGGTGTAGTTGTCGTTCAGATGACCAAGTAGCGTCTCGGGAGCGTCGCTCTCGGTGTTCGGGAGCAGCTCGAGGGCAGCGAATTTGACCGGCTGATTTTCATACACCCAACGAGCCAGTCCGTCGCCGATGCCCAACTGAATCGGCGTGGCGATAGCACCGACGGTGAAAGCGATGACGAAGCCAAGGTAGTGATAGCGATCTCGCCGGCCTCTCAGCATGCCCACCGCGTACACCGAGGCGACCAAAAAGCCGCCGACCAGGTACGCCGCAACCAGCATGTGTGCCGCCTGCCAGGGCATCGAAGGGTTGAAGATCACCTGGATCGGATCGACGTCGACTACGTTGCCGTTTGAGTCGAGGATGAATCCGCTCGGCGCGTTCATCCAGGCGTTAGCGGCAACCACCGAGATGCTGCCGAAGATTCCGGCGATGACGACAGGTACGCCCGTCCAGAAATGCGTCCACGGCCGCAGCCGGCGCCACCCGAAGATGTAGATCGCGATGAAGATCGCTTCAGTGAAGAAGAACAGGCCCTCGAAGCCGAACGGTATGCCGAATGCCTCGCCCCATTGGCCCATGAAGCGGGGCCAGAGCAGCCCGAACTCGAAAGTCAGCACCGTACCGGTCACGGCGCCGACGGCGAAGGTGACAGCCATGAACTTCGACCAGCGCTGGGCCAGGATCAAGGCGCTTCGATCGTTGTGCCGTAAACCTCGATAGTTGGCGATCAAGGTCATGAAGGCCCAGGAGACTCCGAGCGGCACCAAGATGATGTGAAACCCCAGAGTGAAAGCCATCTGCGCTCGCGCCCATGGCACGGGGCTCACGAAGACGATGCCCGTCAAGACGCTGAGTGTCGTAGTCACTTCTGACGCTGATCCTTCGGTTGGAGACGTCGCCAGCAGCAGACGATCTGGAACAATCCGAGCCTGTCCGATCCACCGATTCCAGGCATCACCCGCGCGGGGTGATGCCCAGCCGACGCCGCCGGTTGGACGATAGCTAACGACCTGCCAACCGTGCTGACGGCGTTTTGAGAGAGGCGATGACGCGTGAGTGACACAACGACGGTGCTCATTGTGGGAGGTGGGTTCGCCGGGGTTGCCTGCGCCCAGGAGCTCGCCAAGCAGGACGTCGACGTCATTTTGCTCGACCAGAACAACTATCACCAGTTCCAGCCGATGCTGTATCAGGTGGCCACCGCCCAGTTGGCCGCCTATGACATCGCCCGACCGCTACGCGGGATCTTTCGCCACAACAAGACAGTCGAGGTCCGGCATACGGGCGTCACATCGATCGACCCGGACGCTCGCGCGGTCACCACGGCGTTGGGATCGAAGATAACCGGGGACTACCTGGTCCTCGCGCCTGGCGCCCAAGCAAACTTCTTCGGTACGCCCGGAGCGGCCGAGCACTCTCTTCCGCTCTACTCAGTGAACGACGCCGAACGACTGCGCGGCCGCATTCTTGAAGTTCTGGATGCCACGACCGAACGCCCGGAGCTGATCGAGAAGGGTGCCTTGAACTTTGTGATCGTTGGCGGAGGCCCCACTGGCGTCGAAACGGCAGGGGCGCTGGCCGAGGCTCTCAGAGACGTGGTTCCGGAGAGATATCAGTCGCTCGCGCTGCCGGCCCAGGTGCATCTTGTCGATCATGGTGATGTGCTGCTGGCACCGTTCTCGGACAAGGCGCACGCCTATGCCGCGAAGCGATTGGAGGATGACGGCGTCACGCTGCACATGGGGGTCGGCGTCAAGGAGGTATCTCCGGATCGGGTCATGCTCAGCGACGGCGACACGATCATGACCCACACGGTGGTTTGGGGTGGAGGGGAGAAACCTGCTGACGTCATCGGAGCGGCCGAACTGCCGCAGGGACACGGCGGCCGCATCGACGTCGAACCGGACCTGACGGTGGCTGACTACCCCCAGGTCTATGTGCTCGGAGACGCGGCGAACATTGCCGGCGCCGACGGGAAAACCCTTCCCCAGCTGGGATCCGTTGCTCAGCAATCGGGAGCGTGGGCCGCGCGCAACATACTCGACGAGATCGCCGGCAAACCACGCAAACCGTTCCACTACAAGGACAAGGGCATCATGGCGATGATCGGCCGCAACGCCGCCGTCGCCGAAATGGGTGCGCATCGGCACGAGGTCGATGGCCCGGTGGCCTTTGCAGCCTGGCTCGGCGTCCACGCCATGCTGCTCAGCGGCGTACGAAACAAGATCGACGCGTTCATTGCGTGGGGTTGGGACTACTTCAGCAAGAACCGCGCGACGGCGATGGTGAGTGCACCAGATGCCGGCCGCATCGACTGGGGAGATGACGACGAGGGCGAACAACCCCAGTTCGACCCAGCTCCAGTTCAGATTCGGGTTTGACGAGCACGC
>Ga0307284_10000263_pt1 | contig 10899 bp, 8 predicted proteins | sample ER_DNA_123_FD_194480 | JGI IMG/M metagenome (GOLD analysis project Ga0307284, IMG submission 194480) | Bulk soil microbial communities from the East River watershed near Crested Butte, Colorado, United States - ER_DNA_123 | ecosystem: Environmental > Terrestrial > Soil > Floodplain | place: USA... | reverse complement strand
AGCTCACAGACCGTTATGGCGCGGTAACGCTTGCCTACCTGCGCCTCGGCGATCCTCCACAGGACGCGCATCGGACGGGGCCCGCTGCTGCCCATCTCGGAGAGCCGCAGGTGCGCGTAATCGGAGACGTTGGGTATGTCGCGAAGCTTCGTCGCAAGGAGCCGTGCGGCGTCATCTTCGGCCGCTTCGAGCCCGGTCTTCGCTGTCGTCGCGGCGGCAGCCGTCGCTACCTCGGCCGCGGCGATGGCGCTGTCCGCTGCGGACGACGTTGTCGTTGCGTGGCCGTTCGTCGCGGCCGTCGGAGCGGCTGCACCCGCGCCGGACGGCGTCGCGGCTGTCGATCCCGCGGTCGGAGTCGCCGACGGTTTCGCGCTGCCACCACGCTCGCCATCGCCTGACCGGACGCCGCCGAGTGCGCTGGATCGCATCGCGTTGCTGATGAGGTTCGGTACGTCGAGGCCGGTGAGCCCCTTGATGGCGGTCGCCGACTCGGCGACGACGCGTGTCGTGTTCTTCACCATCTCCGACGCCCCGTCGGCGCTCATCACGGTGAGCGAGTCGATGTGCTCCATCGGCTCGGCAGCCGCTCGCACGATGTCGGGCAGCGCCGCGAGGACCGTCTGGATGATGGCGGCGTCGTTGAACTGCTTGTACGCATCCGCGCGCATGGCGAGGGCCTTCGCTTCGGCCTCACCCTTGGTCAGCACGACGGCCGCTTCGGCCGAACCCTGGAGCCGCTCGGCTTCGGCGCCCGCCTCGGCTGCCGCGATGCGCGCCCGCTTCTCGCCCTCGGCTCGCTGGATGGCGGCCTGGGCCTCCGCGGCCGCGGGCTTCACGGTGGTCGATAGCAGCTCCTGCTCCTTGCGGAGAGCGGCGAGCGTCGCGAGCTCGGTCTGCTTGCGGGTGACCTCCTGCTGCGCGTCGGCCTGCGCGAGCGGACCCGCCTGCGCGGCTCGCGCCTCGGCCGCCGCCGTCTGGATCTGTGCCTCGGCGCGCTTGAGAGACACGTCTCGCTGCGCCTGGATCTTGATCTGCTCGGCCTCGGCCTCTCGCACCGATGCAAGCTGGTCCGCGGCGGCCTTCGCCATACGTGCGTCCTTCTCGACGACGGCGAGCTTTTGCGCGCCGAGGAGGTCGACGTAGCCGGACTCGTCGCTGATCGACTGGATCGTGAACGCGTCGATCTGCAGTCCGCTGGATGAGAGATCGCCCTTCGCGGCGTCCTGCACCTCTTGCTGCAGCTTCTGGCGGTCCATGATCAGCTCCTCGATCGTGAGCCGGCCGACGATGGACCGGAGGCTCCCTTCGAGCACGTTCTTCACGATCGAGTCGACGTGCTCGTCCTTCGCGTCGAGGAATCGCTCGGCCGCGTTGCGCAGGGACTCGACGTCGCGGCCGATCTTGAACGTCGCGACGCCCTGCACCTTGACCTTGATGCCCTGGCTCGTGACCGCATCGCCCAACACCACGTCGATCTGACGGACGGTGAGCTTGAGTCGGCCGACCCGGTGGATGAGAGGCATGACGAACGTGCCGCCGCCGACGACGACCTTAACGCCCTTGTCACCGGCCGGCGTCATCAGCTGCCCTCTCTCGTCGCGCACCTTCGCACCGCGCGAGCCGGCCACGATGAGCGCTTCGTTCGCGTTCGCTACTCGGTAGCGGCTCGCGACGTAGAAGATGAGCAGCGCGACGATGATGACCGTCCCGAAGACGAGCAGTGGTCCTACTCCGGTGAGACCGAACATGTGGCTTCCTCCCCTAAGGCGCCGACCGTGCGACCGGTTCAACGACGACGTTGGATCCCGCGATCCCCGTGACCCGCACAGACGACCCGGGCGCCACGTCCACGTCCGAGGTCGCGGTGAGGTTGTGTGACGCGCCCGCGTAGCTGATGAAGACGCTGCCGTAGCGCCGCGCAGGGATCGCCACGCTGACTCTGCCGGTCTGGCCAACGAGGTCGTTCAGGCTGAAGGCTTCCGCGCCTTCCGACCGGCGGAGCACGCTGAACATTCCGAAGACCAGGCCGAACCCGAGCGCCCCTGCGACGCCGCCGAGGAGCGATGCCGCGCCCGTCTCGAGCTTGAAGATCTGTGTTCCGATGAGACCACCGATACCGAACATCGAAACGAACCCGAGCAGTGGAGGCATGAGCGCGACGCCGCCGACATGCACGCCGATGTGAAGGGCGTCGAACATCCCGCCGATGATGTCGTCGAGGACGACGGTAAGCAGGAGCAGGCCGCCGCCGACGGCGAGGCAGAAGATGAAGATCCCGTTGGCGACATCGATCTGGAACACGCGCTCCCCCTCCGAGCGCCGATGATACGGAGGCCCGAAAAGCTTTACAGCGCGGGCCTCAAAGCCCTTCCGTCGCGTGCGCGAGAAGCGTTACCAGACCGTCGTGAATGCCCGGGCCGCTCGCGATGATGTGCGGAAATGCCGGGTCCGACGGCTGCAGCTCGGTCACCCGGCCGCCCGCTTCGCGCACCAGCAGTGCCCCCGCCATCCAGTCCCACGGCTTCTCGACGGATTCGAAGTAGCCATCCCAACGGCCCGCGGCGACCCAAGCCAGGTCGAGCGCGGCGGAGCCGAACCGACGGACGTCACGGACCTCGCCGAGGATCTTCGCGATGATCCGGCCCTGGGTCACCCGCTGCGCGGCGACGTAGCCGAATCCTGTCGCGATCAGCGCACTCGCCAGGTCCGCCTTATCGGTGACGGCGAGCCGCGCGTCGCCAAGACGAGCGCCGGAACCTCGTGCCGCGCTGAACAGCTCACCGCGAAGCGGGTCGTACACGACGCCGGCGAGAGGTCCGTCCGGATCGACACAGCAGATCGACACCGACCAGTGCGGGATGCCGTACAGGTAGTTGATCGTCCCATCGAGCGGGTCGACGAACCAGCTGACGCCGCTGGATCCATTTGCGTTCGAGCCCTCTTCCGCGATGAGCGCGTCGTCCGGCCGCCGTTTCCGGATCTTCGTCACGATCGCGCGTTCGGCCCGTTCGTCTGCTTCCGAGACGAGATCGGTCGCGCTCGACTTGGACCGAATCCCGGTCGCCGGCGAACGCCGCATCTCGAGAAGAAGCGCGCCGGCCTCGCGTGCCGCTTCGGCGGCGAGCGCGAGCGCGTCCGACGCGCTGAGAGCGCTCACGCGCGGCGTGCTCCGGCCTTGCCATCGTCGACCACGAACGTCGCGGTGGTGCTCACGGTGGCGGTCGGCTTCCTCACGGTCGAGACCGCACGGAAGTCTGCGGTCAACCGCGCTCGCTCGAGTGTGCATCGAACGTAGCCGCGGTGGTTGTCGAAGAACCGCAGCTGCGGGTTCTTGCCCGGCGGCGTGAATTGCGTCTGCTCGACGAACGGGTCGCCCTCAGAGCTGATGGAGGTGCCGAGGAACTCCGTGCCGACGGTCGGCGAGGCCGGATCAGCGAAGTCGCGCTTCAGGTCGTAGACGAAGTTCACGTGGCTGTCGCCGGAGAGCACGACAGGATTCTTCGTCGTCGCGAACCGGTCGAGGATGGCCTGACGATCGACGACGTAGCCCATCCAGTTGTCCACACCATCGAAGAGGTGTCGCGAGGGTTCGGGGTTCGAGTCCTGTTGCGCGAAACGGACGGATTGCGCGATGAGGTTCCAGGCCGCCGGCGAGCTCCCCAGACCCGAGAGCAACCAGCTGCGCTGCTCCGCGCCGAGCATCGTCCGGTTCGGATCAAGGCTCGCCGGGCAGTAGCCCGATGGCGTCTGGTCCTGCTCGCGGCACAGCGCGACCTCTGGCGAACGGTACTGCCTGGTGTCGAGCACGAAGAAGGTCGCGAGATCGCCGAACGAGAGCGACCGATAAAGAGTGACGTCCGGTCCCTGCGGGCGGATCCGCATAGGCATGTGCTCGTAGAAGGCCTGATAGGCCCATGACCGTTGGAGGAGCGCGAACTTGTTCCGCTCCGCGTCCTTGTCGATCCCGCCGGCGTAGTTGTTCTCGACCTCGTGATCGTCCCATGTGACGATCCACGGAAATGCGGCGTGCGCCGCTTGCAGGTCCTTATCGGTCTTGTACTGGGCATGGCGATCGCGGTAGTCGGCCAGGCTGAAGCTCCATCCGCGCTTCGCGTACTCCCGGACAACGCTTCCGGTCGCGTTTCCCTCGTAGATGTAGTCGCCGAGGAAGAACACGGCGCCCAGTTCCTCCCGCGCGAGATTCGCGTGAGCGGTGAAGTACCCGTGCGCGTAGTTCTGACACGACGCGAACGCGAACCGGAGCTCCCGCACGGACGAGCCGGCCGCGGGCGCGGTGCGCGTGCGGCCGATGGCGCTCTCAGCGCCGCCCGCGCGGAACCGGTACCAGTACACGCGGTCGGGATCGAGCCCGCCGACCTCGACGTGCACCGAGTGCGCGAGCTCCGGCAGCGCACTCGTCTTGCCGGACCGCGCGACGTCCTTCATCGCATCGTCTCGCGCGACGAGCCACTCGACATCCACGGGCGCGCTCCCCATCGCACCGCCCGTCAGCGGATCGAGCGCGAGACGAGTCCAGAGAACGACGCCGTCCGGAAGCGGATCGCCCGAGGCGACGCCGAGCGTGAACGGATCGCGATCGAAGCGGACCGGCGTCGTCGGGACGCACCCGGCGATCTGACCGACCGCGGCCAGTGCCGCAAGCCGCGCCGTCGCTCCAAGGAAGGCGCGGCGGTCCATGGACCCGGCCGCTATGCGGATGCGCTCGTCTCGTGCGCTCGGTACTGGAGCTCGTAGAGCCGGTGGTACACGCCACGTTGGGCGAGCAGGTCACGGTGCGATCCCATCTCGACGACGCGACCCTTGTGCAAAACGATGATCCGGTCGACGTTCTGGATCGTCGAGAGGCGGTGGGCGATGATGATCGACGTCCTCCCCACCATCAGCTTGGCGAGCGCGTCCTGGATGAGGTGCTCGGTCTCCGTATCCACCGAGCTCGTCGCCTCGTCGAGCACCAGCAGGATCTCGGGGTTGAACGCGATCGCGCGCGCGAAAGCCAGAAGCTGCTTCTGGCCGACCGAGAGCGTCGACCCGCGCTCAGTGACTACGGTGTCGTAGCCCTGCGGAAGCCTGTCGATGAACTTGTCAGCATTGACGAACGTCGCCGCGGCGCGCACCTGCTCGCCGCTGATGGCTTCGTTGTTCAGCCGGATGTTGGACGCGACCGTCCCGGCGAAGATGAACGGGTCCTGCAGCACCACGCCGACATGCCGTCGTACGTCGTGCTGCCGGAGGTCGCGAAGGTCGACGCCGTCGAGGAGGATGCGCCCCTTCTGCACGTCGTAGAAGCGCGAGATCAGGCTGATGATCGAGGTCTTCCCTGCCCCGGTCGCCCCGACGATCGCCACGCTCTCGGCGGCCGAGATCTTGAAGCTCACGTCGCGGAGCACCCAGTCGCCTTCGTTGTACGCGAAGCTGACGTTCTCGAACGTGATCTCTCCGCGCACGTGTGCGAGCTCGCGTGGGTGCGGCGGGTCGACGATCGTGGCCTTGGTGTCGAGGAGACGGAAGACACGTTCGGACGAGGCCATCGCGGCCTGCATGATGTTGTACTTCTCCGCGAGGTCCCCGATGGGCTGGAAGAACCGGTCGACGAGCTGCCAGAACGCGAGAAGCGTCCCGATCGTCATCTCGCCCTTGAGGATCCAGAAGCCACCCGCGACGAAGAGGGCGGCGCTCGTCGCAGCCCGGGTGAATCCCACGGCGGGAAAGAACATCGACATCGCGCGGATCTGACCGCGGTTGGCGTTCAACAGGTCGGTGTTGAGGTCGTCGAACTGACTGAAGGCTGCGCGCTCGCGTGTGAAGAGCTGCACGATCGCCATCCCGGAGAGGTTCTCATTGAGATACGCGTTGATACGGGCGAGCCGGATGCGGATCGAGCGGAAGGAGTCGCGCATGATGCGGCGGAAATACATCGTCAGCCAGATGAGCAGCGGGAGTGCGGCGAAGGTGACGAGCGCGAGACGGAAGTCGAGCACCAAGAGCACGACCGCGATCACCCCGATCACGACGATGTCGCCGAAGATCGCGACGACTCCCTGCGTGACCATGTCGGTCAGCGCGTCGATGTCGTTGGTGATCCGCGTCATCAGCCGGCCGACGGGGTTGCGGTCGAAGAAGGTGAGCGAGAGTCCCTGCAGGTGCGCGAAGAGCTGCACGCGCAGGTCGTACATGGCTTTCTGCCCGACGTAGCTTGCCAGCATCGTCTGCGCGTACCGCAGCCCGGAGCTCACCACGAGGACGGCGATGTACGCGAAGCCCAGCGGGGCGAGCCGCGCCAGCCCCTCGTCGATCCCGATCTGGCGGTTCACCGCCGGCGCGATGGCGTTGTCGACGATGAACTTCGCGATCACGGGCGGCGCGGCCTCGGTGACGGAGATGCCCAGGATGATGAGCAGGGCGATGATGACGAGCCCGCGATAGGGGCGGAGGTACCCAAGAAGGCGGCGCATCAGCCGCGCGTCGTAGGCTTTGCCGAGGATCTCGTCCTCGTCGAAGGATCCGCGCCCGCTTCCGCCGCCACCGCCGTGCATCACGACTCGCCACCGATCCCGCCGAGACGCGGGCGCATGCCGAGTCGCGGCCCGTCCTCGGACTGTGCCTTGATGCGCTTTTCGTGCTCCTCGCGTTCCTCGTCGACCTCGAGCTCCTCTTCGAGGAGCTGGCGGCGGTACATCTGCGCGTAGAGCCCGCCGCGCTCCAGGAGCTCGCGGTGCGACCCGCGCTCGACGATGCGCCCGTCGTCGAGGACGAGGATCTCATCGGCATCTTTCACCGTCGAGATGCGGTGCGCGACGACGATGCTCGTTCGTTCGCGCATCACGCCGCGCATGCGACGGAGGATCTCCGCCTCGGTGTAGGTGTCCACGGCCGAGAGCGCGTCGTCGAGGATGAGGATCCGCGGATCCTTCGCGACCGCCCGCGCGATCGCGGCGCGCTGCTTCTGTCCACCCGAGAGCGTCACACCGCGCTCGCCGATCATCGTGTCGTACCGCGCCGGGAAATCCTCGACGTCCTTATTGAGCTGGGACACGTCGCCGGCCCAGTCGAGCTGCGGATCGGTCAGCTTCTCGTCCAGGCCGAAGCCCACGTTCTCGCGCAGCGGGACCGAAAAGAGGAACGTCTCCTGCGGCACGTAGCCGACGGCCCGACGGAGCTGCTCCAGCGGCCGCCGTCTGATGTCGATGCCGTCGATCAGGACCTCGCCCTGCTGCACGTCGAAGAGCCGCGGGATGAGGTTGACGACCGTCGACTTACCCGAGCCCGTCGGCCCGACGATGGCGAGCGAGCCGCCCGCCGGCACCTTGAACGAGACGTCGTGCAGCTCGATGGACTGTCCGTACGCGAACGAAACGCCCCGGAATTCGACCTCGCCTTTGATCGGCGCCGTCACCGGATCGATCGGATCGGTGATCTTGGGCACGGCATTAAAGATCTCCTGGAGGCGGCCGAGGGATGCCCAGCCGGCCTGGAACATGTTGGAGATCCAACCGATGTTGATCATGGGCATCTGCAGGAGGTAGAGGTACGCGACGAACTGGACGAGCGCTCCGATCGAGAGCTCGCCGCGGATCGCGTCTTGGCCGCCCACATATAGGACGGACAGCACGGCGATCCCGAGGATGAAGCTGATCGACGGCCAGATGAGCCCCTGCATCGCGCTCAGCGAGACGGCACGGCCGAAGTATTCGTGGTTCACCCTGGCGAAGTCCTTCGTCTCGGCATCTTCCTGGGAGAACGCCTTCACCACGCGGATCCCGGAGAAGTTCTCCTGGGCCTTGGTCGACATGTCGCCGAACTGCGCCTGAAGTCGCTCGAAGCGCAAGTGGACCGTACGGCCGATGTACCAGAACGTGAGGGACGCCAGCGGCATCAGGATCAAGGCGATGACCGTCAGCTTGAGCGACACGGAGATCATCGACAGGACCGAGAACGTAAACACCATGATCGTGAACGAGCCCTGCATGATCCCCGGACCCATCATCTGGCGGACCCAGGTGAGGTCGTTGGTCATGCGGGCCATCAAGTCGCCGATGCGCTGATGCTGGAAGTAGGCGAGATGCATGCGCTGCAGGTGTGAGAACAGATCGTTGCGCATGCTGTACTCGGCTTTTCGCGAGGCGTCGAGCATGACGTAGCGCGCGCCGGCGCGGAGCACGGCCTCGAGCCCCGCGAACAGAACGATCAGCAGGGCGAGATGGAGGACGTCGTCGAACTTCGCCTGGGGCCTCTGGAGCGAGTCGATGATCTCGCCGATGAATCGTGGAGGTACGACCGCGGCCAGCGAGCTGCCCGCGGCGAGGCACACGCCCACCAGGAGCTGAAGGCGGTGGCTGCCGAGGTAATGGAAGAAGGTCGCGCGGGACGAGGTCACTCGCTAACGAGTTTAGCTTTGTGTCTCCGGAGCTCGCGTGTCGATTTCCCACCGATCCACGCGATGGCGACGATGACCGCGAATCCCACGAACACCGGAGCGACGCCCCAGAGGTCCGCGATCGGGCCGACGACGATCAGCGGGACCAGGCTGAAGATGGACACGAGCATATTGAGGAAGCCGAACACCCGGCCGCGGATCTCGTCCGGCAGCTCCTCCTGCAGCAGCGTCATCGACGGGACCGTGATGAGCGCGTACGAGATGCCGAATACGAACGCGGTGCCTGCGACGACCGCGACGAAGATCGGGAACGCGGCACCGAGGCCGGGCGACCCTGCGAGCGAGAAGAAGTCGGTCAGCGGCCGGGCGGCGGCGAGGAAGAGACGCGCAGACCCGGCAACGATCAGCCCCGTGCCGATCGCATTCGGGCGCGGCCAGCGCCGGCCGAGGGCGTTGATCAGCCCGAGTCCCGCGATGACGCCGACGCCTGCCGGTCCCACGATGATCACGACGTTCCGCTCCCCCACCCGCAGTACTTCGCGAACGAAACCCGGAGCGAGAGCGCCGGCGACCGCGACCAGCGTGTAGGTCAGCGCGATGTAAATGAGGGACCACGTCACGATCGGGGCCTGACGCAGATAGTGGAAGGCCTCGGTGATCCCGGTAGCGGTCTGCGCCACCGCCATCTCGGCAACGCGGCGTGAGAGGTGCTCGATCGCCGGAGGCGCCTTTGGAAGCGTGACGCACATGATCGATGCCGCGGCGAACATGAATGTGATGACCACCCAGAGGACCTCGTAGCCGAACAAGCTGACGATGATCGGCGCGAGGATGATGAACCCGACCAGGAAGGCGCCGTTGAAGGTGAACGTGAACAGGGAGTTCGCGACCATCAGGTAGCGCTTTCCGACGATCTTGGGGAGGAGCGCGGCCTCCGCGGGAACGAAGAAGATCGTCACGGTCGCGACGAGGAAGTTGACGAGGTAGACGACGGTGAGGCTCGTGCCGAAGAGGAGCAGCGGGACGACGGCCGCGGCGCGAAGCGCGTTCGTGATGATCAGGACGAGCCGGCGATCGGTCCGGTCGACGATCACGCCACCCGCGATCCCGAAGAGGATCGCCGGAAGGACCGCGAGGAGGATCAGCACCGACGACGACGTGTTCGAGTGCGTGATCTCGGCGACGAGGATGATCAGTGCGCTCGTTACCGCGTTCGAGGCGACCTGGGACAGGATCTGCGCTCCCCAGATCGCGAGGAACGCACGGTTACGTAGGAGGCCGCGGTCCGCGGCGCCCATGCCGGTCTCGATCACGCGCTCTTAGTCGGCCGGAGCGAGCGGCCCGCGCTCGGCGAACCGCTTCATGTCCTTCTCGAGATCGCGCCGTGCCACGAGGACGCGCCGCGAGCAGGTGCCGCAGCGAAGGCCGATGTCGGCACCGAGTCGGACGACGCGCCAGGTGTCTCCGCCACAGGGATGCTGCTTTCTTAAAACCACGATGTCATCGAGAAAGAACGGCACCGGGCCCTTCGCCCGCGTCTGCGTCATGGCCGCGAAGTCTAGTAGGCGCTCGGGCTCATCTGGCCGCAGCGACCTGCGGGGGAAGGTCCAAAACGGTCTCTTTGGTGACCGCGAAGCGGGTGCTTCTATAGATGAGCTCGAACTGACCGATGATGCCGCCGGTCCGGGTCATCGCAACGTATACGACTTCGGGCGACCCGATCGCGCGGATCATCCACGGTCCGCGAAGCGGCCGACCGTCAATTGCGATCGAGCGGTCGGCGGTCCCGGTGAAGTAACTCTTGGGACCGACGCGCATCTCGTTGACGGCGATCGCCTCTGCGCCGGCGTTGCGCAGCTCGTTCACGAGATCCGAAAGCGCCCGCTCGTCGAACGCGCCATCGATCCGGATCGCGATGCCGGGACCGGCGACGGCACTCTGGGCGCTGAATACACGCAGCTGCGCGACCTGGCGCTCGGCTTCGGTCAGCGTGCCCTTACCGCTCGACACCGAATCTTGCGCATCGGCGACGTCGCGGCGCACATCGAAGATCTCGTTGCGGAGCTCGTTGTTCGTCTCGGAGAGATTCGCGATGAGCGTCGTCAGCGATGACGGCGTCTCGAGGTTCAGGCTCCGAGAGAAGACATCCTGCGACCGCACCTGGGTGACCGCCGCGAATCCGAGAAAGAGCGCGATGATCGATGCCCAGATCGCACCGTGGTTGGTGCGCATCAGTGAGGCTCCGCGTAGCGGACGTTGAGCGCGCCGCTGAAGGCAGGCACATGGACCGCGTTCGCGCGACTCACGCGGAAGCCGAGGCCCTGCACGTCGCGGCGCTGCTTGATGTCCTGCAGCTGATTGGGATCGTCGAACGCGCCGAGGAGCGCGTTCTGCGGTCCGATCGCGGCGATGTTGAACGGTGGGGACATGAGTGTCCCGTTCACCATGATGGTCGAGCCCACGCAATACACGCTCGACGAGTTGACGACTCGCTCGTCGTTGAC
>Ga0307284_10000261_pt1 | contig 10912 bp, 11 predicted proteins | sample ER_DNA_123_FD_194480 | JGI IMG/M metagenome (GOLD analysis project Ga0307284, IMG submission 194480) | Bulk soil microbial communities from the East River watershed near Crested Butte, Colorado, United States - ER_DNA_123 | ecosystem: Environmental > Terrestrial > Soil > Floodplain | place... | reverse complement strand
TAGGCCGCAGACCGACGTTTCCGCAGAGAGCCGACGGCTGCTTGATCGAACCGCCGGTGTCCGACCCAAGCGCCCACGGGGCCAGGCCCGCGGACACGGCTGCTGCCGACCCACCACCCGAGCCGCCGGGAACACGAGTGGGATCCCAGGGGTTGCGGGACGGCCCGTAGGCGGAGTTTTCCGTCGACGACCCCATCGCGAACTCGTCGGTGTTCGTCTTGCCGAGCAGCTGCAGCCCCGCAGCCTTGCAACGGTCGGCAACCGTGGAGTCGAACACGGGCACGTATTCGTCGAGGATCTTCGAGCCTGCAGTGGTGCGCACGCCCTTCGTCGAGATCACGTCCTTGAGCGCGATCGGGACGCCCTCGTTGTCGTCGCCGTCGACGAGCGTCAGGAAGCAGTGCAGCTCCTCGTTCCGAGCGTCGATCGCCTCGCGGTACGCGGTGCGCAGCTCCGCGCCGGAAACCTCGCTGCGCTCGAGGAGTCCCATCGCGTCCTCGGCTGTCAGTCGCAGCGTATCGATCATGCGGACGACTCCTCGGCGGCGCCGGTCGGCGGAACGCGGAAGAGATCACCGTCGCGCTCGGGCGCGTTGGCGAACGCATCGTCGAGCAGCAACGACGGCCGCGCCACGTCGGGCCGAAAGACGTTCACGATCGACAAGGGATGCGATGTCGGCGGCACGTCCGAGAGGTCGAGCTCGGACACCTTGCCGACGGCGGCCAGGATGTCGTTCAGCTGCTCCGTCATGCGCACGATCTCGTCCTCGCTCAGATCGAGCTGCGCGAGAGCGGCGACGTGCAGAACATCTTCTCTCGAAATGGCCATCTGTGACTCCCATCAAAACAAAGGGCCCCCTTTCGGGGGCCCTGGTATCTGGTTCCGAAAGGAAAGCTAGACAGGCTGGACGTTCGCGGCCTGAGCGCCCTTGGGGCCCTGCACGACCTCGAACTCAACTCGCTGACCCTCGGTCAGCGACTTGTACCCCTCCTGCGTGATGGCGGAGAAGTGAACGAAAACGTCCTCGCCACCCTCACGCTCGATGAATCCGTAGCCCTTCTCGTTCGAAAACCACTTCACGGTGCCCTGAGCCAAGCGACTTCCTCCTTCAAAACATGCGACGGCCCGGGCACCGAGCCGCCACTACTGATACAGCGCGCGGAGTGTAACTCAGATGCGCGGGAACGCAAGCACCCCGCGGCGGTAGCGAGCCGCCCGCACTGCGTTGCCGAGCAGGGCTGCGATCGTCATCGGGCCGACGCCGCCGGGAACGGGCGTGAGGAAGGCGGCCACCTCGACCACGTCCTCCGCGACATCCCCCACGAGCCCGACTTCGGTGCGCGTGATGCCGACGTCGATGACCGTCGCTCCCTGCTTCACCATGTCGGCCGTGATGACCTCAGGCAGGCCGACGGCGGCCACGAGGAGATCCGCGTCCAGCGTGTGCCGGGCGAGGTCTTCGGTGCGCGAATGACAGATCGTGACGGTGGCGTTCGCCTGCAAGAGCAGTAGCGCCATCGGCTTGCCGACGAGGGCGCTCCGCCCGACCACCACCGCGCGGGCTCCGCCGATCGGGATCTTGTACTCGTTCAGTAGGTGCATCACACCGAACGGCGTCGCGGGAACGAGTGTCGGGTGATCGAGATAGAGCTGGCCCGCGCTGAAGGGATGGAGGCCGTCCACGTCCTTCATCGGGTCGATCGCCAGCATCACGCGCGCCTCGTCGATCTGGTCGGGCAGGGGCGTCTGCACCAGGATCCCGTCGACGAAGTCGTCTTCACCGAGATGCTGAACGAGCTCCACGAGCTCGTCCTCCGTCGTCGTCGCAGGGAGCCTGTGGTCGATCGCCTCGATGCCTGCTTCGTCCGCGGCCTTGTGCTTGAGGCGGATGTACACCTCCGACGCGGGGTCGTCTCCGACGAGCACCGTCGCGAGTCCGACGCGGCCAAGCTCCGCAATCTCCAGCTTGATCTGCTCACGCAGTCGTGCCGCCAGGGCGGCACCGTCCATCAGCGTGGCATTGGGCATTACGGAATCGTCAGTTCAACGCCGCTGACGTCCAGGCCGAGCGACTCGGCCAGGCGCACGCCGAGCTCGAGGTCCTCGCGGAGACGCTCGACGTCGCGTGACTCCATCGCCCGGCCGATCCACGCGCGCTCCTTCGGACGCCACAGCGCGTGGGCGGCGAACACGGGCAGCAGACGGTTGGCTGCGTCGACAAGCTTCTGGTTCATCTTCTTGGAGAGGTTCTGGAGGAGCACTCGCTCGTAGGCCATGCCGGCGCCGTGGTGGATGCCGTCGTCCGTGGCGAGACGGCCGCAGAGGTCCTCCAGCACGGTACCGCGCGCCGAACGCGCGATGAGACGGAATCTCGAGATGATCAGCCGCTCGTAGAAGACCTGCATCAGGAAGACCTTCTCCTCGAGCGTGTCGGCCTGGAGCGTGGTCTGGGCGAGCTTGTCGAGATGGGGATCGCGTTCGGCGGTGCCGCCGGCCTCTGTCACGAGCTTGAGCCACGCCTCCGTGTGACGCGACTCGTCCTGCACCATCGTCGAGTAGTAGAGCTTCGCCTCGACGTCGGGCGCCATGTTGAGGAGCTGCGACGCCATGTCGCAAGCGAGCATGTCCGCCTGAAGCTGCTGCGTCAGGACCGAGCGCCACATGTCCCGGCGTCGGGCCTGACTCTGCGGCGAGCCCTTCGCCTCCGGGATCGGTGGCAGCTCGCCCCACGGGAGATCGCGGACCTGCCACTCGCGGCGCTTCGCGAGCTCGTAGAAACGGAGGACGTCAGCGAAGGCCTCGCGGCCTTCGTCCTTCATCTCGATCAGCTGCCCTGTTGCCATCGCCGGGGCATTATCCCCCCAGGCGCCGCCAGAGCGGCGCCGCATAGAGGCCGTACGGGCTTTGCCCGTGCGGCCGTCTAAACCAGCGCCCTTTGAGTGCATACCTCACAAGCGTCCACGCGCTGGGCCGTAAGCTTTATTCGATGGAGCTGAGGCGTTGGCCGCGCAAGAATGACCCCGGGTCGATCGAGGCGCGGCAGAAGGCGCTTGGACTGAGCGACGGCGTGACGCGAATCGACCTGTCGCCGTTCGTCAACGCCCAGGAGATGCTGACCGGCGCCGCAGTCATCCCGGTGTCCGTCGTTGGCCCGTTGGAGATCGAGCTCGGTGAGTACGAGCTCGAAGAGCCCTTCGGACGGGTGTCGGAAGCGAGCCGCAAGCAGGATCGGATCTTCGTTCCACTCGCGCACACCGAGGGCGGCCTGTCGGCCTCCCTCTATCGCGGCGCAAGAGCTGCCGCCGAGTCCGGCGGCTTTAGAACGTATGTGATCGCGGACCGAATGACCAGAGCATCCTGCTTCGTTTGCAAGTCCACGGAAGAGGCCGTGCAGCTCGCGCGCTTCCTCGACGCGCACGTCGCAGAGATGCGCCGCTGGCTGTCGGAGCGCGGCGAAGACTGGATCTCCACGTTTGGGCGCCTGCGTGAAGTCGAGACGCACGTTGTCGGCCCGATGTGTCATGTGATGTGGGCGTTCACCACCGGCGATGCGTGCGGCCCGAACATGATGACCCGCAATGCGTATGCGCTGAACATGGGCTACGTGATGGAGCATGCTCCGGTCAAGCCGGAGCGCGCCATCCTCGAGGCGAACATGGGTGGAGACAAGAAGCCGTCCCACCGTTACTTCGAGCGAGGCGGGCACGGGAAGACCGTCCTCGTCGAAGCGACGCTGAGCGAGGAGGCAGTACGACGTGTCCTCCGCACGACGATCGACGACCTGCTCGAGCTCTCCTTCGCCGGGACGCACGGCGCCGTCGCATCGGGCATGCAATCGGTCGCGTTCACGCCGGCGTCGGCGATCGCCGCGATCTTCGCGGCGACCGGCCAGGACCTCGGCATGGTCGGGACGAGCTCGATGGCGCACGGCACGGCTCGCCGCGTCGACGGCGGCATCCAGTGCGCGCTACGCCTGCCCGGGCTCGAGGTCGGCACAGTCGGCGGCGGAACGGCCTTCCCCTACGCACAGGCGTGGCTCGAGCTGATGGAGTGCGCCGGCACCGGCAAGGTGTATCGATTCGCGCAGATCGTGGCCGCAGCGACGCTGGCGCTGGAGATCTCCGCCAGTGCGGCAATGGCGACCGCCGGGTCCGAGAACTTCTTCAAAGCGCATCATGAGCGAGGCGGTCTGCGCCCTTCCTAGGACTTGAGGCAGATGCCGCAAATGCCGATATTCACTGCATGCGCGGCGTGCTCGTAGGAGCGATTCTGATCTTTGCCTTGATGCTCGTCATCAAGGATGGCCGCGCGTCGCGCAACCTTGGTCTGACAGGCACTTGTCATGTGGTCGCCGCGCCGGCAGGGCAGGACGGTCTCTGGCAAGCCTGCAAGCCCGGCAAGCTCGAGGGCGCCCCGGACCTCAGTAGGCACGGCTGCAAATCCATGAGCCTCACCAGCAAGCGCGAGTACTGGCGCTGTCCAGCCGGCATCAAGAGCAGCCACGACACGTAGCCGCGAACCACGCTGACCTCCGTCTCGATCCAGCATGCCGTGTCGGGACCGGTCCTCGGGTCTGACCCAAAGTCACGCCCCAAACGGTCAGGTCCGCATGCACAAAACTGCGAACGTGGGTGTGGCGAAACTGTGAAAGTTCTTCACCGCCTGGGGAGTCCACGCTGACGGCGGCTGTTAGCGCGTCCCGATCTCCATTCCGAACAGCCGCGGCAAGGCAGCGCCCACGCGAGCGGGTAGGGGTGGCCGCCGGTTTTCCTCGCCTGCACGCTCGCAGGCGAGGATCGCCGAGCGTACGAGCGCACCGCCGAGATGCTTCAGCGGCTCGGGTGGCAGAGACGCCACTCGGCGCGAGGCAAGCGGCAGCGCGGTCCACTCGTCGTCGCGCTGCTGCACGAGGGACGCAAGGATCTGACCGCCCAGCCACGTGGGACCCACACCGTGCCCGGAGTAACCGAGGCCGTAGTGGATCCGCTTGCCCCTCACCGTCCCGAAGAATGGAAGGTGGTCGGCGGAGACGTCGATCGGTCCTCCCCATGCACGCTCGATCCGCGCGTCTGCCAGGCCCGGCAAGAGTCGACGCAGACCCTGCTCCGCTCGGGCGGCCGTAGCGTCGTCCGAGGTGAAACGCGCGTCCACCCGGCCGCGAAATCCGATCGGGCCCGAGCCGCTACCCATCAGCACGCGCCCGTCGGCGGTCGTGCGGAAGTAGTGCAGGAACATGCGCCCGTCGAAGATCGCCTCGCCACCCGTCCAGCCGATTTGCTCCAGCAGCTCCGGGACCGGCTCCGTGAGGACGACGTACGAGCCGAAGTTCGTCACGTGGCGCGCAACCGGCCGCCACCCGGTCGCCGCCGCGTTGATTGCGACGACGATCTCCGGCGCGCGAACAGTGCCGCGCGGAATCGCGATCGTTCCGTCACGAATACGCAGCGCAGGTGTGTGCTCGTACAGCTCGACGCCCGCGTCCACGACTGCGCGCCGCAGCGCGTGCACGAGCCGCGCGGGCTGAACCGTCGCGCCGTCCGGGAAGAAGACTCCACCACGGAAAACAGTGGATCGGATACGGCGGGCCACGGCGGCCTCGTCGAGCGGCACGGCCTGGTCCGGGACACCGACCTCGGCCGCAGCCGCGACCGCGTCGTCGACTGCATCGTCCTGCGCCGGCGCCGCGGAGACCAACATCGTCCCGGACTCGCGCAGCCAGACGTCCTCGCCACGGGACTCGCAGAACGCGCGCACCCCAGGCACGATCCGCTCGCCCGCCCTTGCGAGGAGCACTGCACGCTCACGTCCGAGCAGCGGGAGGAGATCCGCGAGCTTCGCCCAGTACCCGTGCAGAAATCCCCCGTTGCGTCCGCTCGGCCCTGCACCGCAGATCTCCGACTCGACAAGCACGATGCGAAAGGATGGGTCGCGCTCCTTGAGCGCCAAGGCGGTCCACAGGCCTGTGTAACCGCCGCCGACGATGCAGACGTCCGCAACCGTGTCCCCATCCAGTTGGGGCGCCGCAGTTTGGCGCCCAGCCTCGTCCAACCACCAAGGTGGAAGGCGTGGAGCGACCGACGGAGCGCTCAAGCGGCCGTGGCTGCTCGTTCGCGGCTCATCTGAACGAGGACGTTCACGACCATCCCGATCACGGCGACGCCGAAGATGAACGTGGCGATCACGTTCACCTGCGGCGGCGCGCCTACGCGCGCTGCTCCCCAGACGAAGAGGGGGAAGGTCGTACGCGAACCGGCGACGAAGTAGGTGACGACGAAATCGTCGATCGAGATCGCGAAGCAAAGTAGGAGCGCCGCGAGGATCGCCGGGGCGATCAGCGGCAGTGTCACCTTCCGGAAGGTGACCCACTCGTTCGCGCCCAGGTCCATCGCCGCCTCTTCGAGGTGGCGGTCGAACCCGATCAACCGGGCTTTGACCGTCACCACCGCAAAGCTGATGCAGAACATGACGTGGGCGATGATGATCGTCCAGAACCCGAACACGATCGAGAGGTTGAGGAAGAGCGTCAGCAGCGAGGCACCGAGGACGATCTCCGGGGTCGAGAGCGGCAGGAAGATCAGAAGGTTGGTCGCGCCGCGCCCGCGGAAGCCGTAGCGCACGAGAGCGAGCGCGATCAACGTGCCTAGCAGCGTCGCGACCAGGCTGGCGAGCAGTGCGATCTCGAGCGAGAGGACCATCGCACTCCGGAGCCCGGGGACGCCGTCCCAGTTCTGCCAGTTGTTCAGAGTGAAGCTGGACCAGGTGTAGTTGAACCGCCCGACCGGATTGTTGAACGAGAACGCGATCACGATCGCGATCGGCAGCATCAGATAGACGAAAGCGAGTAACGCGTACAGAGTCAGGACGTGGTGCTTGACGAACGCCCAGATCCGTGCGAAGGGACTCTCGCGTGGACGGCCGACCTCTAGCGCGGTGCTGGTCATCCGGTGAGCTTCTCCGTTCCGACCGCGCGGGCATAGAGAGCCACCATCAGGAGAATCGCCGCCATCAGGACGAACGACATCGAAGCTGCCGCTGGATAGTCGGTGAGCTCGAGGAATTTCGACTGGATCACGTTCCCGATCATGTGGTTCTTTGGCGACCCAAGCAGCTGCGCGTTGATGAAGTCGCCGGCGGCGGGAATGAACGTCAGCAGCGTCCCGGCGACGACACCCGGGAGGGAGAGCGGCAGAGTGATGCGCAGGAACGCCTTCCACTTGCTCGCGTAGAGATCCTGCGCCGCCTCGATCAGGCGTTCGTCGATCTGTTCGAGCGAGACGTAGAGCGGGAGCGCCATGAACGGGAAGAAGTTGTAGGTGATGCCGGCGACCACGGCGGTCGAGGTCGCGAGCAGGCGACCGTCGTTGCCGAGAATCCCGACGTCACGCAGGATGCTGACGACCGGCCCTTGATCCGCGAGGATCGACTCCCACGCGAGCGTCCGGATCAGGTACGTGACGAAGAAGGGCGCGACGATGAACAGCAGCAGCAGGTTCTTCCACCGCCCACCGCGAAACGCGATCCAGTACGCGAGCGGGTAGCCGAAGAGCAGCGCCAGGATCGTTGCGATCCCGGCGTACTCGAGCGAGCGGATGAAGTGGCCGCGGTAGTTCTGGATCGCATCCCAGTAGTTCCCCCACGCCCACGTGAAGGCGTAGCCAACATCGAAGTTCCCCGATTCGAGTGACTGGTAAGCGAGGAAGCCGAGCGGGACGATGAAGAAGAGCCCGAGGTAGAGCAACCCCGGCGCAAGCAGGAGGTACGGCGTGAGATTCCGGTGACGGTGCAGAAATCCCACGCCGCTCCTACGTCAGCCTGAGATCAGGTTCTGCCAGGCGGTGATGTACTTCTCGTTGTTCAGTGCTGCCGCGTCGAAGTTGTGCGCGTTGTCGAGCATCGCCTTCGTCGGGAAGATCAGTGTGTTCTTGGCGATCGCAGGATCCTGCTTCAGCAACACATCCTTCGCGCCGACGACCGGACAGATGTAGTTGACGTAGTCCTCGACTGCCGCCGCAACCTTCGGGTCGTAGTAGTAGTTCATGTAGACGGATGCGGTGTAGACGTTCCCGCCCTTCGGAATCATCATGTTGTCCGTCCAGATGCCTCCGCCGTCCTTCGGCAGGTTCCAATGGAGATGCTTGTTGTCCGCCTCCAACTGGACCACGTCACCGGACCACGCGAAACAGGCATTGAGGTCGCCCTTCGCAAGCAGGCCGCTGTAGTCGTTTCCGGTGAATTGCCGGATCTGGCCGGAGTCCACCGCCTTCTTGACGAGCTTGATCGCGCGATCCCAGGAGGCATCGGTCACCTTTGTCGGGTCGTCGCCGTTCGCCGCCATGATCAAGGGCATCGTGTCGCCAACGCCCTCGAGGAGCGTGATCTTGCCCTTCAGCTTCGGATTCTCGAGCAGGTCGGAGACAGTGAGCACGGGATCGGTGAGCTTGTCGTTGTACGCGATCCCCGTGAGACCGGACTGCCAGGGAAGGCTGTAGTCGCGATTTGGGTCCCAGCCCGGATGCTGCAAGGTTGGCTCCAGGTTCTTGAAGTTCGGGATCGCGCTCTTGTCGAGCTTCTCGACCCAGCCTTTCTTGATCAAAAGCGACGGATAGCGTGAGTTGTCGGTCATCACGATGATGTCGCGGTCGATCGACTGCCCACGGGAAAGCGGTCCCTGGATCTTCCCGAAGTAGGTGGCGTTGTCGTTGATGTCCTCCGTGTACTGGACCGTCGTACCCGTCTTCTTCTTGAAAGCATCGAGCGTCGGGTGGCGGTTGTTCTTCTCGTTGTCGATGTAAAGCGTCCAGTTCGAGAAGCGCAGCGTCTTCGCCAGCGTCTTGTTCACGGTCGTTGAGGCAGCCTTCTTGGATGTGCCGCCGCAGGCTGCGAGCACTCCCGGCACGGTGAGGAACGCGCCACCAGCCGCAGCGCGGCGGAGCAGTTGGCGTCGGGACAGGGCATCTGTCATTCGGATCCCTCCAATGAGTCGACGACGAACGTGGATTCTGGGCTCCAGCTGAGCGTGAGCCTTTGGCCCGGCGAGGCACCGTTCAACCCAAGCGACGCATTCTGCCGGTAGACGGTGAGTTTGCCGCAGCCGGTCTCGACGATGTACTGCGTCGAGACGCCGACGTAGGCCTCCTCGACGACCGTCCCGTCGAGCGAGTTCGATTGTCCCTCCCCGAGCTCGATCTTCTCGGGCCGGATCCCGACTGCGACCTTCCCCGTGCGGCCCGCGAGGGCGTCCGCCCGGACCCGAACCTCGGGCCCGCTGTGCAGACGGACAGTGTCGGGACCGCTGACCGTCCCCGGAATCAAATTGGACACCCCGAGGAAGCTCGCGACGAACGCGGTCGACGGCGTCTCGTACAGCTCGGTCGGTGTGCCGAGCTGCTCGATCCGGCCGCCGTTCATGACTGCGATCTGGTCGGCCATCGTCATGGCCTCTTCCTGGTCATGGGTGACGTGGACGAAGGTGATGCCGATGTCGTGCTGGATCCCCTTCAGCTCGAGCTGCATCTGCTTGCGCAACTTCAGATCGAGGGCGCCGAGGGGCTCGTCGAGCAGCAACACCTGCGGCCTGTTGACGAGCGCACGGGCTAGCGCAACGCGCTGCTGCTGACCACCGGAAAGCTGGCGCGGCTTGCGCTGCTCCATCCCCTCGAGGCCGACGAGACGAAGGATCTCCGTTACCCGCCCTTTCAGCGTGTCGCCACGCACGGACCGACGACGGAGGCCGAAGGCGATGTTCTCGAAGACCGAGAGATGAGGAAAGAGCGCGTATGACTGGAAAACGGTGTTCACGTCACGCTTGTACGCCGGCAACCCGCTGACCTCTTCGCCGGCGAGATAGATGGAGCCTTCGGTGGGTTGCTCGAAGCCACCGATCATCCGCAGCGTCGTCGTCTTCCCACACCCGGACGGGCCGAGCATCGCGAAGAAACTCCCGCGCTTGATGTCGAGACTGAGCTTGTCGACGGCGACGACGTCGTCGAAGCGCTTCGTGACCTCGTCGAGGCGAATGTCCGCCGGAACCGTGGTCCCAGTCACTTCGCGCTCGCCGCCGGTCGTCATCGATGCAGACGCGTCCAGGCCTCGGCGAGGACGTCGCCGAGAATCGAAACCATCTGGTCGAACTCCTGCTGTCCGGCGACGAGCGGCGGTGAGATCTGGATGACCGGATCCCCCCGGTCGTCCGCACGGCAGATGAGACCGCGCTCGAAGAGCGCCGGCGAGAGGAAGCCACGGAGAAGCGTCTCGCACTCCTCGTCGTTGAAAGTCTCCCGCGTCTCTTTGTCCTTCACGAGCTCGATGGCGTAGAAAAAGCCTATTCCGCGGATGTCGCCGACGATCGGCAGGTCGAGCAGCTGCTCGAGCGTCGTGCGAAACGCGGACTGGGTATCGGCGACATGCTCGACAATGCGCTCCCGCTTCATGATCTCGATGTTCTTCAGCGCGATCGCAGACATCACCGGATGGCCCCCGAACGTGATCCCGTGGGAGTACATCCGCGAGCCTTCCATGAATGGCTCCATCACGCGGTCCGATGCGACGACAGCCCCGATTGCGGCGTACGACGAGGAGAGGCCTTTCGCGATCGTGATCAGATCGGGCCGGATGTCGTAGAGCTCCGAGCCGAACCATGCCCCGAGGCGGCCAAAGCCGGTAATGACCTCGTCGGCGCAGAGCAGGATGTCGTAGCGGTCACACAGCTCACGGACGCCGCGCCAGTACCCTTCCGGCGGCGTGAATGCACCGCCGGCGTTCTGCACCGGCTCGAAGATAACCATCGCAATCGTCTCCGGGCCCGCGGCCTCGATCGTCTGCTCCAGCTCGTCGAGTAGGAAGGTGGTGAACTCCGCCTCACTCTCCTCGGGTGGACGGTGATAGCGGTTCGTGTTGCGAACGTGGTGCACCC
>Ga0307284_10000258_pt1 | contig 10961 bp, 10 predicted proteins | sample ER_DNA_123_FD_194480 | JGI IMG/M metagenome (GOLD analysis project Ga0307284, IMG submission 194480) | Bulk soil microbial communities from the East River watershed near Crested Butte, Colorado, United States - ER_DNA_123 | ecosystem: Environmental > Terrestrial > Soil > Floodplain | place... | reverse complement strand
GGCGGGGGCCGTCCGCTTCGCGGCGCGGGTCTGGAGCAGGTAGAGGCGGTCGTCCTCGACCGTGAATTCGATGTCCTGCATGTCGCGGTAGTGCTCCTCGAGCCGCCGCATCGTCTCGATCAGCTGCTCGAATGCGTCGGGCAGCCGCGCCTTCATCTCCTCGATCGGCTGGGGTGTCCGAATCCCGGCGACGACGTCCTCGCCTTGCGCATTGGCGAGGAACTCACCGTAGAGCCCTGCCTCGCCGGTCGAGGGGTCGCGGGTGAAGGCAACGCCCGTGCCCGAGCGCTCACCCTTGTTGCCGAAGACCATCTGGACAACGTTGACCGCCGTGCCGAGATCGTCGGGGATGTGGTGGGCGCGCCGGTAGACCTGGGCCCGCGGGGTGTCCCACGAGTCGAACACCGCCCGCACGGCCCGTCCGAGCTGCTCGCGCGCGTCTTGTGGGAAGGGGCTGCCGGCCTCTTGCTCGTAGATCCCCTTGAACGTCTCGACCAGTTCCCGGAGATCGTCGGCCGAGAGGTCGACATCCTGTTGGGCACCTCGATCGCGCTTCAACCCGGCCAGCGCGTCCTCGAAGCTTGCGGCGTTGATGCCGTCGACCACGTCGCCGTACATCTGGATCAGCCGGCGGTACGAGTCATACGCAAAGCGGTCGTTGCCGGTCGTCTGGGCGAGGCCGGAGACCGCCTCGTCGTTCAGGCCGAGATTGAGAATCGTGTCCATCATCCCGGGCATCGAGACCGCGGCGCCGGAGCGCACGGAGACGAGCAGGGGATCGGCGGGGTCGCCGAAACGCTTGCCGGTCTTCTCTTGGAGCGCGGCGATGTGCTCTTCGATCTCGGCTTCGAGCCCTTCCGGAAATTCCTTCGTCCGCGAGTAGGCGCGGCAGGCGTCCGTCGTGATCGTGAACCCAGCCGGGACCGGGATCCCGAGCCCGGTCATCTCGGCCAGGCCGGTGCCCTTTCCGCCGAGGAGCTCCTTGCCTCCCTCGGTCCGCTCGTCGAAGTCGAAGACGTACCGCCCGCTCGCCATGGGACGGGATCTTCCCATGAGCAGCGGAATTACGCTTTCCGAGTCAGAGCCGGCTCAGCCGACGCGGAAGCTGCTCTGGCCTTCCAGGGCCCCGTAGCGCGCGCCCAGCGCGGGCCACACGTACCAGCGGTAGCCCCCGCGGCTCAACGTGTAGTGGTGTTTCTCGTAGGTCCAACGGACCGGCAGGCTCAGCCGCGAGCTCTTCGGCCAACGGCTCAGGATCTTGCGGCTCCCCTTGAAGAGCTGCACGTTGTAGAACCGTGCGCCCGGGATCTGCGTCCAGATCAGTACCGGGTGTGAGGACAGGCTGCTCAGCCGGCTCGGCGAGACCCTGAGCCGAGCACCTCGGTTGGGAGAGAGCAGGAGCGCGCTCGCCCGCGCTGACGCGAGCATCGCCGGCGAGGCATTGCCGGCGTGGTCAAAGGCAACCACGCGGTAGCGCTGGTCGAGGCCGTTGTTCACGCTCTTGTCGTCGTACGTGGTGCCGGCGCCGGTGTACACCGGGACCCATCGGCTCCCGTTTCCGGTCACCCGCCAAACGGTGACATGGTCGAAATCCTCATCCGCCGGCACTCGCCAGGACAGCAGCGCGTCCCTGTACTTCACGCGTGCGTGCAACGCACTGACCACCTGCGGCGGAGTCGTGTCCTCGACGGCGATGACGATGCTCGAGATCGTCCAGCTGTACGACGCCGGAGCGCCGGTCTTCCCTTTCGCGTCAGCGGCCTCGACCGTGAAGGTGTGGGCGCCGTCGGCGAGGCCCGCGTAGTCCTGAGGGGATGTGCACGAGGCGAACGCACCACCGTCGAGCGCGCAGAAGAAGGTGGCCTCGGCATCGGCGCTCGTGAACGTGAAAGACGCCGACGAACTGCTGCTCGTGACCGGGCCGGAGGTAATCGTGACTGTCGGGGGGACAGCGTCGATTGTCCAGCTGTACGTCTCGGTATCACTCGTGTTGCCGGCGAGGTCGATTGCCCTGAGCTTGAACGAATGTGCGCCGTCGTCCAAGCCGCCGTACGCCTGCAGCGAGACGCAGGCAGAGAAGTCGCCGTCGTCGAGCGCACACTCGAAGGTCGACCCACTCTCGTTGCTCCCGAACTCGAAGCTCGCCGAGCGACTGCCGCTGTGCGCTGGCGGGCCCGAGCTGATGCTCGCCTGCGGGGCAGTCGCATCGATCGTCCAGTCGTAGGTCGCCTGGTCGCTCGTATCGGCGGCATCGACAGCCACCACCGAAAATGTGTGCGGGCCATCGTCGAGCGAGCCGGTCGTATACGGCGACTCGCAGTCCTTGGCGTTCTCTTGGTCGACGGAGCACTTGAACTTGAGCTTGTCGTCGTCCGTGTTGAAACGGAACGTCGGTGTCCTCTCCGATGAGAGCTCGGCGGGCTTCTCGGTGATCGTCGGCGTCGGAACCGAGGCAGCCCAGGACGACCCTGCTAGCAGGGCCGGCACGGCGATGGCCGCCGCAGCGATCATGGCCCGGAGCGCAATCGTCATGGGCACGACTAGGGGCCTCCCGAGCCGAGCGCGAAGGTGACGAACCAGGCGATGAGGATTACACCGAAACCAACGACACCACTGATCGCGAGGTCCGTGCGGTGCTGCTCGAAGACAGCCCCCATCCGCGCGGGCAGGCGCCTCGCAGGCAACGTCGCGGCCAGTCCCAAGAGCACAGGTAGGGCGAGAAAAGCGAGGAGGATCGACAAGCTCGACCCCTTGCCGCCGGTGTCGGTGGTTACAACAGTGGCGACTTTGGGACCGGCAGCGAGTGCGCGTCCAGCCAGTACAACGCCGGTGGGTCGTTTGACTTTGTGTGGGGCCTTTCGCCTGGGTGGCTTGTGGAAAATGCGCGCGAAACCGTGTTTGGCGCGGTGTCTGGCGCGCCGCTTGGGCGGAGGCGGCGCGACGGTCGCGTGGACCGGCGGAGGCGGAGGCGAAGCCACGTACGTCGTGGTGGGCTGTACGGGCGCAGGCGGTGGCGGCGGAACAGGCGCCGGCGGGGGCGGCGGCTTCGGTGTCGCTGCCCGCCGGCCAGAACGCACCTTCGGCTTGGGCTTGGGCTTGGGCTTGGTTACGGGCGGCGGGTCGGGCGTGGGCAAGGTGGTCGTCGCGAGAGCCGATGTTGCCGCTCCGGCGAGGCTGCGCGACATACCGGGCGCCTGGGCGGCGGCGAAACCGGCCAGGCCCAGGACGACGAGCACGCCGACAGCGCGGATGGACCAGCCACGCCGGATGCCGCTACCCCTACGCCCTCGTCGGTCTTTCAAGCTCCCCTGACTCCCCCTCTACCGCGGACGCGGCTGCCGTTCGAACCCCGTTCCGCACCGGCGAGTATAGATCGGGTTTCTGGATCCTTTTAGCGGGCGCTGACCGGCGGCCGATACCCGGGCCGGCGGCGAGCCCGGAAATCGACGAGCCAGGCAAACGCCCGGGTCGCCATCCAGAACGGCGTGAAGATCCCGTAGAACAGGATCAGGGCAAACACCAGGATCACCGACCAGGTGAACCAGCGCCACTGCGGGATGGGCGGCTTCGGTTTCATGCAGGCGCCGCCGCCGTTTCCGCCCGCCGCTGCTCGAGCAGCCTGATCACCCGGGCGGCGGTTTCCTCGATCGAGAGCTCAGAGATCTCGATCACCGGGCAGCCGAGCCGCCGGTGCACCGTCTCGGCCGCCTCGAGCTCGTCGTAGATCTCGACAAGCTCCGTGTAGCGCCGGTTGTTCCCGCCGAGCCGCCGCGCGCGCTGCTCCCGGATTTCGGCGAGGCGCGCGGCGTCGATCGTCAAGCCGACGACCTTGAGCGGGTCGATCTCGTAGAGGGCCGGCGGCGGCTCGATCCCTTTCACGATCGGAACGTTCGCGGTCTTGTAGCCCAGGTAGCCGAGATAGATCGAAAGCGGGGTCTTCGACGTGCGAGAGACACCGACGAGGACGATATCCGCCTCCTTTAGCCCGCTCCCCATGCCGTCGTCGTACTTGACGGCGAACTCGATCGCGGCCATTCGCTTGAAGTAGCTCGAGTCGAGGGGCGGCCTAGCGCCCGGCGTCATCTGGGCGGCCTGCCCCGAGACACGTGCGACGGCGTCGATGGGATGACCGAGCAGGTCGCAATAGTGCAGGCGGGCCCGGCGACAGAGAACGCGCATCTGCTCGCGCAGCTCGGGCTCGACGAGCGTGTAGACAACGACCGCGGGCCGGCCCTTGGCCCGCTCGACGGCCAGGCGGAGATGGTCGACCGTCTCCACGCGCGGGTGACGGATCTCCTCGAAGTCCTGTTCCGGGAACTGCGCCTCGAGCGCATGCACTAGCCGTGTCGCGGTCTCCCCCGTCGAGTCGGAGACGACGTGCAGCTCGACGAGTGGCGTTGTCATCGGGGAATCTGCGAGAAGTCGCCGAGGGCGCCGAGCGTGTCGCGGACGTCGAGCAGGAGGCGAAGCCGGTTCGCGCGTACGGCCTCGTCCTCGTCCATCACCAGCACCTCGTCGAAGAACCGCTCCATCAGCGGGGCAAGCTGCGCCCCGGATTCGAGCGCCGCTCCTAGATCGCCGTTGCCGTCGATCGCGACCTTCGAGAGCCCCTCCGCGAGCGCCCTTTCGGCGTCCTCCTTGAGCAACGCGCGGTCGAGTTGCCCGGCAGCGGAATCGGCCGCCTTGCCGGCGAGACGGTGCGCCCGGTCGTAGGCGGTGTAGACGCCCTCGAACGCGGAGGAGTCGCGCTGCGCGTACAGCTCCTCGGCGCGGCGGGCCACAGCTCCGAGGTCGCCCGCCTTCGACGCGCGCGCTGCGCGCACGTATTCCACGGGAATGTCGAGCAGCGACTCGAGGCGCTCTTCGATGAAGTCGCGAACTTCGTCCGGAAGCAGCGACCGCTCGATCGTGAGCCCGCCTTCGACCGCCAGACGCAGGAGACCGATCGCGGCCCGGCGGAGGCCGTAGGGGTCGCGCGACCCTGACGGCTTGTGACCGAGCTCGAACGATGTGCGGAGCGTGTCCAGCTTGTCGGCCGCGGCGAGCACTTTCCCCGGCTCGGTCTGCGGCAAGGGACCGCCGGCGCTGTCGGGCAGGTACTGCTCTTCGATCGCCGTCGTGACCGCGTCCGGGTAGCCGGCAAGTCGTGCGTACTCTGCGCCGATGTGACCCTCGAGGTCGGGAAACTCGCGAACGAGCTCGGACGCCTGGTCGGCCTTTGCGAGCCTCGCCGCCTCGACGGAGGCGTCCCCGCCCCCAAGTTGCTCGACGAGCTTCCGCAACCGGTCGGCCTTGTCGGCGAACGACCCGGCGCCGGCGAAGTACGTGATCGAGCCGAGCCGGCCCGCGAGCGCGTCGATCCCCGCCGCGACGTCCCGCTCAAAGGTGAAGGCGGCGTCCTCGAGCCGAGCCTCCAGCACCTGGGTGTGACCGGCACGCACTAGCTCCGGCTCGCCGCCGTTGCTGACCACGGCGAAGCGGTTCCCCTCGATCGGGAAGTAGCGCTGATGCGACTGCATCGTCGTCACGGTCACCTGAGCGGGAAGTTGCAGGAACCGGTCGTCGAAGCGGCTTTCGAGCACCTGCGGATCCTCGACGAGATGCACGACCTCGGCGAGCTTGCCCCCGGGGTCACTCCACCCGCCGACCGCGTCGAGCCCGGCGACGATCGCGTCCCTTCGCGCGCCGGAGAGCGGTTCGACGCGATTCGCGCGCAACGTGTCCGCGTAGCTGCGGGCATCCGGGATCTCGACCGCCCCATGCGTGAAGCGATGGCCAAAGGAAGTGCTCCCGACGACCGTTTCCGAGTCGAGCTTCACGAGCAGCCACCGGATCGGGCGCGCAAACCGCGTGCCGCTGTCGTCCCAGCGCATCGACTTCGAGAACGACAGCCCGCGTACGAGCCGGTCGACCTGCTCCGGCAGGACATCGCGAAGCGCACGCCCGGGCAGGGTCAGGCCGAGAAAGCCGTCACGGAGCTCGAGCTCGTCGGGGGACACACCGTGCTTCTTGGCAAACCCGCCGGCGGCTTGATCCCGAAGCTTCTCCGGCGGCCCTTTCAACCACTCATCCTCGGTGCGCTCGGGTACCTCCTGAATCAGGAGCCCGAGCCGGCGAGGGCCGATGTAGAGCTCGTCGGGCGCCGCTCCAAGCTGGGCTCGAGCGAGGTCGGGCAGCTGGGCCTCGGCCTCGTAGCAGGCGGACGCCGGCAGCTCTTCGACGCCGATCTCAAGCAGCAGCGACGCCATCTTGCTCCTGGAGCTCCAGATAGGCCTCGGCGACGCCTCTCGCAAGCCTGCGGATACGTCCGATGTAGGCCGCGCGCTCGCTGACCGAGAGCGCGCCTCGGGCGTCGAGCAGGTTGAAGGTGTGCGAGCACTTGAGCACCTGGTCGTATGCGGGGATCGACAAGCCTCGCTCGAGCAGCTGGCGCGTCTCAGCCTCGTACTCGTCGAAGCGCCTCGTGAGGACGTCGACCGGGGCCTCCTCGAAGTTGTACTTCGACCACTCGCGCTCGTTCTCGAGGTAAACGTCGCCCCACGTGATGCCGGGTGCCCACTCGAGCTCGAACGCGGTTCGCTTGCCCTGCAGGAACATCGCCAGCCGCTCGAGCCCGTAGGTCATCTCAGCGGGGACGAGCTCGACATCGAAGCCGCCGAGCTGCTGGAAGTACGTCCACTGGGTGATCTCCATCCCGTCGCACCAGACCTCCCAGCCGAGCCCCCAGGCGCCGAGTGTCGGCTGTTCCCAGTCGTCCTCGACGAGGCGCATGTCGTGCTTCGCCAGGTCGATGCCGAGCGCCTCGAGCGAAGCCCAGTAGAGGTCGAGCACGTTCTCGGGCGCGGGCTTCAGCACCACCTGGTACTGGAAGTAGTGCTGGAAGCGAAACGGGTTCTCGCCGTAGCGGCCGTCCAGCGGCCTGATCACCGGCTCGACGTAGGCGACGTTCCAGGGCTTTGGGCCGAGACAACGCAGAAAGGTGTTCGGATTCATCGTGCCCGCGGCGAGCTCGGTGTGGTACGGCTGCATCAGGACGCAGCCGTAGTCGGCCCAGTAGCGCTCGAGCGCGATGATCATCTCCTGGTAGTTCAAGGCCTCAGGAGTGTCGCATTTGCCGAGGGCGTTCCAACAGGCGCTCGCTGGGGCCAACGAAGCCGAATTTCTCATAGAGGCCGTGGGCGTCGGTCGTGTCCAGCAGCCAGCGGTAGTTCACGAACGGCCCCCGGTCGACGGTCTCGCGAACGAGCTCCTCCCCCAGCCCGCGTCCCCGATGCTCCGGCAGCACGTAGACGTCGAAGAGGTACGCGAACTCCATGCCCGGCACGACCGCCGTCCGCGTGAAGCCGACCTGTCGGCCCTCGTGATAGAGCCCGATGAGCCGCGAGGCTGCGGCGTTCATCTCTGCCTGCGTCTCACGCGGCCTTCCTAGCGCCCAATACGCCTCTCCCGACAGGTACGCGTGCACGGCGTCGAGGTCGATGCGAGCCGGATCGTCGTCGAGCTCGTAGCGGTCGCCCAGTTCGCGCTTCACGCCGCGCAGTGTGGCAGCGGTGTGGCGCTTTCGGCTCGGTTGCGACGCCCACTCGTGCGGCTCGTTCTCGTAGGCTCGACGCGGGGAGGAGGTCGGCTGTGCCTTCCCAATCAGGCCGTTAGGCCGACAGCGTGCGAAGCCGAAAGCCGCCGTGGAACTCGTGCGAGGAGTTGACAACCGCCAGGGCATCGCGGCTCGCCCGCGGGCTCAGGCCGGCCTCGTGCGCCTCGGCAAGCGGCCGGCGAAGCAGCGCCTCGATGCCGCCGAGACCCTCGGGCGCAAGCGAGAGCGTCGTCTCGTCCCGGCAGACGCCGCAGACTGCGCCACCGGCGCGAGGCGAGTAGCCGACGAGGTCCTCCTCCGCACCACAGTTCGCGCAGCTCGTCACGTGCGGCAAGTAGCCGGACAGCCAGAGAAGCTTGAGCTGAAAGGAGAGCGCCAGTGGATCGAGCGCTGCCCGTCCGGCGTCGTCCTCTATCGGGAGCTCATCGACCAGCTCGAGAAATCGCGCCAGCGCACGAAAGGCGCGCGCGTTGCCTTCCTGCTCCGTGAACAGCCGCAACATCGCCTCCAGCCCGTTGAGGCCGACCTTCAGGCGGTACGAATCCTCCCGCGCGGCATGGTGCGACTGGATCAGCTCGACGCCGGTGACCGTCTGGAGCTCACCGGAACCCTGGTGCAACATCAGCTCGACGTGGCTGAGAGGCTCGAGCCGGGCGCCGAAGCGGGACTTGGTCCGCCGGACGCCCTTGGCCACCGCGCCGATACGCCCACGGTCGAGCGTGTAGAGATGCAACACGCGATCTGCCTCGCCGAGCCGGAAGGAGCGCAGGACGACGGCCTCCGTCTTGTAGGTGCGCCCGGCCACCGTGGCGTCAAGTGTAGAGACAGCGCTGGTTGGGAATCCTCGCCCGTCTTTCCGCGTTTGCGCTCCTAATGGCCAGAGTTCAGATGTATACGACGACCTGGTGCGGCTACTGCGTCCGCGCGAAGGCGCTGCTCGACGGCAAGGGTGTCGAATACGACGAGATCAACCTGGACGACGATCCGCACTTCCGACAGAAGCTGCTCGATCTAACCGGGGGCTGGACCGTTCCGCAGATCCTGCTCGACGGCAAGCCGATCGGGGGGTACACAGAGCTCTGGCGTCTCGACAAGAGCGGCCGGCTCGACGCGCAGCTCGCGGCCTGAGCAGCTAAAGCTGACACGCCGGGCAGTACCACGTGCCGCGGCCGCCGAGACGGGTCTTCGCGATCGCGGCGCCGCAGCGTCGGCACGGCTCGCCTTCGCGACCGTAGACCTTGAACTCGTGCTGCATTCGCCCGGCGTTGCCGTCGGCGGTCCGATAGTCGCGTAGGGTCGCACCCTGTCGCTTGATCCCTGCCTGGAGCGCCCGCCTGATCCCGCGATGGAGCGCACGAATCTCCCGCTCGTTGAGCTCGCCAGCCGGCCGGCGCGGGCCGATCCGAGCCCGCCACAGTGCCTCGTCCGCGTAAATGTTCCCAACTCCTGCCAGCGTTCTCTGGTCGAGGAGCGCAGACTTCACCGGTGTCCTGCGGCCTTTGAGCCGCTCGCCGAGATCCTTTGCCGTGAACTGTTCGTCGAGCGGCTCCAGGCCGAGCCGCGCAGCGAGGTAGGCGTCGAGCTCGTCTCCGGCGAGCACGAGCCAGGTTCCGAAGCGCCGAACATCTCGATAGGTGACGTCCGACCCGTCGTCTAGTCTGACAACAGCACGCGAATGGGGATCGCTCGCAGCGGCCCCGTTCGTGGTGTGTAGGAGGCTCCCCGTCATCCGGAGGTGAATCAGGAGAACAAGGCCGCTTTCGAACCGGACAATCAAATACTTGCCACGGCGCGCAACGGCAGCAACGCGCTCGCCCGTGAGCTCGGCAGCCACCTCTGCAGGGTCGACGGGCCGCGTCAGCCGGGAATCGGCGATCTCCACCTCGTCGAACCGGCGCCCCACGAGCCTCGGCTCAAGGGTCGACCGAACGGTCTCGACCTCGGGCAACTCCGGCATCCGCTCAGCCTAGCGAGGCTGTTTGCTCAGGCCATCATCACGCCGAGGATGACGCTGCGTGGCGGAGGTGCGTCGTCCCCGAGCTCGTACGCGGCCAGCACCTCGTCCGCGGCAGACGCAGCGCTCTCGTCGTCACGAGCGTGAATCTCGGCGAGCGGCTCGCCGGCGTCAACCCGATCTCCACGCTTCTTGAGGCAGACGACGCCAACGGAATGGTCGATCGGGTCTTCCTTGTCCCGGCGGCCGGCGCCCAGGCGCAAGGCGGCGTTGCCCACCTGGACTGCGCCGACCGACTGAACGTGGCCCGCGCTCGGCGCCGCCACCTCGCGCACGACCGCAGCCGTCGGAAGCAGGGACTCGTCTGGATTGCCCCCCTGCGCCGTGATCCAGCGCTCGTACGACGCCAGCGCAGAGCCGTCGCCGAGCGCCTGCTTGACCTTGACCCGTGCCTCGTCCCTACTGACGCCGAGGTCGGAAAGGGCGAGCAGCTGTGTCGACGCCTCCTCGACGAGCTCCACGAAGTCGGAGGGGCCTTCGCCGCGCAGCGTCGCAATCGCCTCACGGATCTCGAGCGCGTTGCCGACGGCGTGGCCGAGCGGCTCGTTCATGTCGCTGATCACGGCCACGACTTCACGGCCCGCACGCCGGCCGAGGTCGATCATCACATCGGCGAGCTGCTCGGCGTCCGCCCGCGCCTTCATGAAGGCGCCCTCGCCGACCTTAACGTCGAGAACGATCGCGTCGGCGCCGCCGGCGATCTTCTTGGACATGATGCTCGCGGCGATCAGTGAGTAGTTGTCGACGGTCGCCGTGACGTCGCGCAAGGCGTAGAGCTTCTTGTCGGCCGGCACGAGGTTGGCAGTCGCTCCGACGATCGCGAGCCCGACCGAGCGAACCTGCTCGATCAGCTCCTCGGTCGACAGCTCGACTCGGAAGCCGGGGATCGATTCGAGCTTGTCGAGTGTCCCGCCGGTGTGTCCGAGCCCGCGACCACTCATCTTCCCGAAGGGCACGCCGCAGGCGGCAACGACGGGGCCGACGGCGATCGACGTCTTGTCGCCCACGCCGCCGGTCGAATGTTTGTCGACGACCTTGCGGCCTAGCGCGCCGTGGAGATCGACTGTCTCGCCGGTGCGAATCAACGCGTCTGTCATCGAGTAGGTCTCCGCGCTCGTCAGGCCTCGGAAGAAGACCGCCATGCAGAAGGCCGCGAGCTGGTAGTCCGGGATCGAGCCCTTGGCGTAGCCGAGCATGAGCTCCGCCAACTCGTCGGCGGTCAGCTCGCCGCCGTCGCGCTTACGCTCGATCAACTCGGGAACGCGGATGCTCAAGGCTCGAGAATCGCCTCGCCTGGAATACCACGGCCCGGTGCTTTTCCCCCGAGCCAGCGGTTCACGGTCGCGCCCACGT
>Ga0307284_10000254_pt1 | contig 10982 bp, 12 predicted proteins | sample ER_DNA_123_FD_194480 | JGI IMG/M metagenome (GOLD analysis project Ga0307284, IMG submission 194480) | Bulk soil microbial communities from the East River watershed near Crested Butte, Colorado, United States - ER_DNA_123 | ecosystem: Environmental > Terrestrial > Soil > Floodplain | place... | reverse complement strand
TGGTGGCCGCACGCAGTGACTCTGAGGCCCATGCGCCAGCTGCCACTGAATCTGAGTGGGCGTCAGCTTGGTCAGGTTGGGATGGCTGTACGTGTGGTTGCCGACATTGCTGCCCTGCCCTCGGATCCGGGCGGCCTCAGCCGGATATTGGGCTTGGCGGAAGCCGAGCTCGAAGAAGGTGGCTGTTGAGTGCGTGGCGCGCAGGATGTTCAGGATGGCTGGTGTGTAGGGACCGGGTCCGTCGTCGAACGTCAGATAGACGACTCCGCCCCGCTTGAACGGTGCCTTGGCATCTGATCCGGATTGATGGTCGCGGGGGGCCGGTGCGGATGGTGACTTTTTCTTCCCATCTGGGCGTGGCGCGGCCTGCGTCGGTCCACGCTCACTCTGCCGAAGTTGTCCTGCACCCGAGGTCGGCGATGCTCCCGGTCTGCTCGGCGAAGTTTGAGGGACCGTATTCCGGGTTGCCGACGGGGCGACGGCCGGTGATGCGGCAGCCGAGCCGCTGCGTCCGAAATCTTCGCTGTTCATCGCAAGCGCGGCGACTCCCAGCACAAGCACCATAAGCAGCAAAACCACAGATGTGGGGAGCCGACCCATCGGGCAAGTAAACCTGCCGAAGCCGCCTCATTCCACCCCTGCTCCGCGACATCTCAGCATGCGTGAAGGCAAACTGGACTCGTGGGCCGTGATCTTGCCGAGAGCGTGCGCATCCCTACAGCCGGGGTGATAGTGGACGGCGACCTAGTCGTGCCCCCTGCCGCCGCCGGAGTAGTGCTGTTCGCGCACGGCAGCGGGAGCAGCCGTCACAGTCCGAGGAATCGGATGGTTGCCGCGCGATTCCAGGTGGCTGGCTACGCGACGCTGTTGATGGATCTGCTCACCCCTGAAGAGGAGCAGATCGACAACCGTACGCGGACGCTTCGGTTCGATATCCCGCGGCTGGCCTCAAGGCTTACTGGTGCCATTCGCTGGTTGACTGACCAGACTGCTACGGGTTTGCTTCCGGTGGCTTTGTTCGGCGCAAGTACGGGTGCGGCAGCGGCTCTCCGGGCGGCAGCTGAGGTTCCCCAGCTGGTTCAGTTGGTGATCTCACGAGGTGGCCGACCGGATTTGGCGGGGGAGGCGCTCGAACGAGTCCGTGCGCCAACACTGCTCATCGTCGGTGGCCGGGACGTCGAGGTGCTGGCTTTGAACGAGGCTGCGGCGGCCCGCCTGGCCGGGCCATCGGAAATCTCCGTTGTGCCTGGCGCGACGCATCTATTCGAAGAGGCCGGGACTTTGGATCGCGTCGTCGAGCTAGCACTGGACGCGCTGCGTCGACACCTGGCTAGCTAAGGCAAGAATGTTGCCGGTGCACTAGCCCGGTGTGAGGAGACGATCCGCGGTGGCGAAGCTGGTCGCTTTGAACGTGGGATTGCCGCAGGACGTCTCGTGGCAAGGCCGCACAGTGCACACCGGGGTGTGGAAGAAGGCAGTGTCCGGTCCGCGCATGGTGCGACGGCTCAACATCGATGGCGACGGCCAAGGTGACCTCGGCGGTCACGGTGGCGAGCAGCGAGCGGTGTTGGTGTACCAGCTGGATTCCTACCGCCACTGGGCGAGGGAATTGCAGCGCGACGACTTCGAGTATGGCCAGTTTGGCGAGAACTTCACCGTCGACGGGCTTCCTGACGATGAGGTGTGCATCGGGGATCGGTATCAGATCGGCGAAGCGGTGTTCGAGGTCACCCAGCCGCGCGTGACGTGTTATCGCGTGGGGATCCGAATGGCTGAGCCACGCATGCCGGCTTTGATGGTGGCGCATCGCAGGCCTGGTTTCTACCTGCGGGTGATCACCGAAGGGCAGGTAGCGGCGGGTCAAGACATCATCAAGATCAGCACCGGCCCACAGCAGATCTCGGTCGCCGAGATAGACGCGCTGCTCTATCTCCCGGGGCACCCAAAAGATGATCTTGAACGGGCACTCCGCATCCCGGCATTGAGCCCCGGCTGGAAAGGCTCATTGCAGAGTCTGGTGCAGCAGGCGGACCGCCGGGCTCAGGGTGGTGGCAATACCGGGCTCAATGCAGTCGCCGCAAGCCCACCGCCGGCATGGGGCGGCTTCCGCTCCCTTCGGGTCATCGATATCCAGACCGAAAGCCGCGACGTCTTCTCACTGTCCCTGGCCAGCCCCGACGGCGCGGCATTACCCAGCTGGCTGCCCGGCCAATCGATCACGCTCCGGCTGCGAAGCAGCGATGATCATCCACCGCTCATTCGCAGCTACTCGTTGTCGAACCGACCAGGTTCGGAGACCTTTCGGATCAGTGTGAAGCAAGAACTGCACGGCGCTGCCGGCGAATATCTGCGCGGTCACGTGCGCATCGGCTACTCGCTCGACGTCGCGGCGCCACGTGGCACGTTCTTCCTGAACGAGGGCGACGGACCGGTACTGCTGCTCTCCGCGGGCGTAGGTGTCACCCCGGTGTTGTCGATGCTCCATGCGCTGGTACAGATGCATTCGACGCGCGAGGTTTGGTGGCTGTACGGCGCGCGAGACGGATCGGAGCATCCATTTGCCGTGGAGGCGCGAACCTTGCTAGCCGGATTGACACACAGTCGCAGTGAGGTCGCGTACAGCCGACCAGCAGCTAATGATCATCAAGGGGTGGAATACGCGGTACAAGGACGGCTATCTGCCAAGTTGATCAACAACCTCGGGCTGCCTCGGGACGCCGATGCCTATCTCTGCGGGCCGGTCTCGTTCATGGCCGATCTCCGAGCGGCCCTCACAAGCTACGGTCTGGATCCGGCGCGGATCCACATCGAAACGTTCGGCGCGGAAGCCGCCCTGACGCCCGGGATCGCCGCTACGTCTTCGAAGCTGCCACATCAGCCGGCCGGGCCGCCCGGCCGCGGTCCCGAGGTTTCCTTCGCCCGCAGCGCCATCACGGCCCGGTGGGATTCGCAGTACGCGAGCGTGTTGGGACTCGCCGAGGCATGCGATGTACCGGCCCGCTGGTCCTGCCGTACGGGCGTCTGCCACACCTGTGAAACAGCCCTGCTCGCCGGCGCGGTCAGCTACGACCCGGAGCCGCTCGAGCCACCAGCCGATGGAAACGTCTTGATCTGCAGCGCGCTACCGACCGAAGGGGTCATCATCGACTTGTGATGGGCTCCGATGCTGCGACGGGATCACCGCAGAGCCATTCCTCGTAGCGGCCCGCGGCCTGAAAGCCGAGTGAAACGTACAAAGGCTCGCCCATAGGTGTTAATTGCAGATCATCCGGGCAACTGGCGAGAGCTGGGTAAGTGCCGTCCACGAACCGATCAACGTCTCCTCGCCCGGCAATGCGACGACTCTGCTCTTCAGGTTGACTGTTCCTCCTCGGCTTCCCTCATGTCGGCCGCAGCCGGCACCTAATCCTCAATGAGGTAGTCAGCCATCTCGGCCGCACGTTACGGTCGCGACAGCAGTGCTCTACTGACTTAGGGGGCTCATCATGCCGCTGGCCGACCACGGGATCGCTCGGCTCCGGGATGTCACGACCCGATCGATCAGTCCGGAGAACCTCGATGGCGGCAAGGGTGGTGGCGGCCGTGCCTCCGAGGGCACCGGGGCGTACGCCGCTCGCGATCTTGGGCCGGGCTGGAAGGTCTCGCCATCGGTGATCATCGGCGCAGGCGCCACGTTGCCCATGGCCGTGATCGACGGTCCAGGCACGATCACCCATATCTGGCTCACGACCGGCCACGAGCACTGGCGCACATTGGTGCTACGGGCGTACTGGGATCATGCGGACGAGCCGGCAATCGAGGTGCCACTCGGCGACTTCTTCGCCAACGGCTGGGGCCGATTCGCTCAAGTCAGTTCCAGCATGATCGCCGTCAACCCGCACGGCGGCTTCAACTCCTATTGGCCGATGCCCTTCCAGCGCCACGCCACGCTTACCGTCGAGAACATGGGCAGCGCCGATGCCCAGCTGTACTACCAGGTGACGTACGAAAATGATCTTGACGTCGATGGGCACGGTTATCTCCATGCGCAGTTCCGGCGCAACAATCCGCTGACGGCGGGCGACACGCACGTGCTGCTGGAGGGCGTCGCCGGTCAGGGCCATTACGTCGGGACCTACCTCGCCTGGGGCGTGAACGCTCCCGGCTGGTGGGGTGAGGGTGAGCTGAAGGTTTACCTCGACGGCGACGCCGACTACCCGACGATCTGTGGCACCGGCACCGAGGACTATTTCGGAGGCGCCTGGAACTTCGACGTCCCCGGTCGCGGCTACACCGAATACACCACGCCCTATTTAGGCATGCCCCAAGTGATTCGACCGGACGGTCTCTACCAAAGCCAGCAGCGCTTCGGCCTATACCGCTGGCACGTGCCCGATCCCATTCATTTCGGGACCGACCTGCGCATGGAGATCCAGGCCCTCGGCTGGCAATCCGGCGGCCGATACCGCCCGCTGCATGACGACATTTCCTCGACGGCCCTGTTCTATCTTGATCGGCCGAGCACTCAGCGGCCCAGCCTGCCGTATGTCGACGCACTGCGGACTGACGTTTGACGCACGGTTCAAGGTCGTTTACCTCACGCGCCTGAGGTTAGAGTGGTTTATCCGGCGAGCCTGCTGATGACCCGGCGGCCCTTCCGGCACAATCGAGAGTTGCTCGTTCAGGCACAGAAATCCGGAGGGCACCAACTTGTTGTGGGGCATTGGGATTGTTCTGCTGTTCTTTGTGGGCTACTACGTCTCGTTGATTCTCCATCCGTATGCGAGATGCAGGAGATGCCACGGCAAGCCGAGAAAAAAGGGTGCGATCTTCAGCTATTCGCACCGCGTATGCCCCAGGTGCGAAGGCACCGGGCAAGAGCCTCGGCTGGGTCGCAGGTGGTTCAAGATGGACGCGAAGTAAGAGCTACTCGTCTATGCTCCGATCATGCTTATCCTCGGACTCATCTTGTTCGGCATGCTGGTCGGCGCCGGTGCGCAGTTGATCTTGGGCAGGTCGGCGAAGGGCATCGATTGGGCCGTGGCCCTGGTGGCTGGACTTGTTGGGTCTTTTGTCGGCGGGCTACTGATCAGCCTGCTGTCAGGCGATGGGCTGCAGTTCCGGCCCAGCGGCATCATCGGCTCGCTGGTCGGCGCCCTGCTGGTCACTGCCGGCTGGCAGTGGTACCGCCGGCGTAACAAGGCTTCTCACGCCTGAAGGTGGGACTGTCTTCCCCCGGATCCGCGCTTGATGCGCATCTCGTTTCGATATCTGAGTCACGCACCGTAGCTGGATCGCGCATCAAAGCGAACGGGTAACGATCTCGCTGACCTCTGGATCGGTCAGCTCGATGGGATTCCCTCGCATGCTGCTGGCCTTCTGGGCGGCCGTAACCACCTCCGCGATCTCAGCATCATCATCGAGTCCGTAGCTCGCCAATCCCGGGATGGACAGTGCGGTTGTCAGGTCTTGCAGCCAGCCGATCGCTTCTTCCGGTCTGGCGTCCGGCTGACCGGTCAGCAAGCTCGCCACCTCGGTCATCCGCGCCAGCGCTTGATGTTCGGGGGCGCGATCGCGCAGCGCCCGCAGATTGACATCCATAGCAGCGCTGAGCACCGCAGCGCAAACGGCACCGTGTGGCGCGGAAAGTCGCGCACCGGCCGCTGCGGCGAGGCCATGGACTGCGCCAAGTCCTGAGTTGGCCAGACACAACCCCCCAAACAGGCTGGCGAGCGCTAGATCCTCGCGTATGCCTGGATCTTCCATTCCTTCTTGGTACGCCCGACCCAGCGATCGTGCTGAGCGGCGCATCCCGTCACGGGCCAGCGCGTCGGTGAATGGGTTGGCGCGCCGTGACAGCAAAGGCTCGATGAGCTGGGACAACGCATCCATGCCGCTGGCCGCAATGGTCGGCCGGGGCACGCCAATCAGCAGATCTGGATCGATCACAGCCACCTTTGGCAGCATGAGCGGACTTCGGAGACTCGCCTTGACTCCAGCCCCGGACAACACCGAGTTACGAGTCACCTCCGAACCCGTTCCGGCGGTAGTCGGCACTGCGACGCAGGGTAATCCCGGTCTCGTGATCGGGCGGCCGTCGCCGATGACCTCGAGATGGTCCAACGGGTCGGCTCCACTGGTTGCCAGCACGGCGACTGCTTTGCCGACATCCAGCGCGCTGCCGCCGCCGAATCCCAAAACGGCGTCGCAACCGGCTTCGGCGACCAGCGCCACCCCAGCGCGTACCCGCTCGATCGACGGCTCGGTGGCGACTCCGAATGCAATGCTCGAGATGCCGGCCTCGGTCAGCGCCGACCGGATGGCGTCCGCGCGCGATGCGGTACGGCCCGTCACAACTAGAACGCGACTTGCCCCGAGCGCGGCGAGCGCAGCTGGCACCTCGCTGACTCGGCCAGCCCCGAAGCGTACGTCGGCCGGGACTGCCAGATCGATGCGGACCACTGGCTACCAGTCAGAGTCCTCGGGGGATGTGTTGACGTATCGAGTCGCCTCGCGAGGTCTGGCCATCATGGGCGCCACAATGTCACGCCACCGCTGATAGTGACCGGTCTCCTTGTGCGCCGTGGCAGCGTCCTCGTCTCGATAGACCTCGACGAGCACCAGGTGAGCAGGATTTGTGCGATCGCTCAACACATCGAATCGTACGATCCCTGACTCGCGCCGACTTGCCATTGCGTTCTCTTCAGTCGCCGCGAGGAAGCCCTCGACAAAATCGGGGATAACCGCAACATCAACATGGACTATGAGCAGGCTGTTCGACACGAGCCGACCCTATATCCCGGCCACCCGCCGTAGCCGTTCACAGCCTGAGTTGGTGAAGGTGCGGGGCGATCTGAGCCGCAGCCGCGGTGCCGTACGCGTCTTCGAAGCGAGTCAGGAATGTTCCGTCGAAGCGATACTCCTGGGTGCCGACGACTTCGATCGCATAGGTTGCCAGCAGCGAGCCGAGTTGCGCGCAGCGCTCCAGCGGCACCTTCCAGGCGAGCCCAGCCAAGAATCCTGCGCGATAGGCATCGCCCACTCCCGTGGGGTCGACCCGTGCGACCTCACGCGCAACGGGGATGTCGAGCCGAGGTTCCCCTGCAATTTCAACACTGGATCCCTTGGCGCCGCGGGTAATGACTCGAACGGCGACTCGCTGCAGGACTTCCTCGTGCGACCAGCCTGTCTTCTGCGTAATCAGGCCGTCCTCGTAGTCGTTGGAGAATAGGTACGTCGCACCGTCGATCAGCCTTTTGATCTTTGGACCGTCAAGCCAGGCCATTTGCTGGGAAGGGTCCGCAACGAAGTCGACTCCGCGGCTGCGGCACTCGTCGGTATGTCGCAGCATCGCCTCTGGATCATTGGGAGAGATCACGACCAGATCAAGGCCGCCTGCGCGCTCGGCAATCGGCTGCAACTCGATCTGTCGGGCCTCCGCCATCGCACCGGTGTAGAAGGACCCGATCTGCGCATTGACCGAGTCGGTCGTGCAGATGAACCGAGCAGTGTGCTGCGTTTCCGATACCCGTATCGGCCAGGTGCGGACGCCATGCCGCTCCAGCCAAGCGCGATAATCGCCGAAGTCCTCGCCGACTGACCCGACAAGCAGCGGTTCCAGCCCCAGCGCCGCGAGGCCAAAGCAGATGTTGGGCGCGATACCGCCGCGGCGGATTTGCAGATCCTCCACCAGGAAGGACAGTGATACCCGATCCAGCTGCTCTGTGATGAGTGATTCCGAGAACTGCCCAGAAAACCTCATCAGATGGTCCATGGCTATTGAACCGGTGACCGCGATGCGCACGGGCTGAGGGTAACGGCTGCTGCGGCGGTCCGAGCCCGTCACGCGGAATCACGCTGGATCGTCCGTGGCGACGCTAGATCGGCCGTGATTGTTTGACGCGCAGCCTGATAACTCGATAGATCATCCCGACCCCAAATATCAACGTGCCACCGATCACCGCATTGAACGGCAGCGTCAAAACCAGAATCCCGCAGCCGGCGACGCCGATGATCTGCAGGACGCGCGGGAATCGGCGCTGATCCGGCGATTGCGTGTACGCGGCCAGATTGGCGATCAAGTAGTACAGCAGGACGCCGAAGGATGAAAAGCCGATCGCCCCGCGCAGGTCCGTCAGCAAGATCAAGACACATACCAATGCAGCGATAGCAATGTCGGCATGATGCGGCACTTTGTGACGATCATGGACGGCGGCCAACCAGCCCGGAAAATCATCGTGTCGCGCCATTGCCAGGGTTGTTCTGCTGACGCCGGCGATCAGTGCGAGTAACGCGCCGAGTGCCGCGACCGCGGCGCCCACCCGTACCAGCGGGCCCGCCCAGACCCAGCCCGCCGCATCCACGGCTGTGGCCAGCGGCGCGCGGCTTACGGCCACTCCGGCTGGGCCGAGGGCGATCAAGATCGATACGCCGACCACAAGGTAGATCAAGACCACGATCGTGAGTGACGTCAAGATCGCCCGCGGGATGGTGCGCTCGGGCTCGCGTACTTCTTCACCCATGGTGGCGATCCGGGCATATCCGGCAAAGGCGAAGAACAGCAGGCCGGCCGATTGCAAGACGCCGTACCAGCCACCTGCCAGCAAATCCCAGGACACAACCGATTCTCGCTGTGCCTCACTTAGGGAGGCGGCCACAACCAGTGCGAGCGTCGCGAGCACGAACGCGACGATGATCTTGGTCAGCCCCGCAGTCCGGGTTACCCCGTAGTAGTTGACCGTCGCCAAAATGATCACAGCCGCAACGGCGATTGGCTTCTCCCACCACCCGGTTGGCGCGACGTACGCGGCAAAGGTCAGCGCCATCGCCGCACAGCTGGCTGTCTTGCCGATTACGAATCCCCAGCCGGCCAGGAAACCCCACCACGGTCCAAGTCGCTCCCGGCCGTAGATGTAGGTTCCGCCAGACGTCGGATACTGCGCCGCCAGCTGAGCCGAGGCGGTGGCGTTGCAATATGCCACCAGGGCTGCGATGGCGAGCCCGATCAACAACCCTGCACCGGCCACCCGAGCAGCAGGGGAGAAGGCGGCGAACACCCCGGCGCCGAGCATTGATCCCATTCCGATGATCACCGCATCGCGGATGCCGAGCCGTCGCGTCAGTTCAGGCTGGGTCACCACCCGATGCAATCACACGGCGTCACCAGGAACCCTGCTCCATCACTTATGGGCAACACTAGGTCGTGTCCAATTGCTCGCTCCGCTTGCTGCGGGAGATCGACGCCACGCTGGTTGGCCGGCTGGTTCGGAGACAGTTCCCGCACTGGTCCGGCCTCCCGATTACCGCGGCCGAGCCGAATGGCTGGGACAACCGGACCTTCCGCCGGGCAGAGTCGGGAAGCATTTCGGCTCGCACTGCCACTCGATGCTGGGACTTGGGCACGCGGTCGCACCTGGGCGTTGTGGAAAGCCTTGATCACCTTCGCGGGAAACCTTCAAGCCGACCAAGCTGCAATGACGCCGGCTCGCCGGGTGATCGATGAGGTATTTGACGAGCATGTCCACACCGTCTGACCTGCTTCTGCAGCTGCGCCGGGCACGCGACCTGATCGACAGCTGCTATGCCGATGACCTCGATGTCGCGATCATCGCGCAACGCGCTGGGGTGTCGAAGTACCATTTCATCCGCAGCTTCAGCGCGGCGTACGGCCAAACCCCCGCCCAATACCTCGCACACCGCCGCATCGAGCGCGCTCAGGATCTGTTACGCGCCACCAACCTGACCGTGACCGATGTGTGCATGCTGGTCGGCTACACGAGCCTTGGATCGTTCAGCGCGAAGTTCCGTGCGCTCGTCGGCGAGACGCCGTCGGCGTTTCAGCAGCGCTACGGCGGCAAGGGCGTCCCGCATATTCCGGGCTGCTACGTCTTCATGCGCGGCTTGCAGGAGAGAGCAATTCCGGAGAAGCCGGCTGGGGGGTTCGAGGACTAACGTTCCAGTCATGATCACGAACGTCTCCCTGGTAACCGTCTATGTCACGGACCAGGACGAAGCCAAGAAGTTTTACACGGAGGTACTCGGGTTTGAAGCTCGCGCCGACGCAACATTGGGCGATTACCGCTGGCTCACCGTAGGGCATCCCGATCATCGCGAGCTCGAGGTCACGCTGATGGTGCCGGGGCCGCCGCTCGACGACGAGATGGCCGACGTGGTACGCCGCGCGCTCGCGAATGGCCGGATGGGCGGGCTCGGTCTCAGGGTCGATGACTGCCAGAAAACGTACGAGGACCTCAGTGCCAGGGGCGTGGAATTCCCGCAGCCGCCCTCAGACCGCCCGTACGGCGTCGAGGCCGTGATGCGTGACAACAGCGGGAATTGGCTCGTGCTGGTGGAACCCAAGCCTGGCGAGTGATCGAGAGCGCACTCACTTTCCACGCCGGGTAATTGGCATGGAAGGTTAGTGCGCAGTGATCATGGATGCCGCGCACCCAATGAAGGCGGAAGCCTATTGGTCGACCTTCGGCTCGCCGTTGGGATAGACCACGGACTTGAGGCTGTTCGGATCCTGGTCGCTCTCCAGCGCCTCGTCGGCGCGTTCGAGATCAAATCGTCCGGTGACCAGTGAATCAAGATCAACTGCGCCACCGGCCACCAGGTGTATGGCGGCCGGCCAGGTGTCGGTGTAGCGGAAGATGCCGGTCACAGTGATTTCGAGGTTCTGGATGTGCTCAACCGGCAGAGTCATCTCCGATGAGCCTAGACCCACCAGAACGGCGGTGCCTGCCGGGCGTACTGCCTTGATCCCCGACATCACCGCGTGCGGCGACCCACTGGCGTCCACAAAGGCGTTGACATCGAGCCCGGCAGTGGCGACATCGGTCTCGCGCGGATCGAGTACGCGGGTGGCACCGTAGCTCAGTGCCCGCTCCCGCCGCTCAGCCACCAGATCGGTGACGATGATCTCCGCGGCTCCGAAGGCGCGCGCGGCCTGCGCACAGATGATCCCGATTGGCCCCGCGCCGGCGACCAGCATGCTCGACCCG